>Ga0209278_1000841_pt1 | contig 20656 bp, 16 predicted proteins | sample JI81BgreenDNA_FD_187504 | JGI IMG/M metagenome (GOLD analysis project Ga0209278, IMG submission 187504) | Wastewater effluent complex algal communities from Wisconsin, to seasonally profile nutrient transformation and Carbon sequestration -... | ecosystem: Engineered > WWTP > Effluent > Algae... | reverse complement strand
TTGTGCGCGGCGCGGATGATGTCGAAGACCTCGCGCGGGCCCACCCCCGGCGCGGCGCGGCTCACGTAGGCGATGCGTTCGAACATGGCGGTTCTCCAGGGGAACGGGGCAGCGCTGGCGCGCGCAGCCCGGCGATCAGCGCCGGCATCTCGGCGGCCGGCCGCGGGCGGCTGAACAGGAAGCCCTGCACCTCGCCGCAGCCTTGCTGGCCCACGATCTGCAACTGGCTCGGCGTCTCCACGCCCTCGACCGTGGTGGCCATGCCGAGCTCGCGGCCCAGCAGCGCCACGGCGCCGATGACGGCGCGCAGGTCGGCACGCTGCTCGGCCTGGCCCACGAAGCTGCGGTCGATCTTCAGGCGGCTGAAGGGAAAGCTCAGCAGCGTGCTCAGCGACGAGTAGCCGGTGCCGAAGTCGTCCATGGCGATGCGCACGCCGCGCCCGTGCAGCGCGCGCAGCGTGTGCAGGGCCTGCTCGGGGTCTTCGAGCATCACGCTCTCGGTGACCTCGATCTCCAGCCGCTGCGGCGGCAGGCCGCTGGTGGCCAGCGCGTCCCACACATCGGCCATCAGCTGCCCGTGGCGGAACTGCACCACCGAGACGTTGACGGCCACGCGCACCGCCTCGGGCCAGGCCATGGCGTCGCGGCAGGCCTGGGCCAGCACCCAGCGGCCGATGGGCACGATGAGGCCCGTCTCCTCGGCCAGCGGCAGAAATTCGGCCGGGCTGACCTGGCCGCGCACGGGGTGGTTCCAGCGCAGCAGCGCCTCCACGCCGGTGACGGCGCCGCTGGCGAGGTCGAGCTGCGGCTGGTAGGCCAACTCGAAGCCGCCCTCGGCCAGGGCCTGGCGCAGCTCGGCCTCGAGGTCGCGGCGCTCGCGCTGGGTCTGCTCCAGGCCGGGCTCGTAGAAGCGGTGCACGCCGCGGCCGTCGGTCTTGGCGCGGAACATGGCCAGGTCGGCGCGGTGCAGGATGGACGCCGCGTTGTCGCCGTCGAAAGGCGCCACGGCCACGCCGATGCTGCAGCCGATGTGCACACGCTGGCCCTGCAGCTCGAAGGGCGCGCGCAGCGCGGTGGTGATGCGGCGCGACAGCGCGCTGGCGGCCTCGGGCTGGCCGGCCGCAGGCTGCAGCACGGCGAACTCGTCGCCGCCCAGGCGCGCGAGCACGTCGCCCTCGCGCACGCAGCCGCGCAGGCGCTGCGCCACGTGCTGCAGCAGCTCGTCGCCGCGGGCATGGCCGTAGGCGTCGTTCACGGGCTTGAAGCGGTCGAGGTCGATGAACAGCAGCGCCAGCTCGCCGTCGTCACGTTCGCGCAGCGCCTGCTCCAGCGCGGCATGGAAGGTGGGGCGGTTGATGAGGCCGGTGAGCGCGTCGTGCCGCGCCTGGTGCACGACGTGGGCCTGGGCCTCGCGCAGCGCCGTGATGTCCTCGTGCAGGGCCACGCAGCTGCCGTCGGCTCGGCGCGAGACCTGCACCTCGACGTGGCGGCCATCGTCGAGCCGCCACTCGCGCCGCCGCGTGCCCACGCTGCCGCGGCGCGGCGGCGGCTGGGCGCGGCTGGCGGCCGTCTCCTGCCCCGGCGTCACGGCGATGATCTCGGCGAACGGAGTCCCCGGGCGCAGCACCTGCGGCGGCAGGCTCCAGATCTCGCCGTAACGCGCATTGGCCAGCACCAGCCGGTCCGCGGCGTCGAACACCGACAGGCCCAGGGGCAGGCGCTCCACCACCTCGCGCAGCAGGGCGTTCTGGTCGCGCAGGGTCTCGATGTCCGTGGGTTCACTCATCGCTCGAACGGGTTTCGGCGGGCTGGCGCCGGACTTGAGCGCCACCGCCGCAGCCCGCGGCTACGATCGGCCCATGAATCTGCGCCTGGCCACCTGGAACGTCAACTCGCTGGCCGTGCGCCTGCCCCAGCTGCTGGACTGGCTCGTCGCCAACCCGGTGGACGCGCTGGTGCTGCAGGAAACCAAGCTCACCGACGACAAGTTCCCCCAGGCCGAGATCGAGGCCGCGGGCTACGCCGTGGCCTTCCACGGCCAGAAGACCTACAACGGCGTGGCCCTGCTCAGCCGCGGTGGCGCGGCGGCCGACGTGGTGAAGAACATCCCCGGCTTCGCCGACGAGCAGGCGCGTGTGATCACGGGCACCGTGGGCACGGGTGCGGAGGCGGTGCGCGTGATCGGCGGCTACTTCCCCAACGGCCAGGCGCCCGACAGCGACAAGTTCGTCTACAAGATGGCCTGGCTCGATGCGCTGCACAGCTTCGTGCAGGCCGAGCTCGCGGCGCACCCGCGGCTGGTGCTGATGGGCGACTTCAACATCGCCCCCGACGACCGCGACGCCTGGGACCCCGTGGGCCTGGCCGGCACCATCCACCTCACGAAGGAAGAACGCGCGCAGTTCCAGCGCCTGCTGGGCCTGGGCCTGCACGATGCCTTCCGGCTGTTCGAGCAGGCGCCCAAGCTGTACTCGTGGTGGGACTACCGCATGCTGGCCTTCCGCAAGAACCAGGGCCTGCGCATCGACCACATCCTGGTGTCGGACGCGCTCAAGCCCGCGGTGCAGGCCTGCGCCATCGACAGGGCGCCGCGAAAGAACGAGCGGCCCAGCGACCACGCGCCGGTGGTGGTGGAGATCGCGCGCGGCTGACCGCGCCAGACCCCGCCGACCCCGATGGGGTCAATCCGGCAGCCCGAGTTCCTGGATCTTGCGCGTGATGGTGTTGCGGCCGATGCCCAGGCGCTGGGCGGCCTCGATGCGGCGGCCGCGGGTGATCTCGAGCGCGGTCTGGATGAGCCCGGCCTCGAACTGCTGCGACAGCAGCTCCCACACGTCGGGTTCGTGGGCCTCCAGGCGCCGGCGCGCGTCGCGGCGCAGCTCGGCCAGCCAGGCCGGCACGGGTGCGCTCACCGCGGCCGCGGCCAGGGGCGCAAACGCCCCGGTCTCGCCCGGCGCGGCGCCTGCGTCGGGCAGCAGGGCCGGGGCCTGCGCCGCCAGGCCCGGCGCCGGCACGGGCGCGGCCGCGCCGGCGCCGTCCAGGATCTCGGGTGGCAGATCCTTCAGCTCCACCACCTGCGCCGGCGCCATCACCGTGAGCCAGTGGCACAGGTTCTCGAGCTGGCGCACGTTGCCCGGGAAGTCGAAGGCCGCGATGCGTGCCAGCGACTCGTCCGTGATGCGCTTGGCGTCCACCCCCAGCTCGCGCGCGCTCTTGGCCAGGAAGGTGCGCGTGAGCATGGGGATGTCCTCGCGCCGCTCGCGCAGCGCCGGCAGGCGCAGGCGGATGACGTTGAGGCGGTGGAACAGGTCCTCGCGGAACACGCCCTGGCGCACACGTTCCTCGAGGTTCTGGTGCGTGGCGGCGATCACGCGCACGTTGCTCTTCAGCGGCTGGTGGCCACCCACGCGGTAGAACTGCCCGTCGCTCAGCACGCGCAAGAGGCGCGTCTGCAGGTCGAAGGGCATGTCGCCGATCTCGTCGAGGAACAGCGTGCCGCCGTCGGCCTGCTCGAAGCGCCCGCGCCGCGTGGCCTGCGCGCCCGTGAAGGCACCGCGCTCGTGGCCGAAGAGCTCGCTCTCGAGCAGGTCTTTCGGGATGGCCGCCGTGTTGATGGCCACGAACGGCCCCTTGCTGCCCATGTCGCCGCGCGGGCTGTGGCGGTGCAGCGCACGCGCCACCAGCTCCTTGCCCGTGCCGCTTTCGCCCGTGATCAGCACCGTGACGTTGCTCTGGCTCAGGCGCCCGATGGCGCGGAACACGTCCTGCATCGCCGGCGCCTGGCCCAGCATCTCGGGCGTGGCGGCGGGCACGGCGTCGCCCACTTCCTCGCGCAGGCTCTCCTGCACGGCGCGGCGGATCAGGTCCACCGCCGCCGTCACGTCGAACGGCTTGGGCAGGTACTCGAAGGCCCCGCCCTGGAAGGCGCTGACGGCGCTGTCGAGGTCGGAGTACGCCGTCATGATGATGACCGGCAGCCCCGGGTGCCGCTGCTTCACGGCGTTGAGCAGCTCGATGCCGCTGCCACCGGGCATGCGGATGTCGCTCACCAGCACCTGCGGCGAGTCCTCGTCCAGCGCCTTGAGCACGTCGCGCGGGCTCGAGAACGCGCGCACGGGGAACTGCTCGCGCGCCAGCGCCTTCTCGAGCACGAAGCGGATCGATTGATCGTCGTCGACCACCCAGATGGGTTTCATCAGCCTGCCGCGCTCCCTGTTGCGTTCGGGTTGTGCCCCGGCGGCCCGCGCCGCCCTCAGGGCAATGGAATCAGGATCTTGAACACCGTGCGCCCCGGCACGCTGTCGCAGTCGATCGTGCCGCTGTGCTGCTGCACGAAGGTCTGCGCCAGCGTGAGCCCGAGGCCGCTGCCGCCCTCACGCCCGCTCACGAGCGGGTGGAAGATGCGGTCGCGGATGTCATCGGGCACGCCGGGGCCGTTGTCCTCGATATGCAATTCCAGTGCCAGACGGAAGCGCTGGCGCCCGAAGGTGACCTGCCGCGCCACGCGCGTGCGCAGCAGGATCTGCGCCGTGCCCGCGGCGATCTTCCCGCCAGGGTGCCCGGGTTCGCCGCCTCCGGCGGCGAGGGCCTGGGTCGCGTTGTGGGCGATGTTGAGCACGGCCTGGATGAGCTGCTCGCGGTCGCCGCGGAACTCGGGCAGGCTGGCGTCGTAGTCGCGCACCACGGTCAGGCCGCGCGGGTGCTCGGCCAGGATCAGCGCGCGCACACGCTCGCAGACCTCGTGGATGTTCACATCGGCCACCACGTGCGGGCGGCGGTGCGGGGCGAGCAGGCGATCGACCAGGCTCTGCAGGCGGTCGGCCTCGTGGATGATGACCTGGGTGTACTCGGTCAGCTCCCTGGAGTTGACCTCCATCTGCAACAGCTGCGCCGCGCCGCGGATGCCGCCCAGCGGGTTCTTGATCTCGTGCGCCAGGTTGCGCACGAGGTCCTTGCTGCTCTGCGCCAGGGTGTTGGCGCGTTCCTCGCGGTCGAGCCGGGTCTGCTGCTCGATCTCGATCAGCTCCACGAGCACGCAGCCCGGCAGCTCGGACTGGGTGACGATGGCGTGCACGGGCAGGTCGGCCAGGCCCGCGCGCCGCAGGTGGGTGTCGAAGCGGCTGGTGGCCACGTGGTTGGTGGCCACGGCCTCCAGCGTGTCGCGCATGGGCGTGGCGTCGCTGAACCAGTCGAGCAGCAGGCTTCGCTGCAGCGAGCGGCGCGAGGCCGCCAGCGTGTTCTCGAGCGCGCTGTTCACGCGCAGCACGTGGCCGTCCACATGCACCAGGGCCACCATGGAGGCCAGCTGGTCGAAGGCGTCGAATCGTTCGGGGTCGGGCCCGGTGTCCGCGGTCGTGGGGTTCATCGGCCGGCGCCGCGGGTGGCGCTCAGGACGGCGCCAGCTTGGCCAGCTCGCGCTTGAGGGCCGCGATGTCGGCCTCCTTGCGCTGGATGGCGGCGCGCATCTCGGCCACGCGCTCCTGGTAGCGCGCGAAGTTGCGCTCGTCGCCACGGCGCTCGGGCTCGCCGTTGTTGAACTCGGAGCGCATCTCGGCCAGGCGCTGCTCCTCGCGCTGCAGTTCCTCCTGCAGGATGCGGCGGGCATCGGTGTCGCGCGCGCGCTGCGCGGCGGGGTCGATTCGGGTCTCGCCGGCCGGGCGCGCGGTCGGGGCCGCGCCGGGCGCCGAGGCAGCCGCGGGAGCCGGCCGGCGCGGCGCCTGCACCACGGTGACCGTGGCGCCGTCGATCGTGCGGCAGTTGCGGCTGCGCGCTTCCTCGGCGGAGATGGCGTCGGTGTAGAGCACTGGCGGGCCGGGGCATCGGTAGACGGTGCGCGGCTCCTGGGCCTGGGCCAGCCACGGCATCGTGGCCACCAGCAGCAGGGCAGCTCGGGGGGCGTGGGAACGCATGCGCGGCATTGTGGCCCAGGCGGGCAGGCCCATCACAAAAAGGAAACGGCCCCGATGGGGCCGTTTGTGCTCGTGCGCTGGGCGTGGCCAGCCGGCCCCGCGGGGCCGGCCCTGCCATCACAGCGAGTAGTACATGTCGAACTCGAGCGGGTGCGTCGTCATGCGGAACTTCGTCACCTCGGCCATCTTCAGGTCGATGTAGGCGTCGATGTAGGCATCGGTGAACACACCGCCCTTGGTCAGGAACGCGCGGTCCTTGTCGAGGTAGTCGAGCGCCTGGTCGAGGCTGTGGCAGACGGTCGGGATCTTCGCGTCTTCTTCCGGCGGCAGGTGGTACAGGTCCTTCGTGGCAGCCTCGCCCGGGTGGATCTTGTTTTCCACGCCGTCCAGGCCCGCCATCATCAGCGCGCTGAAGCCCAGGTAGGGGTTGCACAGGGGATCCGGGAACCGCGCCTCGATGCGGCGACCCTTGGGGTTGGCCACGAACGGGATGCGGATCGACGCCGAGCGGTTGCGCGCCGAGTAGGCCAGCTTCACCGGGGCCTCGAAGCCGGGCACCAGGCGCTTGTAGCTGTTGGTGCCGGGGTTGGTGATGGCGTTGAGCGCGCGAGCGTGCTTGATGATGCCGCCGATGTAGTACAGCGCGAACTCGCTCAGGCCGGCGTAGCCGTCACCCGCGAACAGGTTCTTGCCGTCCTTCCAGATCGACTGGTGCACGTGCATGCCGCTGCCGTTGTCGCCGACCACGGGCTTGGGCATGAAGGTGGCCGTCTTGCCGTAGGCGTGGGCCACGTTGTGGATCACGTACTTCTGCAGCTGCAGCCAGTCGGCGCGCTGCACCAGCGTGCTGAACTTGGTGCCGATCTCGTTCTGGCCCTGGCCCGCCACCTCGTGGTGGTGCACCTCGACCGGGATGCCCAGGCTCTCGAGGATCAGGCACATCTCGCTGCGCATGTCCTGGAAGCTGTCGACCGGGGGCACGGGGAAGTAGCCGCCCTTGACGCCCGGGCGGTGGCCCATGTTGCCACCTTCGAAGTCCTTGCCGCTGCTCCAGGGCGCCTCTTCCGAGCCGACCTTGACGAAGCAACCCGACATGTCCACGTTCCACTGGACCTGGTCGAAGATGAAGAACTCAGGCTCCGGCCCGAAGAAGGCGGTGTCGCCCAGCCCGCTGCTCTTGAGGTAGGCCTCGGCGCGCTTGGCCAGGCTGCGCGGATCACGCTCGTAGGGCTTGCCGTCGCCCGGCTCGAGCACGTCGCAGGTCAGGATCAGCGTCGGCTCTTCGAAGAAGGGGTCGACGTTGGCGGTGTTGGGGTCGGGCATGAGCAGCATGTCCGAGGCCTCGATGCCCTTCCAGCCGGCGATCGAGCTGCCGTCGAAGGCGTGGCCGGCCGTGAACTTGTCTTCGTCGAAGTGCGAAACGGGCACGCTGACGTGCTGTTCCTTGCCGCGGGTGTCGGTGAAGCGGAAGTCGACGAACTTGACTTCGTTCTCCTTCACCATCTTCATCACGTCGGCAACGGTCTTTGCCATTCAGATCTCTCCTAGCGGGGCTCGAGGGGTGGGTGTGGTCGTGGGAGTCGGTGCGTGGGCACGGGGCCCGGCGCAACTCCCAGGAGTTGTAGCAGAAAGCGTGCCGCGCCCGCCCCGCCGCGGGTGGCCCCATGTGCCGAGCTGGTGCGCACTCAATGAGGGCACCGCCTCCGGCGTCAACGCACCATCTCAGGGCCCAGCGAGGCACCAAAGTCGATCAGCCCCTGGCGCAGGGCGGCAAACGCCGCCTCGTCGTCACCCTGCCCCGGTGTCGCGGGCTTGACGCCCAGCTCGATGTGGCGGCCGTGCTGGGGGTGGTCGACGCTGGGCAGGCTGAAGACCTTGACGCCGGGGAAGCGGGCCTCGATGGCCTCCATCAGCGGCGTGAGCGCCGCCTCCATCGCACCGAAGACGATCACCGAGCGCTCGCGCACCGCCGTGGCGCGGTGCAGGTGGCGGTAGTGCGTGTCCAGCACCCACTCGATCATCGGCCAGGCCATCACCGGGAAACCCGGCACGAAGTGCACGTGGCCGCAGCTGAAGCCCGGGATCTTGTTGTAGGGGTTGGGGATGATGCGGCTGCCGGCGGGGAACACGCCCATGTTGAGGCGGTGCACGTTGTCGGGGCGCTCGGGCTCGAAGGGCTGGCCCTGCTCGCGCGCGACGTCGGCCATGCGCTCCAGGATCAGCGCCCGGGCCTCGGGGTGCAGGGCCAGTTCCACGCCCAGCGCGGCGGCGGCACATTGGCGCGTGTGGTCGTCGGGCGTGGCGCCGATGCCGCCGCAGCTGAAGACGAGGTCGCCGCCCGTGAAGGCATCGCGCAGGTCGGCGGCGATGCGCGCGCGGTCGTCGCCCACGTAGCGCGCCCAGTCCAGGGCCATGCCGCGCGCGGCCAGCAGTTCGATGACCTTGGCCAGGTGCTTGTCAGCGCGCTTGCCCGAGAGGATCTCGTCGCCGACGATGATGAGGCCGATGTTCATGGGGTGGTGCTTTCTGCAGCGGCTGCGGTGAGGCCGGCCGCGGGCTCCAGCGCCCGCAGTGCGGCCAGCTCGGCCAGCACCAGGTGCGCGAACCACGCGGCCGCGAAGACGAAGACGACGACGAACAGGAAGGCCGCCGCCAGCAGGAAAAACGGCGCCAGCACGAAGGCCACGCTGCCCACGCTCCACAGCAGCGCCGGCAGCAGCGCCAGGTAACCCGTGCCCAGGCCCATGGCCCACAGCGCCCAGCGGCGGCCGCGGCGCACGCGCCGGCGCTCCTCGGCCGTGGCGTGGCCGGCCAGGGCGTGGTAGCCGAGCACCCGCGCCGCCAGCCAGCCCCAGATCAGCGGCGGCAGCACCAGCGCCAGCGGTGGCACCAGCCACAGCGGCAGGCTCAGCACCAGCGCGGTCGCGGCGGCCAGCGTGGTGGCCACGGTCCAGGCCAGGCGGCGGCCGAGGCCGCAGCCCTCGCGGCGCTGCAGCGCCGGGTGCCGGCGCGCGGCCACGTGCCGCGCGATGCCCGGCGCGGCCAGCAGCGCCACCGCCAGCAGCGCCAGCAGCAGCACCACGGGCAGCGCCAGCACCACCACGACCATGGGCGCCAGCACCGTGCGCCACGAGCCCAGCCCGGCGTCGTGCAGCCAGCGCCAGACGCCGTCGCTGAACTCCACCCGGCCCATCAGCGCCTGCACGGCGTCGAGCGCGGGTTCCCACAGCGCCCAGCCCAGGGCACCCACCAGCGACAGCACCAGCAGCAGCGGCGGCAGCGCCCAGGCCCAGGTGCGCGGCTGCGTCACCGTGGCCAGGGCGCGCCAGAAGGCCTCGAGGGGCGACACCCGCGGCGTCAGCGCCGGTCGCCGCCGAGGATGTCACCCAGCAGCGAGCCGGCCGAGCCCAGGCCGCCGAGCGAGCTTTCTTCCGAACGGCCACCCATCTGCGGCGCCGCGGCGAACACCCGGCTGGCCAGGCGGCTGAACGGCAGGCTCTGCAGCCACACCGTGCCGGGCCCGCTGAGCTTGGCGAAGAACAGGCCCTCGCCGCCGAACAGGGCGGTCTTGATCTTGCCGACGAACTGGATCTCGAAATTCACCTGACCCGTGTAGGCCACGACGCAACCGGTGTCGACGAAGATCGTCTGCCCGGGCTGCAGGTCGCGCCGCAGCACGGTGCCGCCGGCGTGCACGAAGGCCATGCCGTCGCCCTCGAGCTTCTGCATGATGAAGCCCTCGCCGCCGAAGAAGCCGGTGGACAGCTTCTGCTGCAGCGCGATGCCCAGGCTCACGCCGCGCGCGGCGCACAGGAAGGCGTCCTTCTGGCAGATCAGCAGGCCGCCGAACTGCCGCAGGTCCATGGGCAGGATCTTGCCCGGGTAGGGCGCGGCAAACGCCACGCGCTGCTTGGCCGTGGCGTTGTTGGTGTAGACGGTGGTGAAGAGGCTCTCGCCCGTGATGAGCCGCTTGCCCGCGCCCAGCAGCTTGCCGAACAGGCCACCCTGCTGCGCGCTGCCGTCGCCGAACACGGTGTCCATGCCGACGCCGGCGTCCATCCAGAACATGCTGCCCGCCTCGCCCACGGCGGCCTCGCCGGGGTCGAGCTCGACCTCGACGAACTGCATCTCCGCGCCCTTGATCTCGTAGTCGACGACATCCATGCCCATGAACGGTGCTCCTCGTGCTGGCCGGCCTTGCTGGCGGCGGCGGGATGCTACCCAAGCGCCACGAACACTTGGTTGCATCGGCTTCGAAACCGCACAGCACCGTGGCACGCGGGCTGCCCAGAATGTCACGCATGGCCGGCTCCAGCTTCGATCACGACCCCCTGCCCCTGCTCGCGGCCGCCTTGGGGGCCGCGGGCCTGCTGCTGGCCATGCTGGCACTGGCGACCACGGCCTTCGGCCTGCGCCAGCAGCGCTACGCGGGCTGGCACTGGTGGACGCTGGCGCTGTGGCAGGGCGCGGCCGCCGTGGCGCTGGCCGCCGCCACGCTGGGCCGGCCCGAACCCGCGGCCTGGCTCGCCAGCGCCGCCGCCCTGCTGCTGCCGGCGCCGCTGATGGCGCTGCGCGGCCTGCGCCGCTTCCACCCGCGGCAACTGCTGCCGGGCAGCGACCGACTCGACAACACCGCCGCGCTGGCCGCGCTGGCCCTGATCGGCCTCGCCGCCGCCCTGCCCGAGGCCGTGGGCCAGCCCCTGCTGGCCCTGGTGGTGCTGCTGGTGCACGCCCACGTGGCTGCCGCGCTGCTGCTGGGCCCGGCCGGGCGCGAGTTCCGGCCGGTGCAGGCCCTGGGCGTGGCCGCGGGCCTGCTGGGTGGGCTTCCGATCGTGGCCCTGGGCCTGGGCTGGCCGCTGCTGGCGGCGCAGGCCGCGGCCCTGGCGCTGCTGCTGCCCGTGCTGGCTTTCGTGGCGGTGACGCTGGTGTGCGAGCGCACCGAGCGCCAGCTGCGCGACTCGCGCCGCCGCCTGCGTGTGCTGGCGCACCTCGATTCGCTCACCCAGCTGCCCAACCGCCGCCACTTCGAGCAGCTGGCCGAGGCCGCCCTGCAGCAGGACGAACCCGGCACCGCCGCGCTGCTGCACATCGACGTCGACCACTTCAAGCGCATCAACGACCTCTTCGGCCACGCCGCAGGCGACCGCGCGCTGCAGCTCGTGAGCCAGGCCATGCTCGAGGCCCTGCGCGCGCACGACATCCCCGGCCGCCAGGGCGGCGACGAGTTCGTGCTGATGCTGCGCCGCACGACACCCGCCCAGGCGCTGGGCGTGGCGCAGCGCATCACGGCCGAGGTGCAGCGCCTCGCGCCGCTGCGCAGCCTGCCCACGGTGTCGCTCTCGGTGGGCGTGGTGCAGGTGGGCTTCGGCGAGGGCGTGGCCGCGGCGCTGCGCCGCGCCGACCAGGCCCTGTACGAGGCCAAGCGCCAGGGCCGCAGCCGCGCCGTCACGGCCGAGGGCGACGAGGACGCGCCGGTGTTCGCCGCCTCGCGGCCGATGGGCCTGCAGGCCGCCTGAGCGCCCGCGCGAGCGGCCCTCGCAACCGGCCCGTTGAGCGGCCGGGATAATCTCGCCGGATGTGGACCGCCGTGATCGCCGTCGCCGCCGGGGCTGCCCTCGGTGCGCTGGCACGCTGGGGCCTGTCGGCCACGCTCAACGGCCTGTTCCCGCACCTGCCGCCGGGCACGTTGCTGGCCAACCTCGTGGGCGGCTACGGCATCGGCCTGGCAATGGCGCTGTTCGCGCAGGCGCCGCAGCTGCCGCCGGAGTGGCGCCTGTTCATCGTCACCGGCTTCCTGGGTGGGCTCACGACCTTCTCCACCTTCTCGGCCGAGGTGGTGACGGCGCTGCAGCAGGGCCGCACGGGCTGGGCGCTCGCCACCGCGGGCGTGCACCTCGCGGGCTCGGTGCTGATGACGCTGGCCGGGCTGGCCACGCCGCTGCTGTGGCGGCACTGAACCCGCGGCGCGAAAGGCTGTCGCGCGCTTCGGTTTAGGCAGGCGCCCCCACGGGGCCGCCGGGGTGGCGCTCCTAGAATCGCGCCGCTTCCGAGACGAGCCACCCTGCAGGAGATGCCCGCATGACCCCCGCCGAGATCCTGGCCGCCCACGGCCCCCGCGAGTCCATGGAGTACGACGTGGTCGTGGTGGGTGGCGGCCCGGCGGGCCTGGCCACGGCGATCCGCCTCAAGCAGCTCGACGCCAACCTCTCCGTGGTCGTGCTCGAGAAGGGTTCGGAACCCGGCGCGCACATCCTCAGCGGTGCCGTGATGGACCCGCGCGCCATCACCGAGCTGCTGCCCGACTGGAAGGAGCGCGGCGCCCCGCTCAACCAGCCCGTCACGCACGACGAGGTGCTGTTCCTCGACGAGAAGGACGCGCGCACCACGCCGCAGTGGCTGATCCCCGGCTGCCTGCACAACGAGGGCAACTACGTCATCAGCCTGGGCGCCGTCACCAAGTGGCTGGGCGAGCAGGCTGAAGGCCTGGGCGTGGAGATCTTCCCCGGCTTCACGGCGGCCGAGGTGCTCTACGACGAGCTCGGCCACGTGCGCGGCGTGGCCACGGGCAACCTGGGCATCGGCAAGGACGGCCAGCCGCACGAGGGCTTCCAGCTCGGCATGGAGCTGCTCGGCAAGTACACCGTGTTCGCCGAAGGTGCGCGCGGCCACCTGGGCAAGCAGCTGATCGCGAAGTTCGGCCTCGACAAGGGCCGCGACCCGCAGAGCTACGCGCTGGGCGTGAAGGAACTGTGGGAGATCCCGGCCGACAAGGCCAAGCCCGGCCTCGTGGTGCACACGGCCGGCTGGCCGATGGACGAACACACCTATGGCGGCGGCTTCCTGTACCACCTCGAAGGCAACAGGGTCACCCTGGGCTTCGTCACCGGCCTGGACTACCAGAACCCCTGGATCAGCCCCTTCGAGGAGATGCAGCGCTGGAAGACGCACCCCGCCATCCGCGCGCACATCGAAGGTGGCAAGCGCATCGGCTACGGCGCGCGCGCCATCACCGCGGGTGGGCTGCTGAGCCTGCCCAAGCTGGTGTTCCCGGGCGGGGCGCTGGTGGGCTGCGACGCCGGCATGCTGAACGCCGCGCGCATCAAGGGCAGCCACGCCGCCATCAAGAGCGGCATGCTGGCGGCCGAGGCCATCGCGCCGGCGCTCAAGGCCGGCCGCGCGCACGACGAGCTCAAGGCCTACCCCGAGGCCTTCGAGAAGAGCTGGCTGTTCGAGGAGCTCAACGCCACGCGCAACTTCAAGCAGTGGTTCAAGAAGGGCAACACCATCGGCACGCTGATGACGGGCATCGAGCAGTGGTTCCTGCCCAAGCTCGGCATCAAGAGCCCGCCCTGGACCATCCACCGCGCGACGCCCGACCACGCGCGCCTGCACGCGGCCAGCCAGGTGCCGAAGATCGCCTATCCCAAGCCCGACGGGAAGCTCACCTTCGACCGCCTCTCCTCGGTGTTCATCAGCAACACCAACCACGAGGAGAACCAGCCCGCCCACCTGACGCTCAAGGACGCGTCGGTGCCGGTGGCCATCAACCTCGAGCGCTATGCCGGCCCCGAGAGCCGCTACTGCCCGGCCGGCGTGTACGAGTACGTGCAGAAGGACGGCGCCGAGCAGCTGGTGATCAACGCCCAGAACTGCGTGCACTGCAAGACCTGCGACATCAAGGACCCGACGCAGAACATCGTGTGGGTCACGCCCGAGGGTGGCGGCGGGCCCAACTACGCGGGGATGTGATGGCGCAGCCGGCACAGGCCCCGCGCCGCCTGATCCCCGCGGGGATGTGAAAGCCGGGGCCGGCTGATGCTGCCGCGCCCCTCCTTCCGCCAGCTGCTGCTGGCCGCCTTCATGCTGGTGGCGCTGCTGCTGGGCGGCGTGGCGTTGCGTGGCCAGCTGGCGCTGGAGGCCCTGCTCGACAAGGCGCGCGACGACGCCGGCCGCACCCTCACGCTCAACGGCCACGCCGAGCGCCTGGACGAGCTGGCCCTGGCCATGGAGCGCGCGGCACGGCAGTTCCTGGTGCTGGGCGACAGCACGCTGCGCCAGCGTTTCCGCCGCAACGCCGACGACGCCGAGATCCACCTGCGCGCCCTGGCCGAAGCCGGCGTGGCGCCCGATGCCGCCGCCGACTGGCGCGACCAGCGCCGTGCCGTCGAGCGGCTGCTCGCCGACGGCCCCGACGCCGGCCGCGACGCCGAGGTGGTGCAGGCCTTCGGCGCCATCGTGCGCCTGCAGGCGCGCCTGACCGAACGCCTGCGCACGCAGACCGAGGCGCGCAACCGCGCGCTGCAAAGCGAGATCGAGGCCGCGCGCCTGGCCCTGGGCCGGCAGTGGGCCGGCGCGGGCGTGCTGGGGCTGGTGCTGGCCCTGGGCCTGGCCGTGGGCCTGGCGCGGCCGCTGCGGCGCGTGGAGCAGGCCATCGTGGGCCTGGGCGAGAACCGGCTCGACGAACGCATCGAGATCCCCGGCCCGTCGGACGTGCGCCAGATCGGCCGGCGGCTGGACTGGCTGCGCCTGCGCCTGGCCGGGCAGGACGCCGACAAGGCGCGTTTCCTGCGCCATGTGTCGCACGAGCTCAAGACACCGCTGGCCGCGCTGCGCGAGGGCGTGGCGCTGCTGCAGGACGGCGTGGCCGGGCCGCTGTCGGCCGACCAGCGCGAGGTGGCGCGCATCCTGGCCGACAACACCGCGGCCCTGCAGCGCCGCATCGAGGACCTGCTGAGCTTCAACGCCACGGCCTTTGCCGCCGAGCGCCTGGTGCGCCGGCCCGTGGCGCTGGCACCGCTGCTGCACGAGCTGGTGGCCGAACAGCAGCTGCAATGGCGCGCCAAGGGCCTGCAGGTGCTCGTGGGCGGCGACGAGGCCACGGCCGATGTCGACTCGGCGCTGCTGCGCACGGCGCTGGCCAACCTGCTGGCCAACGCGATCCGGTACAGCCCCGCCAGCGGGGAAGCTGGCCGCGGCGCTACGATCCGCTTCGACCTCGCGCGCGCCGGCGACGGCGTCACGATCACCGTGTCCGACGAAGGGCCGGGTGTGGCCGACGCCGACCGAGCGCGCATCTTCGAACCCTTCTACCGCGGCGCGCTGCAGCCCGAGCCGGCCCCCGGCACCCTGCCCGGCACCGGCATCGGCCTGTCCATCGTGGCCGAGGCCGTCAACGCGCACGGCGGCCGCATCGAACTCCTGGCCGCCGGACCCCTGCCCGGCGCCTGTTTCCGCATCCACCTGCCCCATGCCCTCACGGATTGACCGTCGCCTGTGCCTGCTGCTGATGCTGGTGGCGCTGGCCGGCTGCGCCCATTGGCCGGCGGCCGAGCCGGGCCCCGCGCCCGCGCCGCCCGCCGCCGGCGCCAAACCCTCGCCACCCCTCACCAGCCACCAGCCCACCGAGGCCACGTTGCCCGCCGCGGCGGCGGCCAGCGCCCCGGCGGCCAGCACCGACCCCGGCCCGCGGCTGCTGGCCGCGCAGGAGCGGCTGCGCACGCTCAACCTCGCCGAGCTGGCGCGAGAAGCCGCCCCGCGCGAGCCGCCGGCCGAAGCCGGCGCCAGCATCGAGCAGGCCCTGGCCCTGCTGCAGCTGCGCGCGCTGGGCCAGGCCGCGGGCTCGCCGGCCAACGGCGAACTGGCCCGCGCCCAGGCCCTGCTGGAGCCGGTGGCGCGCCAGGCCTCGCCCTGGCAGGCCACGGCCAAGCTGCTGGCCGCGCGCGTGGCCGAGCAGCGCAAGCTCGAGGAGCAGCTGGCGCTGGCGCAGCAGCAGCTGCGCGAGCAGCAGCGCCGCAACGAGCAGCTGGCGGCGCAGATCGAGGCGCTGCGCGCCATCGAGCGCAGCCTGGGCAGCACCCGCCCGGCCGCGCCCGCCAGCCCGCGCTGAAGCCGCGGCCCCACGCGTGAACACCGCCGCCGCGCCGCACGTGCTGGTCGTCGACGACGACGCCGACCTGCTGCGCCTGCTGTCGATGCGCCTGGCCGCCGCCGGCTACCGCGTGAGCAGCGTCGACAGCGCCGAGCGTGCGCTGGCCAGCCTGGCGCTGGAGCGCCCGCAGCTCGTGATCAGCGACGTTCAGCTGCCCGGCATCGACGGCCTGCAGCTCTTCCAGCGCATCCGCGACGCGCACCCGGCGCTGCCCGTGATCCTGCTCACCGCGCACGGCAGCATCCCCGACGCCGTGGAGGCCACGGCCCAGGGTGTGTTCACCTACCTGACCAAGCCCTTCGACGGCAAGCAGCTGCTCGAGCAGGTGGCCAAGGCCCTGGCCATGGCACCGCCGGCGCGGCGCGGCGCCGACGAGCCCGCCGCAGCCTGGCGCGCCCACATCGTGAGCCACAGCGCGCGCATGGAGGCCCTGCTGGCCGAGGCGCAGCTGGTGGCCGCCAGCGACGCCACGGTGCTGATCCGCGGCGCCAGCGGCACCGGCAAGGAGCTGCTGGCGCAGGCCCTGCACCGCGCCAGCCGGCGCGCGGGCAAACCGTTCGTGGCCGTGAACTGCGCCGCCATCCCCGAGGCCCTGCTCGAAAGCGAGCTGTTCGGCCACGTGAAGGGTGCGTTCACGGGCGCGCTGCAGAACCACCGCGGCCTCTTCCAGGCGGCCGACGGCGGCACGCTGTTCCTCGACGAGATCGGCGACATGCCGCCGGCGCTGCAGGCCAAGCTGCTGCGTGTGCTTCAGGAACGCCGCGTGCGGCCCGTGGGCGCGACGCAGCCGGTGCCCATCGACGTGCGCATCCTCAGCGCCACGCACCGCGACCTCGACGCCCTGCGCGCCGACGGCGGCTTCCGCGACGACCTGTACTGGCGCCTGGCCGTGGTCACGCTGCAGCTGCCGACGCTGGACGAACGCCGCGAGGACATCCCGCTGCTGGCCCAGCACTTCCTGCAGCAGCTGGCCGAGCGCCACGGCAAGCGCGTGAAGGGCTTCGCGCCCGAGGCGCTGCGTGCGCTGGCCACGGCCGCGTGGCCGGGCAACGTGCGCCAGCTGCACAACGTGGTCGAGCAGGTGGTGGCGCTGGCCACGGCGCCGCTGATCCCGCTGGCCCTGGTGCAGCGCGCGCTGCGCACGCCGGGCGTGCAGGTGCTGCCTTATGCCGAGGCCCGCCGCCGCTTCGAGCACGAGTACCTCGTGGGCCTGCTCAAGCTGACCGACGGCCACGTGGCCGACGCCGCGCGGCTGGCCGAGCGCAACCGCACCGAGTTCTACCGGCTGCTGCAGAAACACGGGCTCACGCCGGGGCGTTTTCGCGGTGACGACGAGGCCGGTGGCGACGCCACCGAGGGCGAAACAACCAGCGACGAGCCGCCTGTCGCCGATTAGCGACTGGCCCGCTGCGAGGTGGGCAGCCGCGGCGGCCGCACAAGCTGTCGCTGAACGGCGACGCTTTCGGCCCTGATGGGCCGCCCTGGCTGTCGGCCCGATCTGCAAGTCTTTGATCTGAAAAGACTTTTTTTCCCGGCACGGCGCTTGCGCGGGAACGCGCCATGCTGCGCACCCTGCTGCTCACCCTGGCCCTCGTCGGCGCCGCCACGCGCGTGGCCGCCTTCGGTTTCGACGAGGTGGCGCGCATCGCGCGCGACGCCGCCGCCGTGGCCTGGATCGCCCCGGCCGACAGCCGCCCGCCCGAGCTGCGCGAACTCACCTACGACCAGCAGCGCGACATCCGCTACCGCCCCGAAAAGGCCATCTGGCGCGAGCAGGGCCTGCCCTTCGAGCTGCAGTTCTTCCACCTCGGGCGCGGACTCGTACACCCGGTGGAGATCCACGAGCTGCACGAGGGCCGCGTGCGCCGCCTGGGCTACGACGCCGCGGCCTGGGACTTCGGCGCCAACCGCTTCGACCGCAGTGGCTGGGGATACCTGGGCCACGCGGGCTTTCGCGTGCACCACGCGCTCAACAGCCCCGCCTACAAGGACGAGCTGATCGTCTTCCTGGGCGCGAGCTACTTCCGCGCGCTGGGCCGCGGCCAGCAGTACGGCCTGTCGGCGCGCGCGCTGGCCATCGACACCGTGGGGGTCTCGCCCGAGGAGTTCCCGCGCTTCACGCGCTTCTGGATCGAGCGGCCCGCGCCCGATGCGAAGGCGCTCACGATCCTGGCGCTGCTCGAATCGCCGCGCGCCACGGCGGCCGTGCGCTTCGTGGTCACGCCGGGCGACAGCACGGTGGTCGACACGCAGCTGCGCCTCTTCCTGCGCGCCGGCACCACGGCACCGACCATGCTGGGGCTGGCGCCGCTGACCAGCATGTTCCTGCACGGAGAGAACCAGCCCCAGGCCGTGGACTACCGCCCCGAGGTGCACGACAGCGACGGCCTGCAGGTCGCCGGTGTCGGCCCGGGAGCCGCGCCGGGCAGCGCGCCCGAGTGGATCTGGCGCCCGCTGGTGAACCCGCCGCGCCAGCCCTACACCCCGCTGGCGCCCAGCTTCGCGCTGCAGCGCCTGCAGGGCTACGGCCTCATGCAGCGCGACCGCGCCCCGCGCAGCTACGAAGACCCCGAGGCCCGCTACGAGCGCCGCCCCAGCGCCTGGGTCGAGCCCGTGGGCGACTGGGGCCCGGGCCGCGTGCAGCTGCTGATGCTGCCCACGCCCGACGAGACCGAGGACAACATCGTCGCCGCCTGGGTGCCCGCCACCCTGCCCGCCCCCGGCGAGGCACTGGACATCGGCTACCGCCTGCACTGGCAGGCGCGCGAGAAGACGCTGCCGCAGAGCGTCACGCCGCTGGCCCACGCCACGCAGAGCCGCCGCGGCCGCAGCTGGGCCGAGCCGCTGGCCGGCGAGGTGCAGCACCTGGTCGACTTCGAAGGCCCCGCCCTCGCCGGCCTGCCCGCCGGCGCCACGGTGGAAGCCGTGGCCAGCACCGGCCCCGGCGGCCGCGTGCTGCAGGCCCACGCCTACCCGCTGCCGCCCGAGCTGGGCGGCGGCTGGCGCCTGCAGCTGCGCGTGCAGCGCGACAACAGCACCCAGCCCCTGGAGCTGCGCGCCTTCCTGCGCAGCGGCACCACCACGCTCACCGAAACCTGGGCGGCACTCCTGCCGCCGGAGCCCACCCGATGAACAAGCCGACGATCCCGTTCTCGCGAGCGGCCCGCCGCCGCTACACCCACGCCGCCGCCCCGGCGCTGCATCGCGGCTCGATGGTGCCCACGCCCTGGGCCGGCCTGCGTGCGGGCCTGGCGTCGATGTTCAGTGGCGGCAACGAGGGCCCTGCGCCCATCGATACCGCCGCCGAGGCCGTGGTGCGCCAGCGCCGCCGCGCGCTGCTGGCCGGCGTGGTGGCCACGGCCGTGCTGGCCGCGCTGCTGCTGGTGATGACGCAGCCCCTGCGCGGCTTCGAGCCCCTGCACCTGCTGCAGGTGGGCCTGTTCGCGCTGCTGCTGGCCTGGGTGGCCGCGGGCACGCTCACGGCCGTCATGGGCTACCGCAGCCTCACGCGCGGCGACCGCCAGGCGCTGAGCCACGCCCGCGTGGCCGGCCACACCCTGGGCCCCGACGCGCGCACCGCCGTCGTCATGCCCATCTGCAACGAACACGTGCCCACGGTGTTTGCCGGGCTGGCGGCCACGGCCGAGTCCATCGTCGCAGCCGGTGGCGCGCGGCTGGTGGACGTGTACGTGCTGTCCGACAGCGGCGACCTCGAGGTGCGCCGCGCCGAGCGCGAGGCCTGGCTGGCGCTGCGCGAGCGCATGGCCAGCACCGGCCTGCGTGTGCACTATCGCTGGCGCGCGCGCCGCACGCACAAAAAAGCCGGCAACGTGGCCGACTTCTGCCGCCGCTGGGGCCGCCTGCACCGCTACATGGTGGTGCTGGACGCCGACAGCGTGATGAGCGGCGAGGCCGTGCTGGGCCTGGTGCGCCTGATGGAGGCGCACCCGCGCGCCGGCATCATCCAGAGCGCGCCCGTCACGGCCGGCCTGGACACGCTGCACGCCCGCGCGCAGCAGTTCGCCGGCCGCGTGACCGGCCGCCTCTTTGCCGCCGGCATGCGCTACTGGCAGGGCGGTGAATCGCACTACTGGGGCCACAACGCCATCATCCGCATCGCGCCCTTCATGGCGCACTGCGGCCTGGCGCCCGTGGGCGGCCGCGCGGGCCAGCTCAAGGGCGGCCTGCAGGGCGACATCCTCTCGCACGACTTCGTCGAGGCCGCGCTGATGCGCCGCGCCGGCTACAGCGTGCACCTGGTGTCGGACCTGCCCGGCAGCTACGAGCAGCAGCCGCCCCACGTGCTGGCCGAGCTGCAGCGCGACCGCCGCTGGTGCCAGGGCAACCTGCAGAACGCGCAGCTCATCGCCGAGCCGGGGCTGCATCCGGTGCACCGCGCCATGTTCGTCACCGGCGCCATGGCCTACCTGTCGGCGCCGCTGTGGCTGGCCTTCGTGCTGCTGGGCACGGGGCTGTGGTGGTTCGGCCGCCACGACCTGGCGAACGTGCTGCCGCTGGCGCCCGCGCAGGCGCTGTGGGCTGCCACCATCGGCCTGCTGATGCTGCCGCGCGTGCTGGGCGTGCTGCTGGTGCGCCACGAGGGCCGCACGGCGCAGTACGGCGGCACGGCGCGCCTGGTGGCCGGCACGCTGATCGAAGCCCTGCTCTCGGCCCTGCAGGCCCCGGTGCGCATGGCCGCGCACACGGTGTTCGTGCTGGGCGCGCTCACCGGCCTGCCGCTGCAGTGGAAGAGCCCGCCGCGGGAAGCCGTGGCCCTGGGCTGGCGCGACGCCGCCCCGGCCCTGCTGCCCCTGGCCGG
>Ga0209278_1000839_pt1 | contig 20682 bp, 14 predicted proteins | sample JI81BgreenDNA_FD_187504 | JGI IMG/M metagenome (GOLD analysis project Ga0209278, IMG submission 187504) | Wastewater effluent complex algal communities from Wisconsin, to seasonally profile nutrient transformation and Carbon sequestration -... | ecosystem: Engineered > WWTP > Effluent > Algae... | reverse complement strand
TGACGCTCACTTCCGGCGCGTTCTCCGTTACCAGGCGACGCATCGGCGCGATCACGAGCTGATCCCACAGAGTGTTGGTGATTTCTTCGAGCTTGTCCTTGAGGTCCGCTCGCTTCTCGAACCAGCCCTCCAAGTCGCTCGCCACCCGTGACTTGAAGCCAGGCCCCGCGCCCCACTGCGAGGCGCAGCGGGTCCAAACCGGGTCCTGCGCGAGCGGGCCACGGTAAACCTCCATGCCTGCCCGCTGGACCGCTTCAAGAAATGCCGTGCGGGAAGAGGCCGCACTGCGCCCCATCTGCTCGATGTTCTTCTTCGCCAGATCGAGGCCTTCGTCGGCCTTCAAGGTGGCGAGATAGTCGTTCAGGGAAGAGAACCACCGCTCGCTTCGCTGCCGCGCATCTTTCGCCGCACCAACGCCGATGTTGTGGACGATGTTCAAGCCGGAATACTCGCCGTTGCGGCGTGTGGCAGCCCACAGGGTTGCCGCGTAGCGAACACCCCTGATCGTCATCAACGCTTCGGAATAAGCGTGACGTTCACGCGCGGGGAGCGCGGGATGAGCCTCAAGAAAGCTGTTCAGCCTTGCGGCTACTTCCTCCATGGCTGCGGTGAGAGCCTGGGCCTCGTGGTTCTTCATCACTTCATCGGCAGCAGCACAGAGATCGAACAGCCTGGTCTCGACCGTGGAGCGCATTCGGTTGAGCTGGTCGAACAGCGCGTTTCGCACCGGAGCCGGATCATCAGACTGCACGTTGAAGAACACCATCGGGACACCAGCCAAGTCCTCGGCGGCCAGCTCGTTCTCCACCTGCATCTGCTTGAAGGCATAGCCTTCCACATCATCCAACGCGACTTCGCCTGCGTCGTCCTTCATGGCGCGCGCTTCGTCCGCGCGCGGGAGTGCCAGGATCGACACCTTGCCGGTGTTAACAGGCTCAGAATACGTCTGCTGCATATGCTGGAGTAGCGAACGCGCCGTAACGTCCGGCGCGTCGTTGAAGCGGGTGCAGAACACCACCGCCGTGCGCGGGTCCTTGAGCCTCAGGTCCAAGTCCTCGCGCACCGCCACGTCGTCAACGCCCTTGGTGTCCACGACATTGATTTCCAGTTCGCCAAAGCTCTTGCCGAACTCGGGGATCAAGAGGTCGATGCTCGACGGCAGCGACACGTCCGGCAGGCGGCCATTATTGACCTCGCGGAACGTCTTCATCACCCATTCCATCGGGTGCTGGCGCGTTGCGCTGTCATACCAGAGTTCCCGGCGCGTTCTCTCCGGCAAGTTCATCAGTTCCAGAAGGCGGGTCCGAAATTCGTCTTCGCTGGCGCAGGCGGCGACCAGCTCGCTGATCGGATCGAAATACTCGATCTTGCCGTCCTTCATCGACCGCTTGCGGGTCAGACCCGACATATTGCGAATGGCACGATCGTGTTCACGGCTGACGCTCGGCGTATCCGCCTCTTTCGCCTCGGCCTTGAGCACGGCCCACCGCGCCGCACAGAAATCCGATACCAGTTCGCGCAGTTCGCTCTCTGGCATCGGCAGGAGCGAGATTCCAAACTCCGGCCCGCGCTTGATGTGGACTTCGCAGATCGTCGTTCCGCCCGCACCGGTCTCAAGGACCGGTCGCTCAATCGGCTTCGAAGCGATCGACGGCGGGACCAGCAGATCAAACAGAAAGCTGAGGCCCGTGGACTTGCCGACCCCAATCGGGCCGATGAACGCGATGTTATGGTTCATCTTCTGGAGATAGACCGCGCCCCTGATGAGCGTTTCACGATGCCGCTCGATCTGGCGACGCAGCGGCCAGGGGCGGCTCTCGTCAGCAAGAAACTCCTCGATGTTGCAGAGAGCCTCGTCGGCAATCTCCAGACACGCCCGCTGCGGGTTGAAAAAACTCGGCGGCGGAACCTGCTTCCATTCGTGCCCGCGAAAATCCTTGAATGCCCGCGCATGGGGAGAACCCATTTTCGTCAAGGCATCGAGCACCTTCTCGACTTCCGCATCTGCGACGATCTCGCCCTTTTCAATGCGCGAAACGCGGCTCTGATCGAGCCCCGCTTCGGAGGCCAATGCTGCCTGGGTTACGCCCAGCTCCGCTCGAAGACGGGCCAGCAAGGCTCCGTCAGACGACACTTCGGAAAGACCACTCATACCGAATCTCCTTTCATGCAGCATGTATGCGCGCGGCATGCGGATTTGTCAACATACATGTGGCATCAATGCGAATAGACGCCTGTCTCAGCCTGTCCTCCGTCTCTCTCGCGCTTATGGACGGTCAAAATCCGCAGCCTCTATGGCACCGGCCACGGACGCGATGGCAAGGCGCGCGGCGTGACTTCCCGTCATGCAAGGCTGCAACCGGATCAGAGAACGTTTCCGTTGGCCATGACACTATGAGCACCGGAGGCGGACCGTTCTTTCAGAATACCGGCGTCGGGAATCGCGCGCTCCGCGTGAACACGGGATCCAGAAACACCGCCGTTGGCGACCGCGCATTGCAGAGCAACACAACAGGAACCGACAACGTTGGCGTCGGCAAGCAGGCCCTCTCGAACGCGACGACCGTATCACAGAACACGGCGGTGGGTGCATATGCGTTAGACGCTAACACCTCGGGCATGAATAATGCAGCACTCGGCTTCAACGCTCTTAAAGCCAATACCACCGCGTCACAGAACACGGCGGTGGGAGCAGGCGCCCTGGGCTCTAACACCTCGGGCACGAATAATGCAGCACTCGGGTTTAACGCTCTTGCAATCAATACCACCGCGTCAAATAGCACAGCCGTCGGACACAACGCTTTGCTAACGAGCATCGGGGCACAGAACACGGCGATGCGGGTGACGATCCTTGAAGCAGTCGGGTACGGGACTTTTGCGGATGTGCGGCTCGAAGCCGGGCGGGACCTCGGCGGTCATTGTTTGCCCACAAAGTCGCGGATCGCTGCCAGCACCAGATCGGGATGCTTCGAGTTCGGGCGTAGAGTCGTTCGGAGGCACCATGGAGCGAGCCTACGTCCGCATCACCGAAAGGTCTGAAGCTAGAACCGCGAGCAACCAGCCACCCGGCTGATCCACCACTACGACACTGTCCATCCTGTCGCGCCCTTTGCACCTGACCCGGTGCGACTATATCAACTAAAAAAACCAGTCAAATACTGTGCGAGACATAAGGGGCAGCGACATCGCGCTACTGCACATAACGTCGGGCACAAATGCACATTTGTTTTAGGCGCAATACCGCAAACATGTGGCAGAGCCACATATTTGCTGTTCCGCAACGTTGCGATAGAATTTGGGCGCAACAACACATGATGCTGTGATTTCTCGCGCCTCGTCGTGTCGCAACTTCGCTGCTCAGGGCGGACGACGCAGCCGTCCTTGGGCCTTGCCATGCTCTTCGAGCAGGCGCTTGCAAAAAACTTATAGCGTATCGCGGGCTATTTACTGTCGCAAGGCAGACGGCACGTCGTGGGACAAACCTGCCGTAAACGGTCCACCAATCGAACGACCGCTCCCACAAAAAGCTGACCTCAGGTCGTTTGCTCGGGCATTGAGTTCAGTTGTGCCCAAAAAGCTGGGTACGACCCAGACAGCCTGATCATGCAAAGCCGGTAATTTGCTTTATCAGGTCTCTTCTGTCTTCCCGTGGGGTGCCATCAACCTGCAGGGCGACGGCTTCGTCTTCCGGTGTCACGAACCAGTGGACCCTGCGGTCTTGGGTGGCTTGCCAGACCGTTTGCGCAACTTGTTGCGGCAGTACGTTCACGCCCAGGATATCGACCGATTTCGCCTTGATCTGCGGCGACAGGACCATTGGCGTGGCGACATAGGCGACCATGATGTCGCAAACCCAGATGCCTGCCGCTTCCAGTTCGATATTGAGCGCTTCGGTCAACGCCCGGACTGCAAACTTGCTGGCCGAATAGACCGACTCTTCGGGTATGCCATGAATGGCGGCGACCGACGACATCGTGATGATGCGCGCTCCGGTGCGCTGGCGCAGGAGCGGCAGGGCGAGATGCATGCCGTTGATCACGCCGTTCACATTGACGTCGATCAGCTTGTGCATTGCCGCCAGCGAACAGTCTGCAAATTCGCGCATCTCCAGAATGCCGGCGCAGTTGAACAGAACGTCCAGCCCATCGTCGCCCGCAAATGCCTGGAGCGCGGACGCCAACGCTTCGGGATCGCACACATCAGCCTGACAAGCGGTCGCGGCGTCGCCAAGCTCTGCAGCCAGGCTTTCGATCCGGGCGGAATCAATGTCGCACAGGGCTATGCGCCAGCCCTGAGCCGCAAACAGCTCTGCCGTGGCCTTGCCAATTCCCGAGGCGGCCCCGGTGATGAAAATCGAGGGTTTCGTCATGTGCTGCCATCCTGCGAGCTGCGCTCGTTCCAGACAAAGCCGCGGAACCGATCACGCAGATCCTTCTTGCTGATCTTGCCGGTGCCGGTATGCGGGATGGCATCGACAAAGGCTATGGCATCGGGCAACCACCATTTGGCGATCTTGCCGACGAGGAAGCTGTGGATGTCTGCATCGCTGCACTCCATGCCGGGCTTCCTGACCACGACCAGCAAGGGCCGTTCGTCCCATTTGGGGTGATGGATGCCGATTGCCGCGGCTTCGGCAACCGCCGGATGACCGATCGCCGCGTTTTCCAGCTCGACCGAACTGATCCACTCGCCACCCGACTTGATCACGTCCTTCGCGCGGTCGGTCAGCTGCAATGTGCCGTCAGGATGGATCACGCCGACATCGCCCGTGTCGAACCACTGGCCTGCGACCACCGCATCGTCATCGGCCTTGAAATAGCGCCTGATGACCCAGGGCCCGCGCACCTGCAACGCGCCAGCGGTCAGGCCATCGCGCGGCAAGACCTTTTCCGGATCGTCCAGATCGACGCATCGGATCTCGACCCCGAAGGGTGGCCGACCCTGCATCGCCTTGATGCCGACCTGCTCGTCAAACGGCAGATCGTCCCAGTCCCAGGTCTCTGCCCCGATCGTGCCGATGGGTGACGTCTCCGTCATTCCCCAGGCATGGGCGACACGGCATCCTGCCCGCATGAAGCGGTCGATCATCGCGCGCGGCATGGCCGATCCACCCGTGACGATGGTCTGCAGGCTGGGCGGTATTCGGCCGCCGTCGTGCGTATCCACATGCTGCAACAGGGCCAGCCAGACGGTTGGCACTCCTGCCGAACAGGTCACCTTCTCGCGGTTCATGAGATCGCACAGCACGGCGCCGTCGTTGACGGCGCAATAGACGAACTTCGCCCCAGCCGCCGCCCCGGCCCAGGGCAGGCCCCAGCTTGCCGCATGGAACATCGGCACGATCGGCAGCATGACCGAACGGCAATCCATTCTGAACACCGATGGCGTAATCGCGGCCATGGCGTGGAGCATGGTCGAGCGGTGTTCATACAGCACGCCCTTGGGATTGCCGGTCGTGCCGCTGGTGTAGCAAAGCATGCACGGGTCGCGCTCGTCTCCATCGTGCCAGGCTGTCTGGCCGTCTTCGCCGCCGATCCATGCCTCGAAGTGCAACGCAGGTTCGCTGCTGTCGAAGCAGATATAATGCTCCACCGTCGGCCAGCGCGGCTTCATCCGTTCGACAATCGGTGCCCAGACCTTGTCGAACAGCATCACCCGGTCTTCGGCATGGTTGACGATATAGTCGAGCTGATCGTCGAACAGGCGCGGGTTGAGCGTGTGCAACACCGCGCCCGCACCGACCGCGCCATACCAGGAAACGAGGTGCCGGTGATGGTTCATGGCCAGCGTGGCAACGCGGTCCCCCGGTCGCACCCCCAGTTTGCGCAAGCCCTGTGCCATGCGCAGCGCATCGTGGCGTATGCCTGCCCAATGGGTCCGTGTCTCGCTGCCGTCGGCCCAGCGGGTGACGATCTCGCGACTTGCGTGTTCGCGCGCAGCATGGTCGATCAAATGCGTGACGCGCAGTTTCCAGTCCTGCATCGCCCCCTGACCTGTGCCCGCAATCATGCCAGCAATCCGCCATCGACCACGAGCTCGCTGCCGGTCATGTAGCTCGATTCATCCGAGGCTAGGAACACCACGGTCGCGGCCACCTCGTCCGCCTCGCCGAAGCGCTGCATCGGAATGCGGTCGAGCGTCCTGGCGGCAAAGTCGTGCGGCAGCTGTGCGAGCGCGTCCTGCACCAGCGCGGTTCCGACATAGCCGGGGTGGACGCTGTTGACCCGGACGCGATAGCCTGACCGCGCGCAGTGAATGGCGGCGGATTTCGTCAGCAGACGCACTCCGCCCTTCGAGGCGTTATAGGCCGGGACGTGCGCATTGCCGACAATCCCTTCGATCGAGGAGATGTTGACGATCGACCCGCCCTTTTCGCGCATTGCCAGCACGCCTGCGCGGGTGCCCAGGAACACAGCGTCAAGATTGATCGCCATGGTCTGCCGCCAGTCGCTGAAACTCTGTGTCTCGATTGTTCCCGGCAAGGCTATGCCGGCATTGTTGACCAGAATGTCGATGCCGCCAAAGGCTTGCTGCACCTTTTCGACGACCTCGTTCCAGGCTTGCTCCTGTGTGACATCCTGCAGCAGGAACAGGGCCTGTGACCCCCCGCTACGCAAGAGATCGGCCAGGGCCATGCCCTCGTCCTCCCGGATGTCCGTAACCGCGACGCTGGCACCTTCTCTGGCCAGCGCCAGGCAGATGGCGCTGCCGATCCCGCGCGCGCCCCCTGTGACCAGCGCCACCTTTCCCTTCAAGCGCATCCGAAGCTCCTTTGCTGCACGAAAAAACGGGGTGGGACATGCCCACCCCAGGATCGGGGGGATGATCAGAAGCGTGCGGTCAGCTCCACGCCATAAGTTCGCGGCGTCCCCCGGTTCAGATAGTCCAGCCCGAAGATGTCGATATTGAGCCCGTAGCTGTAATAGAACTTGTTGGTCAGGTTCTTGACCCACAGGCTTGCCGAGTAATTGCCCTTTTCGACCGTCAAGCGGCTGTTCACCAGCCAATAGCCGGGGTTGCCGCATGTAATGGCGACACCCGCGGGCCGCACCGCCCCCGGCGCGCCCGGACGGTCGCATGGATCCAGACCATAATCGCCGAACGGGTCGAAGAAATAGCGGCCGGTATAGGCGGCATCGCTGCGCAGGTTCACGCGCAGGTCTCCCGCATTATAGGCATCCCAATCCATGCCGATCGAGAAGGTCTCGCGCGGGGCATTGGGAAATGGATTGCCATTGACGTTCCGGGTCGGGCTGGAGGGATCGGCAGGATCGACCACATTGCCCTTGTATTTGCTGCGCAGCAGACTGGCCGACCCATCGATCCGGAAGCTGGGCGTCACCTGCCAGGTCAGCTCCGCCTCTCCACCATAGAGACGGCCATCGGCGCTGCGGGTGAAACTGGTGGCCCCGATGACCTGGGTGACCTGGTGGCCCATGTAGTCATAATAGAAGCCCGCAAGGTTCAGCTGCACGCGGCGGTCGAACAGCCTCAGCTTCAGGCCGCCTTCATACGCGTCGATTGTCTCGGGCTTGATGAAATAGACCTGGTTGGTCCCCTGATAGGCCAGGCCATTGAAGCTGCCCGCCCGATAGCCGCGGCTATAGTTGAGATAGCCCATCACATCATCGGTAAAGTCATAGGAGACATTGACCCGCCCGGTCAGCCGATTGGCCGATTCGCGCTGCTCCAGTGCGGGCAGGCTGGCATTATAGGGGAAGGAATAGGGGATGGTGCTGGCGACAATGCGGCGGCCGCCCAGATCGTAGAGCACTGTGCGCCCATCGAGATAGTTGACCTTGTCGCGGGTGTATCGCAGGCCGACGCTGACCGTGAGCGCATCGGTCAGATCATAGCTCGCATCGGCATAGAGGGCGAACGAGGGGCGGCTGATCGTAAAGCGCTGCTCGCCGTTGATCGGCCCGAACGGCGGCGCACCCGCCGCACGGCAAGCCGCCGAAACGACGCCACCGAAACCACCGCCGCCAGAATTGTTCAGCTGAATGTCGGTCAGCAGGGCAATCAGCGAGCGGGCGTCGAGAAAGCCGTTGGGATTGCCTGTCGCGACCGGCGCGCATCCCGCCGGCACAGTCGGGTTGAGAGCAGGGTTGACCGCGAAGGCCGGAACGATGGCGGCAGCCTGAGGCGCGGAAACCGGTGCGTTGAAGAAACTGTCGGGTGCGCCTGCGGAGCGGAGCAGCGGCTCAAGCACACCGAAAAAGTCGATTTCGTTGCGGGTCTTGATCCTGTCCTTGCCGTAATATCCCCCGGCGACGAGGTTGAGCCGGTCGGTCTGGAAGGTCAGGCGTAGATCCTGGTTGAAGTTCTTGCTGGTCGAATTGTAGCGCAGCGCGCAAACGTCGTTGGGCGAACCATCGCAATCGAACGGCGAATTGCTGTATCTGCCCCAGTCATATCCGGTGATCGAGGTCAGCGTCAGACTGTCGCTCAGCTCCGCCGCGACGCTCAGCGAAAATCCGCGCGACGCGGTATAGTAATTGCCGCCGGTATCGGCCGCCACCTCGTTCCGGCGGAGCGGACGCCCGCCGTTCTGGGCCGGATCCGACCGGGAATAGCCCAGCACGTCCCTGTCGCCGGCCAACTGGCCGATCGCATAGGGATTGGGCGCAAGCGGATTGTCGCGCGCGAAATAGCCCTTCAGGTTGATGTCGATCGACTCGGCGGGCTTCCAGCGGAGGCTGGCGCGGCCGGCATAGGTATTGGTCGTGCCTGCATCGCGATTCTGCGCGGGGTTGAACTGCCAGCCATCGCCCTTGGCAAATGTCCCGGCAAGGCGGATGCCCAGCACATCGGGAACCAGCGTGGCCTCCACCGCCCCCTCGGCGGTCCAGGTGTCGTAATTGCCATAGCCAACCGTCACATAGCCTTCGCTCTCACCCAGCTTGGGCTTGTTGGTGAAGAAGCTGATCGCGCCGCCGGTGGTGTTGCGCCCGTAAAGCGTACCCTGCGGGCCGCGCAGGACTTCGATCCGTTCCAGATCGTAGAGTTGCTGCCCATGGCTGGCGCGAAAGCTCTGATAGACTTCGTCGACATAGACACCGACGGGCGAGGCCGTCGATGCGGAGAATTCGTTGGCCACGGAAACGCCGCGCAGCGCGAAGTTCGGCTGGGTGCGCCCATAGGGGGTCGTGATCTGCAGGCTGGGAACGAAGCCCTGCAGGTCGGACGTTTCGCTGACCCCGCGGGACTGCAGTTCGTCACCGGTCAGCGCAGAGACGGCCAGGGGCACGTCCTGCAGGATCTGCGCGCGCTTCTGCGCAACCACGACAATGTCCGTTATTGCCCCCTCGTCTGCAGGCTCGCTCGCCTCTTGCGCAAAAGCTGGTGCCGTGCACAGTACGATTCCTGTTGCGCCCGACAAGAAAAATGCTCGCAGCTGCTTGTATGGGGTCACGTTCGCCTCTCCCTTTCGTTTATTGCTGCTCCCCGCTCTTCATGAGCTGGTGGACAGCCGATTGTTCTTTGAAGATTATATTGCGCCAGGCGGAGGCAGCCGACCATGACACGTCTTGCCAAGTTCTTGGCCTCACGTGCCAGATTGACTTGGCCATGGCACGGTTCAGGCTGCCTCGTATCCAAGCACCGCCTTGACCTCCATGAACTCGTGAAATGCCAGCTCGCCCCATTCGCGGCCGTTGCCGGACTGCTTGAAGCCGCCGAACGGCGCGTTCAGATCCAGCGCGGCATAATTGAGCAGGACCTGCCCTGCGCGGAGCCGCGACGCGACGGCGCGGGCCTGTTCGATGCTGGCCGATTGCACATAGGCGGCCAGGCCATAGACGCTGTCGTTGGCAATCGCGACCGCTTCATCGACATTGCAATATCCGATCAGGACAACCACGGGGCCGAAGATCTCCTCGCGTGCAATGGCCATGTCGTTGGTCACATCCGCAAAGACGGTGGGCTTGACATAATAGCCAAGGTCGAGACCATCGGGCCGACCGGTGCCACCGGCGACCAGGGTTGCGCCTTCGGCAATGCCTTGAGCGATCAGCGCCTGGATGCGATCCCATTGCGTCTGGGAGACGACCGGGCCCAGCGCGACCGCTTCCTGCGGCGAACCCACGGACTGCTGCGCGATGGTCTGCGCCGCAACCGCCTTTGCTTCCTCCATCCGGCTGATCGGGACCAGCATACGCGACGGCGCGTTGCAGCTCTGACCGCTGTTCACCATCATCGCTTCGACACCGCGCGCCACGGCATCGGCAAGATCGGCATCGGGCAGGATGATATTGGCCGACTTGCCGCCCAGCTCCTGATGCACCCGCTTGACGGTGGGGGCGGCATCGCAAGCGACCTGCACTCCCGCCCGCGTCGATCCGGTGAACGACACCATGTCGACACCGGGATGCGATGAAATCGCCGCCCCGACCGAAGGCCCATCGCCGTTGACGAGGTTGAAGACGCCGTGCGGCACGCCCGCCGCATGAAGCGCCTCGGCAAAGATCTGCGCGCTGAAGGGTGCCACTTCCGAAGGCTTGAGCACCATCGTGCACCCGACGGCGAGCGCCGGTGCAACCTTGCAGGCAATCTGGTTGAGCGGCCAGTTCCAGGGCGTGATCATTCCCACGACCCCGATGGGCTCGGCGGTGATCAGCGTGGTTCCCACGGTCCGATCGGTCTCGAGACCTGCCAGAATCTGCCGCGCCAGCTGGAAGTGACCGAGACCGAAAGGCACATGGGCGGCGGCGGCGAGACCCGCTGGCGCGCCCATTTCCTCGGTGATTGCCGCCGCCAGATCATCCTTGCGCGCAACCAGTTGCGCCAGCACTGCGTCCAGCAGGTCAAGGCGCTCGGCCCGGCTCGTACGTCCATAGCTTTCGAAAGCGCGCCGCGCCGCCTGCACGGCACGGTCCACGTCCGCTGCACCGCCCATGCTGATCCGGCCGGCAACCCCTTCGGTGGCGGGGTCGAACACCTCCAGGGTCCTGGGTTCTGCAGGCGGCACCCAGGCACCGTCGATGTAGAAGTCGAGATAGTTGCGCATCAGAATTCTCCTGCAAGGACTGGATCGTTTTCACGCAGCACTGCGGCGAGCAGCCGCGCTGCACGCGCGATAAGGGCATCGCCGCCGGGCAGGCCACGGCGCATGGTCGCCATCCCGTGGATCAGGCCTGCCGCCTCCAGATAATGGCACTCGATCCCGCGCCGGATGAGTGCGGCAGCCAGCGCGCGCCCCTGATCGCGCAGCGGGTCAAGCCCGGCTGTCAGAATGACGGTCGGCGGCAGGTCCGCGGACAGATCGTGCAGGACGGGCGAGACATCGACATTCCGACGATCGTTCGCGACCGGCAGATAATCGGTGATGAAGCGATGCATGAGCTTGCGGTCGAGCAGGAAGCCCTCGGCAAACTCGGCATAAGAGCCTGTTTCGGGCTCGGTGCAGTCGCCGACCGGGTAGATCAGCAACTGGGCCAGCCGTTGGGCGGGCTCCAGCCTCGCACTGACGGCAAGCGCCAGGGCACCTCCGGCACTGTCGCCCGCCAGGGCAATGCCAGCGACCGGCGCTTCCAGAACCGCAGGCCCGTCGGCCACGAAGCGCGCCGCCGCCAGGCAATCGTCATGCGCGGCCGGATAGGGATGTTCTGGCGCAAGCCGGTAATCCACCGCCACCACGCGCAGACCCGCCACCGCGGCCAGCCGGGTGCAGAGCGCATGATGCGTGTCCAGGTCGCCGATGACCCAGCCGCCGCCGTGAAAGAAGACGATGACCGGTCCAGCTGAGGGTTGCCCAGGGAAATAGGCCCGCATCGGCACGCCATCGCCCACGAAATCGGCGATGCGAACGGAAGCGTCGGCATCCGCCTCGAACGCGGCACCCAGTTGGTGATAGACCGCACGGGCCGCTTCCGCCGGCAGGTCGCCCAGATGCGGCCCATCCATGGCGGCCAGGGCCTCCAGCACGACGGCGGTTTCGGGAAGAACAAGCGGCTCGGTCATTTGCCCGCTCCCCGTCCCTGTTCCTGAATCTTCAGCAGGAGCGCCCTTGAGGACACATAGGCGCGCAGGGCTTCCGCATCGGCGCTGGTCAGGGTCTTGGCGAAACTGATCATGCCGCGGTCCTTGAGCGCGCCGCCGATGACCACTTCCTTCCACCCATCCGCGCTTGGCAGCACGCCGGAGCGGCGCAGATCGGGCACCACGCCGCTCGATACCGCGCCAGGACCGTGGCAGGCCCAGCAGTCCTTCTGGAACAGCGCCTCGCCCCGCGCTACCAGCGATGCCGGGAACGGTTCGCTCGAAGGGTTGGCCGGTGCCTTGAAGAGCTTTTCGACCTTGGGCATGGGCGCCTTGCCGCCGATGCGGAAAACGTAGACACGGCCATTCGGGCGGGGTCCGGGATTGTCGTTGAAATAGGAGGTCAAGGCATAGGCACCGCCATAGCCGGCCAGCACGGCGATATACTGGTTGCCGCCCGCCTCGAAGGTCATCGGCGCGGCCATGATGGCCATGCCCAGGTTCACATTCCACAGGACCTTGCCGTCGCTTGCTGCAAAGGCCCGGAAATTGCCGCGCGTGTCGCCCTGAAAGACCAGGCCGCCCGCGGTCGTCAGCACGCCGCTGTTCCAGGGTTCGGGATAGTCAAATCCCCAGGCCTCCTTCTGGCGCACGGGGTCCCAGGCGATCAGCCGGCCGCCGAGAAGCGCGCGCGTCGCGGCTACCGTTGCGGGATCGTCCGGCGGGGAGGTGCGCTGGGTTTCAAGGCCCAGGTTCCACCGGCCCGGACGGAACGAATAGTCGGACGGCTGTTCATAGGCGAACAGGGCCTTGTTGCCGGGAATATAGGTCAGCCCGGTCTCAGGGTTGAATGCCATCGGCTGCCAGTTATGCGCCCCAAGAGCGCCCGGCATGACCACGGCGGGTGCCTTTTCGAACCGGGCGGCGGGGATTTCTATCGGCCTGCCGGTGGCCATGTCATACCCTGTGGCCCAGTTCACATCGACAAAGTTCCTGGCCGAAAGCAGCTTGCCGTTGGTGCGGTCGATGACGAAGAAGAAACCGTTTTTCGGCGCCTGCATCAGCACCTTGCGCGGCTTGCCGTCGATCGTCAGATCGGCCAGCGTGATCTGCTGGGTGTTGGTATAGTCCCAGGTCTCACCGGGGTTCGCCTGATAATGCCAGCGATAGCTGCCGGTATCGGGATCGAGCGCGACGATCGACGAGAGGAACAGATTGTCGCCCTTGCCCTGGCTGCGGATGCGATAGTTCCAGGGGCTGCCATTGCCCACGCCGATATAGAGCTGGTCCAGTTCCTCGTCATAGACGATCGAATCCCAGACCGTGCCGCCGCCGCCCTGTTTCCAGTATTCGCCCGACCAGGTCGCTTGCGCCTTTTGCGCAAGGATGCTGTCGGACGCGGCACCATCCGGACCATTGGCCGGGTTGCCGGGCACGGTGTAGAAGCGCCAGGCCTGCTTACCGGTCTGCGCATCATAGGCGGTCACATAGCCGCGCGCACCCAGCTCCGCACCGCCGTTGCCGATGACGACGCGTCCCTTGACGATGCGCGGCGCTCCGGTGATGGTATAGGTCTTGGATTGGTCTACGGTGACCACCGACCAGACGGGCTTTCCGGTCTTCGCATCGAGTGCGATCAGGCGCCCGTCGAACGTGCCGAAATACAGCTTGCCATCGTACAGCGCGGCCCCGCGATTGCCGACATCGCAGCACCCCTTGGCGGCATATTCGCCGGGCACCTGCGGGTCGAAGCGCCACAGCTCCTTTCCGGTGACGGCGTCGAATGCATAAACCTTGGACCAGGCCGTCGTGACATAGAGCACGCCGTCCTTTTCCAGCGGCGTTCCTTCCTGCGCACGGTTGGTGTCCAGTTCGAACGACCAGGCGAGTCCCAGATCCGCGACGCTCTTGGCGTTGATCTGGGTCAGACCGCTGAAACGCTGCTCATCGAACGTGCCGCCATAGGTCACCCAGTCTCCGGCCTCGTGCGAGCTTGCCAGCAACGTCTGCCAGGCGGCATCGTTCGAAGGCGACGACTTTGAACCGAAATACACTATCGCGCCGGCGGAAATGGCGACAGTGGTGACCGCCAGAGCGGTCATTCGTGCGAATTTCGACACGGTCTCTCCCCTTTATGATTGGGGCGAATGTGTCTTTATCTGCCAAAGTCGGCCATGGCGTGGCGCGCCAAGTTATTGACGCAATCCGCCACGCGGTCCTATCGTGCAAAGAAAACGACCGATATGTGATTATCGGCCAGGCGGGAGACCGGATGCCATGAATCCTCAAGCCCTTTATGCGGCACTGCCCGATCTCAGCGCGCGCATCATGCAGTCGGTCGTGGTCAAGACGCTCAACGCGAACTGGGATTCCTTTTGTCAGTACAATCAGCTCAAGTCCTTGAAACTGGACGATGATCCCAAAGAAGTTCTGGCCAAGGAAGAGCTGGTCATCCAGCAGGGTTTTGTCCAGCTGACCGCGGGCCAGACCGATTTATGGTTCGATATGGGCCAGCGCTATCGCTCGATCAAATATGGCGCGCTGGGACTCGCTATGATGACCGCAGGCACGCTGGGGCAGGCCTTGCAGATCGCCTGCAAATATCAGGCGCTCACCTTTTCGCTGATGCACTATCGTTTCGTGGCGCAGGAAAACGGCGCTGCCGCGCTGATCGCGGATCACGAGGGAATAGCGCCGGATTTGTACGATTTCACCCAACAGCGCGATCTGGGGGCGGTGCATACGCTGATCCGCGACCTCATGGGCAGCGACCAGGTGCTCGAGCGGGTGACGGTGGCCGCGCCGCCGCCGCGCAACTGGAGCGAGCTGCGGCGCAGCTTCCATTGCCCGGTCGAGTTCAATGCCGACCGGACCCGGTGGATCTTCCTGCCGAACGCGGTCAACCGGGCCCTGCCGCTAGGCGATCTGGAATTGCAGACGCTGTATCTCACCCGCTGCGACCAGACGCTGGGCAAGGCGCGATCGGATGCGCCGATTTCGCACCGGCTGTCCATTCTGCTGAGCGCCTGTTCCGATGCGACCATGTTGCAGGCCGGCGATGCGGCGCGCAGGCTGGCCCTGTCCGAGCGCACGCTCCATCGCCGCCTGGCTGATGAAGGCACCCGGTTTTCCGCGATTGTCGACAAGGCGCGCTATGACCGCGCCTGCCAGCTGCTGGCCGACCCCAGGATGTCGGTGGAAGGCATCGCCTTCGCGATCGGTTTTGCCGAGCCTTCCAGCTTTTCGCGCGCATTCAAGCGCTGGTCGGGCATGGGTGCACTCGAATATCGCAGGAACATGGCCGGCCAGATGCCCAGGACCAACTGAACGATCCCTGCCCGGTGCCCGCCGCTGGTAGCGGCACCGGGCATCGCGATCGTCACGAATAGACGAATTCCGGCCCGTCCAGATCGATCGAGGGAATGTCCTCGGCCTCGGTCCAGTAGTCCTGCGAGTGCCGCCATTCGGGCCGATCGCCCAGGCGCTTGGGCAGCTTGGCAATATCGCGCATCAGATAGCCGGGGTTGAAATTATCGTCTTCAATCCACGGAGTGCGCGGGTCGTCCGCAATATCCCCTGGAATGACGATCCTGACTTCCCTGGCACCCTTGGCGTCAGCGTGCTGCAGCAACCGGCAGACGAAATCGCCCAGCAGGTCCACACGCAACGTCCAAGCCGCGCGGAAATAGCCGAACACCCATGCCAGGTTGGGCACGTTGTCAAACATCATGCCGCGGAATGTCGTCCTATTGCCCCAGTCGACCGGCTGGCCATCGACTTCGAAGACAATTCCCCCCATGACCAGCAGATTGAAGCCCGTGGCCGCCACCACGAGATCGGCTTCCAGATGCTCGCCCGATTCCAGGGCAATGCCCGAGCTCGTGAAATGTGCAATCCGGTCCGTTACCGCAGAGACCTTGCCCTCGCGCATCTTCACGAACAGGTCGCCATCGGGAATGAACGCAAGGCGCTGTTGCCATGGCCGGTAACGCGGCACGAAATGCGGCGCGAATTCGAACTCTTCACCCGCATAGAGCCGGACCAGCTCCTTCAGTTCCTCTACCACCGCATCGGGCTCGGTCCTTGAGCGGCGGTCCAGGGTCTTGAGCTGGTGCAGATAGTCGAGCCTTGCACATTGATGGACCGTGTCCTCGTCCGCGCCGATTTCCCGAAGACGATCGGCAAGGTCGGACCGGTTGGGATAGCAGAAGAAATAGGTGGGCGAACGCTGCAGCATCGTGACATGGGCTGCCTTGTCGGCCATGGCCGGAATGACCGTAGCCGCCGTGGCACCGGAGCCGATGACGACCACCTTCTTGCCGACATAATCCACGCTGCCATCCCATTTTTGCGCGTGGACCAGGGTGCCATTGAAATCTTCCATGCCGGGCCATTGGGGCAGAAACGGATTTTCGTGATCGTAATAGCCTTGGCACATCCACAGGAAGTTGCACTTGTAGGTCTTTCCGGCGGCACCATCGGGCGTACGGGTTTCGACCGTCCACAGGCGCTCGCTGCTCGACCAGGCGCAGCGGGTGATGACTGTGCCGTATCGGATGTGCTGATCGAGATCGTTTTCGGCAATCACGCCGGAGAGATATTTGAGGATCTCCTCGCCCGAAGCGATGGGCGCGCCGACCCAGGGCTTGAAACGATAGCCGAAAGTATAAAGGTCCGAATCGGAACGAACACCCGGATAGCGATGCGTGTGCCAGGTACCGCCGAAACTCTCCTTGGCCTCCAGAATGGCAAAGCTCTTGCCGGGGCATTGGGTCTTGAGATGGTAGGCGCTGCCGATCCCGGAAATCCCCGCACCCACAACCAACACGTCAAAGGCTTCAACTTCGCCCGGTGCATGGTCCAATGCGGCTTCGAGTACCTGAGACACAGTCAATATCCTCTCGTTCTGGCTGCTGCACGCACAGGGCGAAGGTAGGCGCGTGCTTTTGTTGATGTCCGCATTTCACTTGCGAACGGACCGGGAGACCACGTCTGGTTTTGCCAACTTTCTGACTGTTTCTGCCAATGACGAGATTTGACCCGCAAGGCGGCCGTCATTCAAGTTGCATCATGATGGGTACAAACAGCCGGTGCATGCGGGATAAATGCGTGCCATCAGGAAGACCTGCTGGCGGCAAGTGGCAATCGCACAGAATTGCGCTTGTGTTTGCCGCTGGTTTTCGGACTTTGTGATTCGCCGCAAACTATCGGCAGCTTGTGTCCGACACAGACATCTGCAGTCAACATTTCGAATGACCGATTGTGGGTCGAATGCTGCCGCAAGGCGGAAGGCGCGCTGTGGGACATGGACGAACTCGCTCCGCGGGAGGGGCGCTTGCGGTGGTGTAGCCATCAGTTATCTTGGCGGGCACGCACAACCGCGAGGAACCCAGACACATCCATCAGCCACGCCTGCTGGGTAGGACGATAGGTCGTATGCAGTCGGCGCGGGACGACAAGCTGGAGCCTCTTCGCCTGCATTTCGTCGGTCTGGTTCTCCGAAACGCCCGGCTCAAGCGTCAAAAGATGCTTTTCCTCGATCCGTACCGCTTCGGAAAGCACCTGTCGCCAACGGTCCTTGAGCGTGGATTTTGCGCCGAGCATAGTCAGGCGCGCGGCAGGAAAGGCCGGATCACGATATTCCTGTTGTCCGGGAAATAGGAAATCCGGCTTGTTGCGGTTCTCGGTTTCGGCACCGCGGACGTAGCGAATACCTTGCGCTCGGAATACAGCCTCCATATGGTTTTCCAGGGCCTGCCCGGCGCGCGCCTTGCGACGGTTCTGGACGCTCAGCGAGAAGGACAAAAAGCCATCCACGTCAGCGCCGTCCGGCGCATGGAAACCGCCGCCAATCCGGGCGGCGACGATCCGCCGTTCGAGGCGGCGAAACAGTTGCTCCTCGCGGTCCATCCAGTCGATCAGCGCCCGATCAGGATCGTCGGCGGCGGATACCTCCGGCAAAGACGATCGCGCCAGTTCGGAGAAAATCCGGGTTGTGGGAAATACCAGACCGAATTTTTCGATCAGACCGTCAAGCTGATCTGCCTCCGGTTCTGCCGGCTCGATCCCCAGTTCGTCGAGGATATAGCGCGCTGCAAAATCAAGCTCGGCGTTATTATTTCCGGCGATTTCCTGAAAGGTAAAGCCAAGCTCCGGCTGCTCCTGGATGCCGAACAGCCAAACAAGCTGATTCTGGAGGGTGCCAGGCGGCGTGATGACAACGAGGACCGAGCCGTCCTGCCGCAGAGCGAGAAACAGCATGTCGCCCGGTTGCATGAGTTCGGTGACCGTGTTGCCGGAATAGTAGAGATGATACTCCGCTGCCCGCGGTTTACCTTTGCGGACATTGGACCAGCTCATGAAACCCTCCTCGGCAAGAGCTTCCTGTTCGCCCGAAATCCAGATGAAACGGGTCGGAATGCCGCGCCGGTCATCTTCGCCCAGCAGGCGCCGGAGCGGCCGAGTGCCCTGAAACTCGTGCTGGTTTGATTTTTCGGTGATCGTTTCGACAAGCGTCAGTTTTTTTGCCACCACGCCCGTGAACAAGTCCGACAACATCCCCCGTCGCATTCACCCTCCCCTGATTTCGATTCGTCGCCGATCCGATCTCAGCCATTTTGCGCAGGTCGAGATCACGTCCTCAAGAGGTATGCGGGTGCGGCCTCTCAGCGCGCATTCCCATACGGTAGCCTGCCGCCAACCAGCCTCCACCAAGGCAGTCTCTGTGCGCGCATCGACTTCACGATTGCGTGCAATCTTGGTCTGCCAGAACTCAGGCCGGGTAGATGGCCACTTGAACAGGTGGCAGTCATGGCCATGCCAGAAGCAGCCGTGCGCCAGGATGACGGCACGATAGCGAGGCAGAACGATATCGGGCTTCCCTGGCAGGGCCGGGTCATGGAGCCGGAAACGAAACCCCTGTGCGTGCAGGCCTTTGCGCAGCAGCAGTTCGGGTTTTGTGTTCGCACTCCGGATACCCGCCATCATCCGGCTGCGCACGTCAGCCGGAACGATGTCAGCCATGCGCTGCAACCGGATCCCGATCGGGACGGGTAACGACAACCGGAACTTCAGCCTGTCGATCTGACCCGTTCGAGAGCGCTGCCTCGATATATGGTTTCATGGCTTCGGCAATGAACTCGACCACCGGCACGACGACGGCATTACCGAACTGGCGATAGGCCTGTGTGTCCGAAACCGGGATCTTCCATCGACGATTGCCCCGGTCGAAGCCCATGAGTCGCGCGCATTCGAGCGGTGTCAGGCGGCGGGGGCGCTTGCCGGGTTGAGCCACGAGCACCTCCGAGCCATCCTTGTAGTAGCGCGCCGAGAGGGTCCGCGTCACATCGTCGGGACCGAACAGGCTGAAGCCGAAGCCGTTGCCCTTTGCGTTATGCTTTTCCTTGTAGGCCTGAAGATATTCCCACAGCCGTTCGGTCAGCGTGTACTTGGGATCGACCTCGTCATGCGGCTGGAGAATGCTGCCGAGCTTTGGGCCACCCTGTGGCAACTTCAGGCCCCTCAGATCGAACGCGGTCGGCTCGCGGAAGCCGACGATGAAGATGCGCTCACGCTTCTGCGGCACCCAGTGCTCGGAACTGATGACGCGGGTCTGGACATGATAGCCCAGTTCGTTTTCCAGCACGTTCATGATCGTGGCAAAGGTTCGGCCCTTGTCGTGGCTTTCGAGGTTCTTGACGTTCTCCAGCACGAACGCTGCCGGTCGGTGGTGAGCGATGATCTGGGCGGTGTCGAAGAACAAAGTGCCTTGCGTATCGCACAGGAAACCATGCGGGCGTCCGAGCGCGTTTTTTTTCGACACACCCGCGATCGAGAAAGGCTGGCAGGGGAAACCGGCGAGCAGCACGTCGTGCTCAGGAATGCGTTCCGGATCCTCTGCATACTCGCGGATATCGCCGCCGAGCGGATGATTATCCCGGAAGTTCTGCGCATAGGTTTTCTGCGCATTTTCATCCCATTCGGATGTGAAGACGCAGTGCCCGCCAATTCCTTGGAAGCCGATGCGCAGCCCCCCTATTCCTGCAAAGAGGTCGATGAACCGGAAAGATACAGGGCGAGGCGGCGGGACGGACTTCCGCGCCGCATCCTTCAGGACGCGCAACGCAAGCGGCGATGGCCGACTTGTGCCATTCGCATAGCGTGCGACCGTTCGTTCTGATACGGACAGCAGCGTCGCAGCCTCGCCATGCGTCAACCCTGCACGATCGCAGAGCTGGTTGAAGTCATTTTGCCGCACCGCCGATTTTCGCATTGCCCACCCTCACTGTGTCGATTTTCGCCATATTGGCAGAAGGATTCCCAGAGAGCAAGTTTGTTCTTTAATTGTTCGCAGCCTTGAAGCTGCAGCGCTCATTCAAGAATGCCAAGTTTCAGTGGAGAAAGCAGGCGGCAAGCGGCATCGCGATTGGCATCGCCGTGCTGGCAAATGCTAGGAAGGATGTGAGCATCGCAGGGTTCCGCAACCGCCGGTCGCTGAGCTGGCCGGGTTTTGCCGGATCGGCCTTCGGACGCATGCAGTTATCCCTTGTTCGTGGGCCGCGCCCACAGGTTCCCGGTGGCTTCGATCGTCATGGCATCGGCCGGATACGGCTTGTCGAACACGTAGAGCTCGGCAAGCGGTGCGCTCAGCCAGGTCTGCCATTGGTCCGCGCGCAGGATAACCGGCGAGCGATCATGGATGTG
>Ga0209278_1000838_pt1 | contig 20690 bp, 14 predicted proteins | sample JI81BgreenDNA_FD_187504 | JGI IMG/M metagenome (GOLD analysis project Ga0209278, IMG submission 187504) | Wastewater effluent complex algal communities from Wisconsin, to seasonally profile nutrient transformation and Carbon sequestration -... | ecosystem: Engineered > WWTP > Effluent > Algae... | reverse complement strand
ACCGCCGGGCTCCTTTGCGATGACGGCGGCCGATGCCGCCGCCTTCAACGCCCGCGAGCGACGGCAGTCCGACCTGCACTGGGGCTTCGCGGCGATGCTCCGCCGCAGCTTCGAAAGCGGCGTCAGCGTCGAGGTCGGCGCGGCCCGTCGGGTCCGCTCGCCGAACCTGCACGAACGCTACGCGTGGTCGACCTGGTCGATGGCCGCGCTAATGAACAACACGGTGGGCGACGGCAACGGTTACGTCGGCGACATCGGCCTGAAGCCCGAAACCGCCCACACGCTCTCGGCCACGATCGACTGGCAAAACCGAGTGGGCGGCCACTCGGTACGGCTCTCGCCCTACGTGACGTGGGTGGATGACTACATCGATGCCGTGCGCCTCACCAACAACGCGACGGGCTTCAACGTGCTTCGCTATGCCAACCAGTCGGCGCGCCTGCACGGCATCGACGCCAGCGCGACGTGGACCCTGGCGGACGGTGCCGCAAGCCACTGGGCGCTGGAGGGCGGCGCCAGCGTCACGCGCGGGCGGAGTCGAGAGACGGGCGACGGCCTGTACAACGTGATGCCGCCGAACGCGCGCGTCGCCCTCGTGCACCATCGCGGGCCGTGGGAAGCTCGCCTCGGCTGGGAAGGCGTGCGCCGCAAGACGTCGCGGTCCGCGGTGCGCAACGAGATCCGCACGGCTGGCTACGGCCTGCTCGGCGCCTCGCTGGCCTGGGCCTCGGAGGACCTGCGCATCGACGTCGGCGTCGATAACCTCCTCGACCGCTTCTACCAGCACCCACTGGGCGGGGTCTATCTTGGCCAAGGCGCGACGATGATGCTGGCCGGTGTGCCCGCGGGGATCGCGATGCCGGGCCCGGGGCGCTCGTGGCGTGCGGGATTCCGCTGGTCGTTCTGAGGCAAACCGCCTAAAAAACTTCGATACAACCGCAGACGAGCGGCGTTTCGCCGTGCCTAGGGCCCGGAACGGCTGGTCGTCCTGATGGGTAGCGTCGAAGCGGGGCATTCACTTCGCCCGCCCCCGATCGATGGACTGACGTCATGCGGCAGGCTCAGAACGCCCGACGCACCTCGACAACCAGTTGCATGCTGTCTACGTCGTTGGGGCGATTGAGCGGGGCCGCAAGATCGATGTGGACCACGCTTCCCAGTGCGGATCGGGTGTTACCGAGGCGAAGGCCGACGCCGATATTGCTGAGCCAGCGGTCTTCATCGTTGGCCAGCCCGTCGTCGCCCCAAGCGCGGCCCACGTCGAGGAAGGCGGCCGCGCCCACCCGGAACAAGCGGAAGGGATACCAGTTGCTGAAATAGCGATGCTCAAGCGTGTACAGCACCCGCTTGTGGCCGCCCTGATAGCGGAGCGGAAAGCCCCGCAAGCCGTTGTCGCCGCCGAGCAGCAAGCGCTGATCGAAGGACAGCGCCCGGCCGAGGTCGGCCTGCAGCCGGCTGAACACCAGATTCCGTTCGGAGAGCGGGTGAAAGTACTGCGCTTCCAGATGCAGAAGTTCGTCGGCGCCTCGACTGCCCTCGCGTCGGCCGCTGAGGTCAATACCGAGGAGCAGGGTCTTCTCGTGATCGATGGGAAAGCCGCGCTTGGCGCCCAGTCGATAGATCAATGCCTGGCGGTCGCTGCCCAAGCTGGGACTGGCCCAGCCCAGCATGAGATTGAGTTGGGTGCCCAGCAGCACGTCTTCGCTGCGGCCGATCTGGTTGCGATTCTCCCAAACCCGGTAGTCGTCCTCGATGGCTTCCAACTGCAGGAACGGATATCGAAGGTCGCGATCGCTAGGAAGCGGTGCAGCCCCGGTACCGAGCGGATCGGACTGGAAGCGATGGCGGTCGATCGCCAACCCGACGCTCCAGCGCGAGACCCAACCATCGACCAATCCGGCCGACGTGCCAAACCAGGCACGGCCGACACGCTGCTCTTGAAGATACTGGTCGACGATTTCGCCGCGCTGGTAGACACTCGCGCGCTGATTGAAGTCATCAATGTCGACGCCGAAGGCTTGGCGCACATCCAGCGCGTAGAACGGCCGCTCGAAGCGTGCGCGCCAGCGGTTGCCGTCGCTGTTGTCGCCGTAGAACAACTCGAGCTCGTTGTGTGGAGCAAAGGCATGCGGATTCATCATCTGCATGCTGACGCCACTGCGGTCGACGTTACTGCTGTAGTCGATGTCCAGCTCGATGCCGCGGCCAAACAAATTCAGCTCCTGAAGCTCGAAGCTGTAGCTGTTGTCGCCTCCGTTCCGACCGAAGCTCACACCGGGGTTCAGCGACCACACATCGCGGGTGCGCACGTCGATATCCACGACACCATCGCGAGGCGGAGCGGCGTCGATCTGGACGTCGCCGAGAAAACGGTACGTCCGCAGTAACCGAGCTGATTCCTCCAGAAGACGCGGATCGAAGGCGTCGCCTTCGGCGAACAGCAGGGACTCGCGGATCACCCCACGGCGCGTCCGGTAGTGCCAGCGGTTCGCCAGTCGATACAGCGCGCGGTTTTCGTCTGTGCGTTCGGTATCGAAGACATCGCCGTTTTGGATGCGGATCTTTCCGACTCGAAGCCCATCGGGCGGCGAGGCGCTGACCTCCGCTGCTCCGGCGGTGCCGCAACCCAGCGCAGCCAATAGCAGGGCGAAACGGGTAGCAACACCAATAGACGGGAGCGAACGGAGCGATCGGCCAGATTCCATCGGCGCAGAATCGACAATGCATCGAGCGTCGTCAATCCTTGGCCGCCATCCTGTCGGAGTGGACCCGACGGTGGCAGCTTGGCGAGGGCGAAAGTGGCCCGTCGCGCCAAAGATTCGGGGGTGACCGCCGTGAATTCAGCCCGTGCGATTCAAAGCTTTTCAGGCGATCAGCTAGGGCAAGGTTGGAGCCTCCCCCGTCAAAAGGAACCTCCGCGTCCTCGTTCGACGAACGATTGCCTAGGCACATTCGGTAGGTGCATGAAGAGGTTCTTTGGCTCGGCGACGCACTGGCGTGACTCTCGGCCAACGGCGGACTTCAATGATTCCCGCAAGACCGGTTTGCCGTGCCAGGCCTGAAGACCCCAAGGGCAGCGGGGAGATAGGGCAACCGCCATGAGCATTAAGCGGAAATGGGCCTCATCCGAAGCCTAAGATCTTGATTTGCAAAGCTGCCGCTGTCCCATGGACCTTGTGCCTGCCGACTCGCCATCCGGTGCTCGGCTTAAGCATGGCCAAAGCTACCGCCCTAAGATGAGCGCATATGGCGGCCTGCCCTCTCCAATGAAAGTCCTGATCGTCGAAGATTCGGGGCGCTTGCGCGATGCGCTTCGCCTAGGACTGGCCGCGGCGGGATTGGCAGTGGATGTCGCGAGCGACGGCCTCGCCGCACTGCCCTTCCTCGAGACCTGCGACTACGAAGTGGTCGTCCTCGACTTGATGATGCCCAACTTAGACGGGCGCGCACTTCTGGCTGAGATCCGACGCCGGCGTCTATCGTGTCGCGTCCTCGTTCTCTCAGCCCTAGACGCCGTGGGAGAGCGGGTGGGGGCCATCGATGCCGGGGCCGACGACTATCTCGTCAAGCCCTTCTCGTTCGATGAGCTCCGTGCGCGTGTGCTCGCGCTGGGTCGCCGTCACGCGGACCAGCCCGCGGCAGTATTTGAGCGCCATGGCTTGGCGTTGGACACCAGCCGCCGGGCCGCGATTGGTCCCCTCGGCCCCCTCGGCCTCACCCCGAAAGAGTACGCGCTGCTCGAGACCCTGGTGCAACACCCCGGTCGCGTCTACAGCCGCTCGCAACTTTTCGAACGACTCTATGCGAGCGATAGCGAGGCCTCGGACAAGGTCATCGAGGTCTTGATGAGTACCCTGCGCGCCAAACTCTCTCGCGGCGGCCTCGAGGACCTGATCGAAACGCGTCGTGGCCTCGGCTATGCGGCGCGATAATCCCGGATCGCTGCGCCAACGCATCAGCCTCGGCATCGCGGGTGGATTGGTCATCGCCCTAGGAGGGCTTTTCTTCGCACTCGACGCGATGGTCGATGGCGAGATCTATCGCCGGTTCGACGACAGCCTGAGCTCCCGCGCCAATGCCATCGCCGCGTTTCTCGGCGCACGCATCGACGGCGCACCGCCGATCGAGCGCTGGATGCCCGAGTTCCGCGAGAGCGGTCACCGCGACTTCTTCCAAGCCTGGGATGCCCAGGGTCGGGTGGTCGCCCGCTCGGCCTCGGCACAGTCGATCGACCTCGCCCGCCCCCCCGCGTTCGACGGCGAGGGCTTTGTTCACTACGACCTGCCCTTGCCAGATGGCCATTGGGGACGTGCCGTCGCGAGGCGTTACATGCTGGCCGAGGAAGATCCTCGTGGCAGCCTGCTGCTCGTGGTCGCCGAGGAGCGGGAACAGATCGATGCGCTCGAGCGGCGTTTGCACTTCCTGATCAGCGGCGCCATCGCGCTCGCGCTGGCGCTCGCCATCCTGCTGGCGCTCAATGGTGCCCGCATCGGACTCCGGCCGCTCGACCAGTGGGTCGAGCGGATCGCGACCTTGCAATGGGATGGCCCGGAAGCGTCCCGCGACCACCCGGCTTTGCCACGAGAACTTCAGCCCGTGGCGCGTCGTTTCGACGAGGTGATCGGGACGCTTTTGCGTAACCTCGCCCGAGAGCGACGCTTCGTCCAAGACCTTGCGCACGAGCTGCGAACGCCCGTGGCGGAGCTACGTGCCATCACGGAGACGACGCTGCTGATGGACGACCCCTCGAAGCAGCGCAGTGCGCTTGAGGAGCTGTCGCGCTTGGGCGAGGAGATGGACCAGACCGTCGAGGCCTTGCTGAGTCTGGCGCGCCACGAAGCGGGCTTGGTGGAGCCGGAGCTGGAACCGGTCGATCTCGCAGCCTCCGTGATGAATGCCGCCCGACGCCTAGAGGCGACTCGCCGGGCGAGCGGTACACGCTGCACCTTCGCGCTCCCGGCCGAGTGCTGGGTGAACGCGGATGCATCGATGGTGGCGCGCATGCTGGCCATCCTGCTCGGCAACGCCGTGGAGTACGCCCCGCCGGACAGCGAGGTGAAGGTGGCCCTCGTGAGCGATTCCGGCGCACTGTTGATCGAGAACGACGCGCCCGACCTCGACGATGCGGACCTGCGCCAGCTCGGGACACGTTTCTTCCGTGCGGGCCGCCCGGCCAGCGGAATCGGCATCCCGCACGCAGGACTGGGCGTCGCCCTGGCCCGTGCCCTGGCGGAGGCACAGGGCCTGCGTCTCGCTTTCACCCTTGACGGCGGTCGCCTGCGCGCGTCGGTCACGGGTTGGACGCTGTTGGGCAACAGTCCGGCTTAAGTCTGGCTAAAGCTTGGCTTTGCATTGTCCGGCGGCCTAACACCGGACGCCTGCCCGTGACCCGCCTGCCAACGTTCCTGCCCCTCACTCTCGCCTTGCTGATCGCATCGACGCCCGCGTCGGCTGCCACGCCGCTGCCCGTCACGCCGGTCCAGATCGAGGCCATGGGCCTCGCGTTCGCCCGGGCCGAACCGGCCGAATGGATCCCGGTTGCCACTGTTCCAGCCCAAGCCGAGTTGGCGCCGGCCGCGCGCACACTCGTGCCGGCGCGCCATGCCGGCATGGTCGAGCGTGTCCTTGTCGCCGATGGCGGCGCCGTTTCCGTCGGCCAGCCGTTGCTTGCCGTCTCGAGCGCCGAGTGGTCGGGTGCGCTCGGGGTCGCTACGGGACGCTTCGCGAAACTCGACGCCATGACGAAGCAGGCCGAACGAAGTGAAGCCCTGCTGTCCGCTGGTGTGATCGCGCGTCGCGACGACGAGGCGACGCGTGCCGAATTGTCGGCGCTTCGCGCAGAAGCACGTGCCGACGCGATGACCCTGTCGTCGGGCGCCGTGGCAGCGGACGGTATCGTGCTCGTCCGCTCGCCTGCGGACGGGACCGTGCTGCGCCGGCATGTCGTGGCCGGCAGCGCCTTCGAGGCCGGCGCCGTGCTGGTCGAGATTGCACGCGGCGATGGCCTAGTCGCGGAGGGCCAAGCCCCCGCGCGGTTGGCGGGCCGGCTCGCCCCCGGGATGCGCGCGTCGACGCCGGATGGTGCGATCGGTACCGTGATCGGCGTCGGCTCGGCCATCGACCCGTCGACCCGTGCGTTGTCCGTGGTCGCGACCCTCCCCGCCGGTGCGGCCGTACCAGGCGCACTGGTCGAACTCGCGATCGCCCGCGCGGCCGATGCCGGCGTGGCTCGCGTGCCTGCCTCCGGTGTCATCGAGGTGGGCGGCCAGGCATCAGTCTTCGTGCGCCGGGGCAACGGCCTCGCGCTCGTGCCCGTGCGGGTGCACTTCCGCGACGCCCGGCACGCGTGGGTCGGCGGCTTGGGGCAGGAGGTCGAAATGGTGTCGGCGGGCGTACTGGCGCTCAAGGCCGTCGCCGAACAGGCGGCCGATGCGGACAGGGAGGGCTGAGCATGCTTGCACGCCTCGTCGCGTGGTCCTTGTCGCAGCGCCTGTTGGTGGCGTTGGCGACCGCCGCGTTGGCCGCCGCCGGCTACGTCGCCTGGCGGACCCTGCCCATCGACGCCTTCCCGGATATCGCCCCGACGCAGGTCAAGCTGATCTTGAAGGCACCGGGGATGACGCCCGAGGAGGTCGAGCAGCGCGTCGTCGTGCCGCTCGAGATGGAACTGCTGGGCATCCCCCGGCAGGTCATGCTTCGCGCGTCGGCGAAATACGCCCTCGCCGACATCACGCTCGATTTCGAGCAAGGCACTGACATCTATTGGGCCCGCCAGCAGGTCGCCGAGCGCTTGGCGGCCGTATCGGGTGACCTGCCGGAGGGCATCGATGGTGGCCTCGCGCCGATCGCGACGCCCCTCTCCGACCTGTACATGTTCACCGTGGACGGCGCGGGCTACACGCTGGCGCAGCGTCGCGAGGTGCTCGATTGGGTGATCCGGCCCGCACTCCGCACCGTGCCCGGCGTCGCCGACGTCAATGCGCTCGGCGGTCGTGTGCGCACGTGGGAGGTCGTGCCTGATCGCGCCGCCATGGCCGCGCTCGGCATCGATCTCGCCAGCCTGCGCACGGCGCTGGAGACCAACAACGGCAACGACGGTGCCGGCCGCCTCGACGACGGCGAAGAATCACTGGTCGTCCGCGCCACGGGGGCGCTGCGAGACGGGCAAGACATTGCGGCCACCGTTGTCGCCCTCCGCGAGGGGCAGCCACTGCGCGTGGGTGACATCGCGGAGGTCCGCGAAGGCGCCCTGACGCGGTACGGCGTGGTGACGCAGGATGGCACTGGCGAGGCCGTGCAAGGTCTCGTGGTCGGACTTCGGGGTGCTGATGCCTCGGCGGTAGTGCGCGGCGTCAAACAGCGTCTCGACCAACTGCGACCGAGCCTGCCGCCCGGCATGGCGATCACGCCCTTCTATGACCGCAGCGACCTCATCGCGCGCGCCACCGGAACGGTCACCCAAGCGCTCCTTGAGGCTACGGTGCTTGTGGTCGTCCTGCTGCTCCTGTTCCTCGGCGACGTGCGCGCCGCGGTGGTGGTGGCGGTGACGCTGCCTTTGGCCGTCCTGGCCACCTTCCTGTTGATGCGCGCCACGGGCTTGAGCGCCAACCTGATGAGCCTCGGTGGCCTCGCCATCGCCATCGGCATGCTGGTGGACGCCTCGGTGGTGGTGGTCGAAAACACCGTCGAGCAACTGGCAAACAGCCGTGACGGTGACGGCGTACCTCGCCTGCACCGGGTGTGGCGCGCGACCGCGGAAGTGGCAGCGCCAGTAGCGTCGGGCATCCTCATCATCGCCTTGGTCTTCACCCCCCTGCTGACGCTGCAAGGCCTCGAGGGGCGGATGTTCGCACCGGTGGCCTTGACGATCGTCTTCGCGCTGGGCGCTTCCCTTTTGCTCTCGCTCACCGTGATCCCGGTGCTGGCCTCCTGGTTGCTAAAGGCGGGAACGCATCATGAGCCGTGGTTGATGCGGCGTCTCAATGCCTTCTACGCCCCGGCGCTCGACGCTGCCTTGGCCCGCCCCCGCCAGGCCATGATCGCGGCAGCGTCCGCGCTCGTCCTCGCGGTGCTCGCGTGGTCGAGCATCGGCAAGACGTTCATGCCCACGATGGACGAAGGCGCGATCCTGGTCCAGCTCGAGAAACTGCCGTCCGCGAACCTCGATGCCAGTGCCGCGGTCGACCGTGCGGTGCAGCAGGCGATCCTCGCGGAGGTGCCCGAAGTGCGCAGCATCATCGCGCGCGCAGGCGCCGATGAACTGGGCTTCGACCCCATGGGCCTGAACCAGACCGACAGCTTCTTGGTGCTGGCTCCGAAAGAGGACTGGCGGAAGCCCGACAAGGCATGGCTCGTCGAGGAACTTCGCAAGGTGCTCGAGCGTTTCCCCGGCACGGCTTATGCCTTCACCCAGCCCATCGAGATGCGGGTTTCGGAAATGCTGACGGGTGCTCGGGGCGACATCGCCATCAAGGTTTTCGGGCCGGACCTCGCCGAGCTGGAACGGCTGTCCGCCGCCATCGAATCCAAGGTCCGCGGCATCCCCGGCGCCGAGGACGTGTACCGGTTGACCAACGAGGGCGTGCAGTACCTCGAGATTGACGTGGACCGACTCGCGGCAGGACGGCAAGGCTTCGACGTCGCCCGCCTCCAGAGCGAGTTGCGCGCGCAGGTCGAAGGCGTGGCGGTTGGTGTGGTGGTGGAGGGCAGCCGTCGTATCCCGCTGGTCGTGCGGGGCGACGATGCCCTGCGGACCGATCCTGCACGGTTCGCCGACCTGCCCCTCGTCTCGCCCACGGGCGGGACGGTGCGCATTGGCGATGTCGCGAGTGTCCGTCGCGTCGATGGCCCGGTGAAGGTCGATCGCGAGGCCGGGTCGCGCTACGCCTTGGTGCAAGCCAACGTGTCCGGGCGTGATCTCGTGGGCTTCGTCGAGGAGGCCCAGCGGGTGGTGGCCGACGCCGTCCCTCTGGGGCCCGGCTATTCCCTCGGCTGGGGTGGCCAGTTCGAAAACCAGCAGCGCGCCTCGGCGCGATTGGCTCTGGTGGTCCCCGCTGCACTGGCACTCATCTTCCTGGTTCTTTTCACCAGCTTGGGCAGCGCTCGGCAGGCGCTGCTGGTCCTGGCCAACATCCCGTTCGCCCTCGTGGGCGGCGTGCTGGCGCTGTGGCTGATGGGCGAGTACGTCTCGGTGCCCGCGTCGGTGGGATTCATCGCCCTGCTCGGCATCGCCGTACTCAACGGCACGGTAATGGTGGGGCACTTCAACGACCTTCGTGCGCGCGGATTGCCGATCGCACGCGTGGTCGTCGAGGGCGCGCGCCGACGACTGCGCCCCGTCCTGATGACCGCGTCCATCACCGCGCTGGGCCTGGCCCCCCTGCTGCTGGCCTCGGGCCCGGGGTCCGAGATCCAGCGCCCCTTGGCGATCGTGGTGGTTGGCGGCCTGCTGACGGCGACGCCGCTGACGCTTCTGCTGCTTCCTTTGCTCTACCTGCGCTTCGGCCAGGCCTCTCCGAGGATGACGCCATGAACGAGCCTCTGCTGGTCCAGCTAACGCTGGCGTATCCGCGCCCGGCAGAGCGGCAGCTCCTGGCCGAGCTGCTAGCCATCGACCCCGATCTCGCCGGTTTCACGACCTTCCAGGCCGAAGGCCATGGGCATGGCTTCGATCGCGCCTCGGTGGAGGAGCAGGTAAGGGGGCGCGCCGAACGTGGACTGCTGCAGGCGGTGTTGCCGGCCGATCGCGCGACGCGGCTCGTCGAGTGTCTGCGCATTCGCCTGCCCTCGCCCGAAATTGCCTACTGGCTGAGCCCCGTCATCGAATTCGGAAGGATCGTGGAATGAGCGCAAGCGATGTCAGATCTTTGCTCCTGGTCGGGATTCTCGCGGCCACGAGCGCTCACGCGGAGGGGCTCCCGCCGGTGTTGGAGGCGGCCCTGCCCAAGGCGAGTGACGCCGAGGCCGCGATCGAGGCGGCCACGGAGGTCCGCCGCGCCCAAGGGGAGCGCGACGCCCTGCGGGCGCGCGCCTCGGGACATCGACGTGGCAGCCATGAATGGGTGGCGGGTGGCCAATGGCTGGACCGCGATGCGGGCATCGAAGGGCGGTTCAACGAATGGGAAGCCAGCGTCCAGCGCGAGCTTCGCCTGCCCGGGAAAGCCGCAGTCGATCGACGGATCGCTGATGCCGAAGAGGCCGTCGGTAATGATGTGCTGGCCGACGGCCGGCACGTTGCCGCCATTGGCCTTCTCGAGGCGTGGTTCGAATGGCGTGCGGCCGAAGAACTGCGCATCATCGCGGATCAAGCCGTGGCCGACGCCGAAGCCGACCTCGAGGCCACGACAACGCGACTTCGCAGCGGTGATGCGGCACGAGTCGACGAGGATGCCGCCCTTGGCGCACTTGCGACGTGGCGCCGCGAGCTGCGGCTAGCCGAGGCACGGGTGCAGGACGCACGGATCACCTTGCAGGCGCGCTATCCGGCCCTTCCCCTGCCCGAGAGTGTCGAGCCCCTGAGAGACCCCGCGATGCCCACGCTGGGCGGCCGGTACTGGGGTGACCGGGTCATCGCCGTCAGCCACGAACTGACGCTGGCCCAAGGGCGCGCCGAGATCGAGGCGGGTCGGGCCGAGCGCGCGAGGCTCGATCGTCGCGGCAATCCGACGGTCGGGCTTCGCGCATTGTCGGAACGCGGGGGCGATGAAACGGCGATGGGCGTCTTTGTCACGATCCCGCTGGGTGAAGGCTCACGCCGCGCCGTGGCAGAAGAGACAGCCGCGCTTGCTCGTGCGGCCGAAGCGGAGGCCGACGCCGCCCGCATTGAAGTGGGGCGCCATGCACGCTCGCTCGCGGCGCGTGCCGAGGCGCTGGTCGCCACGTGGCAACTCGCAAAGCAGGCCGCGGACGCCCACCAGCAGGAAGTCCAGCGGCTGGAGGCGGGCAGGCGTTTGGGCGGTGTCGCCCTCGCACCACTCCTCGCGGCCCGAGCGCGCCAGCGCGAGGCGGTGGTCGCCGAGATCAACGCTCGCGTTGCCGCACACGGGTCTGTGGCGAGGCTGCTGCTCGACGCGCATGTGTTCTGGATCAACGACGACGGACACGCCACAGACTGTGAAGACGTCGGGCAAGAGCCGTATCCGTCTGTGCGGACGCACTGTCGCTAAGCACGGAACGAGCATTCAATGATGTGGAGCCGCCGGGTCTTAGCCGTCGTCTTATTGGCCCTCACGATGGCCCTGATGTTCCAAGGTGGTAGGGACCTTTGGGATCCGGACGAGGGCCGCTTCACCAACGTCGCGCTGCAGATGCTGCGCACGGGCGACTTCATCAGCCTTTACCGGCACCACGAATCCCTGCATTTCACCAAGCCGCCGGTCACGTACTGGGCGATCGCGGGCAGCGTCTCGCTCTTCGGTTGGAATCCTTGGGCGACCCGCTTTCCCAACGTTCTGGCCTACGTCGGTGTGGTGCTCCTGCTACTGCGCATCGGCCGCCATTTCGCCCCCCATCGGCCATGGCTGCCGGGCTTGGTGTACGCCACCCTGCCGCTGCCTTTGCTGGCGGCCCACCTCGTCACCACGGATACGCCGCTGGCGTTCGCCACCACCTTGGCGATGGCGGCCTACGTGATCGCTCGATTCGAAGCGAAGCCCGGATGGATGGTCGTCATGTGGGGCGCATTCGGCTTGGCGTTCCTTACCAAAGGGCCGCCAGGTTTGCTGGGCTTACTCCCTTTGCTGATGTTCCACCGGCTCTCGCCGGGAGGGCCACGACTGGTGACGCCGATCGGACTTGGCGTCTTCGCACTGATCGCCCTGCCGTGGTACGTCGTCGTCATCCAGCGTCACGAGGGATTGCTTGATTACCTCATTGGCTGCGAGGTCGTGGCCCGCATCGCCACCGACACGCACAATCGCCATCCTGAGTGGTGGGGCGGCCTTTATGTTTATGGACTGACGTTCGCCCTCGGGGCGTTGCCTTGGTGGCCTTGGGCCTGGGCAGCGGGCCGACGCACGGGCTGGCGATGGTCACAGGCGAGCGAGCCCACGCGACTGCTGTTGCTTTGGCTAGGCATGTCGCTGCTCATCTTCATGCTCGCACGCTCTCGTCTGCCGCTTTACGTTTTGCCGTTGTTCGCTCCGCTGGCGCTATTGATCGCGCGCCAGTTGGACGGCACGGTCTTCACCCAAGGTCGCCGCATGGCGATCGCCGTCGTGACAGCGATCGTCGTCGGCATCAAGCTTTTGGCTGCTTCGCTGCCGGCTCTGGTCGCTTATCTTCCACCAGAAACAGCGGCTCGCGTGCCACTGCACAAGAATGCACGCCTTTGGGCGGACGATTTGCGGGCGATGGCCCCCGGTCCGATCAGCGAGGTCGTCTTCGTCGATGACATGGCGCGGTACGGCTTGCACCTGTACCTGAGCGCTGAAGTGAAGAAGGTCACATTCGACGGTGACATGGCCGAAAAGTCGATCTCCGATGCCCCCTTCGACAATTTGCTGATCAACACGTTGAACGCCCCGCCGGATTCGGGACGGATCTTCGTCATGAAACTGTCGAATACGGTGCGGTTCGAGGCCATGGTGTCCGCATCGGGGCTCCAAGCACATCGCCTTGGAGAACGCCTCGGGCGCGCCGTGTACATCGTGGCGCCAACTCCGCCCGAATGAGTTCGGCGAACGCTCAAATTGGGCCGCCCGCGCAGCGCGCCATCATCGATTTGATCACCGAGAGAGTCCGAATGTCCTCGTCGTTCGCACCAATTCGTCTGCCTAAGGCTTTCGATCGCCACCGCTCGGTGCGCATCTGGATCGTCCTTTTTCTGTTCTATCTAGCGGCGATGGGCTTCTTGGAGGGAATGGGCAGCGACGACGTCGTCGCGGCCACTCTTTACGCGTGGCAAGGCGGGGCTTGGGCTTTGCGCGACCACTGGTTCACGGTCGACGTGATCCACACGGGCGGCAAGCGTCTGGTGGCGGCGGTCTGGCTGGTCCTGGCCCTCGGCACCCTCGTCGCGTGGCGCCGGCCGGCGTTCGCTCCATGGCGACGGCCGCTGGTCGTCTTGCTCGGCACCGTCCTTGCCAGCGTCGCCCTCGTGGCCAGCATCAAATACAGCGTGCCAATGGATTGCCCCTGGAGCCTGTCGGCCTACGGCGGCGACCTGCCCCGGATCGGCCTGTTCGAAGCGCGGCCCGCCCATCTGCCACGCAACGGGTGCTTCCCGGCCGCGCACGCGAGCAGCGGTTTCGCCTGGGTGGCGCTGTACTTCTTCTTCGTCGCGGTCCGTCCGGCGTGGCGTCATGCCGGCCTTGCGTTGGGGCTCGGCGTGGGTACGGTATTCGCCGCGTCGCAGGAACTCCGCGGCGCCCACTTCCTCTCCCATGACCTGACGACGTTGATGATCTGCTGGACCCTCGCCCTCGCGGCGCATCACGCGTTCAACCGCCCGTCCCACGCATGAACGATCGTCTTTCCCGCCCGCGGTTCTACCGGCCGACCGTCGGCAGCGGCCCCCTCGTCGTGCTCGCCGCGCTCTATTTCAGCGTCGTTTCGAATACCGCGTTCTGGGCGGCGTTCCGCGCCACCGAGGCCGGGCAGTCCAGCGATGCGTGGACGCTCGGCTTGGGGATGGGCGTGGCGATCACCGCCTTGCACGCCGCCCTGCTGCTGCTGGTGGTGAACCGCTGGAGCCGCAACGTGGTCCTGCCGCTGATGTTCCTCGTCACGGCGGCCGCGTCGTTCTACATGGACCGGTACCACGTCTACATCGATCGCGACATGGTCGCGAACGTGCTCGTCACCGAGCCGAAGGAGGCGCAGGAGCTGATCACGCCGGATTTCCTCGTGGCCCTGCTGGTGTATGGACTGCTGCCGTCCCTTCTCGTCTGGTGGTCGCGCGCGCCGACGCGGAGCGTGGGACGGGGCGTCGCCATGCACCTGCTCGGTGGTGCCGTGGCGCTGGTGCTCGCGTTCGGTTCGATCGGCGTCGTGTACCAGCCGCTGTCGTCGCTGATGCGCAACGAGACCTCGCTGCGCCACCTGATTACGCCGGGCAACTGGATCGTCGCGACGGTTCGGGCGGTCCAAGGCAAGCGTCGTGATGATCGCCCGCGCGACGCCATCGCCGCCGATGCCCGGCTCGTGCGGCCCGAAGGCGCAAGGCCGCGGCTGGTGGTCGTGGTGGTGGGCGAAACGGTCCGCGCTGCGAATTGGGGATTGAATGGCTACGAGCGCCAGACGACCCCGCGCCTCGCCGCGCTCGACGGCGTGAACTACCCCGATGTCGAGGCCTGCGGCACCAATACCGAGGTCTCGCTGCCCTGCATGTTCTCGGCGCAAGGCCTGCGTGACTACGACCGCGACGCCATCCGGGGCAGCGAGTCGATGCTCCATCTGCTCGATCGCCTCGGGGTCGCCACCCTGTGGCGCGACAACCAGACCGGCTGCAAGGGCATCTGCGACGGCCTCCCGTTCGAAAGCTACCTGCAGGCCACCGTCCCCGCGCATTGCGACGGCGACCGCTGCTTCGACAGCGTGCTCCTTCATGACCTCGATGCCGCCGTGGCGGCCATGCCGGGCGATGCGGTGGTCGTGCTGCACATGCTGGGCAACCATGGGCCGTCGTACTACGCGCGCTACCCCGAGGCGTTCAAGCGCTTCACGCCGGCCTGCGAGGTCGACGAACTGGGCGACTGCGAGCGGCAGGCCATCGTCAACGCCTACGACAACGCGATCCTCTACACCGACACCGTGGTCGCGGACGCCGTGGTCTGGCTGGAGGGCCAGTCCACCGGGCGCGATACCGCCCTGATCTACCTGTCGGACCACGGGGAATCGCTGGGCGAATCCGGCCTCTACCTGCACGGCGTGCCGCGGATGGTGGCGCCGGACGAACAGTTGAAGGTGCCGATGTGGCTGTGGCTGTCGCCGGCCCTGCGTGATGCCGACGGTATCGATCTCGCCTGCCTGCGCGCCGGCGCCGCCGCGCCGCGTACGCATGACGTGCTGTTCAGCACCGTGTTGGGGCTGATGCGGGTCGAGACCGCGGCCAAAGAGGCCTCTCTGGATCTACTTTCGCCGTGCCGCAACGCGTCGGAAACAGCTCCGATAGGCCTGAAGAAGTGAGGCAGTGCATCCTGATGGCGTTGCGGTAGTGGTTGGACTGAGTGGCGGAAATCCGTTTGTATTCAAGCACCCTGACGAAGGACCGCTTTGGGTCGGATTGCGACTGGGCGCCCTTCGGTCAGAAGCGGGCATTCAGTGCCTGACTCAGGCCGCACCGCAAACCTGGGCCGGCTTGGGCGACCTGTTGGGATCGGAATATCAGGCCTTTATCATGCCGCGTGAGGTCTCGCCGATAGCTTTTGCGATATCTGCCACGTGCCCGATGGAGCATTGGTCTTCCGACAGCGAGATTAGATGAACCGGCGGCTGCGGTTTAGCGCGCTGGACCATGATCTTGCCCAGGCTTCGGGCAATCTTGATGTTGTTCACGAATTCGCCGCGAAGAACGCGCCTGAAGGTAGAAGCGAGCAAGTCGGCAATTTGTACTCCTAGCACTTCATGTGAGCGCACAAACGCAAAGTCTTTAAGCACCTTGCCAAGGTTAGATCCAGATCCGATCTCTATTCCGGTCTCTTCTTGCAGGTATGTGGGCATCTCGCCGGGAGCGAACCGAAAGGCTTTCTCGTAGTGGGAGTAATCAAACTCTCGAACAAAAACAGATGGCTCAAGAAGAGACTTACTCTGAAGAAGCGGCGGCGCTAGATGGCGTAACGTTTCCTCGAACACTGGGCGGCTTGAGTTTTTCTCGTCAATTCGCCACCTGAAGCTGCCGAGGGTCGCGGGAATGCGTTGTGAGTAGTACAGAGTGGTATGGCGATAGACTTGGTCAAGTAGATCAATTTGCGTAACCATCTGGACGTAAAGCTGCGCGGAGAGGCCGCTGACCCGATTAGCGAGATCTTCTACCATCGCGCGGCCCTCCGGGTAGATCATCCGTGGAATATTGGCTCGAATTTTTTCTACCTGTGTCGTCCGATGGGCATCGATCACGTCGGGGTCTTGAGAGCCCAGATCAATGCAGGAAACAAAGGCGAGCGAGTCAAGCTCGGCCAAGAGGTCCAGAAATAGACTCAGCTGCTCTTCCGAAATGTCCCTAAGCTTAATCTCATCGTCGTGCGCTTTTCCTGCGGCCAGCTTGACCTGGCGAAGCGCCAATTCCGCTTTTTTGCGGACGGCTTCAGGCGCCACGAACGCCGCGACTACATTCCAGCTATTCGCCGCAAGCGCGGGAACAAAGCTTCCAGACTCGTCGATATAGATGAACACAGGGACTAACCTGCCGGTTTTTTTCGGACCACCGATTAGTTGAGGCCGGCTCGGTGGGTTGATGGGTGTTGCTGCTGCTGCAACTCTTCCTTGAACTGCCCGGGTGTCCGCTATCCCAGGCTCGAGTTCAGCCGATCTTCGTTGTAGTGTCGATGTCCCCCAGTCTTGAGTAGCCCGTTTGTCTGGAGTCGTCACTCTCAGGCGAACGACCGCAATGGGTCGAACAAACCCATTGGTAAGCAACGGCTCCCCGTGTCCTCGTGGTCGGCAGATGCGATAACTCGAATCCTCGGACGTTTTGCTCACTACTGACCGCACCCCAATACCCGAACAAACTGGCGCAGCCCATTTGCTTGCCCACCAGCTTCGGATCACCGAATCGCCCTGACTAAGTGGGTCGGTAATTCACGAACATGCAACACCCCCACGGGGGAGCGCGGCGTCGATCAGGCATCAAACCGTGACTCAACCCTGCCCTCTGCATGTTCCAGACCAGCCCTAGCCGCCCTCAGCAACCGCTACTGCGAGCGTCAGTGCAAATCCCAACATCAGCGGCGATTCCTTAGGCGCTTTTTTGCGGGTGCGTTTAGGCGGGCCTGGGGCAAGCAACGCGTAAGCGAACCCCGTAACGAACGCGAAGACCCCGAACGCCTTGATCCATTGCGCGCCACTCATAACGTCTTCCTCATGGATCACGCACGGCCATGCACCTTCCGCTCCCACTCATCCAGCCCCTCGCCGCTATACATCGCCCCCCTTCGCGTCAACGAGTCGATGTACTCCCACACGAGCGCATCCGCATAGTCGTCGGAAAGGGTGATGGGGAATGGGCGCCGTTGCGAGAAGGCATATCTGAAGATGCTGAGGAAACGATCGTTCGGCCCCTCCACCAACTGCCAGCTGCCGAAATCGCGCATTAGGCGCGGCGCCTCTGGGGCTCGCGCGGCTCGCAGGACCGGCTTGTCCAGAGATCCGGCCGCGTGGATTCGCTCCCGTGCGCGACACCATGCGGCCTCGATCGGATGCAGGCGGTACCCTTTCCAGAAAGACTCGAGGCGTTCGATGTCTTCCGGGGCGAGCGGGTTACCCGCGCTGTCCGTCCACGCCGAAGCCGGCTCGCGTTGTTCGGACGCCTTCTGCTCCGCGCCACTGGAGTGTAGGGGGATCCGGTGGGTCGCCCCGAGGCCCAGCGCGGGCTTCCCCGCGAGGCACTCGTCCGACGGCGACATGGTCGCAAAGGAATTCAGCAGCGTATGGGCACAGGCGTCGCAGAGGTCGACGGCGACACGGGTACCATCGCCCCACTTCGAGTTGTAGCCCCCGATCAGGCGCACGTGCAGCACTTCCGCAAGATCCATCGGATCTCGAACTTCGGCTTTGCAACGATCGCAAACGACCGCTTCGATTTCACATTGGGGAGTGGTGTAGATCAACGACATGACAGGCTCCTATCAAAAGACACCGCCACCCCGGAAGTGGGGTGCGGGACAAAGGAGCCGAGGGATGCCGGCGTAAACACACTATCACGCCGATCTGAATCTGCAAACGCTCCATAGAATCGATCCGCGAGACACATTCATCACACCGCGTTTCGGCTCGAACCGTTGTCCACTCGACACCTCAGGGATGGCCCGGTGGCAATCAGACGCCTTTCGCGTCGCACCACTTGAGACACCCTCGCGGCACAGGCGGAATTCAATCGCGTGCAGCACTCAAGCCACCCGTCTCCGCGATCCATCGATGCTTGGGCGGGGAGTTCACAGCATCGATCGTCACCGTAACCGCTGCATCGATCGTGGCCAGAGCGCATTGCGTTCGGTAGATCGGCATTCAAGATGACGGTCATCAACACAGCCTGATGTCGATACGCCCGAATCAATGAAGTGACGCCGGCACGGACTGCTCGGTCAACTTGAGAAAGTCGCGCAAGCCGACCTTTTCCCTCAGCTCGCGCCCGCGCTCTGTTGCCAAAGTGAAGGAAATGCTTCGGACCAACCCCAGGAAAGCCATATCGGCTACGATCGCAGGGATTTCGTTTGAATCAGTCGCCAGTCCAACGGAGGGCTTACGATGCGGTTGCCTCGCCTCATCGCAGTACCAGTCGAAAACGGACGCATTGAAAGGCTCACGGAGCGCTTCCAGCTCTTTGATCCACGCGAGGGTGATCTCGCTTTCGGTGTCTAGATCAATCAGGGTTGTCCCTGATTGTTCGATGGCGCGCTGGAGGTGAGCAATGGTCGTGGGATCAGTGCCGATCAGGCAGCACAGTTGAAGCAATGAAGCTCGCATAGGGTGCTTTTCTCTAGGAAGGGGTTATTCCGCGCTGGGTTGCGCGCAAGCAGACCGACGATCTCCGCGCAACACGGATCGTTGGATTACGCTGGCGGAAAGCGCTCTCTTCGACGCTGCGCTGCGAGTTCCCCAGCGCATTGCATACGCAGAGAAAATGCATCGGATCAGCCACGCGCGGAGGCGGAGCGCGTCGATGGCAACACGGGTCGAAAACGGCTCTAGAGGGTGCGACATGGGGGACACAAAGACGGCTCGAAGTGGGACTTACTCCAAGCTAGCCTGCTGCGCCCGAATCACGAAAACGCACCCCATATCATTGATTTTATTGACCAGCCTTTGCTGATGATGAGGTGACCACCCAGGTCATCACCCAGCGCACGGCACCTGCAGAGCGCCGACCCGGCTTGGGCTCGCCGGCCTCTCGACTTTCCGATGGCGGACGGCACGTCAGGGTCATTTGGAAGTGGCGATCGCGCCCTGCCCTGACCCGCGAAGCGGTCTCGGGGATCGCAGCGATCACCACCTCAATACCCGAGCCGCCCGCGAGTGCCCGGGCACGCTCCAGATCACCGGGCTTCGACAGACGCATGGCTCCCGTGCGCGCATGACTGGCATTGATCCACTTGTCGATCAGCCACTGGTAGTCCCGTTGGCGCTCGCTACGTAAGCGCAGCAGCCATTCGATCAATGACAGCGCGTAAGAAACCGGCAATCCAGCCAAAAGCGGCTGCGGAAGTGGCGTCCCGTCGAAGCCCAAGAAAGGGAGCGCATGCCTCGGCTCGGTGGAACCCCTTTTCCCTGTGCGGATGAGGGCTAGTTGTCGCAATGCCATCGATACCTCATCGAACCCTTCAGGCTTCGTTCCCTCCCCGGAGGTCACGTAGGTCTGCAGACTTTCAAAGTGTTCGAAGAGCCGATGAGCCTCAAGGGCAAAGGGCGAGATTTCCGTAATGCTCGATGCCAGCCGAATCGGCCGCGTGATCCTTCGAATGACCTTCTTCGGCGATGAATTCGCCGAAGACGTGCCCCAGTTATTCTGTAGCCGCTCCTCGATCCGATTCCTCAGATAGCGATCCATTGCCTCAGGCGACAGGCCGCGGGACTCGAACTCCTGCTGATACCGGTAGAGCGTCGACCCGATCGGGAGTCGACGCCGGAAGGCTCCGGGCATCGGGATCGCAGGGCGACGCCGCTGGTGGGCATAGAGCGCGATACCCAGCGAGTGAACGTAGTGATGCAGCGTCGTTGTTTCGTGCAAATGCCCCAGAAGCGCGGAGATCACTTTCAGGCCCTGCCCTGCTTGGCCCGCCGACCCCAACAAAATGGCCGCTTCTTCCGACGATGGCAGCGACGACGCCAGCCAGGGCAACTCTTCGCTCAGCGGCTCGACCGAGACGATGTTGTCGAGCATCCGAAGCAACAGCAGACTGGCCTTGGTGTGACGCAAGTGGTGAAGTCCAAGGTCTGCATCACCGGTTACGGCTTTGATCGTCTTTGACACCTGATCAAAGAAGTTGTCGCCTGAGACTGGGCCTCCGACCAGGCGGTCCAGAACCGTCTCATCTCCGTCGCTGGCCACAATTTCGCTCCGCAGCGGCTTGGCCAACAACCTCATCGGTGCAACACGAACCGACGCTTTGGTCTTCAGGGTCCGCCCCTCGTACTCCCGAATGCGGAGGACGTCCTCATCCACGTCCACGCCCCGAAGCAACTCGGTCTCTGCGCGTCTCGCCCCGATGGCCTGGGTCAGGGAAAAGTGGACCTGAGCCGCTAAACGGTTGGCCTTGGTCGCGATCCCAGATTGCACCGACGCCAATCGAGCGATGACTCGGTCGGCTTCAGACGTCGAAAAAATCTTTGCGCTGACGTGTTCGTCGAGCTTTTCATTGCTAAGGGAAACGCTGACGCCTGCCAACGCCGCCCTTGCGCCATCGTCCTCCCTGAGAAAGTGTCGGAATTTGGACCATGCCGCACGTTGGGGACGAACCGGGAAGTGATCGACGGTGAGATCCATTAGGCGACGGAATCCCCCATCATCAATTGCACGCAGTACCTCGTCCTGCCCA
>Ga0209278_1000836_pt1 | contig 20697 bp, 18 predicted proteins | sample JI81BgreenDNA_FD_187504 | JGI IMG/M metagenome (GOLD analysis project Ga0209278, IMG submission 187504) | Wastewater effluent complex algal communities from Wisconsin, to seasonally profile nutrient transformation and Carbon sequestration -... | ecosystem: Engineered > WWTP > Effluent > Algae... | reverse complement strand
TTCCGGCAAGGTCTTGGCCCAGATCGGCAAAGCCGGATCGGCGGCGTGTGCGATGGCCACCAGTGCAGCGGCTGTGCGCCCGGCATGGCCCCGGCCTTCAAGATCAGACCGTGTGAAATAGGCGATTTCCACGCCGTCGGCCGTGGGCGGGCCAACGAAGGCGCCGCCGCCCACCATCTCGTCACCCACAAAGGCCAGATAGGAAATCCACGGCGGGTGATGGCCCTGTGCCGCATAAAGCTGCCGCGTGGCATCGAGCAAGGCGGCCGTTTCGTCGGGCCATGGGCCGCGGCCATCACAACGGCCATCGGCGGCGATGGGAAGCAGCCGCAGTGGTGCCCCCGCTGTGCTGCCCGTCACGCCAGCAGTTCCACGTCCCAATACAGATAATCACGCCAGGTTTCGTGGCAGTAATGCGGCGGGAAGGCGCGGCCATGGGCCTGCAGATCATGGGTACTGGGCTGGCAAGGGCGGGATAGCAGATGCATGTGCGCTTCGGCCGGCGTGCGGCCGCCCTTTTTGAGGTTGCACGGCGCGCAGGCGGTGGTGACATTTTCCCACGTCGTGCGGCCGCCATAGGCGCGCGGGATGACATGATCGAAGGTGAGCTCGCCACCGGGCATGCTGCAATATTGGCAGGTGAACCGGTCGCGCAGGAACAGGTTGAAGCGCGTGAAGGCCGGGTGGCTGGCCGGGCGCACATATTGCCTGAGCGCGATCACTGACGGCAATTTCATGCGCACGCTGGGCGAGGCGATCTCGCGATCATATTCGGCAATGATGTCCACCCGTTCCAGGAAGGCCGCCTTGATCGCCGTCTGCCACGGCCACAGCGACAGCGGATAGTAGGACAGCGGGGTATAATCGGCGTTCAGAACCAGCGCCGGGCAGGCTTCAGGCGAAACAGCCAAGCGTTCCGTGACGAACTTCTGTTCCAGCAATTCAGCCGTCAGCATTGGGCCCTCCCCACACATCGGGGCGGCAACGCATGACACGGGCCCAGTCGCACAAGAGCCGAAGCTCCAGGGCCGCCAGCGCGGCCGTTCCGTGATGCCCCAGGCTTTACAACGGATTGTATGTCAGGCCAATGACAACACCGGATTTCGCTGTGGATAACGTGGATAACTTGCCCTTCACCACCCGCTTTGCGCCGTCGCCCACGGGCCTGTTGCATCGCGGCCACGCCTTGTCGGCGCTGTTGGCGTGGCGCATGGCGCGGGCGAATGGCGGGCGGTTCATCCTCAGGATCGAGGATATCGACACCACCCGTTGCCGCCCCGCGTTCGAGGCGGCCATCCTTGAAGACCTGGCCTGGCTGGGGTTGGACTGGGATGGTCCGGTATGGCGGCAGAGCGAACGCGGGCCTGTCTATCGGGCTGCGCTTGACCGGTTGGTGGCGATGGATGTGGCCTATCCCTGCTTCTGCACCCGGGCGGATATTGCAGCCGCCGCCAGCGCCCCACACGGCCCGGAAGGCCCGCTCTATCCCGGCACCTGTCGCCGCCTCGCGCCGGAGGAGCGCGCGCGACGGCTGGCCAGCGAAGCGGCCGCCTGGCGGCTGGACGTGGCCGCCGCGCTGGCCATCACGGGGCCCTTGGATTGGCATGATGCCTGGGCCGGGCCGCAACAGGCCGATCCGGCGGCTCAGGGCGATTTCGTGGTGGCGCGGCGCGATATCGGCACGGCGTACACACTGGCGGTGGTTGTGGATGATGCGGCGCAGGGCGTGACCGATGTGGTGCGCGGGCGTGATCTGTTCGAAGCCACCCATGGCCAGCGCCTGCTGCAAGCCCTGCTCGGCTTGGCCGTGCCGCGCTATCACCATCACCCGTTGGTGCTGGGCAGCGATGGCCGACGCCTTGCGAAACGTGACGCGGGTGAGACGCTGGCAGCGTTGCGGGCCACGGGCGCAGATCCGGCGCAGCTGCGGGAGGGCCTGTTGGCAGGCGTTGAAAATCATTAACAAATTGTGGATTGACGGGTCAGATTTGTCTGCATAGGCAATCGGAATGGGCGCAAATGACGCCCGAAATTGGGGGGTCGTCTGATGCGTGTTGTGGTTGCTTGTGCTGCATTGGTTGCAGCGTCCATCATGAGTGCGGCGCCCGCCACGGCCGCACAGCAGTTGATCGTCTTCTCAGGTACCGCCGACGTTTCGCCCTCCGGCACGCCGATCTCGGCCTTGCAGCAGTTTGTTGGCGCGTCGGTTGTGGGCGCCTTCCTCGTCGATACGGCTGCGGCTGGGCAGCAGTTGACCGGCCCAGTGGGCGGCCAGGGCGAAGGTGCGTTGCTCACCGGCGCGGTGCTGGGCGGCCAGGTTGATCTGTTCGGCACCAATGGCCCGGTCTCACTGCTGCGCACCGGCAATGATTTCGGCAACATCTTCACGATCAACAATGGCGGTGTCGGCGGCAATCCCAACAATCGCCTCGATCAGATGGGGTATTCCACCGGCGCGCGGCTGCTTTCCGGCCAGCTGCTGAAACCCTATGAGATTGCGGGCAATCTGCCGCCCGACCTGTTTATCGGTTCGCTATTCTTCGGCCGCACCCTGCAGGGCCCGCTCAATGATCCACCCGCAATGATCACCGATGTGACGACGCGCGATTTCGCCGGCGTGCTCACCGGGCCGCTGGGCACACCCCTGTTCCTGAACATCGTGTTCCGGCAGGGCGATCCGTTGATCAATGGCACCTTGACCGGCCTGCCGCTGCAAGGGGTGGGCGTGGGCAATCTGCAGCTCAACATCATCAACATCGGTGGCGCAGTACCCGAACCGTCAGGCTGGGCGATGCTGATCATCGGTTTCGGCTTGGTCGGCGCGACCCTTCGCCGGCGGCGGGGGCTGGCTGCGGCCTGAGAAATCAGGGGGCTGCGGCGGCGGCATGGCCTTGCTGACGCACCCCCCCCAAATGCTGGTGCTCAGCCCCGCAAAGGCTGTTAGACCTTTCATCCATGCAAGCGACTCTCATCATCTTCATGGTTGCCTCGGCCATCGCCACGCTGGCGGTGCTGGCGCGCGGCATCATCATCATGGCGCGCGGCCAGGATGTGACGGGCGAACAGTCCAACCGCATGATGAGCCTGCGCGTCGCGCTGCAGGCGCTGGCGATCTTCTTCATCGTCATCCTGTTCCTGATCAACCGCCCGGGTTGATGCCTCATGGTTCGCCTGAACCGCATTTACACCCGCACCGGCGATGATGGCTCCACCGGCCTGGTGGATGGCAGCCGCGTTTCCAAGGCCAGCCACCGCCCCGAAGTGATGGGCAGCGTGGATGAAGCCAACGCCGCCATTGGCCTTGCCCGGCTATCGGCCAGCGCCGCCACTGATGCCATCCTGTCCCGCATCCAGAATGATCTGTTCGATCTGGGTGCCGATGTGGCAACGCCCGAAGGGGTGGAGGGCGCGTTGCGCATCGTGGCAGCACAGGTGCAATGGCTGGAAACGCAGATCGACGCCGCGAACGAAACGCTCGAGCCGCTGAAGAGCTTCATCCTGCCCGCCGGCACGGCCAGCGCCACCCACCTCCATCTCGCCCGCACCATCGTGCGCCGGGCCGAGCGCGATGCGGTGGCTGCTGGTGAGGAGATCAGCGCCCCGGCCCGCCACTATCTCAACCGGCTTTCCGATCTGCTGTTCGTATTGGCCCGGGTGGAAAATGCCGCGACAGGCGATGTGCTTTGGGTGCCGGGGGGCAATCGCTGAGATTTGGTCAGTTCACGTGCAATATGATTTTAGTGTAATACAAACTGACCAGGTAATATTACCTTAACCAAATGCCCTTACCCCGTAGCCAGCCGCGTCGTGGGGATGCGGGTGAAAGTCTCACGGGGGAATAGCATGTCTCGAATGATGAACCGCGGCCTGAAGGCTGCGGCGTTGGCCAGTGCGGTTGTTGCGCTGGCGCTGCCGGGTGTCGCGCATGCGAGCGCCGCCGTGCAGGATGTCAACTCCACGCTGCTGAACAGCATCCGCGCCGGTGCCGCCGGGCCGCCGCCGCGCGCCGCGCGCGCCATCGCGATGGTCAGCACCGCCACGTTTGATGCCGTCAACGCCGGTTCGCACATGGGCTATCAGGGCTACAGCTACAACGGCCCGGCCGTGAACGGCCTCTCGAAAGATGCGCTGGCCCTGTCTGCCGGCTACACGATGATGGCCAATCTGTTCCCCACTCTGGCGGGCAGCTTGAATGTGCAGCTCAACAGTCGCCTCGATGCGCTGTCGCTGAATGCCGGCGTGCGCGCCAGCAGCGTGGCGCTCGGCAGCTCGATCGCGCTCAATTTCTACAATGCCCGTCTCACCGATGGTGCCGCTGGTGCTCAGTCGCCCTACACGCCGGGCACCGATCCGGGTGACTTCCAGCTGGTGCAGCCGGGTCAGCCGGCGCTGCCGAGCTGGGGCGCTGTCACCACCTTTGCCGCAACCAGCAACAGCCAGTTCGGCAATGGCGCGCCGCCCGCCCTGGGCAGCGCCGAATTCATCGCCGATTTCAACGAAGTGAAGGCGCTTGGCTGCTCCACCTGCGGCACCGCCGAACAGCAGCTGATCGCCCGCTTCTGGGCCGATGGCGGCGGCACCTTCACCCCGCCCGGCCACTGGATCGACATCACCAACGGCCTGATCGGTGGTCTTTCGACGCTCGAAGCCGCCCGCGCCACTGCGCTGGTCGGCATGTCGGTCGCCGATGCCGGCATCACCGCCTGGCAGGACAAGTATCAATATGATCTGTTCCGGCCGATCACCGCCATCAACACCTGCACGCTCGCCGTGTGCGGTGTGGAAGGCGAACCGGGCTGGACGCCGTTCCTGTCCACCCCGAACTTCCCCACCTATGTGTCGGGCCACAGCAGCTTCTCCGGCGGCGCTGCCGGCGCACTCACCAGCGTTTTCGGCAACAACGTCGCGTTCTGCACCCCAGCCGATCCGGCCTCGGGCGTGGTGGGCAATCGCTGCTTCACGTCCTTGCGCGGTGCCGCCGATGAAGCCGGCATCAGCCGCATCTATGGCGGCATCCACTTCGAGTTCGACAATGGCCGCGCCGTGAACAACGCCTTCAACCTGGGCAGCTTCGTCGCTGATACCCAGCTGCAGCGTACCGGCGCCGTGCCGGAACCGGCGAGCTGGGCGATGCTGATCGCCGGCTTTGGCCTGGTTGGTGGCATGGCCCGCCGCCGCCGCTTGGCAACCGTCAGCGCCTGATCCTTCTTTGATTGGGGCAACGGCCCGGCGCTGGCAGCAGCGCCGGGCCGTTGTTTTTGTGAGCATCGCGCGACAGGTTGACGTTAACGTAAACTTGGGCCTTGACCCTGCTGCCCTCATGGGTCAAGTGCGGTGCAGATCAATGCTTGGGAAAGGCCAGCCATGAAGGTGCTCGTCCCCGTCAAACGGGTGGTGGATTACAACGTCAAGGTGCGCGTGAAGTCGGATAACACCGGCGTTGAACTCGCGAACATCAAGATGAGCATGAACCCCTTCGACGAAATCGCCGTTGAAGAGGCGATCCGCCTGAAGGAAAAGGGCATCGCCACCGAGGTTGTGGTCGTGAGCATCGGCGTGCAGCAGTGCACCGAAACGCTGCGCACCGCGCTGGCCATGGGCGCCGATCGCGGCATCCTGGTGCAGACCGACGCGACCACCGAATCGCTGGCCGTCGCCAAGGTGCTGGCCGGCATCGTCGCTGAGGAAGCGCCGGGCCTGGTCATTCTGGGCAAGCAGGCGATTGACGATGACGCCAACCAGACCGGCCAGATGCTGGCCGGCCTGCTCGGCTGGGCGCAGGGCACGTTTGCCTCCAAGCTTGATCCGCAAGGCGACACGGTGAACGTGACCCGCGAAATCGATGGCGGCCTCGAAACCGTAGCGCTGAAAATGCCCGCGATCGTGACCACCGATCTGCGTCTGAACGAACCGCGCTATGCCTCGCTGCCGAACATCATGAAGGCCAAGAGCAAGCCGATCGCCAACAAGACCCCGGCCGATTACGGCGTGGACATGACCCCGCGCCTGACCACCCTGAAAGTCACCGAGCCGGCCAAGCGCCAGGCCGGCATCAAGGTGAAGTCCGTCGATGAACTGGTAGCGAAGCTGAAGGAAATGGGAGCCGTCGCATGAGCACGCTGGTCCTTGCCGAACACGATAACGCCGATCTGAAAGACGCCACGCTGGCGACCATCACGGCCGCCACCCAACTGGGCGGCGATGTGCATGTGCTGGTGGCCGGATCCGGCTGCGCTTCAGTGGCGGAAGCCGCCGCCAAGGTGGCCGGCGTCGCCAAGGTGCTGGTCGCCGACGATGCCGCTTATGGCGCCGCCCTGCCGGAAAACCTCGCCCCGCTGATCGCTGGCCTGATGGCCGGTTACGACGCCTTCGTCGCCCCGGCCACCAGCCGCGGCAAGAACGTCGCCCCGCGCGTCGCGGCCGCGCTGGACGTGGCGCAGATCAGCGAAATCCTGTCGGTCGAAGGCCCGGATACCTTCACCCGCCCGATCTACGCCGGCAACGCCATCGCCACCGTGAAGTCGAGCGATGCCAAGAAGGTGATCACCGTGCGCGGCACCGCCTTCGCCAAGGCGGCAACCAGCGGCGGCAGCGCCAGCGTTGAAGCCGTCAGCGGTGCCGGCAGCGCCGGCACGTCGAGCTTCGTCGGCGCCGAACTCACCAAATCGGCCCGGCCTGAGTTGACCGCCGCCAAGATCATCGTCTCCGGCGGCCGCGCGCTGGGCTCGTCGGACAAGTTCCACGAGTATATCGATCCGCTCGCCGACAAGCTCGGCGCCGCCGTCGGCGCCAGCCGCGCCGCGGTCGATGCCGGCTATGCCCCCAATGATTATCAGGTCGGCCAAACCGGCAAGATCGTCGCCCCGGAACTCTATGTCGCCGTCGGCATCTCCGGCGCGATCCAGCACCTGGCCGGCATGAAGGATTCGAAGATCATCGTCGCCATCAACAAGGACGAAGAAGCCCCGATCTTCCAGGTGGCCGACGTCGGCCTGGTCGGCGACCTCTTCACCCTGGTCCCGGAACTGACCGGCAAGCTGTAATCAGCGATCGCTGCGAAACATGAGGGCCGTCGCTCGGTGGAGCGGCGGCCCTTTTGTTTTGGTGGAAGAAAGAGGGGCCTCCGGCGGGCAGGGACGCAGTCCCTGCACCCGTTTGTTGGCTATCGCTTGAAATCAGAAATCCTCTTGGACGCTCAATATTCTTTCAACAATGAACCGTCTTGGCTTTCCCGTGGAATCACGCGCAATGAAGGCCTCTATCAGAAGGACATTATTCTTCAGTCCTTCAGCTATCTTGTCATTGAATTGCATCTTTTTATCGCTTGGAACTGAGAATGAATACAGAGATGACATTTCGCCAGATCGGCATTTTCCCCAAGCCGTTTCTTTATTATACTGTATAATTCTAATCTGTAGCACTGAAGTGTTCTCGTCGACGATTTCAAGTGAAACGCCCTTCAAATCGTCGGAGTCTGCAAAAAGTATCGGTATGCTGTTATCATTGGCAACAGATCGAATAGATATAGAATGGGCAGATTTTCTGAGTGGAACCTCAAATTCGCGAAACAATGGGGATGCCATTCGGATCAGTAACTTCTCCTGTTCAGGTGTAATCTTTACTAGCTGTGAAGAGTGTTGTGTCAAGCTCGCGTTGCGCGTCGCGCTGGCGATTATTCTTTCATAGAGTTCGTCTTTGTCCTTTCGTTCTCGATCAAGCCGATCTTGCTGTTCCTTGATATGATCAAACAGTTGATCGAATTTGTCTTTTTCATTCTCCTGTTGATCGGACAGGACCCCAACTGCATCCGAAGCTAAAGCTATTGCGGCCTTAGCCACCTCATCATCTTTGGTCGGAAAAATTCTCTCGATAACATATGATAGTAACGCTGAAATCGGTACAGAAATAAATTCCTTTCCCACCTCATTAATAAGAGGAAGGTATGGAGCTAGTATAGCTATATCAAATGATCCCTCTCGATGAGGGGTAATCTGTATTTTCGTATCTACCTTTCCGGTAATCCTATCAGGGATTGCGCCTGTTTTTCGAAATATGTCCAACTTGTAGGCTAGTCGCGCCGCAGCATATTGAAATCTGGATGCTTCATAAAAATCCAGTCGATGGCTGTCAGCTGTCTTCCCGACAAAATGAAAATTCATCTGTTCCAGCATCGTCATATCCAAGCGCAAAGCGTCAGGCCATTTATCAAAGTTATTCGGATAGGCTTTTCTGTCAAAGGGTTTTCCATACACCCGACCGAAGATGGTCTACGTTCGATAAAGCGCGCCCGAAAACAAACGGGTGCAGGGTCCACGACCCTGCCCGCCGGAGGCCCCCTTCTGCCTAACCCCTCACGCCGCGATTGCGCGTTCGATCCAGGCGCGGGTGTCGGGGATGGCGGCTTCGACCTGGGGGAGATCGTTGACGCAGAGGAACTTGAACTGCGGTTGGCACGCGCGGGCGAGGTAGGCGCGCACTTGCGGCAGCGGGTAATCCAGCACGGCGCCGGTGCGCAGGTGGAGATGGTCTTCGCCCGTGTGCAGCACGGCCACGCCGGCGGCGATGCAGGCGTGGTTGTGCAGGCCTTGTGGCAGGAATTGCGAGACGCAGCGGAAGCGGTGGCCGAGGTTGGCGACGAACGCGGCGCGGTGCTGATCATAGAGGCGGGCCAGCACGGAGCGGCGCAGCGGGTGGACCACGTGCGCCGCGCGGAACAGTCGGTCTGCACCGAAACCGGCGAGTGTTGCCGCGTTGATCTGGGTGAGCGCGTTGAGCAGTGCCGGGTCGTCGCGGCTGGCCGGATCGGCGGCGATTTCGCTCTGATCCACCCACGCGCCGCGCAGCACCGGTGCCGCGCCCTGGAACACATCGCCGGGTGCCAGCGGCCCGGTGAGGAACACATCATCGTTGAAATAGACGAAGCGCTCGGCCAGGCCGGGAATGCGCCACAACAGCGTTTCGATGGCCAGCGAGTTGAAGGTGGGCAACGCGCTTTCGTGGCCGGCAAACAGCGTCAGGTGATCGACAATCCGCACCCGCGCCACCAGATCGGCCGGCAGGCGCGACAGATCGGGGGTTTGCGCATCGGTGATGATCCAGATCCGCCCGATCCACGGCGCATGATTGGCAATCGAGCGCAGGCAATAGCCCAGCTCATCATTGCAGGCCCAGCGGTGCGGGTTGATGGCGTTGGCGTTGCGCGCCGCCTGTGGCTGATGGCGCTGGCGTTTAGCACGGTGAGCGGGGTCATCCCCATCAACCCAAGTGATGACGGCGTCGATGCGCGCGTCGTCTTTGATAAACTGCATTGATCCCGTCCGGGCGTATGTTTCGTCCGCCACGATAGACCGGAACTGCGGTGCCCATGGGGCCGGGCATGTGACAAGTCAATGACAAGGGTGGGTTGGGAGGGAAGAGGGGCCTTCATCTTTTGTCCGTCATGCTGGCGTAGGCCAGCATCCACGGTGGCGTCTGGGCTTCCCCATTTACGATGGGCCCGACGGTGGATGCTGGCCTCCGCCAGCATGACGAATTGGCAGAGAATGGGACGTCCCTTACTTCTGGAACGCCGCCGCAATGTCCAGCTTCACCTCGTCGCCAACGAACGGCACGCCGAAGCCCAGGCCGAACTCGCTGCGCCGGATGGTGCCGGTGGCGCGGAAGCCGATGTTTTCCTTGCCGCCCATGTTGGGCGGGGTGCGGCCGGCGCCATAGAAGCTGACATCCAGCGTGACCGGGCGGGTAACGCCGTTGAAGGTGAAATCACCGGTCAGCTTGGCGGTCTGGCCGGTGGTCACCAGTTTGGTGGAGACGAAGCGGGCGTTGGCGGGCGCGGGGCCGAAGAAATCGGGTTTGCCGCCATCCTTGCCGGGGCGCAGCAAATGCTGGGTGAGGCCGGTGCTGGCAGTGGTCACCTTGGCGACCGGGATGGTGATGTCCACCTTGGCGGCGTTGGGGTTTTTGGGATCGATGGTCAGGCTGCCGGTGATATCCCCGAACATGCCAGTGTAGGGGGTGAAGCCGAGATGATCGAGCGTCCAGACGACCAGCGTGTGATCAGGATCAGCGGTGTAGGTGCCGCCGCTGATGGCGGCCGGGTTGCGGTTGCCGGGCACCTGCGCGCTGGCAGCGGAGGCCATGAGGGCGAGGGCGGCGAGGGTGATGATCCGCATATGTGGTCTCCTGATGCGTTGGGGGATCAGACTTCGAGCAGCAGCGCTTCGGTCTCGCCGATACTGGCCGGCGTGCCGACGTGGAACCACAGGCCGGGGTGGCTGATGCCGAACATGCGGCCTGACTCCAGCGCCTTGTTCCAGGCGCGCCACATGGTGAAGGGCTCGATGGGCTCGCCATCGAACAGGCGGCGGCTGATGATCTGCAGGCCGGAATAGACAAAGGGGGCCATGCGCATGCCGGCGCGTGGAGAGAGGCGGCCGAGGCCATCCATGTGGAAATCGCCGCGGCCTTCATAGCCGTGGGCGCGGGCCAGCGGCACGAGCAGGAGGAGCGCGTCCATCTGGGCGGCGTCCCAGCGCTGGGCGAGCAGGCGCAGCGTATCGACCGGGCCGTCGATCCACATGTTATCTGCATTGATCGTGTAGAAGGCCTCGCCCTGCAGCAGGGGCAGCGCCTTGGTGATGCCGCCGCCGGTTTCGAGCAGTTGCTTGCGCTCGTCAGAGAGGTCGATGCGGGTGGGCGACTTTCGCGCCTTCACGGCCGCTTCGATCTGGTCGGCGAAATAATGGGCGTTCACCACCGCGTGTTCGATGCCGGCAGCAGCGACGCCGTCAAGGGCGCGATCGAGCAGGCTGCGGCCGGCGACATCGATCAGCGGTTTGGGGCGGGTGGCGGTGAGCGGGCGCATGCGCTTGCCCAAGCCAGCGGCCATCACCATGGCGCTGTGTGGCAGCACGCAATCGATGTGGGGTTTGAGGCTGAGAGGGGCCTTGCTCATCACTTCACCTCAACGCCGTGGCGGGCGCTGGCCGGCACATGAGCATCGAACCAGGCCTTCACCGGGGCCAGCGCGGGATGTTCCAGATTGGCATTCACCAATTCCCACAGGCGCGGGTGGAAGCGTGGATAGGCCGGCTTGCCGTCGCGCACATAGAGGCGGGTGAAGACGCCGAGGATCTTGATGTTCCGCTGGGCGGCGAGGATGGCGTAGGCGGTGCGGAAGGCGGCTTCATCGAGACCGGAGCGCGCGGCGATGTAACGGGCGATCATGGCGGCTTCCAGTTCTGGCGACACCACGCGGCGAATATCCTGCAGCAGGCTGGCCAGATCATAAGCCGGGTGGCCGGCCAGTGCGTCCTGATAATCGAGCAGGCCGAGGCGCTTGAGGCCCGGCCGATCGAGCAGCATCAGATTATCGGCATGATAATCGCGCAGCACCAGCACCGGGGTGTGGGTGAAGAGGGCTGGCCACAGCGGCGCCCACGCCTCGTCGTAGCCGGGGGCTTCCGCCATGCCGACGGCAGGCAGATACCAATCGGGGAACAGCCGGGCTTCGCGCAGATATTCGGCTTTGCTGTAGGGCGGCACGTCTGCCGGCGGGTGCTGGTGCAGTTCGGCGAGGATATCGACGGCGGCGGCGTAAATCTCGTGCTCGGCGCTGGCATCGGCGGCCAGCACCGGGTTCACACGCCCGTCGCCATAGTCTTCGAGCAGCACCAGGCCTTGTTCCAGATCGGCGGCCAGCGCCTGCGGCGCGGAAAAGCCGAGATCGTGAAGATGCTTGCCGATGGCCAGAAATGGCCGGCTGTCTTCCTTGTCGGGCGGGGCGTCCATCAGCACGGCGGTGCGGCCGGCCAGTTCCACCCGGAAATAGCGGCGGAAACTGGCATCGCCGGCCAGCGGACGCACGGTGGCGCCGCCCCAGCCATGGGCATTCAGGAACGCCCCGGTGCCGGGCGGCGGAATCATCTGGGAGAGGGAGGTGGCCACCGGCCTTCCCAAGCCGGGGGCGTGTCCCAAGTCAAGCGGCGTGGTGCGTCGCCGCTGCCGGAAAATGCCAGACGGAGGGCATCGGGTGGCAATCGGTGTCCCAATCGTTCCGGCCACTCGATCAGCAGGGCCGCATCGGTTTCGAACAGGCCCAGTGCATCGGCTTCGGCCGGATGGTCCAACCGGTAAAGATCGCAGTGCCACACCGGCACCGGCAAATCTTCATAGGGCTGCACCAGCGTGAAGGTGGGCGACGGCACTTCGCCGGCCCAGCCCAGCGCCTTAAGCAGTCCGCGGGCGAAGGTGGATTTGCCGGCACCCAGATCGCCATGCAGCGCCACCACGTCGCCGGGGCGCAGCACGGCGGCCAGCTGGGCAGCCAGCGCCGTCGTCTCTGCCGGTGTGGCGAGGTTGAGCTCAGAAATCGATGGTGACATAGGCTTGGGCCAATCGGCCGGGGATGGGGCCATAGGCGCCGGCGCCACGCAGATCATAGCCTTCCACGTCGAACAGGTTCGTCACCTGCACGCGCAGCAGGGCGTTGTTGCCGGCCAATTTGAAGCGATAGCGGCCGCCCAGATCCACGATGGTGCGGGCCGGGATGGCGACGCTGTTGCTCACCGTGGCGGTTTCCGAACTGCGATAGGCAACGCGGGTATCGAAGGAGAAGCCGGGGGCGAAGGGTGGCCGCCAATCGGCACTGAATTCAACGCGCTGGCTGATGGCGCCCACTGGGCGTTCGCCGATGCGGCTAGGCGCGGCGCCGGGGGCGGTCACCTTCGGCCACAGCCACACCCCGCCGGCGACCACGCTGAGCGTGGGGGAGAGCGGCCCGGCGACGCTGGCTTCGACGCCGCGATTGGACACGTCGCCCAGCACATCGAAGCGGCCATTGGCATCGAGGTTGAAATAGGGCTTGGTGATGTCGAACACGCCGGCGACCAGCTTGATCTGATCGGTGAGCGCCAACCGCAGCCCGGCGTCGATCTGGCGGGTACGGATGGCTGGCAGCGCCTCGTTGCGGTTGATGGCATTGCCGGGGGCGACGCCGCTTTCCTCAAGCCCGTTCACGGTGCCGGCATAGACGACCAGCGCCGGGGTGATGTTGGCGGCCACGGTGATGTTGTAGAGCAGCAGCCGGTCATCGGTTGCCTGCACGCCGCCACCTGGCAAATCGATGCGTTTCTTGTAATCGGTCCATTGCAGGCCGGCAGCGAGTTCACCAACGCCCAGCCAGCGGCCTTCATAACCGATGCCGCCGGTGATCTGCTTCACATCATCGAACTGCTGCGCCGTGAACCGGAAATCCGGCTCCGGCACACGGCTCGGCGTGTCGATCTGCACCGGCCCCAGTTCCAGCGTGTCCGACCCGCCGAAACGGCGATCACCGCTGCGGCCGCGCACGGCAAGGTGGATCTGGTGCCGGCGCGGGCCTTCGTCGATCTGGCGAGTGAGGCGCACTTCGCCGCTGATGGCGGCAAAGTTCAGGCGGGGATCGACGATGACGCGCTGGCTGCCGGTGCGATCGGGCTGGAGATTGCGCACCAGGTTGGTCATCTGCCGATCCCGCACCCGCGACGAACGGAACAGGCCGGCGCGCAGCTGCCATTGCGGTGCGATCTGCCAATCGGTCAGAACGCCGGTGTTGATGTCGAGTCCCTGGCCGTTCACCCAATCCGGCCCGAAACGTTGCCGGCGCGGCAGCAGCGGTGGCAGAAATTCCGTGGCGGTCTGGAAAGTGAGACGGTGATCATCCAGCGTCTGGCGCAGCAAATTGACAAAGGGGATCAGGGTCAGGCCGGGCGCCGGGGTCCAGCGTGCGATCAGCGTGCCGCCGAAACTGTCTTCCCGCGTCTGATCAAGGCCGTTTTCCAGCCGCAATGATGCGCCCAGCCCAAAGCTGAGTGTGTCGCTGGCCGGCAGCGCCGCATCCACTTCGGCATTCAGCGTGCCCCAGGCATCGGCGGCAAGCAGCAGGCTGGCTGCGGCTTCATCACCCGGCCGGCGGAAACCGAAATCAACAAGGCCGGTGGGGGCAGGGAAGGGGCTGCCCAGTGCCGACAGGCCCACCCTTATGGTGGTGGTGCGGCTGATGCGGGTGCTGGGCGGCACGACTGGATCGAAATACAGGCCATCGATGCGCACATTGCCGGCGGCGATCGGCGAGAAACCGCGCACGTTCATCTGGTTGTAGATGCCGATCACTTCGCGGCCGACTGTGCTGCCAAAGGCGTCGCCAGACTGGCGCACAGCGTTCTCGTCGGCCCGGCTGCCGGTGGCGGCAACGGGCGCTGCCGGCGGCGACAGATCGGGCTCGTCGGCTGGCGGCGTTGTGGGCGGCGGCGGCACGCTGTCGTTGGGCTGCGGCTGCGCGGCAGCCGGGGATGCCAGCAGCAAAGCGGCGGCAAGAAACAAGCGGGCGGACATCACCGCTGCCGATTGCCGCTTTGCACGCCAATCGCAAGGGCTGGCGGCCAGAAAAGCGCGTGGCCCTCTAGAAATCGACGGTGAGATAGGCTTGGGTCACCCGGCCAGGCAGCACCGTGTAGGCATTGGCGCCGCGCAGTTCAAAGCCCTGCTGGCTGAACAGGTTGGTGGCTTGCACGCGCAGCACCGCATCGTTGCCGGCCAGCTTGAACCGGTAGCGCCCACCCAGATCAACGAGGGTGCGGGAGGGCACAAAGACCAGATTATTGACCGTGGCGACTTCCGGCGAGCGGTAGGACAATCGCATATCGAGCGACAGGCCGGGCGCGAAACCCGGCTGCCAATCGGCAGAAAATTCAACGCGTTCCGAGATCGCGCCGACGGGCAGCCGGCCAACCAGCCCGCGCGTGACGGCATCGCCCGTCACCTCCGGCCGCAGCAGCACCGCGCCCATCACCACCGACAGTTCCGGCGTGATCGGCCCGGCGATGCTGGCTTCCACCCCGCGGTTGATCACATCGCCCAGCACATCAAAGCGGCCATTGGCATCAAGATTGAAGTAGGGCTTCGACACTTCGAACAGGCCGGCAACCAGCCGCATGCCGCCGCCCAGATCGACCCGCACGCCGGCATCGATCTGGCTGGTCTGAATCGCGGGCAGCGCTTCGTTGCGGTTGGCAGCGAAACTGGGGGCAACGCCGGATTCCTCCAGCCCGGTTACAGCGCCGCCATAGAGGCTGATGCTGTTGCTAATCTGCACGGCAGCCGTGACATTATACAGCCACGGACTGGCATCGATGCCATTGATGGCGCCGGGGAAACCGATGCGCTTGCTGTAATCGGTCTTCTGCAAGCCCACCGATAGTTCGCCAACGCCAGCCCAGCGCCCTTCATAGGCAATGCCGCCGGTCCATTGCTGCACATTGTCTTCCTGCTGTGGGCCGAAATTCAGCACCGGTGGCGGCACGTCGGGGGCCGTTGTCAGGATGTTGATAACGCCCAGATCCACCACGCCTGATCCATCGAAACGGCGATAGGTCTGGCGGCCGCGCAGCGTCACATGCACCTGGTGCAGGCGCGGGCCGTCCTCAATGCGGCGGGTCAGGCGCACTTCACCGCTGGTGGCGCCATTGTAGAGCGTGGGATCGCCGGTGATGCGCTGGGTGCCGGTTCCATCGGGCGAGGTGAGACGGACGACGTTGGCGAATTGCCCATCGATCACCCGCTGCGACCGGAACAGGCCGGCGCGCAGCAGCCAGCCCTCGCTGATCGCCCAGTCGGTGATCAGGCCGGCGTTGAGTTCGACATCGCCGCCGCGGGACCACCAGGGGCCGAAGAACTGGCGGCGCGGCAGGCGCGGCGGCAGGAAATTGCCCTGGGGCACCGAAATCGGGCCGTGATCGTCGATCGTCGTATTCTTGACGTTGATGAAGGGCAGCACGCTGAAGCCAGCCGCGGGCTTCCATTCGGCGATGAAGGCACCTTCATAGCTGTGATCGCGCGTCTTGTTGAAGCCGTTTTCCAGCTGCAGCCCGACGCCAAAGCCGACACTGAGCGTGGAACTGACCGGCAGGCTGGCATCGAATTCCGCTGTTGGCGTGTGCCATGTGTTGTAGCCAATCAGGAGGCTGGCCGCCGCCTCCTGCCCCGGCCGGCGCAGGCCCAGATCGACAACGCCGGTGGGAGCGGGGAAGGGACTGCCCAGCGCCGATGGGCCAACGCGGATGATGGTGGCGCGCACCAGCCGGCTTGATGGGGTGACGATCGGATCGAAATAGAGGCCGTCGATGCGGACATTGCCGGCCACCACCGGCGAGAAGCCGCGCACCCGATCACGGTTGTAGAGCCCGGAAACTTCACGGCCGATGCTGGTGCCAAAGGCATCGCCGGCCTGGCGCACGGCGTTTTCCGCCGATCGGCTGCCGGTGGCAGCCACGATCGGAGCGGCGGTTTCGGGTTCGTCTGAGGCAGGCAGTTCAGCAGGCGGTGGCATAGTGTCATTTGGCGGCGGCGGGGCGGGCTGGCCGGCCAGCACCGGCGCAGCACAAAGCCACAATCCGGCCATGGCCGCCAAGCGCCCTCTCATCGTCTGCCCTGTCATGGCCTGCTCTTGGCCAGCGCGCTGCGCCAAGTCCAGCGCCAAAATGCGTAGGGCGGCGGCCGGCACTGATCAGAAATCGACGGTGAAATAGAGCTGTGCCCAGCGGCCATCATTGATTCGATAAATCCCCGGCCCATCGACATTGACGCCGTTGACGCCGCCGGCGTTGAAGATCTGTGCACGCAGCACGGCAGACTTGCCACCCAACAGGAACGCAAAACGTGCGCCCAGATCGATGAAGGTTTGCGCTGGCACATGCACAACGTTGTTGACTGTAGCGACCGTGCTGCTGTTGCCGAAAACGGCAATATCGAAGGAAAGACCCGGTGCAAACGGCGGCCGCCAATCAGCCGAAACATTGAGGCGGCGGCGAACGGCACCCACTGGTCGCGGCCCGGTGAGTCCGCGCGCCACGGCGTCGCCTGTCACTTGCGGATCGCTGAACACGCCGCCCGCCACCACCGACAGGCTGGAGGTGAGCGGGCCGGCCATGCTGACTTCCAGCCCCCGGCTCACCACCCTGCCCAGCGGACCGAAACGGCCGGCGGGATCGATATTGAAATAGGGTTTGGACAGCTGGAACAAGCCGCCGACCAGCGTGACCGGGCCAATTTTCTGGCGCAGGCCGGCGTCAAACTGCCGGGTGATGATCGCCGGCAAAGCCTCGTTGCGGTTGACCGCATTGGCTGGCGCGATCCCCGATTCCTCGATGCCGGTGACAAAGCCGCCATAAAGCTCGCTGCGCCCACCCATACGCAGCGCGGCATTGGCATTGACCAGCCACGGCGCGGCATCGGTGGCGGTCTTGAAGCCGGGCAGGCCGATACGCTTGCGATAGTCGCTTTTCTGCGCGCCCAGGGACAGCGCGCCAACGCCGGTCCATTCGCCTTCATAGCCCAGTGCGCCGGTCCATTGCCGCACCCGGTCTTCTTCCTGTGCGTCAAATTGGAAATTTGGCTTGGGCGCGGTACCGATGGTGCCGATGGTGGTTTCGCCCAGATCGATGCTGGCACTGCCGCCAAAGCGGCGAAAGGCGCTGCGACCGCGCACCGCGACATGCACGCGGTGGGTGCGCGGGCCATCCGTCAGGCTGCGGGTCAGCCGTACTTCGCCGCTGTTCGAGACGTAGAACAGGCGCGGATCGGCCAGCACCAGTTGGCGGGCGCCACCATCCGCCCGGACGTCCTCCAACAGGTTGGAGAAATCCCGATCAAAGGCCAGCGACGATCGGAACAGCCCGGCCTTCAATTGCCAGCCGGCGGCCGGCGTCCAATCGACAAGGCTGCCGGCGTTAACGCCCGTGCTGCTGGCCTGCAGCCATTCCGGGCCAACAAGGCGGCGGCGCGGCGGATCGGGCGGCAGAAAATCGCCAGCGGGCAGGAAGATGGGTCCGGCATCATCCCGCGGCACCCGGGTGATGCTGATGAAGGGGATGATGGTCAGCCGGTCGCTGGGCTGCCAGCGGGCGATCAGTGCGGCTTCGCGAGTCAGGCTTTGGGTGTGGTTGACGAAGGCCTCGTCGGCATAGGTGAAGCCAGCGCCGATGCTCAGCCGGCCGGTGATCGGCAGCGTGATATCCAGTTCGGCCTGACGGCCGCCGAAGCTGTCGATGCTGACCAGCGCCGAGCCGGCGGCTTCACCGTCGGGAACGCGAAGGCCGATATCGACAATGCCGGTGGGGGCCGGAAACGGGCTGCCAAATGCCGACGGCCCAACGCGGATGCTGGTGGCGCCGCTCATCCGGTCGGAAGGGAAGGCGACCGGATCGAAATACAGGCCATTGATGCGGACATTGCCGGCATCAACTGGCGAAAAGCCGCGGATATCCTCGGCGCCATATAGGCCGATTTCCTCGCGGCCGATCACGGTCCCAAAGGCGTCGCCGGCACCGCGCACGGCATTTTCACCAGCGCGCTTGCCGGCGGCTGGAGTGACGACAGGAGCGGGCAGCGTGGCTGCACCAGCGCTCTCCTGCGCAGCAGCAGGGCCGATCAGCAGCGCGGCGATAACAAGACCGCCCATGGCTGTGCCGGGGGCAGGCAGGGCCACAGTTATTTCCTCTGTTTGCTGTGCTGCGCCCTAAAACAGAAAGGGCCGGCGGGCAAGTTGCGCCGTCGGCCCCAATCTGGGTGCAAGCCCCGGATCAGTAACGATAATGATCCGGCTTGAACGGGCCGGTTTCGCCGACGCCGATATAGCTGGCCTGCTTGTCCGAAAGCGTGGTGAGTTTCACCCCCAGCTTTTCGAGGTGCAGGCGGGCGACCTTCTCATCCAGATGCTTGGGCAGCACATAGACGCGGTTTTCGTAACTCTCGCCCTTGGTCCACAGTTCGATCTGGGCCAGCACCTGGTTGGTGAAGCTGGCCGACATCACGAAGCTGGGGTGGCCGGTGGCGCAGCCCAGGTTCACCAGGCGGCCCTTGGCCAGCACGATGATCTGGTTGCCATCGGGGAACTCGACGATATCGGTGCCCGGCTTCACTTCGGTCCACTTGTAGTTGGACAGGGCGGAAATCTGAATCTCGCTGTCGAAGTGACCGATGTTGCAGACGATGCTGTTGGGGCGCATCGCCTTCATGTGTTCAGCGGTGATCACGTCCATGTTGCCGGTCGCGGTCACGAAGATGTCGGCCCGCTTCACGGCATCTTCCATGGTGACGACTTCAAAGCCTTCCATGGCGGCCTGCAGCGCGCAGATCGGATCGATTTCCGTCACCATCACGCGGGCGCCGCCGTTGCGCAGGCTCTGCGCCGAGCCCTTGCCCACGTCGCCAAAGCCGGCAACCACGGCAACCTTGCCGGCCAGCATCACGTCAGTAGCGCGGCGGATGGCATCGACCAGCGATTCCTTGCAGCCGTACAGATTGTCGAACTTCGACTTGGTCACGCTGTCGTTCACGTTGATCGCCGGGAACGGCAGGCGGCCCTGCTTGGCCAGTTCATACAGGCGGTGCACGCCCGTGGTGGTTTCTTCCGAAACGCCCTTCAGGTTCTTCACCGTCTCGGTCAGATAACCGGGGCGGGCCTTGACATAGGCTTTGAGCGCGCGCTGGAATTCAACTTCTTCCTCGTTCTCCGGCTCGCCCATGGTTTCGCCGGCTTCGAGGCGGGCGCCCCACAACGCGAACATGGTGGCATCGCCGCCGTCATCCAGGATGATGTTCGACGTCACATCGCCCCAATCGAAGATGCGGCCGACATAATCCCAGTAATCGGCCAGGCTCTCGCCCTTGATGGCATAGGTCGGGATGCCGGCAGCGGCCATGGCGGCAGCAGCATGATCCTGGGTGGAAAAGATGTTGCAGGTGGCCCAGCGCAGTTCCGCGCCCAGCGCCACCAGCGTTTCCATCAGCACCGCGGTCTGGATGGTCATGTGCAGCGAGCCGGTGATGCGCGCGCCCTTCAGCGGCTTTGCCGCACCGAATTCGGCACGCAGAGCCATCAGGCCGGGCATTTCGGTTTCGGCGATGGCGATTTCGCGACGGCCGAATTCGGCGAGGCTGATGTCCTTGATGGCATAATCGGCCATGGTGCAATTCCTGTTGATGAAAGCTGGAGTTCGCGCTCCCCCTAGCGGCAGGGCGGCGGCCATGCAAGTATAAAGATAGCTTTATATGATGTCGCAGAACGTGATCGGCATGGCCGGCTCAGCCGCGTTTTGGCCAAATCGCGCGGATCGGTTAGCGTGTGGTTTCCGAATTGGACCCGGGGGAGCACGCACGATGGATTGGGCCTTGATTTCCGCTAGCATCACCGCTGTGGCGCTGAAGATTGCGGCGGGTTTTGCGCTCTACATGGTCGGCCGCTGGCTGATCGGTTTTGCCATTGGTGTGCTCGGCAAGGTGCTCACCGCGCGCAATTTCGATCCCACCCTGCAACGCTATATCGCCTCGATTCTGTCCGTTGTGCTCAACATCGTGCTGGTGGTGGCGATTCTGGGCTTCTTCGGAATCGAGACGACCAGCTTTGCCGCGCTGCTGGCCGGCGTTGGTCTGGCGGTAGGCGCGGCCTGGTCGGGCCTGCTCGGCAATTTTGCCGCTGGCGCCTTCCTGGTGATCTTCCGGCCTTACAAGGTGGGCGATTATGTTACCGGCGGTGGCGTGGAAGGCACGGTGACCGAGGTGGGCCTGTTCAACACCATCATCACCAGCCCCGATAATGTGCAGACCATCGTGGGCAATTCGAAAATGTCGGGTGAGGTGATCCGCAATTTCTCTGCGCAC
>Ga0209278_1000834_pt1 | contig 20736 bp, 32 predicted proteins | sample JI81BgreenDNA_FD_187504 | JGI IMG/M metagenome (GOLD analysis project Ga0209278, IMG submission 187504) | Wastewater effluent complex algal communities from Wisconsin, to seasonally profile nutrient transformation and Carbon sequestration -... | ecosystem: Engineered > WWTP > Effluent > Algae... | reverse complement strand
TCAGGTAGCAAAGCCTTGATTTGATTCACAAACTCTTGATGGTCTACCACAGGCTTAGAGATGTAACCGTCGGCACCGCTTTGATCTAGAAATGTTTCTTTATCACCAGCCATCGCGTGAGCAGTCAATCGATTTTAGATTTTAGATTTTAGATTTTAGATTTTGAATTGATTCCGGGGAAGGGGTGAAGAAATTTTTCCTCACCCCAAATTTTTAGAAAGGAATAACCGGAACCCTAGCTCGAACGTATTCTTCTTCATAGGAAGATGCAACAAAGATTCCAATTGTTGCTTCTACTTCTGTGCTGAATGAAGTAAAAGACTCAGGAAGGTCGAAAAACACGTCACAGCAGTAGCCAGTGAAGGAGTGGCTGCTTTGACGAGGTTGTGAAATTGCGATCGCGTTGTGCTTTTCTGCGAAAGTTATGAGTTCAAGGAAAGTGATAGTCTTCATGGATTTGAAGTATTTTGTTTACCATTTAATAATATCAAAAACAACCATTGGTGTCAATGGTTGTTTTCATTTTTTTCAACTATCTAAAACAAGGATAATTGACTGTAATTAAGCCAATCTGGTAAATCAAAGTCAGCCAATTTAACTATCTTGACTTGTATTTCTAAATGGCAAGCTGCTGCAATTGCTAGCCAAGTTCCGGAACCTTTACCAGATGGTATTTTTTGAGGGTAACAACCAACAGGACAAGGCTTGTTGGGGAAAGCATACAAGCACGGTTTTTCGTGCCAAGAAAGAGCTTCTAGCATACGCAATGTACGTTTTGCAAAAGCTGCCCGATCGCTTCCCTGTACGCGAAAGATTTCACAATCTAAATGCAAGCGAATTAGAGCATCTAATCCGGGCGCATCACCCACCAAAATGGGCTTCTTTCTTTCGCTCCGAGGAAATTCATCAAGGAATTCATAAACTCTTTCTTCTTGTTTTAAGTCCAACTTACGAGGACCAGAGAATGCGTATGCAGTGTATTGGAGATGTGAAGTGTGCATGGATTTGAAGTATTTTGTTTACTATTTAATAATATCAAAGATAGCCATTGGTGTCAATGGTATGTTAGAATTAATTTAGCAAACAAAATACTTGTCTCTGGAAAGGGTAGTGTAAGAAAAATCACCACTACCCCAACCGCCACCCTAGTCAGGAATCTTAGCAAGCCACTCTTCTAAGATTTCCCTGATTAGCTCGGCAGGAAGCCGATCGCACTCTGTAGCAATTTTTCTGAGCTTGCTATCTTCCTCTGGCCGCAGCCGAACAGAGAATTGCTTTTTGGCGAATCTCCCTTTAAGAAACCGACCAGACTCATCTTTAACTGGAACTGTCATAATTACCTCTGATACCCACTGATACCAGGATATCAGAAATTTACAAAAAACCATTGACACCCATTGGTAGTTATGGTAGATTACAAAAGTGGGGTGCTTCAACACCCCAACGCAAACAAAATACTTTCGATCGCATGATAACTGAAGATATGCGCGGTGCGATCGCCAAAAAATCAAAAAAACAGCAAGCGCTAAAAACGCCCCTGCTGTCAGCAAATTAGCTATCAAGTATTTTACCATGATTCAAGCACAAGACTACGTCTACAACAAATCAGCCGTCGCCAGGATGCTGAATGTTGCCCAAAATGCAGTTACTCGCATCGAGAAGTGGCCGCTTAATTCCCATCCCAAATTCTCGATTCTCTTCATTATTGTCAAAGGGCGACGGCCTCGCTTTTGGAAAAAACTCGACTTTCTCTGCCATTTTGCAGATTGGAGGCGCAGCCAGTCCAAAGAGCTAGTAGTCGATCGCCTCATGCCTAATGTATTCGCTGCTATTAATAAAAAGAAGCAATCCAAGTACATTATTACCATCAAACCCGAAAGCATCAATTGCAACTGCGAAGATTACAAGAACCAAGTCAAATTCCTACCCAAAGCCGGAGTCTGCAAACACGGCTACGCAGTTCTCAAAAAACTAGGAATCGATTGGCTTTCTGAATACATCAAAAACAACGGCTACCAGCAAGCACTCGACAGCTACAAGAAAGAACACGCTTTTAAGCTGGCAGTGAACAGGCTAGACGCTTACAGCTTTGCAATCCAAGATTCTACTAATATTTACTACTGCGACTTGCATCCCGGCATCATCAAATGTAGCTGCTTTACATGCGAGACAACTAAGCCCAGCTCCGAACAATTCTGCACTCACGGCTATGCAATTCTGAATTACTTGGGATTCAAAGGGGAGCAGCAAATTAAGGACTACCGATTAGGGTACGAATGGATCATTGATGATTACATCAATGAAGAGCCAGAAATGACAGCAGAACAACTAAGAGAAGAGCAAGAAGCTATGGACTGCTTAGGATTCTAGATTAGCGGGGGGCGCGCATCCTACACGCGCATCAACTACCAACAAATTAGGAGAAAATACGATGACTTACAGCAAATACGATCCAGAAACAAATTCCACATACGACTGGGATGATGAAGAGTACGATCGCTTGCAAGCGATCGAAAATGCAAGAACTGATGAAGAACGAGAAGCTGAAGCCGCAAGACTTCAAGCTGAAGCAGAAAAATGGTGCGAGGAAAATCGAGACGAGCTTGAATTCTAACTAACCTTTTTCAAGGGGGCCGCGCATCCTACACGCGGGCTGTCAACAAATTAGCTAATTCCGAACCATGAAAACTGAATGCAATTATCTGGGAGTAGCCAACTACTCAGAAACTACTTACGAATTCGAGAATGAATTAGATTGGCTCGAACATCTAAGCCAACAATTCCTGACACCAGCCCGCAAAAGATTTAACCAAGGTAAAGCAGATGCTTACTTTTTAGATGAGCCAGCATCCGATGATTTCGATTATCTCTGTGGATGGCATTTAGCAATTGACCAAATTGTTAAAGTTGATTTAACAAAAGGTGAGATTGTTAAAGTCGATTTAACAAGCTTTGAAGAATTCTAATCACAACTAGCGGGAGCGTTCATCGCTCCCTATTAACAAAATGAAGCGCACAATTGCAGAAATTCTCGCTGACTTCGAGAAGCCGATCGAACGCGAGTACATCAGTCAAAAGCCTGTATTCAGCAAGAAACAGGAATCAGGCAAAGTCGATTATGTGGCTTGGCACACCTTGTGCCGACTACTCAATAAACACACCAATGGTTATTGGGAATGGCGGTTGAGAACTCAGTTTATGGGCGATCGAACTGTGATTGAAGGTAGCCTCACAATTCATGGAAGTGATGGCAGCCTTACCCGCGAAGCAACAGGCAATGAAGAGTCAGAAGTTGATGGATACGGCGACCCTTCTTCCAATGCCGAAGCAATGGCACTGCGTCGCTGCTGTGCAAAATTTGGGCTCGGCTTAGCACTCTGGGAGAAAAAAACTACCAGCTCAGCACCTAAGAACAACGGCTTTAAGCAGCCAGTAGCAGCACCTACCCCAAGCGGTGAGAAGGGAACTTTAACCCGCGAAGAATGGGAGAAGAAATTTAGGCCCAACCAACTCTAAACTTATAGCGATACGGCGGCTCGCTACCGCCATCAATCCCATGCAAACTATCGAAATTCTTTCACCCAGCGAGTGCGATCGCCTGATAACCTGGTGCTATCAGCAAGAGCTAGAGGCTGAAGTTTTCACCGGCCGCCAAACTTGCCGCACTAAAAAATGGTGGGGGAAAGAGGCTGAATTCTACTTCAATCGATCGCACGTATTCGATCGCCCTCCCATTGAATCCGATGCTTACCTCGCGAGTTTGCGCGATCGCTACCAACCTGAAGCTGACTCGATCCTTCTTTACCGCTATGAAATCGGCGGAGAAATTGGCGAACACTTGGACAAACAGTGCTTTGAGCAGCAAGTGACTTTAATTAACTTGGTTGACGACTCACCCAACTTATTCGGAGAGCAGCCGACTACTCGCTTTCGGTGGGGGCGGCAAAATTATGAATTGAAGCATGGTGAGGTTGTAACTTTCAACAGCCGCGTCCTTCATTCTGTGCCCAAGCTCAAATCAGCCCGCTACTCTCTACAGTTTCGGAGGATTGCAAGGTGAACGCATTTAGGTTCAAGTTTGGCGATGATGACGAAGGCTTTGAAGTAATTGAAGAAGCTGAAGCAGTCGAAGAATTGGAGGAAGATGAAGACGAAAAAGCAGCCCAAACTGATGATGATGTAATTTGGGAGACTGAAGAAGATTAATCAACTGTGATCGCATCACCTCAGAGCCGGAATGCGATCGCCTGCCCGGAGCTTGTTTTTCACCGGGCTATCTTAAAAATGCTCAACCAGCCAACAACTAATAAAAATGAAAGTCGAATTTTTTCGGGAAAAAGATTTTTACTTTACGAGGAAAACCTTTCTCTCAAACAAGCAAAAGAAACTCAGCAAGCGCTAAGACAAGAAGGAATTCGCACTCGTAGGCTAAAAGATTCCTTTGGTTATTATGCAATTTATAGCGCAGTATAAATACCCTAGTCTTAGCCCAACAGCGGGAGTCGCACCCCGCTAAAATTAACATAATCCCTATTAGGGATGCCCTAGATTTTACGGGCATTTAAGAGGTAAAATGTACGAAGGAACTTATCGAAAAATCTCAAAGAATGCCAACTATTTGAAGCAGCTTCACAGCAAAGGCAACATCGAAAATTTAGAGCTTTTTGATGAGCCCTTCAAGCTTGCACTCAACGTGCTTGACTGTCACTCAATGAGCGATCGAGATTGCGCTAAATATTTAGGCAAGAATCTGGAAACTATCAAACAAGTCCGATCAGCACTCGGAGTTTAAACGCCCTGTCAACAAATTAGGAGCATATCATGACCAAAATCATCTTTTTTGATCTAGACGGCACGCTGCGCCAGACAAAATCTGGCAAAACCTTCATCAATGAACCGACAGACCAGAAGGCGATCGAAGGTACACAGAAAGCTTTGAGCTATTACCAAACCAAAGGCTTTATCTGCATCGGCATCACCAATCAAGGTGGTATAGCTGCTAAGCATAAATCTATGCAAAGCGCAATCGAAGAACAGCGCACCACTTTAGAATTGTTCCCCGAACTCTCAGAGATTTTCTTTTGCCCTAACTGGGGTGAAAGCTGCTATCAACTCTCTCGTGATAATGAGCCTTTACTGCTCAAATCTCCCGATCCATTGAGGCTAAGTTGCCGCAAACCAGGAAACGGAATGATACTACTGGCAGCATCGCAAACACTTGCAGACTTATCTGATTCCTGGATGATCGGCGATCGCCCTGAAGATGAAGCTTGTGCGGCCGCTGCTGGTGTGAAATTTATCTGGGCCTCTATCCTTCACGCTAAATTTGCAGGCCCAGGAATGCGGGAGATTGACTGCCAGCACATAGCACCAGATGTACTGGCAGAGTTTTTATCTCTCTAAGAAGCGAAACGGGTTTCGCTTCTTAGACAAAATAATAAAAGCTTCGATCCTACCGATCGAAGCTTTTTCATTGTTCAGTGAACATCCACGCTCACAGGTTAAAGTGTGTTCAGTGAACATCCACTGAACACAAATGGAAAGCCTAAAATTTCCCACAAAGGACTTGCAGAACCGATACAGCATCGGGCGTACAGCACTCTACGCGAGACTTGCAGCAGCTAAGATTACACCAACCAAAGATGGCAACCGCGCTTACATTTCAGGAAAAGATTTAGAGGAATTAGATCGCCTGGAGTCCCACATAAAAACTGGGGGAAAGATGGAAGAGTTTAAGCCGACAAAATCAGAGATTGTGCCAGCAGCGATCGAACCACACTGGGACTTGCTCGAACTAGCGGAAGCTGTAGCGCGACACTTATCTAAACCCAGCGACCCGCTACAACATTACACGGCGTTGGAACGGGCGATCGCTTCTGGATGGCTGCTTAGTACCGCAGAAGTCGAGCAGCTTATAAAAACGAAACCGCACGGCGATCGATTTCAACGCGGCTCATTCGTATTTATCAAAGCTGGAAAAATGGGCAATCAAGCAGCGTGGAGAGTTGCCAAAGTTGTTGAAGGTGGCAGCTACAGAGTTTGATTGCTTTGCTGAGCCAAACTCCGAACAATATCGATCGCCCTGCGATAGCCAGTGCGCTGCTTAACTTTTTCTGTCGATACCGGCAATCCCATCATCTCGGATTTCTCCCATGCTCGCGATCGCATATACGCCAACTCCTGCTCAGTTGGGAGAAGTATTTCGGGCTCAGGAACGGGCTGCGGAGTTTGGGCGATCGGATTTTTGCCAGTAGTCATCCACTGCTCAACCCAATTTTCAACTTCAAAGCCGAAGTCATCGCTCAGCCAAATAGCGAACCGTGTAGAGAGCTTTGGGTGCAGCCAAGTACCTTGATTTTCTGGAATACCGCCCTGAATCACTTGATATAGCGCCGTTACAGGAATACTCGTAACGCAGCTAAGATGCTGCAAAGTCTCTTGAGTCCGCTTGTTTTCTAACCAGTTAGCTACATCTTTGCGCTTCCCAGTAGCCTGCTTGTGAGCCGTGGCTAAAGCCGTTGCGTTGATGTATCCATCAGAAACACGCTGATTAACCGTAATACCGGACAAATTGCGTGATAAATTCATGGTAGTTGGCCTGTTCTAGAGGTTAATGTCCCTGGGGCCTCTGGTGCAACAACACCGACCCGCGAGGGACTCTTCTATTATATTGAATAAACAACAAAAATAGGGCTTTCGCTAATAGAAAAGCCCTCAATATTGAATAGACTTTTAAAGTAACTTAGCTAACTTTTTCTCGATCGCGCTTCCATTCAATAAGCGCATTAATCACAGCCTGCGGGTCAAAGGTTGAATTAGAGTTTTGAATATTAACTGCTACTTCCGAATTCAAACTCACAAATGGGCCTGCTACGACAGTTAGCCCGCTGTCAGCAAGTCCAATCACGCGCGATCGACTGTCAACTGGCAAGCTTTTAATAGCATTTGATAACAGTTGCTCCCTATCTTTCAAAGGGATTTCTTCAATCAACTTTAATATTTGTTCCACACTATTAAACCGAACATCTTTGCTGCTCATACATAAGCCTCAAGAAAGAGTATAAGATTTTACCCGCTCTCTACTCCTTAAGGCATCCGTAGATTTACTAAACATCCTTTGACCAATCAGCCGAAAAGCTTCCTCTAACTGTTGCTCATCAGCCGAATCGATCGCCTCTTTCAAACCAAAATTTGAGCCACTCACTAAACCAAAAAGATGCCGCTGCATCTCTGCTGGCAACGCCTCAATTATAGATTCAAGGCTATCTGAGTAAATTCGCTGTTTGCCATTTTTAAATTGGCTAATCATTGCCATACTCACGCCAGACTGCTCCGACAACCACTTTGCCGAGATTCCGTAGTCCCTCAGCGTCTGGTTTAGCGCTTCATGAAACTTCATAATTCTTAATACTTAGTTTGAGTAAATACTAAAACTACGGGCTATAATTTGAGTATTCACTTAAAGATTTATCTAGTGAACAAACCCACTCTAGCACAGGCGATCGAGAATTTGCCTAAATTGGCTGAAACTCAGTCGGCGATTAACTTTCACAAGGAGGACTAATGAATTTATTTAACGAAGACAGCGAAGACGAAGAGGAAGAAGAGGCTCAATATGACGAAGACGGCTATGACGAAAAAACGGGAACTTGGGCAGACCCTGACTTTGGCCAAGACGGAGTTTTGACAGATCCAGACGGGACTAACTAAACGCTAACAGCCTCGATCGAACTGCAATTGGCTCGATCGAGGCTGTTAGCCAATTAAAAAGGATAGCAATGAACAGCAAAACCAAGCCTCCATTTTACCGACTTAAAAATGACGAATGGCTATCTGTAGCTAAAAAGCTTACTCACAGCGAGCTAGTTGTGCTTTATCATCTCCGAACTTTAGAACCTTTTGGAGACAGACTAACTGACAGCACTACTAAGGATGTAGCTGAAGCAACTGGAATCTCTCAAAGGTCTGTGCAACGAGCACTTATCAAACTTGCTGAATTTGAGCTAATCGATTTACACATTCAAAAGTTTGCTTTCAGACTTCGATCAAAACACGCGACAGAGATGGCGGATAGCGACAGCGCTGTCGCGACAACGACACCTGCGTCGCCAACTCGACAGCGCTGTCGCGACAACGACACCTGTGTCGCCAACTCGACAGCGCTGTCCGATTCGTCGCCTGAAACCGTTGCTGCGTCAGACTTCCAGGTCTCTAAGACTCTTAAGACTTATTCAGACTTATTAAAGACTCTCTCAGAAGAGACGAGAGAGAGTTTTGAAAAGTTCTGCTTGAAGAAAATTGAGGATTGCTCTTTCAAAATCGGGAGCCGGAAAGCATGGCTGAACAAGCATGGAGCCGAGTATTTGGAGGAATTCAAAGAGATGTACTCCGAGGCTTTATCTAATCCAGAGAGGATTGCTCCCAAGGCTGAGCTTGCTCCCCCAGATATCACTACTTTGAAAAAAATGTATGGGGAAAACTGGGAATCGGCCGCTAGTTACTTTGGTCTAATTTCCCCGAATTCTTCCACTGTAGAAAATGAGGAGGTAATTGAGTGGTGAGCGACTGGATAGAGGAACAAATCACAGACGTTGAAACCGAGAAATTCAACTGCTACCTCGACTTGTTTGAATTCAACGGGTTTAACCCACCTAAGCTTTGGTTTGGTGACAAAGTGAAGTGTTTTGGCGATGAAACCCGAACAGGTGTAATTCTTGGTTTGGAATGGCGAGACGGCGAAAAGATTTTAGCCCGTGGCGGTTCTCAAAATGCAGGCTGGTGGTATCAGGTTTGTTTGCAAGGTCGCCAGAGCTTGATGGGCTTTCACGAAGCCTCCTTGGAAAGATTAGAAGAATAAAAATGTGAGGTAAACCCATCATGGTAATCAAAAATGGAAAAGCACCAGCCCGCCGTAAATCTGCATCTAGCAGTGCCAAGTCGAGCCGATCGAATTCTGTACCGAAAAGTAATTCTCGCAGCAACAACGGCAAAGCGGCCGACAAACTGGATGGAAATTTCGCTGGCATTGAAAGCCCCGCCGTGGAAAGTGAAGCGGGCGATCGAGTTTTGGAGATTGCGGGGACTGCTGAAAGTGCATCAGGGAATGATTTATCCAGCGAATCAGTTGAATTAGAGCCTTGGAATTCTGATGATTTTGGGGAAGTACAGCACAAAGCCGAGGCAAACGGGCAGCTTAATTTATTGGAGTGGGAAGGCAGCGAACCGCCTGACCCAGATGATTATGTTGGTTCGATCGAACAATTTGAGGCAGCTTACAAAGCTTGGGTTGATGCTCAAACCGATGAAGCCGAGGAAGAGCTAGCAAATTTTGGAGAACAGGAATTATGCAACACATTGACGGATGGCTCGATTTGTGCAGTGGAGTTGGCGCAGGATTTCCCTATTCAGGAATCAAATTATGGGAGCGATCGCCCAACTACTTCTGCGAATGGAATAGCTATTGCAGAAGCATCCTTGCTCTCAGGTATCCCGGCATCTACAGAATTGCCGATATCCGAAAGTGTGACTTCAGTCTCAGCAGCCGAGTCGAGCTCATTAGTGCATCTCCACCATGCCAACCCTTCAGCGTTGACGGAAAACGGCTCGCAGCCGAAGACACCCGAAACTGCTTTCCAGATGTCCTCAGAGCTATCCGAGAACTCCAGCCAAAATTTGCCGTTATCGAAAACGTCGCCGGACTCCTCAACTGCCCCTACTCTCCCGGAGATAAACCAGGAAGCTACTTCGGATTTATCCTCGACACCTTATCGTCAAGCGGGTACGATGCGGAATGGATTTGTGTCGGGAGCGACGAGTTTGCCGCTCCGTGGCGTAGGCAAAGAGTTCTTATTATTGCGATCGCCCGGAGCATTGAGTGGAAGCACGGGAGTCCGGCCCCCTGGCAAAACCAGATTAGAGAATCAGTTGCAGGAATTGAGCCTGATTTCATCACAAGAAGTCGTGGCCCCGGAATTCCTAGAAGCTGGCTACAACTTACCGATCGGATTCACCAATCCCAAGGAGAACCGGACAGCTCTAGAGCTAGCACAAGCCCAGGCGCAGCAATTGCCGATCGCCCACAAATCGGAGTTGCTTCTCGCGACGGAGACAACCGCGATCGAAGGGAAGCACTCGGAAACGCCCTTGACTGGCGAGTCGCAGCTATCGGATTGCGCCGAATTGAATATCTCAGTAGCTTTGCCGCCGAACATCGGAGCGCTGAGTAAAACCGAGTTGCTGTCTCTGGCACAAGAACAGCACCAGCTCATCTGTGTCATCGAGCGCAAGCAGTCAGAGTTGGCTCTAGAAAAGCTGCACCGCATCTATGTAACTGGTGTCTGCCTAGTCGAATTCAAGAAAAAGTGCCAGTATGGGGAATTTATTGAGCAGATAGAATCTCGCGGTATATCGGCGCGATCGGCTCAGCAGTATACGTTTGTTGCCAAGAATTGGGAAACGATCGAGGCAAAAGCGAAACTGGTTTCGCTTCTTCCAGAGGAAAGTCAGCCAGCGATCGGGTTGAAATGGGCCCTTGAAACTGTACGGGACGAGAAGAAACATCTCAAATCTGCTGCTCCTCCCAAAGATCCTGACGGATGGAGAACGCCAGATACTAAAGATCAGCCTGTAGTTAGCTTGGTTAAAAAGTCTCTGGGCGGGTCAATTTGGCTAGATCCTTGCTCTGGCTCTAGCAGCAATATTCCCGCAGCGGTGAGGTATTACAAGCAAGATGACGGGCTTGCTCATCATCAGACTTGGAGTAAAACCGTCTTCATCAACCCCCCGTTTAGCGACCCATTCCCGTGGGTTGAAAGGTGCTGCTTAGAGTTTGCCCGTGGCAATGTATCGGCAGCCGTGATGTTGCTCAAAGCTGGTGTTGTCAGCAACGTCGGCACCGGTGAGCTTATTAATAAATATGCCTCTGCTATCTGTCATTGGCGCGGCCGAATTAACTTTTTGAATGATGAAGGCAATGCAGTTAAAGGCAGTGATTTTGATTGCGTGTTTGTGTATTTTGGAGCTCGTCTCGATTTATTCCGGCAAGCTTTCCAGCAGCGCGGGACGATCGCAACCATTGACAATCACTACTCATCAGTCAATAAGAAATTTTTGGAAACTGCACCGCTGCCAGAACCCCAGACTCTGAAATCTGAGCAGAAACAGCTTGCGGCTGCTGTTGGTTTGGGCAATGGGCGATCGGTACTGCCAGACCGCAGAGACTTCGATCGAGAGTTGATGGAGAGGTATGATCCGCACACAGTCGTAGATGTGTTATCAATGCCAACACCAGCAACAGCACCAACACCCATATCTAGCAATGTCTTTGAACCAATTGGCGAACCTGAAATCTTTGATGATACAGCATCGGTAATGGGAGCATTTGAGATAGCAAAGCACAACACTTTGAATCAGTACATTACTGCAATCAGCAGTAATTTGTCAGATTTTAGTAATGAGCAAATTGCATTCTTAGCCAAGATTATCAATGAGGAATCTGCCAAGCGGATAGATTTTTGATTGCAATGGGAAGCCTTCTTCCCTCTTTTTTTTAGTCAAATGGTAAAAATTATTTACGCTCAAGAATGCAGGCGAAACAGTAGAAATACTAGCGGAACATACTTCTATGTCCGAACTCACTCGATCGAAAAATTTGACTTTAATGGTGAATGGGACTTGCCAGAAGGCGCAACATTTAGCGTGTATCGCTCTGAATATCACTACTACCCCATATCTGTTGAATTCTGGCTATGCTCTGTTAGCAAAAGCTTTGAAGAGAATAGAATCAGCATTTATCCTAGTGGAAATGTTGCGTCAGTCTCAGGCAAATTTCAGATAATTGCTGAAAGCAATAGTAAGCTTTACGCGTTTCGACTGATGGAATGGTGGAACAAAGGAGACGGTTCGATCGAATATGCAGAACTGTGTGCTAAGTATTTAAAGCCCCGCATCAAAGAAATTCCCGCAGAAGAAATTGCAAAGCTCAATCCACAGCCTCAAGCTACTGATGCAGTTTTGGGTGGCGATAGTGCATTTCAAAAATGGCTATCAACTGCCGCTGTACTTGGTGGTCAACAACAAAAAGTAAACAACTAACTTGTGCTATGAAAATAGTAGGAATCTTAAAAGAGAGAAACGGCTTTTTTTACATCCGATGCAATGAGGGGGAATATCCAGCTAACTTAATTGACGGCTTTTTACAAATGCTAAGCGCATCAGTCAATTTAACAGTAAGTGCGACAGTTGACTTCGATCGCCCTTACCATACGGAAGAATTTGACTTTTGGCTAAAAGATGACTTAGAAATTATCCATCCTTTATTGAGGCACTATGAATTACAAAGACCTAACAATCAATCTTAATATTGTTCTCTCTCAAATCCCAAAGCAGTACATTCCTGAGACTGTCGATCGAATTCAGCAATCTAGTGTAACAATAGTAAGTGAATATACTTCTAATGTTCAAGCTGAAAAGATTGTTGATAAAAATGATAAGATTAAATAGTTGCCGCCGTCCCATGCAATTGCATTAGGTGTGGAGAGAAAAAGGGATCATTGAAATCTCCCGCGTGCAGCGTCTAAAAAGTTTCTGGTCAACTCGAACGCACAGAAAACCAGGCTTAAAGCAGCAAATTAAGCTTTGCTGCTTTTTGCATGAGAGGTAGAATAAGTTTATCTATCTAAAAAAAACTATGCAAGAGCAAATCGGTAATTTCCGCCATGTCAGCGAGGTTGCTTATTATCCTTCATGGAAGAAGGGGGACGAGAGAAGGCAACAGATTTTAAAATTATTAGAGGAAAATCCCCAGCTTTCGATCGAAGCCATAGCCCAAGCGATTGCCCTTTCCCCGACCCAAGTTAAGCGGCACCGATCGCGGTTAATCTCAGATTGCTTGTGGAAAGCTTGCGGCGTTTCGATCGTCCTTGCTGCCACTTTCACCGCTGGAGCATACTACGCAGATTCAGCATTAGTTGAAGATGCGATCGCCGAGTTTTTCCATCTGGCGATCGAAACTGCGGAAAATGCCAAATGGTCGATCGAGCAGAAAACTCTTTAAGTATCACTAACATCCGCGCCTTAACAGTCAATCCGGGAATTTACTGATTTTGATTGTGTGGAATTCTTCACAAATACCGAGAAATTACCAATCTAGTAAAAAGGTGGTTTCTCGGTTTTTTCCGGCGTGTCTCCCGGAAAAACTATTGATTTTTTCCGGGAAGCAAACGATAATATGGAAACCGCTGCGGAAAAATTTTGAGGAAAAATTCATGACACCGGAAATTGACTTGACTACGCCGGAAAGTGCTATGAAAGAGCTGGGGATTGAGAAAACTCAGTATTATGCAAGGCTTGATAAATTAGGAATAAAGGCTAAGCGGGTAAAGGGCAAAGCCTACCTGGATGCTGAGCAAATGGCAAAACTCCGCAGTTACAGTGAGCCGGAAAGTGCGATCGCAACAGTCGATAATACTTCAGAGATTCTGCCTCTAGAGCCGATCGAAGTCATTGAAGAAATTTCTACAGAGGAAGAGGAAGACATCTGGAGGAAAGCAGGGGAAATTAAAGCAAAGCATCTCACTGCTAAAGATTTGTTGGCTTTGCATTTAGCAGCAGGTTTGAGCTTTGAAGATTTAGATCCTGATTTGCAGGAGCAAGTTCGCACAGTTAATGCAGCGGCTAATCCTGAAAATATGGGAAAGTCGATCGCCGGAACAGCGCAAACTATGCTCCAAAAACGGCGGCAATTACGCCAGACATAAAGAAAATCTGCCAAGCTCTCCGAGGCGGTGATTCCTGCATTGTTCTCGGAGAATTTGGCAGTACCTTAGATGAAGCGGCAAGGGCGATCGAGTCAGAGCTTAGTGATGAATTCAGCATTGCCAAAGCTATTTATAAAGGCTCTGGCAAGAAATTTTTTACTGAATTAGCCAAGCAATTTGATATTCCGACTACTTGCCCAAAGCTTAACGCTGACGGCGAAGAAGTTGGGGAAAAACCAATGACCTTGGATGAATTAAAAGAAGAAATTGCTTTAAATATTCCAGCCGATGCGCTGCTAATTTTGCCAGAAGCAAAGCGCTTGACTACACTCATTACCTTTTGGCTTGAGGATTTGAATTGCAGAATTTGCTGCTTTGCTGTTGCTAGACCCAACCGCGATATTTTCATAAAAATGATCGAGATCGAGTTGGCACTGCCGGACGATCGACACATTCGAGAAATTATGCAGCGCGAGGCTGAGAATTGTGGGCTGAATATTTCTGAGGCTCGATTTTCACAACTTCAATCTTACGCAGGAAGGAATGCAGCAGCAGCGCGCAAAATAGTTAAAGAAGAAAAATTAGGATTAACCAAAGACCCCAATCATAATCAATATCTCGATATCTCTCCCTTAATAATGGGAATGTTTTGCTGTCTAGGCATTGTGAGATTTATTGGACTTGGTAGCGGCGATCGAAGCTTGTATATGATTGGAGGAATTGCAATGATGCTTGGCTTAGCCCTTAAATATTTGGGAAGAGTTAGCGGGCCACGTCGGAGGGTAGGGCAGTGATGAGCGTGACGCATGCAGCAATATCAGCGGCCGCTGTTGGTTTGAGTTTGGGAACCGTCGATCCGCTGGTACTAGCTGTAGCGATCGGAGCCTCGCAGATTCCCGACATTGACACTAGCACCAGTTCGATCGGACAAATTCTCTGGCCCATTTCTCGCTGGATTGAGAAGCGCTATCCTCACAGGTCAGTTACTCACTCGCTGATTTTCACTGTTGCCCTGGGCTTGATTTCCTTTGGCTTGTGGTGGCGATATCAGATTGATGTGAAGGTGGCGATCGCGCTGCCACTGGGTCACTTGGTTGCGTGTTTCTCGGATACATTTACCAAGGCCGGTGTTCAGCTATTCTGGCCGTCGCCGTTGTGGTGCGTGTTCGGACTCAACCCAAAACGCAGGCTAACAACTGGCGGTACTGGCGAATATTGGGTTTTGGTTGGTGCTGTTGCTGCGATCGCAATTAATTTTGGCTTGATTAATGGTGGCGGCCTCGGTCAATTTACCGCCGAATCATTGGGGCTTAGAAGCGGTTTGCTAGAAAACTATCAGCAGAACGCTAATAATAAAGAAGTGTTTGCATTAGTTCAAGGAACTTTTTTAGCAGATTCGTCAACCGCCGATGGGAGATACTTTATCCTCTCTCAAGCTGGCAATGAATTTATATTGATGAGCCAATCAGGCATTTATCAAACTGGGTTAGCCGGTCAGATATCAGCCACTAGAATCAACACAGAGTTAGGTCAGCCAAGTCTTCGGCAAATACTACCGCTAACTTTTGCTGAAGAAGAGATATTGCCGAAGTTGGTATTAATCGCGCAGTCTCACCCCAAAGCATTAATTTTAGCTACTGGTGCAATTACGATCGACTCGCCCGAAGAAGTATCGATCGCACCAAAGCCAGGGCAATTAGAAACAGTAAAGCTGGCAGGCAATCAGCTAGTATTCAATCATTGCCCACTGCCTCAAATCATCAATAAAATTAGCCTGCAATTTGGCAGTGGTAGTTTGGAGCTTAAAATCATTTCTCCATCACCAAGACTATGAAGTATTTACTAATAATTTCTCTATTACTTTTGACAGCTTGCCAGCAAGAAACGAAACCCGTTTCGCTTCTTGCAGAGAATAAGGCACTTGCCGCTGACATCATTGCAGCGCCACAACTGCCAAAAACAAAGCTGCATAAAATATCGCTTTCGATCGACGAGCCAAGCGACCTCAAAATTAAGGTAAATTCCACTGTATCGGCAGGTCAAGTAATTGCAGATCAGGAAGGGGAGCGGGCCCGATTAAATCAGAAGAAGCAGGAGTTAAATCTATCTCTTAAAAGGCTAGAAAATCAGATTATTACTAGACCAGAGAAGCCCTTGGAGCCAATTCCACCGAAGGCAGTACCGCCATTAAAACCGTTGGGTGACATATCTTATCAGCAGTATGAAGCTGCGATCGAGAAAGCTAAGAAGGAAGGCGAGAGGGCAATGGCTGAGCTTAATCTTAAGCAGCGCCAGCTTGATTATCTGAAGGGGATTGAAGGCTTAGATTCTGCAATCTTAGAGCATGAGATTAACGCGATCGCACAGTATGAGGCAAAAGCTAAAGATGCTGCGATCGAAGTAAATCTAGAGGAAGGTAAACTCATTACAGCTAAGCAAGAACGGCAACAGAAAGAGTACCAGCATTCCCTTGATGTTGCTCGTAGAATTGAGGAAGCCAACACAGCGCAAAGCTTTTATCAGCGTCAGGTTGCCGAAAATCTAATTGCTTATCAAAGACAATCGGCAGATTACGAAAAAGAGCAAAGAGAAAGAGACTATCGCCTTACACAAACCAAGCTGCAACTATCAGCAATTGATGATAGCATTAGTAAATTAAGCGTTATTCGGAGTCCCTACGATGGCACAGTACGACGTATCAAATTTACTGGGCAAATTGATAATAAACTTGGGGTTGATATCAGCCTCGTTGTTTCCCTCGATAGTGATAGCCCAGCAACCGCAAGTTCTCCCAGTACCACTTCCACCTCCACCACCTCCGGGAGTTCGATCGGTTCAACAACAACCAACTCCAACACCATCACCAACCCCTGATAAAGAGGAAGAGGAACCAGCCGAACCAGCCGATAAAGAAGAAGATGAATCAGAGGAACCAGCAGAACCTGGTGAAACAGCGGAACCTGAAGAAGGCGGAGGAACTGAACAGATTGCCCCAAAGCCCAGAATCCTTTAAATCCCCCTGATTTAAAGGATATCGACAAGCTAATCCAGACACAGATTAACGATGATATGTTCAAATCGTTAATTTCTCCATTGCCCTGTCTTGACACAACAACAGCCTGCATCTCTTCACTGCAAGGGTTGGCTGTGACTAATTCTCCTATTAATAAAAAGATTGAGGAATCGATCGCTCTAATTGAAGAGAAGATTGAGGAGGCGACGAAGGCTAATAAGCTTTCGATCGACCTCGCAATATTTGAACCCGGTATTCAATATTTTCTGCGCCAGAATGGAACTGTGCAAACCGCTGGACAAACCGCTGGACAAACTGGACAAGTTACTCAAACTCAGTCTGGGGGCGGATTTCTAAATAATGTGTTGGGGATTTTTACGCGGCCAGTTGGCTTGATAAACGATTTACTGTCGGTAATCGGCATCCCACTGTTGCGTCGATTTACAGGTGGAAACCAGGAAAACAAACAGGCTGCGATAGCAATCTCAGACTTAAGGGTTAAGACTGAGGAACTCCGAAAAAGTAAAGAAGAAATCGCTATCAAAACACGCGATTCTGTGCTGTTTTCGGTGCTGGAGTTTGACGTTCGATCGCGTGAATTTCAGATCCAACAGGCGATTGCTAAGCGTGAAATACAGCGTTTTGAATTGTACAAAGTAAGTTATCGTTTTGGTTCATCATCAACTGAAGCTTACCTCGGTCAGCAATCATCATTAGATAAACAAAAAGCATCCGTGCTTAGAGAGTGGGCACAGATGCGATCGCAGCTTGAAAAGATAAAGCTGATTGTTTTGGCAAATAAGGGTGAGGAAGAGGAATAGCTAAGAAGCTGGATTTAAAGGAACGTATTTTACTTTTTGCCCTCCTACCGTTTTACAAATAGATTGTTCTGGAGTTCCTAACAAGTCATCAGAATATAGTGTTTGCCCTCCAACAATAAAGCTAGTACCTTCAAGCCACCAATTCCCTGCAAAAGTTTGCTTAGGCGGACTTAATCGAGCAATTCCGCAGCCATTGCTTTTAATGTTGCGGGTGATATCTTGGATTATTCTTATTGATCCAGCAGCTTGACCAACTAAAACAACTGAGCCTGTAGAAGTTTTAAAATTAGCAGTCCTTGGTTCTGCCAAAACTCCAGCCGAACAAGTTGGAACTGTTTGCACTGGTAAGGATGCCACATTAATCATGCTTGATGCTGTGGCAATTTGCAGAATGGTTGCCCCAGTAGATGGAGCCACAACTGTCAATCCACAAGCATTCGGAACTGCTGCTTTATCGCGCGGCCAGCCAACTATTTTTATAGGAATAGATTGATCGGGAGATAGACCCGTGAAGATAAAGATTTTGGTTCCCGCTGTATTGGTAACAAATCCGTTTGCGATCGCACTTTGAGGAAACGCAATTAAAGCAAATGTCGCTAATGTTGCAGCTAACTTTTTCATGGATTTAAAGGAGTATAAATTGCTGAACTCGCGCCAGTTTTCCTGCAAATCATAGGAGCTACCACAGCAGGAATTGTAGCCAATGTATAACTTGTACCACCAACATTAAAACTATTCATCGATCGAGTTGGAGTAATTGCAACTCGAAGAAATCCACAGGCATTAGATTTTGAAGTCACACTTTTTCCAAAACCTTTTGTAACCACAAAAGAACCCCATCCTGTACTTCCTCTAATCCAAGCCCTTCCAGTTGCCAAAATAACTGTACCAATCGGCGCATTGTTGTTGGTAATCCAATTGCCAGAAGAATCTTGAATACAAGTAGGAGTAGCCCCTCTACTCCTTCCAGACCAATTAATAGCAGCGCCAGTATAAGCAACTAAGCTAATAATATTAGATCCAACTGATATACCTCCCCATCCGCAATCATTCATGATTACAGATTCTTCTCCTGATTCATCTAAGGATACTAATCCAGGAATGGGAACTAAAGGAGTCTGACTTGGAATAAAAACGTAATTCTTACCAGTAGCAGAATTAGTCCATTTATGCGGTGAATTAAACGGAGCTGTTTGTGCGATCGCAGCTTGAGGAAGTGCGATCGCAGCAATTGATAGAATCGCTGCGATTACTTTTTTCATTAGTTAGCTGGCACGTAGGTTGCTGAAGTCGTCCCAACTTTCCGACAAATCATTGGTGCAGTTACGGAAGGAACTGTGCCTAAATCGTAATTGGTTGCACCGATAGAAAAAGTAGCTAGCGGGCGTGATGCTGAAGCTGCCACTCTTACAAATCCACAGGCATTAGCTTTGCTTGTAATCTTTGCCGCAGTAGTGATAGTTACAGTTACAGATCCGGGTCCAGTTCCACCACGAACCCAAATTTTAGTACCGTCGTCAACGACTGCACCTGTTGCTGCTGGATTTGAAGTTGTATAAGTTACCGCAGGACTTGGATCTTTGACACAAGTAGGCGCTGCCCCGGTAGTTTTTCCAGCCCAATCGGCGCCCGTCAAACTAACTGGAGGAGAAGTTGCCGATTTTGTGAAAGAGCCCCAGCCACAATTATTAAGAGTTAATACTCTAGGAGCGGCAGTTCTTGGAGTAGTGAAATCAGTTACCGGATTCCCCGCAGTCTGGCCAGGTACATAAACGTAAGTCTTTGATGTTGCGGCATCTGTCCATTTATGCACAGATGTAAAATTTGCAGTTTGCGCGATCGCAGCTAAAGGAGCAAGTACAATCGCCCCTAATCCAATTCCAGCAAAGGCTTTTTGTAGTAAGTTCATGGCTTTAATTTTAAGGTGAAAGATTTTACACGCATCGCCAAAATTAAAGCAATCCGTGAATGTACTTATCTTTTTTACGTGTAAAAACTGAGAAAATATAGGAAAGTTAGCAGTAGAAAATAATGAATAAATTTATCAATGCGGTTCCTCTGATATTTATTGGAGTGCTGGGGTACTTTTCCTTGGCAAAAGCGAAACCCGTTTCGCTTCTTTCACAAAATAAGCCGGGGGTAGCTAGCCCTGATATGCCCGCAAACCTTGCAGAGTATGAGGTTGTGCCAAAATCCGTGCATGATGGAGACACGCTGCGAGTTCGATCGCCCAAAGGAGAAATTCTCAAAGTGCGCTTTGCTTGCATAGATGCACCAGAACTTAAGCAGCCACTGGGCGAGGAGTCGCGCAATCACCTACGATCAATCATCAGCAAGGGAAACGACAAAGTTAAATTGCAACCAATAACAGTTGATCGCTATGGGCGGACTGTGGCCCAACTGTGGAACAACAGCGGCTTAATCCAGTCGCAAATGACGATCGCAGGTATGGCTTACGGATACGAGCAATATAAGAAAGATTGCCCTAATTGGGAGGCGATCGAATTCACCGAAAACCAGGCGCAAACAGCCAAGATCGGTGTATGGAAATTACCGGGAGGTGGTGAGAAACCTTGGGATTATCGCAAGTCTAAGAGATAGATTGTGCACAGAAACTATCTGTTTTGGATTTGCTTGGTTGGTTGGTATGGCGGCTGCTCCCCCGCTTTGATGCTTAGTTGAGTATTTGGGTGAAGAGTGCGATCGAAAGCTTATCTGCCAACCAAAGCTTGAAAACTAAACGGTTACTCCAGCTTTTTCTGGGGGTTCGATCTGTTATTTCGATCGCCCTTCATAAAATTTCCCCCAGAAAAAACCTCCGTGTTGGTTCGATCGAAGTACACCAGCGCTATCTGTCCCCGTTGCCGGCCCCGAGCAAACACCGCCAAATTTAGTCGGTGAATTCAAAGGTTACTAGCGGTGTTTGCTCCGAGCCTGTATTGAGTACATAAAGTCTTCGGTTCCGGCGCCCGTGCCCCCTCTAAGTCTTGCACTTCGCCCAAAAGTTATCTGTGGGGAGGGGCACCGACGCCTCCACAACCTAAGTTTTTTATTTGCCCTCAAAACGATCGCTCCTAGATGCAGCCGAAGAGGAAATCCGCATCACCGAACAAAAATACACCAGAGGCGAAATCACCGAAGTAGA
>Ga0209278_1000831_pt1 | contig 20785 bp, 18 predicted proteins | sample JI81BgreenDNA_FD_187504 | JGI IMG/M metagenome (GOLD analysis project Ga0209278, IMG submission 187504) | Wastewater effluent complex algal communities from Wisconsin, to seasonally profile nutrient transformation and Carbon sequestration -... | ecosystem: Engineered > WWTP > Effluent > Algae... | reverse complement strand
TTTCTTTGCCAGCGGCACATCGACTGCTGAATGGGCGCCCGTCTTTCTTCGTGAGGCCGTCGCCGGCAAGCACCTGTTCTGCGCTGCGGATTTCCCACGATGGCTCTTCGTTTCCACCGAATTGAGGCAAGCCCTTGAGGGAGCAGGCATGCTGGGTATGGCGTTCCTAGGGCCCTATGCGGTGACTGGCGAGGGCTGATAGGACAGGACTTAGGGCCATTGCCATGACCGGCCGAACGAGGAGCGCGCGGCAGAAGCCAAGGCTCGGAGCGGTCCGGCCCCCACCTAACCGAAGGCCCGTCGGGTGAGGCGGTCCATGAAGATTGCCACCGCCACGATCGAGAGCCCCGATCGCAGACCTAGGCCCATTTCCATCCGGGTCAGGCCGCGCGTCACCTCGGCCCCCAGACCGCCCGCCCCCACGAGACCCGCAAGGACGACCATGGCAAGCGACAGAAGGATGCATTGGTTCAGCCCGATGAGGAGCGTCTTCCGCGCGGAGGGTATCTCGATCCGCGTCAGCGTCTGCCATGAGGTCGCGCCAGAAGCAGCGCCGAGTTCGATGAGGTCCTTCGGCACCTGCCTGAAGGCCAGCGTCGTCAGCCGGAGCATCGGGGGCACGCCGTAGATCACGGTCGCCATGAGTGCGGGCACCTTGCCAAGGCTGAAGATCATCACGGCGGGGATCAGATAGACCCATGGCGGCACGGTCTGCATAAGGTCGAGAACGGGGCGCAGGGCCGCCTCGATGCGGGGGCGCCGGGCGGCAAGAACGCCGAGCGGAAAGGCGATCAGGACGGCCATCGCCACAGAAAGCGAGACGAGCGCCACGGTCTGCATCGTCTCGACCCAAAGGCCCGACAGGCCCGCGACCGCCATGCAGGCCGCCGCGACCATGGCCATCCCGAAACCCTGACGCCACAGGATGAGCAGCACGAGGGCCGCCCCGAAGAACGGGCCGGGCACCGCCAGCAACGCGGCCTCGGTCGCGCCGAGGACGGCCTCGACACCGGTGCTGATCGCCAGAAAGAAGCCGTGGGCATTCGTGTTGAGCCAGGTGATCACCGGGGCGACGACGTCGCCGGGCGAGAGGAGCGCCTTTTCCTTCATCGCGTGCCCCCGTTGGAATTGCCTGCCGACTGGCTGATGCGGTCGATGATGATGGTCAGGATGACGATTGCGATGGCGGCGTTGACTGAAAGCGCGATGTCCAGCTTGCGGACCGCGCCATAGATCGTCTCGCCAAGGCCGCCGGACCCGACGATGCCCGCGATGACGACCATGCCGAAGGCCATCATCAAGCTCTGGTTGATGCCCGCCATGACGCTGGGCAGCGCGAAGGGTACGCGGATCTTGAGGAAGGCGTCCAAGGGTCTTGCCCCGGTCGCCTGTCCCAGTTCGATGAATTCGATGGGGGTCATCCGGAAACCATGGGCGGACAGGCGGACCACGGGGGGAACCGCTACGATGAAGGTCGCGACGATGGCCGTTGCCGGACCGTAGCCGAGGAATGCAATGGCCGGCAGCAGGTAGATATAGGGCGGCAGGGTCTGGATCAGGTCCAGCATAGGTTCGAGGATACGGGTCAGCCGCCTGCTGTAGCCCGCGACGACACCCACTGGAACGCCGATGATCACGGCGAGCACGACCGAGATCAACACAAGGCACATCGTTTCGACCGTCGCGGTCCAGAGGCCCATCACACGGCAGAACGCCAGTGCAGCCGCCGAGGCAAGTCCCGCTTTCCAACCGAGAGAACGGGTCGCGATCCCGCCGAAGGCGATGGCGACCAGCCAGAAGGGCACGAAGATGAGGCCGTCGACCATCAGGTCGAACAATCCTTCCAGCGCGCCGCGCACGAGGTCGAAGAACAGCCCGCCATTGTCCGTGGCCCATGCCATCGAACGGTCGACGGAGGCGTCGAAGGCCTCTACCCAAGGGGTCAGGTCCATGTCAGGCCACCCCGGCCGCGGGCGCGTGATCGCCTTTCAGGCCTTCGAGAAGGGTGCGCGCCGTGACCACGCCGACGCTTTTGCCGCCGTCGATGACCGCCACCGCCTGATGGTCAGACGCCAGAACAAGATGGATCAACCGGTCGATGTCGGCGTCCAGTCCCGCCGAGGGAAGCGCATCCAAGGGGGCAGCGGTGAAGGCGCCGACGGGCATCATTACTGAACCCGCCTTCACGAGATGTATGCGCGAGATGCCGGCCACGAAATCGGCGACATACTGGTCGGCGGGGTTCATCACGATTTCCTCGGCGGTACCGGTCTGCACCATTGCGCCGTCCTTCATGATCGCGATGCGGTCGCCGATGCGGATCGCCTCGTCGAGGTCATGGGTGATGAAGACCGCGGATTTGCCGAGTTGCTTGGTCAACTGGCGGAACTCATCCTGCAACTGGCGGCGGATCAGCGGGTCGAGGGCCGAGAAGGGTTCGTCCATCAGGATGATCTCGGGGTCGGCGGCAAGGGCGCGGGCAAGGCCCACCCGTTGTTGCATCCCGCCCGAGAGTTCGCGTGGATAGCGGTTCAGCCAGTCGCCCAGCCCCACGCGCGTCAGGGCATCGATCGCGATGCGGCGGCGTTCCGCCGGGGCCACCCCCTGCACCTCCAGACCGAAGGCCGCATTTTCCAGCACGGTGCGAGTCGGGATCAGCGCGACGTTCTGGAAGACCATGCCGATCGTGTGGGCCCGCAGGTCGCGCAGTTCGGCGGCGGGCATGTCGTTGATGGCGCGGCCCTTCACCAGAACCTCGCCCAGCGACGGGTCGATCAGACGGTTCAGCAGACGGATCAGCGTGGATTTGCCGCTGCCCGAGAGGCCCATGATGCAGAAGATCTCGCCCTTCCCGACGGTGAAGCAGGCATCGTGGACGCCCACGACACAGCCGAATTCGGACAGGACCTCGCGCTTGCCAAGCCCCCTGGACTTGATCGCGGCGATGGCGTCGCGGGAACGGTCGCCGAACACCTTCCAGACGGAGCGGCATTCGATCAGCGGCGCGTCATACGGGGCGGTGTCGTTGCGGGTCATCGGCGCTGTCCCAATCCTGCGGAAGAGATATGGCCGGCCCGGTACCCCGGACCGGCCCGAATGGTCATTCGGACTTGATTGCGGTCCAGCGCGCGATCAGGTCGGCATGGGCGGCAACCCAGTCGGCCACGGCTTCTTCCATCGCCTTGCCCTCGTTCATCGCGCCGTTGATCGCGGTGATGTCGGCAAGCGGGACATAGATGCTGGCAAGCTGTTCGCGCAGGGCGGGGTTCGCCGCAGAGAACCCTGCGGTGCCGATGAAGTAGTAGGACTGCGCTGCCGGGAAGACGCCCTTCGGATCGGCAAGGAACTTCACGTCATACTTCTGCATCATCCACGACGGTTCCCAGATCGTCACAGCGATCGGTTCCTGGCGGGACATAGCCGCATCCAGCGCAGCGGTCATGGCGGCGGTCGATCCTTCGACAAGGTCCATGCCCGTGCCATAGGCCTCGACGGCGGCGGCGGCATCGCGCATCAGGCCCGAACCCGGCTCGATCCCGATGATCTTGCCGCCGAACATGTCCTTGTTGGCCGCCAGTTCCTCCATCGAGGAGATGCCCACATAGGAGGGCACGGCAATCGCCTGATAAAGGCCGTGCGAGACCGGAGAGATCTTCTCCAGCTTGTCCATGTTCTTGGTCCAGTAGTCATGCGCCACGTAGTCGGTCTGCGAGGCCATGATGTCCACGTCGCCGTTCGTCAGGGCGGCAAAGGCGATGCCCCATTCCGAGAATTCCTCGACCTCGACGGTATAGCCCTTCGATTCGAGGACCGACTTGGTGATGCCGGCGATCGGGGTAAGGTCTTCCCAGCCCATGGTGCCGATGGTGATCGTGGTGCCGTCTTGCGCGAAGGCGGGAAGGGAAAGGGTGGCTGCGATGGCGGTCGCGCCAAGCACCTTGACGAAGCAGTTCATGTGAGGTCCTCCGGGTTGCATTGAGCTTTCGCCACCGTGGCCGCAGCCGGGCGGATGGTGCTGAGGCACCATCCACCGGATGTCCGGTGATCTTTTGATGGGAGCGTGCGCCGCGCACCTTCTCCGGTCGGATCAGGCCGCGGTCGGCGGGCGGCCTGCGGGATGGGCGGCCGGTCGGCGCCTTCCTTGCCCATGGTATCCTGTATCGCGCCCCACTGTCGCAAACGAGAATTTCGCAGGGTTGCGCATTAGAAAATCTGATGGTGCGGGGCAGCGGCTCAGCGGCCGCGCAGGTCCCGCCCCGGCCCTATTTCAGCGATCCGAGAAGATGGTCCACGAAGCGTGCCACGGCGGGACGCTGCATGGCAGCGCTTTGACAACGCAGGAAGTTTCCGCGCCCTGCCGTGATCGGGGACGGATGGGCATGGACCAGTTGCCCATCCCTCAGCCGGGGCTGCACCATGTGCTGCCAGCCCAGCATGACCCCCTCGCCGGAAAGGGTCGCCTCGATCAGCAGCCCGACCTTGTTCGTCGACAAGCTGGATGGCCCCCGTTCCCACCGTGCGCCTTGCGCGCGGAACCATTCTTCCCAGCCCAGCGGCTGCCAACCGATGGCATCCGCGCTCCAATGCCGTTCGTGAAGGTGGAGAAGATTCGCGCGGTTGAGGCTTTGGGCATCCTCGAACGGGCCGTGCTGCGCAAGATAGGCGGGCGTGCAGACAGGCTGCGCCGCTTCGGGGAAAAGGAAGTGCAGTTCCTCACCCACCTCGCTTCGCTCGTTGCCGCAGAGAAGCGCCAGATCGACGCCCGAATAGTTGCGCAGCGTATCATCCTCATCCGAGGCGAGGATCACGAAGCCAACCGAGGGATGCTCGGCGCGAAAACTCTCGATCAGCGGGCGCAGCCAGTAGGTCGCCATGCCATCGGTGGCAGAGACCGTCACGGTTTCGGGCAGGCCGTCGGGCTGAAGGAGGCCAACGCCCGCACTTATGGTATCAAGGCCAGCGGCCACGGCGGCGAAAAGGTCGGCCCCTGCCTGAGTCAGTTCCAGCGCGTTGTGCTTGCGGATGAAGAGCGCCACTTCGAGGGCCTTTTCCAGCACCCGGATCTGCTGGCTGACCGCGCCCTGCGTGATGTTCAACTCCTTCGCCGCCAGCGTGAAGCTCAGATGCTTGGCGGCAACCTCGAAGGTCGCCAGAGCGCCAAGGGACGGGAGGTGCCTGCGGCGGACCGGTCTCATGCTATTCTGTCCTCGCCTGCCATTCCTTCCAGCGAAGATAGGCATTTGCACCGATGGTGTCGAAAGGATGCGGCGGAAGGCGGGACGGTTCGCCTTCTTCAAGGAAGAAACGGGTGACATCGCTTGTCCGGCCAAGCGCCAGCGTGGCCGCGGCGATACCCGTCAGGGTGCCCCGCGTGGTGCCGAGACCATTCTGCACGCAGGCCGAGAAAAGCCCCGGCTCCAGTTCCCGCATGACTGAAACGCCGTTCTTGGTCAGGCACAGATGGCCGGACCAGCCATGTTCGAACCGCACCCCCCTGAGCGTCGGGAAACGGGCATCGAACTTCTGCCGCATCCGGGCCGTCACCCGCGCCAGATCGCCCGCGCTCGTCTGCATGCCGGGCCGGTAGTAGCCACCCTGACGGATGACGATGCGATTGCCGCCCTGCGCCGTCGAGATGCGGCGCACGGTCGATCCCATCGGGTCCGACGGGGTCAGCCCCCACGTCTCCTGCCCGCCAAGGCCGCGCAGAAGGTCGGACGGGATTTCCTCGGTCATGCAGGCATTCAACATGATGTGCATCAACTGCCCGCGACGAAAACCGAAACTTTCCAGATGGCCGTTATTGGCAAGGATCACCCTCGTCGCCCGCACCCCGCCTTGCGGCGTGACAAGCCTCCAGCCCGCCACGGCGCTCTCGTATCCGGTGACGGGGGAGGATTCGAAGACCTGCACCCCCCGCGCCACAAGCCCGGCGGCGAAACCGCGGATATAGCCGGCAGGCTGGATCAGCGCCGTTCCGGGGGTGTAGAGGCCGCTGGAATAGTAGCGCGTCCCCGTCACCTCGCGCATCGTCTGCGCGTCATAGATCTCATGCGGTTCGCCAAGGGCGGCAAGGTGTTCCGCGTAGGTACGGTTGCCCTGCTCTCCAAGATCGGAGGCGGCGGCGTTGATCTTGCCCCAGCGCTGGAAGTGGCCTGCGGGCAGGCCGTAATCGCGGCTGACATCCTCGGCGAAATCGATGGCCTGCCGGTTCAGCCGCGTCAGTGTCCTGTCCCGCGCCGCGCCCGATCCGGCATAGTCGGAACTGGTCAGGTCATGCGGCAGGTCGATCATGAAGCCGGAATTCCGGCCTGCCGAGCTTTCGGCGATGCGGCCCGCATCCAGCACGACGACCGACAGCTTCGCATCGGCGAGCAGCAGGTGCCGCGCCGCCGACAGCCCCGCAAAACCGGCGCCGACGATGGCGATGTCGCAGACCGTCTCGCCCCGAAGCTGCGGAAGGGGCGCGGCGGGGGGCAGGATCGCATTCCACCCCGCCGGGCCGGTATGCACGGGCAGGCGACTTACCTTGCGCAGGGCCATGGTCTTCCTCAGTCGATCGCGGTGTCGCTGGTATCGGTAAGGTCCAGCCAGATGGTCTTGAGTTGGGTATACTGATCATGCGCATGAATCGAGTTGTCGCGCCCGCCGAAACCAGACTGCTTGTAGCCGCCAAACGGCGTGGTGATATCGCCTTCGCCGAAGCTGTTGACCGTCACCGTCCCCGCCCGCAGCATCCGCGCCCCACGCAGCGCACGCTTGCCATTCGCCGTGAAGATCGACGCGGCAAGGCCGTAATCGGTGTCATTGGCAACCGCGATGGCCTCTTCGAAGCTGTTGACCGGAATGACCGTCAGGATCGGCCCGAAAATTTCCTCGCGCGCGAGGATGGAAGCGTTGCTTGCCACCTCCACCACTGTGGGTTCGACGAAGCCCTCGGCGACGACCTTGCCGCCCATCAGGACCTTTTCCTTGGCCACCGTCGCCAGATAGCCCGACACCTTGCCGAAATGCGCCTTCGAGACCAGTGCCCCAACCCGAACCTCGGGGTTCAGGGGCTCTCCCACCACCCATTCGCGGGCATGGGCGCGGATCTTCTCGATCAGGCGGTCCTTGATGCCGCGCTGGACGATCAGGCGGCTGGCGGCGGAACAGTTCTGCCCCATGTTCCAGAACGCGCCGTTCACCACATGGGCGGCGACGGCGTCCAGATCCTCGACATCGTCCAGCACGATGCAGGGGTTCTTGCCACCCAGTTCCAGCACGACCTCCTTCAGATTGCTGTCTGCCGAATAGTGCAGGAAGCGGCGACCCGTGATTGTCGATCCGGTAAAGGAGACCATGTCCACATCCGGATGCCTGCCCAAGGGTTCACCGACCTCTGACCCGCTGCCCGTCACGACATTCAATACCCCGCGCGGAATTCCCGCCTCGGCCGCCAGTTCCGCCAGCCGCAGCGCTGTGAGCGATGTCTCCGCCGCAGGCTTCACCACAACGGAACAGCCCGCCGCCAGCGCGGGGCCGATCTTCCATGCCAGCATCAGGAGCGGGAAGTTCCACGGCAGGACCAGACCCACGACGCCCACGGCTTCGCGCACGACCATGGCGATATGGTCGTTCGAGGCAGGGCTGACCTGATCGTAGATCTTGTCGATCAATTCACCATGCCACTTGATGACATGGATGGACTCGGGGATGTCGACCTGCTCGCAGTCATAGATCGTCTTGCCGCTGTCGAGGCTTTCCATCACAGCCAGTTCGCGGGCGTTGCGCTCCATCAACCGGGCCAGCCGGACAAGAACATCCTTGCGCGATGCCGGATGCAGACGCGACCAGCGGCCATCCTCGAACGCCTCGCGCGCCTTGGCGACGGCCAGATCCACATCTGCCGCGCCACAGGCCGCGACCGTGCCCAGCACCGCACCCGTGGCCGGGTTCACCGTCTCGAAGGTCTTGCCGGAAATCGCCGGACGATAGGCCCCGTCGATCCAGGCATTCTGCGGCAGGTCGAGCGAGGCCGCGATGGCCTTGTATTCTTCATGTGTCAGCAGGTCGGACATGGCTCAGTTCCCCTCGACGATCGCCTTGACGGTGGTCTTGAGCGTGCGGATCACCTGCTCAAGCTCGCGCTTCTCTTCCTTGTTCAGGCCCTTTAGCGGCGGGCGCATCGGCCCCGCGCGCAGGCCCGTCACCTCGACCCCGTGCTTGATGCACTGGATGAACTTGCCGCCCTGCTCCAGCACGGCCATCAGGGGCAGCATGGCCGACATGATGCGGCGGCCCTTGGCGAAATCGCCCCTCACCACGCAGGTTTCCCACAGCGCGATATGCTCCTCGGGCAGGAAGTTCGACCCGCCGCAGATCCAGCTTTGCGCGCCCCAAGCGAAGAATTCGAGCGCCTGATCATCCATGCCGCAAGACATCTGGATATGTGGGTAGTCGCGGGCCAGAAGGTGGACACGGTTGATGTCGCCGCTGCTTTCCTTGATGCCGATCACGTTTCGCGACCGCCCCACACGGTCAAGGAATTCGCGCCCCATCTCGACGCTCATGCGGCCGGGATAGTTGTAGAGTATGATCGGAAGATCGGCCGCCCGGTCGATCGCCAGCGCGTTGAGCGCGTTCTCGCGCTCGGTCGGTACCGAATAGGGCGGCGTGCCCAGCAGGATCGCATCCGCCCCCATCTCGCGCGCTCCGGTCGCCAGCGCGAGGGAGTCGGGCGTTCGCATAGCGCCCGTGCCGATGACCACGGGGACACGCCCCTTCACGCGATCCACGATGAAACGCGCGATGGTCAGCCGTTCCTCGATCGTTTCGGCGTAATTCTCGCCCGTCGATCCGCCAGAGATCAGACCATGCACACCCGCCGTGACAAGACGTTCCACCAGATCGGCCAGAGCGTCGAAATCAACCTCGCAATCCGTGTGGAAGGGCGTGATGACGGGCGTGTAGATGCCTTCCAGCCTGAAACGGACACTCATGGGCCACCCTCCTTTGCGATGCGATCTGCCCTGTTCTCGCGGAGCGGGCTCCAGAAGAGGTGGGGCTTTTGCAGATAGGGCTAGACCCGAGACGGAACCGACGCAAAGGAGAATGCACTGCGGCTGCGCATCAGTATAACTAATGCCAAAGGATCAAGGGACAGAGTTCCTTGGACAGCCCCGGCGCAGCTCCGGAACGCACCCAACGCAAGTCCGGTCAGGAACGGAGGTCCGCGAGGCGACGGCCCCCTCTCATCCGGAACAGGCGGAAGGTTCCAGCCCGCAAGGCCACTCGCCGCCGTGACAAGGAACGGACCTATGCCACCGCCTGCGCACCGGTGATTTCCACAAGCGATCCGCACATGAAGGCCGCCTCGTCCGAGGCAAGGAATGCCACCAGCGCCGCGACTTCCTCCGGCTTGCCGATGCGACCAAAGGGCACCAGCCTGTCGAGATCGGCGATGCTGCGGCCTGACCGCCTGACCCCTGCCTCCAGCATTGGCGTGTGGATCTCGCCGGGGCAGACAGCGTTGACGCGGATCTTTTGCGGGGCGTAGTCGCGGGCGAGGTTCTGGGTGAAACTCGCCACCGCAGCCTTTGTCACGTTATAGGCGATGTGGTTCGGCGCAGGGTAGAGGCCCCATTGCGATGCCGTGTTGATGATTGCGCCGCCGCCCTGGGCGATCATGCCGGGCAACGCGGCCTGGCAGAGATGGAACATGGCGTCGATGTTGACGGCGAAGGACAGGGTCCAGTCCTCCTCGGTCAAGGCCAAGAGCGGACCGCGCCGGTTGATGCCCGCATTGTTGCACAAGACATCGATCCGCCCTTCATGGGCAAGCGCATCCGCGATCACCGCCTTGCAGCCCGCAGCGTTGGAGATGTCGGCAGCAAAGCCCCTTGCGCGCCCGCCCCCGGCGCGGATTCCGGCGGCCGTGTCCTCGACACCTTCGGCATTCCTGTCGGTGACGATTACCCGTGCTCCCTCGCTGGCGAAGCGCTGCGCGATGGCGGTGCCGATGCCTCCTGCCGCCCCCGTGACGATCACGATCCTGTCCTGAAAGCGCATGCTTGTCCCCCTAGCGCAGATAGCTGCCGCCGTTCACATCCAGCACCGCCCCGTTGAGCGATGCCTGCGACGGGCGGAAAAGAAACGCGGTCAACTCGCCGATCTCCTGCGGCGCGGCCATGCGGCCGATGGGGATGCCAGCCAAGGCCGCGGCTTCACCATGCCGGGCGATGAAATCCTCGGCCATTTCGGTGCGCACCCAGCCGGGGGCAAGTGCGACGGCGGTTATTCCCTCATGCCCGTGACTTTGCGCGACCGACTTCGTCAGGTTGATCAGCGCGGCTTTCGACGCGCCATAGGCCATGGCAGCGGAGGCATAGCCACGCTGTCCCGCACGGGAGGCCATGTTGACGATCCGGCCCCCGCCATGGGCGCGGAAATGCAGGATGGCCAGTTTCGTGAGATCCACCGCCGACAGGAAATTCACGCGCATCTCCCGCTCCCACACGGCCTGCCAATAGGAGAGGGGGGCATCGACCGCCACCTCGCTGCGGATGCCCGCATTGTTCACCAAGCCGGTGATCCGGCCTTCTACGGCAAGGGCGGCCTCCCAAAGCAGGCTTGCGCCTTCGGGACGCGAAAGATCAGCGGTGAGGATGGCCCCTTGCCTGCCGATGGAAAGGAGCAGCGCTTCTGCCGCCGCGCGATTGCGGCCGCAATGGATCACAACGCGCGCCCCCTCGGCAGCGAGGCTCTGGCAGATGGCCTGCCCGATGGCCCCTGTGGCCCCGGTCACAAGGATGGTTTGGCCGGTCAGCATCATCCGCCCCATGTGTCGGAGAGGGTGAACCCGTTCGGGAAGGGATCGGTCGGGTCCATGCCGATCTGGCTGAGGCCATAGATCCAACACTGGCCCGAGATGCGGTTGCGGGTGGCGGCATGGGGACCGACCCGCGTTTTCCCGACGAATTCGGTCTGGAACTCGCCGCCGATGATCGAGCGCGACGTCACTACATCGCCTGGCCTCACCCGCCCCCGGGCATGCCATGCCGCCATGTTGGAGTTCGACCCGGTGCCGCAGGGAGAACGATCCGCGCGACCGGGGCGCAACGTGGTGCAGGTGCGCAACTGCCCGTCCGGTTCCTCGGCGCGGAACATCACATAGGCGAGGCCGTTCAACGCCGGTGTCATCGGATGGGGTGCGGCTTCCTGCGCCGCGATGCGGTTGCGCAGCTCGACGCCGATCATCGCCAGTTGGCGGGCATTCTCGGGGGTGATCGTCAGCCCGATCTGATCGACATCGACCAGCGCGTAAAAGACGCCACCGAAACAGAGATCATAACGGACCGGCCCCCATTCCGCCGTCTCGATCGTGGCATCCAGACCGGCGACGAAGGCCGGCGGCATGTCGAGGGTCACTTTGGTGACCTTGCCATCGGCACAGGTCGCGGTCGCCCTGACCAATCCGGCGGCGGTGTCGAAGGTGACAACGCTTTCGGGTTGGGCCATCGGGATCATCCCGGTTTCCAGAAGAGCCGTCGTGGCGCACATGGCGTTTGAGCCCGACATGGCATGTGCCTGATCCGGCTGAAGGATGATCAACCCGACATCCGCCGCCGGATCGCAGGCTGGAACCAGCAGGCAGAACGAGCCCGCCGGACCCGAGCGCGGTTCCGAACAAAGCCAGCGGCGCAGGCTGTCATCCACTGTATTCAGATGGTGCAACTTGTCGGCCATCGTAGCGCCGGGGATGTTCAGCACTCCTCCTGTGATCACCCGGCCGATCTCGCCAGCGCAATGTACATCGACGGTCTGCAAGGTCCGGTTCCAGCGCATGCGGTCAGCCCTTCAGATACCAGCCCCAGGGCTGGTCGCTGACCAGTCTGGTGATCTGCTTGGTTTCAAGGTAGTTATCCAAGCCCCAGCGTCCGAGTTCGCGCCCGATGCCGGATTGCTTGTATCCGCCCCATGGCGCTTCGGTGAAGGTGGGCTGGGAGCAGTTGATCCAGACAATTCCGGCGCGGAAGGCCGCCGCGACCCGTTCGGAGCGGGCGTCATCGCCGGACATGACCGCCGCCGCAAGGCCGAAACGGGTGTCGTTTGCCAGACGGATCGCCTCTTCCTCGGTATCGAAGGGGCGGATGCAGACCACGGGACCGAAGATCTCTTCGACCCAAGCCTCGGCCTCCAGCGCCAAATCGGTCAGGATGGTGGGGGCCACGAAGTAACCCCTGTCATGCGTGGCCTTACCGCCGGTGGCCAGCGTCGCCCCTGCCGCCACGGCCCGCTCGATGAAGCCAAGCACCTTGCGATACTGGCCTTCGTTGACGAGTGGGCCGAGCAGTGTGCCGGGTTCCAGCCCGTTGCCGATGGTGATCTTTTCCGCCTCTGCCACCAGTCGTTCGAGAAGTGGCGCATAAAGGCCGCGCTCCACCAGCACGCGCGAGGTGGCCGAACAGACCTGTCCCTGATTCCAGAAGATGCCGAACATGATCCATTCGACGGCTTTTTCGATGTCGCTGTCGGCGAAGATCACAAAGGGCGACTTGCCGCCCAGTTCGAGGCTGATGGTCTTCACATCGCGCGCCGCCGCCGCCATGAGCCGTGCGCCCGTGGGCACCGATCCGGTGAAGGCGATCTTGTCCACGCCAGGATGATCGACGAGGGCCTGCCCGACCTCGGCGCCAAGGCCGGTGACGATGTTAAGAACCCCCGGCGGAAGCCCCGCCGCCTGCACGATCTTCCCAAGTTCAAGCGCAGTCAGCGAGGTATGCTCGGAGGGTTTCAGCACCATCGTGCATCCGGCGGCCAAGGCGGGTGCCACCTTCCATGCAGCCATCAGCAGCGGATAGTTCCACGGAATGATCGCAACCGCCACGCCCGCGGGTTCGCGCACGACCTTTGCGGTGAAGCGGGCATCGGGCAGGGTTACGGTTTCAACCTCGCCGTCCAGTTCCGCGGCCAGACCGGCGTAGAAATCAAAGCAGCCCGCCGCATCGCCGATGTCCCACTCCGCCTCGGGCAGCGGCTTGCCATTGTCCAGCACTTCCAGCCGCGCCAGGTCCGGCAGGCGGTCGCGGATGCCCTGCGCGATGGCCCGCAGGACCGCCGCGCGCGCGGCCCCGGTCATGCGCGGCCATGGCCCGCTATCAAAGGCTGCACGGGCCGAACGGACGGCGGCATCGGCATCGGTGGCCGTGGCGGCCGGGATGCGATGGAAGACGGCCTCGGTCGCGGGGTCGATCACGGGAAGCCTTCCGCCTGCCACGGGGGCGACCCACTTGCCGTCGATGAAAAGTTCTGTCTGCATGATCCGTTCCTCAGAAGCGGTTGATGCGGTAGGGATGCAGATCGACGGGCGGCCTGACCCCCGTGATCAAATCTCCCATCAGCCGCGCGGTAGTGGCGGCATAGGTCAGGCCGAGATGGCCATGACCGGTGGCATAGAACACGCCCTTCGTCCTTGCGCTGGCCGACAGGATCGGCACCGTGTCCGGCAGGGCCGGACGGTGGCCCATCCATTCGGTGAAGTCCTCGCAGGCCAGATTGGGTAGAGCCTCGCGCGCCCGTCTTACCGTGATCTTGCTGCGCCGATAGTCGGGGGCTGCATCCAGCCCCGCCATCTCGACCGTACCGCCTACCCGGATGCCACCTGCCGTGGGCGTCACCATGAAAGCCCGCGCCGGCCAGATAATGGAGTGCTTCATGCTGATGCCCGGTGCCATGATCTGGGTATGATAGCCGCGCTCGGTCTCCAGCGGGATCGGCTCTTCCAGCATCGCCGCCAGTTTGGCGGAGAATGCCCCGGCACAGATCACAACCCTCTCGGCGGCGATCCTGCGGCCATCCTTCAGCACCACCTCGCGGATGCCTTCGCCACGGACAAAGCCTGTCACCTCTCCCGTCTCGATCCGGCCCCCAAGGGCGGTGAACCGCTGGGCAAGCGCGACGACCAGCTGGTAGGGGTCCTTCATCGACCGGTTCTGCGGGAACCGCACCGCCAGCCCGATCCTGTCCGAAAGCTCCGGCTCCAGCGCGCGGATGGCTTTTCGCCCGATGACCTCATGCGGGAAACCGAAGCGTTCGAGGATCTCAATATGCGCGCGGTCCGCCTTGAATTCGGCCTCGTCGGTGTAAAGCGACAGGCAGCCTTCCTCGCTAATCTGGTCTTCCAGCCCGGTCTCGCGCAGCAGGGCCATCGTGTCGTCGAGGGCGCGGGCACAGAGCGCCGCCCCTTGCTCCTCCAGCTCGCGCAGCCGACTGGGGCGTGAGGCCGCGATGAAGCGCAGGAACCAAGGCAGCAGACGTGGCATGTAGGCGGGGCGGACACGCACCGGACCCTCTGGGTCAAGCATCCAGCCGGGGATCTGCCGCCAGACCGAGGGCCGCGAGGCGGGCATGAACTCGGTGACGGCGATGGAGGCCATGTTGCCGAAGGAGGCGCCGCGCCCCGGCGCGTCACGATCGATCAGAACAACCTGCTGGCCGCGCCGTTGCAGATCATATGCGATGGCGGTTCCAATGATGCCCGCACCGATGACGAGAGTGGTCATGCCCTGCCCCGACCGTCTTATGTCCAGTCGAGGATCGGCTGCATGGCGGCCGCGAATTCCGCCTTCTCGGCATCGGTCAGCGGACCGAATGGCATGCGGCATTCTCCCACCGGATTTCCCTGCAATTCGCAGCCGTATTTCAGCTTCTGCACGAACTTGCCCGACTCCAGGACGTTCATCGCAGGCCAGATCGCCGTCATGATCTCCTTGGCGCGGGCATGGTCTCCCCTGCGGAACGCGGCATCCATTTCGCAGACCGGCTTCGCCATGCAATTGGCGGGGCCGCAGATCCAGCTATCCGCCCCCCATTGCATGAAATCCCATGCGATGTCGTCGGAACCTGAAACAAGTTGGATGCGGCCCGCATAGCGGGTGGAGATGCCGATGGCGCGCTGCAGGATGCCGGAGGATTCCTTGATGCCGATGATGCGCGGCTCGTCCGCCAGCGCGTCCAGCGCCTCATATCCGATCTCTACACCGTCCTTGCCCGGATAGGAGTAAAGCACGATGTCCATGTCGGTCGCTGCGATCACAGCCTTGAAATGGGCGATGATCTCGGCCTGCGTCGGCTTGGTGTAGAAGGGCACGGCAAGCAGGACCGCGTGATAGCCCATCTCTTTTGCGCACAGCGTATTGGCGATGACCCCGGACGTCGATGGCGCGTTGGTCCCGGCAATCAGGGTTTCGCCGGGCAGCGCGAAATCCTTCACGAAGCGAAGAACGGACTCGCGCTCGGGGTCCGACATCAGGTTGTATTCGCCCGACGACCCGCAAGGCACCCAGCCTGACACCCCGGCTGCGCGCAGGTCGGCAAGGTGTTTCCCGAAGGCAGCGAAGTCGACCAGTCCCCTTGCATCGAAGGGGGTGACCAGCGCCGGCATGACGCCCGAGAGTTTCAGCATGGGTTCGTCCTTTCTTGCAGCCTCGATCCTGCGCCACCGGGGACCTTCGGACCGAGGCAATCCGATGCCAGCAAACATGACGACATTATGCCGACAAATCAATCAAGAATATTCTGTGTCGACATGATGGGGTCGGGCAGTATAGGAAAGGCGGCAGACAGACAGGGAAGCGCCATGGCTGATGACGTCGAGACGAAGCGGTTGAAGGGCATGGGCGTGAGGTTCGCCTATGAGACACTGCGGGATGAGATCCTCTCGCTGGACCTGCCACCGGGATCGGTGCTGGACGAGACCTCCCTCGCCGAACGTTTCGGCATGTCACGTTCGCCCGTCCGCGAGGCGATCATCCGGCTTGCGGGCGATGATCTGGTGGTCACGCTGTCAAACCGCTCCACCATCGTGGCGCCGATCGACATCCAGAGTTTTCCGAAATACGTCGAGGCGCTTGATATCGCGCAGCGGATGAACACCCGCCTTGCCGCCGAACTGCGGACAGATTCCGACCTCGAGTCCATCGCAGCCCGCCAGCAGGATTTCGTGACCGCCGTCAGATCCGGCCAGCATCTGGCCATGTCCGAGGCCAACAAGGATTTCCACATGTCGATCGCCGCGGCCGGACGGAACCCCTATCTGGCCGCCTTTTACGACCGCCTGTTGAATCAGGGCAGGCGGATGCTGCATCTGCATTTTCGCTATCTCGAGGAAGGTAACGAGGGCCACCTTCTGACCGATGAACATGACGAGATGCTGGCAGCGATCCGCGACAGGAATATCGAGCGCGCAGACAACCTCGCGCATCTGCATACACGCCAGTTCCGCGACAATTTCATGGACTTCATGAAGCGCAACTATCTGAAGGATGCGGCGCTTGTGCCGCTTGGAACGTCGGCGGCAACCGAGGGGGTGGCGTAGGGAAGGGCACTGCAGGTCCAGCCGCCGCCGGCGATCGGCAGTCTGTGCGATTGCTGGCCAGGCAGGATGGGACCCAACCGCCGACAGCGCCGTTGTGCGTTCTGATCCGGTCCCGCGCCCGTGGCGTTGGCCAAGCCTTAAGCGCGCGACAGAGCGCTGCGCATTGGCGTTGAATGGCATTCCATCGCCCAACTCGCCTTTCCCAAGGTCAAGGACCTCCGAGAATTGCGCCGAGTTTGGGTTTCCTGCAAATCCCGCCGTTTCTCTGCGGCCTTCGCCGTCTTGATGACCGATCCCTTTTGCAAGGGCGTCTTGCTACGCACAACACGCCTGATTGGTATGGTGAAACCTTTGGAAAGCGGCCTGTCGAGAAAGCGAAAGGATCGCGCGGCGCTTTGGCACGGGGCAATGGCCTGCTGCGGGGACAGAAGCGGGAACTGGCGCGCCCCGCCCTGTCATGAAACCTTCATTGGACAGGCACAAATGATTCCAGTATTCGGGAAACATGGAAAATAATCGCGCTGTTCATGCCTTTGCCACATTGGGCCATCCCGGTCGCCTCGCCGTCTTTCGGCTGCTGATGCGCTTTGCCCCGCAGGGTGTGCGCCCGACGGAAATCGCCGAGGCACTCGGTCTGAAACAGAACACCCTGTCGCATCATCTCGGGGATCTGACGGCCTCCGGCCTTGTCGGTGTCGAACGGCAGGGCCGATCACTTTACTATGCGGTCGACCTAGACGCGACAGAAGGGCTGATCCGCTATCTCGCCCTCGATGTCAGCCGGGCCCGGCCCGACCTGCTTGCCCCCCTGCATTCCGTTCAACAGGACTTCCAACCGATGATGGCCGAACATCCTGAGACCAATTTCGATGTTCTCTTCCTCTGCTCGGGCAACTCGGCCCGGTCGATCTTTGCCGAGGCCCTTCTGCGCGATCTGGGCTGCGGCAGGTTCCGGGCCTTTTCGGCGGGGACGCGTCCCAACACGGAACTTAACCCCTTCGCGCTGGAGATCCTGAAGCGCAACGGCCATGACACCTCAGGCCTGCGGTCGAAGCACATCTCCGAGTTCCAGAAACCAGACTCGGTCACGATGGATTTCGTCTTCACCGTCTGCGACACGGCGGCGGCCGAGGAATGCCCGCCCTGGCCGGGGCAACCGATCACGGGACACTGGGGCCTGCCCGACCCGGTAAAGGCGACCGGCACCGATGCCGAGAAGGCGCTGGTCTTCGCGCAGACCTATGCCGCGCTTCGCCGCCGGATCATGGCCTTCGTGGAATTGCCGTTCGCGTCGCTCAATCGCATGTCGCTGCAATCCCGCGTGGATGCCATCGGCACTGACACACAAGCAAAGGCCTGATCCGCATGACACGCATTGCCCTGAACGGCCTTGGCCGAATCGGAAAGCTTGTTCTTCGGGACCTGATCGACACCGGCGCAGCTGGCGAGATCGTGCTGCTGAACGACCCTGTCGGCGACGCCGGGCAGCATGCCCTTCTGATGGAGTTCGACTCTGTCCATGGACGCTGGCGCACGCCGGTCAGCGCGGCGGATGGGGCGCTGGTCCTGAACGGGAGGGCCATTCGACTTACACATGAGAAAACCATTGAAGCGCTGCCATTGGCGGAGCTTGGCGTTGAGCTGGTCATCGATTGCACGGGCGTCTTCAAGACCGCAGCAAAGGTCGCGCCCTATTACGCGGCGGGCGTCAAGACGCTGGTCATCTCGGCCCCAGTCAAGGACGGCGGAGCGCTGAACATTGTCTATGGGGTGAACCATCACCTTTATGACGGCACCCAGAAACTCGTGACCGCCGCCTCTTGCACGACCAACTGCCTCGCTCCTGTGGTCAAGGTGATCCACGAGGCGCTGGGTATCCGCCATGGGTCGATCACCACCATCCACGACGTCACCAATACCCAGACCATCGTGGACCGTCCGGCCAAGGACATGCGCCGCGCCCGCTCCGCCCTGATGAATCTGATCCCGACGACGACGGGCAGCGCCACGGCGATCACCCTGATCTACCCCGAACTCAAGGGCCGTCTGAACGGTCACGCCGTGCGCGTGCCACTGCTGAATGCCTCGCTGACCGATTGCGTGTTCGAGGTGGAGCACAGGACCACCATCGAGGAGGTGAACGCCCTGTTCAAATCGGCGGCCGATGGCCCGCTGAAGGGGATCCTCGGCTTCGAGACCCGACCCCTCGTATCCTGCGACTTCACCAATGATCCGCGATCCTCCATCATCGATGGCCCCTCCACCATGGTGATCAACGGCACGCAGGTGAAGGTCTACGCCTGGTATGACAATGAGTGGGGCTATGCCTGCCGCCTCGCCGACATCACGCGCATGGTTGCGAGGTCGCTGTGACCGACGCCGCAAACCCCGCCGCACCGCCGCCCAACCCACTGCGCGCCTATGCCGCTGTCACCGCGGCCTACTGGAGTTTCATGCTGTCGGACGGCGCGCTGCGGATGCTGGTCCTGTTGCACTTCAACAGCCTCGGCTTCACGCCGATCCAGTTGGCGTGGCTGTTCCTTCTCTACGAGTTAGCCGGCATTGCCACGAACCTTGCGGCGGGATGGCTCGCCGCCCGTTTCGGTCTTGCCGCCACGCTTTATGGCGGTCTCGCGCTGCAGATTGGCGCACTGGTCGCGCTGGCGCAGCTTGACCCGTCTTGGGGTGTCGCGGCCTCCGTGGCCTTTGTGATGGCGGTGCAGGGTGTGTCGGGCGTGGCCAAGGATCTGGCCAAGATGTCCTCCAAGTCTGCCGTCAAGTTGCTGGCGCCCAAGGAAGACGGGGGCCTATTTCACTGGGTCGCCCTGCTTACTGGGTCGAAGAATGCCGTAAAGGGGCTCGGCTTCTTCCTCGGCGCGAGTTTTCTGGCCTTGGCAGGGTTTCAGGCGGCAGTCTGGGGTATGGCGGCCGTGCTGGCGACGATCCTGATCGCTGTCGTCCTTTTCCTGCCCGCAGGTTTGCCGGGTCGGATAAAATCGGAGGAAACTTGGGGCGGCTGGCGGTCGAAGGACCCGCGCGTGAACCGTCTGTCCTTGGCGCGGATGTTCCTCTTCGGCGCGCGGGACGTCTGGTTCGTGGTGGGCATCCCGGTCTATTTTCAGGCCGTCCTGTCCAACGGCACGGCCGAGGGGCGGCGCGAGGCATTCTTCCTCATCGGCAGTTTCCTCGCGCTCTGGATCATCGCCTATGGCGTGGTGCAGGCCTTCGCGCCCCGGCTTATTGGCGCAAGGGACAAGCCAGAGGGGGAAACGGTCCGGAAGGCGGTCCTGTGGGCCGGGCTTCTGGTGCCGATTCCGTTTCTGCTGACTGGGGCGGCATGGATCGCGGGCCACCAGGCGGAATGGCTGACGGCAACGCTGATTGCAGGGCTGCTTGTGTTCGGCTTCGTCTTTGCCGTGAATTCGTCGGTCCATTCCTACCTGATCCTTGCCTTCGGATCCGCGGATCGGATCACGCGGGATGTGGGCTTCTACTACATGGCCAACGCGGCCGGTCGGTTGATCGGCACGCTGCTTTCAGGGGTCAGCTATCAGGTCGGCGGGCTGCCACTTTGTCTCTCCACCGCCGGTGCCATGGCGCTGGCGAGTTGGCTGGCGGCAAGGCGGCTCTTGCAGGCCTAAGGCAGAGGAAGATGGCCGGCGGCGACAGGCCGACCTGGATCTGCCGTGTGCGCTAGGGACCGGCACACCGCACCATCCACGAGCAGCGTGCCGGATGTCAGGCAGAGATGAACTCCCTCACGAACGGGGTGGCCGGGCGGGCGCGGATGTCCTGTGGTTTACCGATCTGTTCGATGCGGCCCATCGACATGACCACCACGAGATCGGCAAGTTCCATGGCCTCTTCCTGATCATGCGTGACGAAGACGGTGGTCAGGCCCGTAGTATCGTGGATGTCACGCAAACCCTGGCGGAGTTCCTTGCGGACTTTGGCATCGAGCGCGCCGAAGGGTTCGTCCAGAAGCAGCATGCGGGGTTCGATGGCGAGGGCGCGGGCGAGGGCCACGCGCTGGCGCTGGCCGCCGGAAAGCTGGGACGGGTAGCGCGAGCCGATATCGGGAAGCTGGATCAGGTCGAGGAGTTTGGTCACGCGGCGCGCGATCTCGGCCTTCTGGGGGCGGGTGCCGCGAGGGCGGGCATTCAGGCCGTAGGCGATGTTGTCAAAGACGGTCATGTGGCGGAAGAGGGCGTAGGACTGGAAGACGAAGCCCGCGCGACGTTCCTGCACGGAAAGCCCGGTGGCATCCTGCCCGTCGAAGAGGACGCGGCCGGAGGTGGGGAATTCAAGGCCGCCGAGGATGCGCAGAAGCGTGGTCTTGCCGGAGCCGGAGGGGCCGAGCAGCGCCACGAGGGCCCCCGAGGGTAGCGAGAGCGACACCGGGTGCAGGGCCGCCGTGGTTCCGAACTG
>Ga0209278_1000830_pt1 | contig 20799 bp, 19 predicted proteins | sample JI81BgreenDNA_FD_187504 | JGI IMG/M metagenome (GOLD analysis project Ga0209278, IMG submission 187504) | Wastewater effluent complex algal communities from Wisconsin, to seasonally profile nutrient transformation and Carbon sequestration -... | ecosystem: Engineered > WWTP > Effluent > Algae... | reverse complement strand
TTCCGTACGGACTCCCCATGTTCGAAGGTCTTCGCCTGCAGCATTGGCGCACCCAGGTGCGTGCGGACGGCATTGTCGTGCTCACCCTCGACCGCGCCGACCAGAACGTCAACGCCCTCTCCCGCGGGGTGCTCGACGAGCTCGCCGCGCTGGTCGAGCGCCTCGCCATCGAGAAGCCGAAGGGCGTGGTCTTCATCTCGGGCAAGAAGGCCGGCTTCATCCCCGGCGCCGACATCAAGGGGTTCGAGGCGATCCACGCGCGCGGCGAGACCTTCGACTGGATCCGCTCCGGCCAGCTGCTGTTCGACCGCATCAGCAAGCTGCCCTTCCCCACGGTGGCGGCCATCCACGGCCACTGCATGGGTGGCGGCACCGAACTCTCGCTGGCCTGCCGCTACCGCGTGGCCAGCAACGCCGACAACACCCGCATCGGCCTGCCGGAAGTGAAGCTGGGCATCTACCCGGGCTGGGGCGGCAGCGTGCGTGCGCCGAAACTGCTCGGCGCCCCCGCCGCCTTCGACCTGATGCTGACGGGCCGCGGCCTGCGCGCCTCGCAAGCCCGCGCGATCGGCCTCGTCGACAAAGTCGTCGAAGGCCCGCTGCTGGAAGACGCCGCCATCGAGATGGCGAAGAAGGGCACGCAGCGCCCGCTCAAGCAGCGCCTCACCGCGTGGGCCACCAACACCTGGCCGGCGCGCCAGGTGCTGGCCAACATGATGGTCAAGCAGGTGTCGCGGAAGGCCCGCAAGGAGCACTATCCCGCCCCGTTCGCGATGATCGAGGCCTGGCGCCGCAACGGCGTCGGCAACGTCGGCAAGGCGCTGATGGCGGAAGCCAAGGCCGTGTCGAAGCTCGCCACCGGACCGACGGCGATGAACCTCGTGCGCGTCTTCCTGCTGATGGAGCGCCTGAAGGGCCTCGGCGGCAAGGACCACGGCATCCAGCACGTGCACGTGGTGGGCGCCGGCGTGATGGGTGGCGACATCGCGGCCTGGGCCGCCTTCCGTGGCTTCACCGTGACCCTGCAGGACCGCGAGATGAAGTTCATCGAGCCGGCCCTGAAGCGCGCCGACGAGTTCTACGCGAAGAAGATCAAGGACGAGGCCAAGCGCGCCGAAACCCGCGCCCGCCTGCAGGCCGATGTCGACGGCGCCGGCGTGGCCAAGGCCGACCTCGTCATCGAGGCCATCTTCGAGAACGCCGAGGCCAAGCACGCGCTGTTCAAGAAGGCCGAGGAAACGCTGAAGCCCGGCGCGATTCTTGCGACCAACACGAGTTCCATCGCGCTGGAGATCCTGCGCGAGGGCCGCACCGACGCCGCCCGCTTCGCCGGCCTGCACTTCTTCAACCCGGTGGCGATGATGCCGCTGGTGGAGATCGTCCAGCACGACGGCCTCGACGCCGAGACCACGCGCCGCCTCGCCGCCTTCTGCAAGGCCATCGACAAGCTGCCGGTGCCGGTGGCGGGCACGCCGGGCTTCCTCGTCAACCGCATCCTCGCGCCCTACATGCAAGAAGCCATCCTGCTGTTCAAGGAAGGCGTGCCCGGGGCCGTGATCGACAAGGCCGCGCTGAAGTTCGGCATGCCGATGGGCCCGATCGAGCTGGTCGACACCGTGGGCCTCGACGTGGCCGCGAGCGTGGGCAAGATCATGGCGGCCTTCCACGGCCAGCCCCTGCCGGACGGCCTGACGGTCGAAGACGGCAAGCGCGGCAAGAAGGACAGCCAAGGCCTCTACAAGTGGGAAAATGGCAAGGCCGTGAAGCCCGAGGTGCCGGCCGACTACAAGGCGCCCGAGGATCTCGAAGACCGCCTGATCCTTCCGCTGGTCAACGAAGCGGTGAGCTGCCTGCACGACGGCACGGTGGCCGATGCCGACCTCCTGGATGCCGGCGTGATCTTCGGCACCGGCTTCGCGCCCTTCCGCGGCGGCCCGATCGCCCACGCTCGAGCCACCGGCCCGGCCAAGCTCAAGGCCACGCTGGAAGCCCTGGCCGCCAAGCACGGCGACCGCTTCAAGCCGCGCCCCGGCTGGGACGCGCTTTGATCACCTTGCGGGGTGAAGGTGGCGAGAGCCCCTCTCCCCCTTCGCGTTGACACTTCCGGAGGCCGCATCGACCATGCGGCCTTCGCATTTCAAGGACCTGACCATGCGCCTGCCCCTCACCGCCCTCGCTGCCGCCGTGCTCCTCGCTGCCTGCGGCGGCCAAGCCGATGCCCCCGCCGCCGAAGGCGCCAAGCCCGATGGCAACGGCAAGCGCCAGGTGAACGTCTACAACTGGTCGGACTACATCACGCCGGAGACGCTGGAGCGCTTCACGCGCGAGACCGGCATCGAGGTGGTTTACGACGTCTACGCCGACAACGAAACCCTCGATGCCAAGCTCGTCGCCGGGCAGAGCGGCTACGACGTGATCTTCCCGTCGGCGCCGTTCGCGCAGCAGCACATCGCCAACAACCTCTACGCCGCGCTCGACAAGGCGGCACTGCCGAACCTCGGCAACATCGACCCGGCGCTGGCCGCCGGCTTGGCCGCCGCGGACCCGGACGGCACGCACATCGTCCCGTACATGTGGGGCACCACCGCGATCGGCTACAACAAGCAGAAGGTCGCCGAAGTGATGGGGCCGGATTTCGTGCTGGACAGCTGGTCGGCCCTCTTCGACCCGGCCATCAGCGGCAAGCTCGCGAGCTGCGGCATCGCCATCCTCGACGACCAGCAGGAAGCGTTCTCGGCCGCGCTGTTCTTCCACGGGCGCGACCCGAATGGCATGGGCAACGGCGAGATCGAGCTGGTGCAGCAGACCTTCGCGCCGATCCGCCAGAACATCCGCTACTTCAACTCCAGCCGTTACATCGATGATCTCGCCAACGGCGAGATCTGCGTGGCGCTCGGCTACAACGGCGACGTGCTGCAGGCGCGTGCCCGCGCCGAGGAGGCCGGCACCGGCGTCGAGATCGCCTACGTGATCCCGAAGGAAGGCGCGATCCGCTGGTTCGACGTCATGGCCATCCCGGCCGACGCGCCGAACAAGACCGAAGCCCACGCCTTCATCGACTTCATGCTCAAGCCCGACGTGATCGCGCCGGTGACGGAGTTCGTCGGCTACGCGTCGGCCAACGCGCCGGCCAAAGCGCTGGTCAGCGAGGACCTGCGCAACGACCCGGCCGTTTACCCGCCGGAGGACGTGATCGGCAAGCTCGTCGACACGCGCAAGCTGCCGCTCGAGGAGAACGACGCCCGGCAGCGCGCCTGGACGACGATCAAGAGCGGCGGCTGATCCAATGAGCTCGCCCGCGCGCCGGCAGGCCCAGGTCGATCCCTGGCAGGACCCGAACGCGGAGCCGATCCTCCGCATCGAGGGCGTCACCAAGACCTTCGGCAAGACCTACGCCGTGGACGATGTCTCGCTGGACATCTTCCGCGGCGAGTTCTTCGCCCTGCTGGGCGGCTCGGGCTGCGGCAAATCGACCCTGCTGCGCATCCTCGGCGGCTTCGAGGTGCCGGACAAGGGCCGGGTACTGATCGACGGCACCGACATGACGCACGTGCCGCCCTACGAGCGGCCGGTGAACATGATGTTCCAGAGCTACGCGCTGTTCCCGCACATGACCGTCGAGCAGAACATCGCCTTCGGCCTCAAGCAGGACAAGCGCCCGGCCAGCGAGATCGGCGACCGCGTGGCGGCCATGCTCGATCTCGTGAAGATGGGGCAGCTCGGGCGGCGCAAGCCCGACCAGCTCAGCGGTGGCCAGCGCCAGCGCGTCGCCTTGGCCCGCGCGCTGGCCAAGGCACCCAAGCTCCTGCTGCTGGATGAACCGCTCGGCGCACTGGACAAGAAACTGCGCGAGCACACGCAGTTCGAACTGGTGAACATCCAGGAGCGCACCGGCACCACCTTCGTCATGGTCACCCACGATCAGGAGGAGGCGATGACGATGTCGACGCGCGTGGCGGTGATGGATGCGGGCCGAATCGTGCAGGTCTCCACGCCCTCGAACCTCTACGAGTATCCGAACTCGAAATTCGTCGCCGAGTTCATCGGCGCCGTGAACATGCTGCGAGGCACCGTCGTCGACCAGCAGGAGGAACGCGTCCTCGTCCATTGCCACGACGTCGAGCTCGATGTCTGGGCGCGCTACGTGGAGCCCATCCCCGTGGGCACCGACGTGAACGTCGCGATCCGCCCCGAGAAGATCGACGTGGCGGAAGCCGAGCCCAGCGGGATGGAGAATGTCGTGCGCGGCCGCGTGGTCGAGATCGCCTACCTCGGTGACGTCTCGATCTACCACCTGCAGACCGACGACGGCTTCGTGCTTCGCGTGCAGGAAACCCACGCCGCGCGGAGCGCCGACCCGCACTACAACTGGGGCGACGTGCTGTACCTCGTGTGGCACGCCCGCGACGCGATCGTGCTGACCGCCTGATGCAGCGCCCGGTCTCCAGCGACGGCGGCGCCTGGTGGGACCTGTGGTTCCAAGTGGTCGTCGGCCTGTTCCGGCAGATCGGCGCGCTCGGCCGCGAGCTGCGCGGCAGCCGCGGGCGCTACGTGGTGATCGCCGTCCCGATGCTTTGGCTGCTGGCCTTCTTCCTCGCCCCGCTGCTGGTGGTGCTGAAGATCAGCGTCGCCGAACGCACCGGCGGCGTGCCGCCCTACTCCGACCTCGTGGCGATCGGCGAGCAGGGGCTCGTGCAGATCAACCTCAGCTTCAAGGGCTACGCGACCCTGCTCACCGACCCGCTGTACGTCGAGAGCTACCTGAACTCGCTGCAGTTCGCCTCGATCTCGACGCTCGGCTGCCTCTTGCTCGGCTACCCCATCGCCTACGGCATCGCCCGGGCCACGCCCGCATGGCGCATGTTCCTGCTGGTTCTCGTGGTGCTGCCGTTCTGGACCAGCTCGCTGCTGCGCACCTACGCGCTGACGGGCCTGCTGCGCGACAACGGCATGGTCAACCAGCTGCTGATGGCGATCGGCGCGACCGATGCGCCGATCCGCCTCATCGACACGCCGTTCGCGGTCTACGTCGGCATCACCTACAACTACCTGCCCTTCATGGTGCTGCCCCTGGTGGCGAACCTGATGCGGCTTGATTTCACCCTGCTGCAGGCGGCCGCCGACCTCGGCGCAAAGCCCTGGCGCGCCTTCCTCTCGGTGACGCTGCCGCTGTCGCTGCCGGGGATCATCGCCGGCTCATTGCTGGTGTTCATCCCGGCGGTGGGCGAGTACGTCATTCCCGCCCTGCTTGGCGGCCCGGAAGCGCTGAGCATCGGCTCGCGCATCTGGGAGGACTTCTTCAACGCCCGCAATTACCCGCTGGCTGCCGCCGTGGCGGTCGCGATGCTGGTGTTGATCGTGGTGCCGATGCTGCTGTTCGAGGCCTCGCAGGAGCGCCGTGCCGAGAAGGAGGCGCAGCGGGCATGAACCAGCGCCGGCCGTTCTTCCTCTACACCCTGATGGTGTTCGGTTACGCCTTCCTCTACCTGCCGATCGCCAGCGTCGTCGCCTTTTCGTTCAACGAAACGCGCTCCGTGAGCCTGTGGAAGGGCTTCTCGTTGGAGTGGTACGGCCGGCTGCTGGAGAACCAGGCCGTCATCGATGCGGCCCTGCTCTCGCTGCTGATCGCGGCGATGGCGTCCACGCTCGCGGTGGTGATCGGCACCATGGCCGCCCTCGCGCTCTCCCGCTTCGGTCGCTTCAAGGGCCGGGGCCTGCTCTCGCTGCTGAGCTCCGCGCCGCTGGTGATGCCCGACGTGATGCTGGGCATCAGCGCGCTGTTCCTGTTCATCACCCTGCAGCAGCTCATCGGCTGGCCGGAAGGCCGCGGCATCGACACCATCACCATCGCGCACGTGACGCTCTGCGTCTGCTACGTCACCGTCGTGGTTCGCTCCAGGCTCGCGCAGACCGACCACAGCCTCGAGGAAGCGGCGATGGATCTCGGCGCACGGCCGTGGAAGGTTTTCTTCCTCGTCACCCTGCCGCTGATCTGGCCGGCCTTGCTGGCGGGATGGCTGCTCGCCTTCACGCTATCGCTGGACGACGTCGTCATCGCCAGCTTCACCTCGGGACCGGGCTCGAGCACGCTGCCCGTGCTGATCCTCTCGAAAGTCCGTTTCGGCGTGACGCCCGAGATCAACGCGCTGGCCACGCTCATCATCGTCGCGGTGTGCGTCGGCGTCAGCCTGGCGGGCTGGCTGATGCATCGGAACAACCGACGCGCCGCCTGAGCGTCGCTGCCGCCAGCGCTCGCGCCGACGTGCATACGTATTCAGCATACGAATACACCGTCTAGAGCCTAGGCTCTAAACCGAGCAAGCCCCCCCGGTCCTGCTCATCGACGCGCCTGGAACTCAGGGCCGGGCGTCGTGCAGACGTTCCACCCAGGACGCACCGCAGTGGCAAGGACGGCCGACCCGGCCCGTGCTCGAAGCGCTCCCTCCCCCGTTTGGAGCCACAACAATGATCTCTCTTGCCTTCCGCCCAATCCGGGCCCTCCGTGCTTCGTTCCGCACCCTCGCCTTCCTGACGCTCGCGGCGATCGCCGCCCCGGCGGCTCAGGCGGACGCCATCCTCCACGCCTTCAACTGGCGCTATGCCGACGTCCAAGCACGCGCCGACCAGATCCGCGATGCCGGCTACCGCATCGTCCTCGTCTCCCCGGCCTACAAGAGCGAAGGCAGCGCGTGGTGGGCCCGCTACCAGCCGCAGGATTTCCGGCTGATCCACAACCCGCTGGGCGACACCACCGCCTTCCGCAACATGGTCACCGCCCTGCAGCAGCGCGGCATCCGCGTCTACGCCGACATCGTCATGAATCACATGGCGAACGAGGCCTTCAAGCGCAGCGACCTGAACTACCCGGGCAGCGCGGTGCTATCGACCTACGCCGGCAACCCCACCTACTACAACGGGATCCGCCTGTTCGGCGACCTTCGCTACAACGTGCTTTCGGGCAACGACTTCGGCCCGGCGCGCTGCATCGTCGACTACAACAACGTCTTCGAAGTGCAGAACTACCGCCTGTGCGGTGGTGGCGGTGATGCCGGCTTGCCGGACCTCGTCGGCAACAGCTGGGTCGTGGCGCAGCAGCAGCAGTACCTCCAGTCCCTCAAGGCCATGGGCGTGAAGGGCTTCCGCATCGACGCCGCGAAGCACATGCCGGCGAGCTTCATCAATGCCGTGCTGACGCCGACGATCAAGTCGGGCATGCATGTGTTCGGCGAGGTCATCACCGGCGGTGGCGCAGGCAACGGCGAGTACGACCGCTTCCTCGCGCCCTACCTGCGCGACACCGACCACGCGGCCTACGACTTCCCGCTGCACAACCAGCTGCGCAGTGCGTTCGGGTTCGGTGGGCGGATGACCCAGCTCGTCGACCCGCTGGCCGTCGGTCAGGCCTTGCAGCCCTCGCGCGCGATCACCTTCACGATCACCCACGACATCCCGAACAACGCCGGTTTCCGCGGGCTGATGATGGATCCGACCGACGAGACCTTGGCCTACGCGTACATCTTCGGTCGCAACGGCGGCGTGCCGATGCTGTACTCGGACAACAACGAGAGCGGCGACAACCGCTGGGTGAACGCGTGGAACCGCAGCGACCTCAAGGCGATGGTTCGCTTCCACAACACCGCTCAAGGCACCGACCAGCAGGTGCTGTCGGCCGGCGACTGCCACCTGATTTTCCGTCGCGGCAATCTCGGCATCGTGGCCATCAACAAGTGCGGGAACTCGGTGTCCGTGCCGGTGAACATGAACAACAGCGTGCTCTGGTGGAACACCGATTACCGCGACGCGCTCGACAGCACGAACGTCGTCCGCATCACCAGCGGCACCTACACCTTCAACCTGCCGCCGCGCCGCGCGCGGATGTGGCTGCGCTAACCGGCGCGGCGCCCCATCGGCTGGGCCTGCACGGCCATCGAACGCTGCCGCTCGTAGACGTACACCGTCGCGGGCGGCACGTTCCACCAGGTGAAGCTGGCGCGGCGCGAAGTGAGCTTCAGATCGTCGAGCACTTCGCGGGCCACCGGGCTGGCCGGCCCATAGGTGAATTGGACGAAACGACCCTCGGGCCGAAGGCAATCAAAGGCCGCGCTCACGATCTCGCGCTGCAGCGGCCGGGCCATGGACAGCAGTCCCAGGCCGGAGACCACCGCATCCGCAGGCCCGTCGTCGAGGAAGCCGCTTTCGCGCGCCAAGCGGTGGACGTCCGCCGCGTTGGCGAGATGCAGGCGGATGTCCGGGAATCGCTGGCGAAGGGTCTGGTGCATCGCTTCGTTGAGCTCCAGCACCATCAGGTCCGAAGGCGCAATGCCATGGCGGAGCAGCTGCTCGGTGATCGCGCCGGTCCCGCCGCCGAGTTCGATCAGTCGCGCGGCCTTCGCCGGCAGCGCGGCGATCATCTGCCGCGCCAGCTGAGGGCTCGACGGCGACACCGCGGCCACGCCCAGGGGGTTCTTCAACCATTGGCGGAAGAAGGCCCAGCGGGCGAGGCGATCGTCGGCGGTCGAATCGCGCATGAACAGCCACCACGGGAAGAGGGGCGACCAGCATGCCACGCGGGTGGCTCTGCTAGCGTTACACCACCCCCTGAATGGACTCGGAGCCTCTCCAAGACAGCCGCCCCTGCGTCTCGGCGCCCTGTTCGCCAGCCTGCTGGCCCTTTCCCCCTCGCACGCGCAAACACCGATCGCGGCGCCGGATCGCTGCTTCTCCCCGACGTCGATCACGGCGACCACCGTCGTCGCCCCCCACGCGATGGACGTGGCCGCTGGCGGGCGCTTCTACCGGCTTGATCTTGATCCCAGCTGCGCCGGCGTGAAGCCCGGGGAGACCGTACAGATCGCGTCGACGGCCGGGCCGGTCTGCGCGGATGGCCGCAGCGCCGCGATCACCGCGTCGGCCATCTGTCCCGTGCAGGGGGTCCGGCCGACGAGCTCGCCGGCCGACCGTTGCTTCCGCATCCGTGACGTCCGCGGGTTCGCGGTCATGCGCGGGGAGAAGGTGGCGATCACGCTGCGTGGTGGCGGCAAGCGCATCGTCCAGGTCGACGCCGCGTGCCCGCAGCTCGACCGCCTCGAGGAATTCGACCTCGTCTCCGGCGCCCGCGACGGGCGGATCTGCGGCCATCCGCAGGACGCCATCATCGGCCGCCCCGGCGCGGCCTATCTCAGCGGCGTCGCCAAGCAGTTCACGGTCAATGATTTCCGCCCCTGCCGGATCATGAGCGTCGAGCCAGTGATCGAGGACGAGGCCGCCGAAGCGGGCGCCGGCGCCCGAGGCTGATCACGAGGCCCCGGCAGGCCGCGCCTCAGTCGCGCGGCCGGCCGCGGTGCAGCAGCCAGGCGCGGTGGATGCGTGGGTTGCGCTCGAAATCGGGGCCGATCGTGTCCGGGGTGATCTCCTCGATCTCCGCGAACTTCGCGATCGTTTCGAGATCGGGCTTGAAACGGCGGAAGTTGTTGGAGAACAGCAGCACGCCGCCGGGCGCGAGGCGGCGCATGGCCGCGCCCAGCAGGTCGACGTGGTGCTTCTGCACGTCGAAGTCGTCCTTGTCCTTGCTGTTCGAGAAGGTCGGCGGATCGCAGAAGATCAGGTCGTACTCGCCTTTCTCGGCGCGCAGCCAGCTCATCACATCCGCCTTGACGTAGCGGTGCTGCGGGCCGACCTGGCCGTTGATGGCCATGTTGCGAGCCGCCCATTCGAGGTAGGTGGAGCTCAGGTCCACCGAGGTCGTGCTCGCCGCGCCGCCCACGGCGGCGTGCACGGTGGCCGCGCCGGTGTAGCAGAACAGGTTGAGGAAGCGCGCCTCCTTCGACTCCTCGAAGATCCGCGTACGCAGCGGGCGATGGTCGAGGAACAGCCCGGTGTCGAGGTAGTCGAACAGGTTCACCTCGAGCCGCACGGCGCCCTCGCGGACGACAAAGGCCTCCTGACGTTCGTCCATGCGTCCGTACTTGCTGCCGCCCTTGCCGCGGGCGCGCGTCTTGGTGGCGATGCGCTCCTTGGGCACGTCGAAAACGTCGCGCAGGGCCGCAAGCAGCTCGCCGAAGCGGCGGCGCGCATCGTGCTCGGCCACGCTGGCCGGCGGCGCGTATTCCTGCACGTGCAGGAAGGTGCGCGCATCGCAGTCGTCTTCGAGGTCCTCGGCATAGACGTCGACGGCCGCCGCGTACTCCGGCAAGTCGGCGTCGTAGGCGCGGAAGCAGGTGACGCCCTCGCGCTCGCGCCAGCGCCCCGAGTGTTTGAGAGTCTTGCGCAAGCGGTTGGCGATCATCTGCGCGCCTTCGCTCAAGCTGCGCGCCTCGCCTTCCACGCGCGGCGGCGGCGGCGCGAAAGAATCGCAAGCCAGCAGGCAGCACTCGAGGGCGCCATTGCTGATCGCGTAGCGCTTGCGAGCACGCAGGCGCGTGGCGTGCGCCAGCGACTCGCTGCCGCAGAGGATCGCGCCGCGCCAGTCCGGCACGGCCTTCTGCAGGGCGGCGCCGATCGCGGCATAGAGGGCTTCATCGGCGGCCAAGCGCTCATCGTAGGGCGGGTTGCAGGCGACCACGCCGGGGCCTTCGCAGGGTCGCAGAAGGTCGGCGATGTCGCCGGTGCGGAAGTCGATGGCGTCGAACACGCCCGCCGCTTCGGCGTTGCGGCGCGCCTGCTGGACGATGCGCATGTCGAGGTCGACGCCAAAGAAGCGCGCCGGCAAGTCCGCACGTCGGTCGCGCGATTTCGCTTCCTCGACCAGCCGCTGCCACAGCGCATGGTCGAAACCGCGCCAGCGCGTCGGCGGCTCCTCGCCGTGGCGCAGCAAGCCCGGAGCCACGTCGGCGGCAATCAGCGCTCCTTCCACCAGCAGGGTGCCGCTGCCGCACATCGGGTCGAGCAGGGCCAGCGGCGTGCCGGCAGTTTCCGCGGCGGACAGCGCGTCGCGGGTCCAGCCGGCACGTGCGAGCACGGCACAGGCGAGGTTCTCCTTCAGCGGCGCCTCGCCCTGGCCCTGCCGCCAGCCGCGGCGGTGCAGCGGACCGGCGATATCCACGGAGAGAATCGCCTTGCCCTTGCGCACCACGAGGTCGAGGCGCAGGTCGGGATCGTCGACATCCACCGAGGGCCGCGTGCCGGTATCGAAGCGCAGGCGATCGACGATCGCGTCCTTGACGCGCTGCGCGGCGTAGCGCGAGTGGTTGAAGCCAGGGCCGGACACCGTGGCATGCACGGCCAGCGTGCCTTCCGCCTCGAGGTGCTCGCGCCAGTCGACGGCGTGTACGGCGGCGTACAGGTCGTCCTCGCTGGCGCAGTCGAATTCCAGCAGCGGCCACAGCGCGCGGCTGCCGAAGCGCGACCACAGCGCGCAGCGCAGCAGGCTCTCCGCGCCGCCTTCGGCATTGACACCGGACTGCGCGGCCGTGGCTTTCTCGGCACCGAACGCCAGCAACTCGTCGGCGAGCAGGTATTCGAGGCCTCGGCCACAGGGCACGAAGTACTGCATCAGGCATCCACCCGCTTCAGGAGGTCGGCGAACGCACGCGCGCTGTAGTCGACATGCGCGGCAAGGCGGTGGGAATCATCCACCAGCCGGAGTTCGGCCTTGCGTGCAGCGCACCAGTCGATGACGCCGGTCGCCGGGATCAGCTCATCGTCCCAACCGTGCACCACCATCGTCGGCAGCGGCTCGGGCACGCGCAGGGGCGTCGGCCACCAGCCCGGCATGGCGATCGGCGGGGCCATCAGGAACAGGCCGAGCAATGCCGGCCCGGTGCCCGGCACAGCGCCCGCGCGCCCGGCCAGCATCCAGGCCACCTCGCCACTGATGAAGGCGCCCATGCTCGACCCGGCCAGCACCAGCGGCCCGGAGCTCGCCTCGGCCCGCGCGTGGAGGCGCGCGACGCGGGACGCGATGTCCTCGGGGCGACGCCCGGCGTCGAGATCGCGGTAGTCCGGGCGTTCGTGGGTCCAACCCAGCGACTCGGCGACCTGCGCCAGGGCCGAGACCTTGGTGGCCTCGGGGCCGCTCTCGAGGCCGTGCGACAGGATGACGTGGCCTCGGGCCATGCGGGTTCACTCGTGAAGCGCGGCGCCAGGGCGCCAAGGGGCGCGATGCTAGCATCCGCCCCATGCCCGACCCTGACTCCGCGCCGTCTCCAGCGCTCGCGCCCGGCACACATTACGAGCCCGTCCCCTACGCCGCCCGCCTGCCGCTGCGCGATCCGGCAAGCATCGACCTCGTGGTCATGCATTGCACGGAAACGCCAACGCTGGCCAGCGCCCGGGAGTTCGGGGAGCGCGTGCTCTACGAGGACGTCGGCACCGGCGCCTGCGGGCACTACTACATCGACCGCGATGGCGCGTTGGTCTGCTACGTCGAACCTGAGCGCATCGCCAACCACGTACGTGGCTGGAACCCTCGCTCGATCGGCGTCGAGATCGTCAACACCGGCCGCTATCCGCACTGGTACGACAGCCGCCACCAGACGATGGACGAGCCTTACACGGAGGCCCAAGTCACCGCCCTTCTCGCGCTGCTGGCCGACCTGCGCGAACGCTTTCCGTCCATCCGCTTCATCGCCGGCCACGAGGACCTCGACACCGCTCGCGTCGAGGCCACCGACGATCCCTCGCTGACGGTTTGGCGGAAGCGCGACCCCGGGCCGCGGTTCCCCTGGGAGCGCGTGCTCGAGGCCAGCGGACTGGAGCGACTGAAGCCCTGAACAGGGCGACCGCTATACTTCGTGGCCGCGATTCCACGCCCATGCCGCCATGACCCATCCCGTCGTCGCCGACCTCGTCCAGCTGCTGCAGCTGGAGCGCCTCGAGGACAACCTCTACCGCGGCCAGAGCCGCGACATCGGCACGAAGTTCGTGTTCGGCGGCCAGGTGATGGGCCAGGCCCTGGCGGCGGCCCAAGCCACCGTCGACGCCGCCCGTCACGTGAACTCCCTGCACGCCTACTTCCTGCGTCCCGGCGACATCGAGGCCCCGATCGTCTATTCGGTCGACCGCACCCGCGACGGCCGCAGCTTCAGCACGCGACGCGTCACCGCGATCCAGCACGGTCAACCGATCTGCGTGTTCGCCAGTTCGTTCCACATCGAGGAACCGGGCGCCGAGCACCAGGTGAACAAGCCGGAAGTCCCCGATCCGGAAGACCTCGAGCCAATGGCCATGCCCGCGCCGGAATTGCTCGCCAAGCTCCCGCCGATGATGCAGCGCTGGCTCTCGCGGCAGGTGCCTTTCGAAGTGCGCCCGGTCTACCCGCGCGATGAGCTGAAGCCGGCGAAGCGCCCGCCCTACCAGCAGGTCTGGTTCCGGCTGATCGACCGCGTGGAGGACACGCCCCTGCTGCACCGCGCGCTGCTCGCCTACGCGTCGGACTTCCACCTGCTGGGCACCGCCACCCTGCCGCACGGCATCAGCTACTACGACCCGCGCGTGCAGATGGCGTCGATCGACCACGCCATGTGGTTCCACCGCCCCTTCCGTGCCGACGACTGGCTGCTCTACGCGCTCGACAGCCCCACCGCGCAAGGCGCGCGCGGCCTCGGGCGCGGCAGCATCTATTCGCGCGACGGCCGCCTCGTGGCGAGCACCGCGCAGGAAGGCATGATCCGCATCGTCGAGGGCGAGGACTGATGCGCGAGGTCTACCGCTCGCTGCGCGTCGAACAAGTCGAAGGCGCGGCGACCCTGCTCAACGAGGCCGGCATCGAGACCAGCATCCAGAACGGCCGCTCCTACAAAGGCGGCCGACGCCGGAACTTCAGCTTCCGCGAGACGCCGGATTCGCCGAAGGCCGCGGTACTCTACGTCACCCACAACGGCGACCTGCCGGAAGCGCGCCGACTGCTGCGCGAGGCCGGGCTGATGGAGCCGGGGCAGCGCGAGAGCTACCTGCCGCCAGAGCTGCAGTTCCAGCAGCGCGAAGAGAAGAAGCCCCGCATCGACCCGCGCCGCCTGCGCACGGTGCTGCTGATGATGATCGTGATCATCATCGCGCTGTTCACCTTCTTCGGGCCCTACCTCGCGCGCTGAGCGCGAGCGTCACATCGTGGCGGTCGGCTTGTCGGAATCGATGATGCCGGCGAGGTGGGTTTCGATCTTGCCCTTCACCATCTCGGCTTCCGGAGTCTCGGCGAACTGCACGCCGATGCCTGCGGCCCGGCCGCCCTGCGCGCCGGTGGGGGTGATCCAGACGACCTTGCCGGCGACCGGCAAGCGGTCCTTGTCCTCGAGCAGCGTCAGCAGCAGGAAGACTTCGTCGCCGATCTGGTAGCGCTTCGTGGTCGGCACGAACAGGCCGCCGCCGCGCAGGAAGGACATGTAGGCCGTGTGCAACGAGCCCTTGTCCTTGATGGCGAGGGAAAGAATGCCCTGGCGGGCACCACCGGCTCCGATCATCGACGTGTCTCCGTTGTCGCCATCAGGCCGCGCCACTCGGCGAGCAGGCCTGCGAGGGCCAATTCATGCTTGAGCGGGGCGGACAGCTGCAGGCGCAGGCGATTCAGCTGGTCAAACCACGCCGCCAGCTTGTCGAGATCGGCGGGCGGGGTCAATCCGGCCACGGCGGGGCCGCCGGCCACGCCCCGCGCCAGCGTCACGGCCGCATCGGCCACGAAGCGCAGGCGCAGCGGGGCGACCGCCGCGTCGGCCATCCACAGCTGCGCGATGCCGAGCGGGGCGGCGATGCCGCGGGCCACGCCGGCCCACTCCTTCAGCGTGGTGTCGCGGAGCGCGAGATGCCCGGCGCGCAGCCAAGCATCGGCCAGGCCGGGATGCCCTTGGGCGGCGTCGAGCGCCTCGGTGGCGCGGGGAGCCGGGTGGCCTTGCGAGGCCAGCCAGCCCAACGCGACCTCGCGCTCCGGCACCGCGAACTCGATGCGCTGGCAGCGGCTGCGGATGGTCGCCGGGAGCCGCTGCGGCGCCGCGCTCACGAGCAGCAGGAAGCGGTTGTCGGCGGGTTCTTCAAGCGTCTTGAGCAACGCATTGGCCGCGGAGGTGTTCAGCGCGTCGGCCGGGTCGATCAGCACCACCTGTGCGCCGCCGCGCTGCGCCGTCATCTGCATCGAGCCGCTCAGGGCGCGCACCTGGTCGATGACCAGCTCGGTGCGCAGCTTGCCGGTGTTCGCGTTCTCCTCGAACGTGATGAGGCGGAAATCCGGATGCGTGCCCGCCTCGCGCAAGGTGCAACCGCGGCAGCGCCCGCAGGGTGGCTCGTCCTTCGGCGCGTCGCAGAGCAGGCGGGCCGCGAGGGCATCCGCGACCGCGCGCTTGCCGAGCTGCTCGGGACCGCAAAGCAACTGGGCGTGGCCGAGCCGTCCGACCCGCCAGGCCGCCAGCGCGGTATCGAGGCGCTGCTGCTGCCAGGGCGCGAGGCTCACGACGCGCTCCAACGATCGAGGAAGGCATCGAGCGCCGCACAGGCGTCATGCACGACAGCATCGACTGGCTGCGACGCATCGACCACGGCGATACGCTGCGGCTGCGCCGCGGCGCGCGCACGATAGGCGCTGCGCACGCGCTCGAAGAACTCGTCCTTCTCGCGCTCGATGCGGTCCGCCGGCGCACCGCGCGAACGCGCACGGGCAAGACCGGCCTGCACGTCGAGGTCGAGCAGCAGGGTGAAGTCCGGCACGCGGCCGACGAACACGCGTTCAAGATCGGCGATGACGCCCATCGGCAAGCCGCGGCCCCCGCCCTGGTAGGCGAAGCTGGCATCGGTAAAGCGGTCGGCCAGCACCATGTCGCCACGGGCCAGCGCCGGCGCCACCAGCGTCTCGACGAGCTGCGCGCGCGAGGCGAACATCAGCAGCAGTTCGGCGTTCGGCACCAGCGGCTGCGCGGGGTCGAGCAGCAGCGCGCGGATGGCTTCGCCCGCCGGCGTGCCGCCGGGCTCGCGCGTGCCGACGACGGCATGGCCACGCGCCTCAAGGCGCGCCCGCAAGGCGACGAGCACGGTGGTCTTGCCCGCGCCCTCCCCGCCTTCGAGGCTGATCAGCGCGCCACGGTTGAACGCCATCTCAACGCCCCCCGAGCTGGTAGCGCACGACGGCGCGCCGATGTTCGGCGTAGGTGCGCGAGAACTGGTGGCTGCCATCGCCGCGGGCGACGAAGTACAGCGTCTCGCCATCGAGCGGCTGCGCGGCGGCCATCAGTGCGGCGCGGCCCGGCATCGCGATGGCATGCGGCGGCAGGCCGAAGCGCGTGTAGGTGTTGAACGGCGTATCGGTTTCGAGGTCGCGGCGACGCAAGTTGCCGTCGAAGGCCGCACCGAGGCCGTAGATCACCGTGGGATCGGTCTGCAGGCGCATGCCGATCCGCAGTCGGCGCACGAAGACGCCGGCGATCTCCGGGCGTTCGCTGGCCTTGCCGGTTTCCTTCTCGACGATCGAGGCCAGCGTGAGCAGCTGTTCGGGGGAATCGAGAGGCAGGTCGGGCTGGCGAGCCGCCCAGGCCTCGGCCAGCGCCGCATCCATCGCATCGGCCGCCTGGTCGAGCAGGGACACCGTCGTCTCGCCCCGGGTGAAGAGGTAGGTCTCGGGCAGGAAGCGCCCTTCCGCCGGCACGCCTTCCCGCCCCAGCGCCGCCATCAGTTCCGCGTCGTCGAGCGCCGAGGCATCGTCCTCCAGCACCGGATCGCGGCCCAGCGCGGCCCGCAGGTCGCGCATCGACCAGCCTTCGACGATGGTGAAGCGATAGCGGATGACGTCGCCCCGGACCAGCTTCTCGATGAGTTGACGCGGCGTCAGCGCCGGGTCGAGGGCGTACTCGCCCACTTGGATCCGCGGCAGCGCCTGCATGCGGGTGGCGAGGATCTTCCATTCGAGGTCGTGGCCGGCCTCGACGCCCGCGGTACGCAGCTTCGCCAGCACCTGGACGAAGGAATCGCCGCGCGCGACGGTGACGGTCGCACCCTCCGGCGCCCCGGCCGCGGCATCGGCGAAAGCCTCGAAGTGCCGCCACGCGAACCAGCCCCCGACGGCCACGAGAAGGGCGGCGACGAGGCCGAGCTTGAACAGGAAGCGGAGGAACTTGCGCAGCAGGGAACGCATCAGGTCTCGCGGAAGGCGGGATGGGACGCCGCCAGCGCGGCGCGGGCCTCGACGAGGCCCACCGGTCGCGGATCGAGCGCACGCGCGCCGCAGCGACCGACGGGCAGGATACCGCGCACGGCATTGCTCAGCAGCAGCGCCTCGGCACGGGGCAAGGCGTCGAGCCGCAGGGGAGCGACGTGAAGGCCGCCGGGTGGCGACCAAGCCTCGAGCAGGACGTCGCGGGCCACGCCCGCGACGCCGGCACGATCGACCGGCGGCGTGATCCAGCGCCCATCGACCTGCGCAAACAGATTGGCGCGGGTGCTGCACGTCAGGAATCCATCCCCATCGGCCATCAAGCCGTCGTCCAACCCGCGCTCGACGGCCTCGCGAGCACCGAGCACCTGTTCCAGGCGATTGAGGTGCTTCATGCCGGCCAATGCCGGCTGCACGCCGAGGCGAAGCGCCAGCACGTCGACCGCGAGGGCTTGGGCCGCCGCCGGCGGGGCGGCCGAGGCCGTGACGAGGAGGGTCGGCGCGGCAGCGGGCGTGGGCGCGTAGCCACGCGCGCCCGTGCCGCGCGTGAGGATCAGCTTGATGACGCCCTCCGGCGAAGCCTGCAAGGCATCGGCCAGCGCGGTGTCGAGCGCCGCATCGGAAGGCATCGGGATGCCGAGCCGCGCCGCACCGGCGAGCAGCCGCGCACGGTGCCGGGGCCACCACGGCAACGTGCCCCTGTACGCGCGCATCGTCTCGAACAGGCCGTCGCCGTAGGCGAGGCCGCGGTCGATGGCCTCAGGCCCCATCGCCCTGCCCCAGCGCGCGCAGCAGGCCGCGGGCCTTGGCACGGGTCTCCATCAGTTCCTTGTCGGCGCGCGAATCCACCACGATGCCCGCGCCGGCACGGAAGGCCACGTCGCAACCGTCCGTCCACAGCGTGCGGATCAGGATGTTGAGGTCCATGTCGCCGCTGGCGTCGAGGTAACCCATCGCGCCCGTGTAGGGGCCACGGCCCTCGCCTTCGAGCTCGGCGATGATCTGCATGCAGCGCACTTTCGGGCAGCCGGTGATGGTGCCGCCGGGGAACACCGCCGCGATGGCCTGCCCGGCCGTGACGCCCGGGCGCAGCTCGCCGGACACGTTGCTGACGATGTGGTGCACGTGCGCGTAGCTCTCGACGCTCATCAGTTCATCGACGCGCACCGAGCCCGGCGCGCAGACCCGGCCGAGGTCGTTGCGCTCGAGGTCGATCAGCATCACGTGTTCGGCGCGTTCCTTCGGATGGCCAACGAGCTCGGCGATGCGCGCCGCGTCGTCGTCGCCTTCGAAGCGCGGGCGCGTGCCAGCAATAGGCCGCGTCTCGACGCGCCGTCCGCGCACCGACACCAACCGCTCCGGCGAGGAACTCGCGACGCTGCCACCGGGCAACGAGAACAGGCCCGCGAACGGCGCGGGGTTCGCCTGCCGCAGCGCGGCATAGAGCGCGACAGGGTCGGGTGGCGCGTCGAACCCGGCCCGCCAGCCGCGCGAGAGGTTGACCTGGAAGACGTCGCCGGCGCGCAGGTACTCATGCACGCGGGCCACGCCGTCGAGGAAGCGTGTCTCGGCGTCTTCGGCCAGCCGGAGGGGGCGCAGCGGGGCAGCGCCCGCCACCGGCGCCGACGCGACGTCCTGGACGATGTTCGCCAAGCGATCGAGCCACGCCGAATGCCCGGGCAGCGCGACGGCGAGGCAGCGGCCGCTGTCGCGATCACGCAGGATCGCAGCGGGGCAGAACAGCGCAGCGGCCACCGGTAGATCGCCCCGGAACGCCGGCAAGCGCAGGGTCGGCTCGATCTGCGCGGCCAGCTCGTAGCCGAGATACAGCGCCCAGCCACCGCGGAAGGGAAGTTCGGCCTCTGCGACGGCAAGACCGCCGCCGGTGCCGGATTCCGCCGAACCCTCCCGACACGCGGCCGCCCGCGCCAAACGGTCGCGCAGTTCCGACTGCGCATGGTCCAGCGCACCAAGGAACCGACCGGCCAGCACGTGGCCCGTCTCTCGGCGGGTCACGCCGTCCGCACCCAAATAGAGCCCGCTCTCGCCGCCGGCCAACAGCAGGTCCCAGCGCGCCTTGCCGCCCTGCGCTGCCGATTCCAACAGCAGCGGAAACTCCCCCGGCGCGGCGCGCTTCAGCGCGAGCAGGTCCAGGCCCGCGGGCAATTCGCGGACCGTCGCGCTCATGGCATCACAGGCGGCGGAACACCAGCGTGGCGTTGGTGCCACCGAAGCCGAAGCCGTTCGAGACGACGAGGTCCAGCTTGGCGTCGCGGGCGACGTTCGGCACGTAGTCGAGGTCGCAGCCCTCGCTCGGGTTCTCGAGGTTGATCGTCGGCGGCACGACGCCATCGACCATCGCCATGATCGAGAAGATCGCTTCGACGCCACCGGCCGCGCCCAGCAGGTGGCCCGTCATCGACTTCGTCGAGCTCACCATCATCTTGTACGCGTGGTCGCCGAAGGCGCGCTTCATCGCCAGCGTTTCCGCGAGGTCGCCGAGCGGCGTCGAGGTGCCGTGGGCGTTGAGGTACTGCACGTCGGTGGCGTTCGCCTTGGCGTCCTTCAGCGCGGCCGCCATGCAGCGCGCCGGGCCTTCGCCGCCCTCGCTGGGTGCGGTCATGTGGAAGGCATCCGAGCTCGCGCCGAAACCGGCGAGTTCGCAGTAGATGCGCGCACCGCGGGCCTTGGCGTGCTCGTACTCCTCGAGCACGAGGATGCCCGCGCCGTCGCCGAGCACGAAGCCGTCGCGATCCTTGTCCCACGGGCGCGAGGCGCGCGTCGGGTCGTCGTTGCGCGTGGAGAGCGCGCGCATCGAGCAGAAGCCGCCGACCGAGGTCGGCGTGCAGCCGTGTTCGGCGCCGCCGGCCACCATCACGTCGGCATCGCCGTGCTGGATCATGCGCATCGCCATGCCGACGCTGTGGTTCGCGGTGGCGCAGGCCGAGACGGCGGAGAAATTCGGTCCCTTCAGGCCCTTGATGAGCGAGAGCTGGCCCGGGAGCATGTTGATGATCGTGCTGGGCACGTAGAACGGCGAGACCTTGCGGGGACCACCGGTGTGCAGGTCGATCGCGGTTTCCTCGATGCCACGCACGCCGCCGATCCCCGAGCCGATCAGCGCGCCGATGCGCTCGGCATTCGCGTCGGTGATCGCCAGCCCGGAATCGTCCAGCGCCTGGAACGATGCGGCGAGGCCGTAGTGGATGAAGGTGTCCATCTTCTTCGCGTCCTTCGGGGGCACGATCGACTTGACGTCGAAATCGCGCACCTCACCGGCGATCTGCGCGGTGTAGGCGGAAGGGTCGAAGTGGGTGATGCGCCCGATGCCGGAGCGGCCGTTGCGGATGTTGTCCCACGCGCTGGCGAGGGTGTTGCCCACGGGCGAGACGATGCCCATGCCGGTGACGACGACGCGACGCTGGCTCATGAGGAGCACTCCTTGGATCGGGTTCCGGCGGCGACCGCCGCCGATAACAAAACGCCGCGCCCCGTGAAGGACGCGGCGCCTGACGCAGACGGGCTTACGCCTTGACGTGCGCCTTGATGTAGTCGATGGCCTGCTGGACCGACGTGATCTTCTCGGCTTCTTCGTCCGGGATCTCGCACTCGAACTCTTCCTCGAGGGCCATCACCAGCTCGACGGTGTCCAGCGAGTCGGCGCCGAGGTCGTCGACGAACGAGGCCGTGTTGGTCACGTCCTCTTCCTTCACGCCCAGCTGTTCGATGACGAT
>Ga0209278_1000829_pt1 | contig 20823 bp, 20 predicted proteins | sample JI81BgreenDNA_FD_187504 | JGI IMG/M metagenome (GOLD analysis project Ga0209278, IMG submission 187504) | Wastewater effluent complex algal communities from Wisconsin, to seasonally profile nutrient transformation and Carbon sequestration -... | ecosystem: Engineered > WWTP > Effluent > Algae... | reverse complement strand
GCCTGATAAGTGAGGTACGAACCCTGGAGCGCTGCCCAAAGGCAGACAAGTGCAACACCGTAGAAGAGAACTCGCAGGAGCATATGCTTCTCCGGACTGAGCTGGTTCTGATGTGAGGCCTAACGTTGGAGCTAAGCTGCCCGCGGAGGCGCGCTTTGTAAGCCCGGACTGCGACGATGGTACGACTGGCGCAGGCCGGGCTTACAAAGCGTGCCGTAGCGGGTCAGCTTGAGCGACTTGTTAGGCCTCACCGTGGGGATGCGTGTCTTAAGGGTCTGACACAGCTGCGGCCGAAGCGCTACGGCGTTGCTCTGGCGGAGTGCAGCAGACGCGCCCGAGCGGCAACTGGAGCGGGCGTGACCGAAGGCAAAAGCGGCCTTGCCGGAGCGCGCTGACGCAAGCTTGAACAAGGCTATGGCGTGCACGATTGCGGCTTTGCGAGACGTGAGGCCTAACGTTCGAGCTAAGCGGCCCGCGGAGGCGCGTTGGCTAAGTTGGCCGGACCTCTTTATCCTTACAAGGGAGTCTAGGGTTCCGATGAAAGTTGAGCGGACCCGTTAGACCATTGTCGCGCCTGGAGTTTCAGGCTGGCACCGTCGAGAAACCTCTAACGAACCAAGCGAGGAATGTCTCTACGGCTCTTCGAGCGAATAAACCGCCTCTGTCGTTGGAATAAACGGCTCCCCGCAGATCGGGGATGGATCTCCGCTTTCAGCCGGTAGCGCAGTGCGGCGCCAACGCCCACCAGGCGGCAGGCAAGACCGGTCAACACTGAACATGGCTTGCCTAGGCTCCCGACGGCGCCCGCGTACCCCCTCACCCCCGAAGCAGTTCTGGCTCCAGCCGGTCAGTGCAGTCACTGAAGACTAGGCGACCGACCTTTGTCTTCAAGGTCGCTCATGAGGAAAGCGACAGCGTCGAACCCAAGTTCTGCTTGTAGCACCTGTCTGCGCTTGCTCGCCTCCGCAACTTCCTGGACCGTGCGCATTCGGTATTCAACCGTCATGCACCCGTCTTTCCTGGCGAACACCGCTTTGGCATCAACCTTAAGCTTTGCCTCCAAGGCGGTCTGGAGCATCCACTCGGCCAGTTTCACGGCAATGTCTGGCTTCTTCCTGTGCTCGTCAAGGACCTGCGCCCAGCTTTTGGCGGTAAGGAAGAGATCTCGCGGCAGCTTCGTTTCGCCGGCCTGCTCTCCGGCGAAGTCATCTTTGGTCTCTGCAGTATCAACGGCGGCCATATTCGACGGTGACAAATCGATTTTCGTAGGACATTAGGCGCTTTGCACCCAAGAGAGACAGATATTTTGATTCTTCTTGACCATTAAGTCGATACTTGCCTTCCTGAAAAGCCGACGCCAGGCCTCCAGCCTGGCGTCTCGAGGTGCAGATTTGGTTTCAGAGCCCGACATTCGGATGCAATGCCGGTTTGCGCTGCTCGTTACCGGGTACCGCGCGGATTTCTTGGAGTTGCACGTCTGCCAAGGCATAGCAACTTTCCCGTCCAAGCCGGCTTCCTTAACAAGCCGCCTTATCCTTTCTGCCGTTGCAGACAAAGGGAAACGCCGCATCGAAAAGGAAGCATACGCGGATACGGCAGCTGTGTTCTCTCTCACACGCCTCGCCGCCATAGGAAAGGCAACTGACCAACTTGCCTGGCGATGATTGCAACCAAAGTGCAATGGCGGCGGCGTCTGCGACGCATTCGCGGTCTCCGATCAATGATTGCGAAGTCGGCGAAGATGCCTGCCACTGCTGTCACGTGACGCGAGCCCATGTCTCCGCCACATTCCGCCACGTTTCTCTGAGCGATCCACTGCCCTCGGGTCCTGTTAAGGGGACTGGCGAAAGTGTGTTGCTAGACCAGTTGTCCTTATTTTCTTGACAACAGGTATTTGAAATGTTCGGCGAAGCTAAAGCAACCTCACAAGCACTAAAGGGAATCATTCTTCGTGCTGAGGCTGAAACTCGGCGTCAAGCTACGCATGACGCTTACGCTGCAAAGCTCGATGAGCTAGATGTTGCCATAAGCGCAAACCTCAAAGACGAAGCTTTCGCTTTGGCGGGCCGTAACGCAGTGAGCGCTACGGCTACGGCAGTCCTGCAAGAACTCGAAAAAGCAGGGGCCAATTCAAAGACGGTTGTTGGAAACGAGCATTTGCGTTTGAGCTCTCCTCTGCCTGAAGGGCGTATCGCACGCAATCGCTTCTTTGCCGAGCGATATGCCGAAGAACTTCGGATTAGCACCAAAGGTGAGGTTCGACTGAGTGAGGAAGAAGTTTCTCAGATCGCCCTGTCCCAGCGCATCAATTAAAGGAGTCCGGCCATGCCACTGAGTTTCGCTAACTACCTCCGGGCCGCTGGAGCCTCTGTCAACGGCCCGAACCCCGCGGCGCTCATCGAAGCGCTTCATGGGGCCGAGGAAGAGGACCTGGAGCTGCTCGTCCAAGCGAAGAAGAATGAAAAGTCAGCTACCCGGAGCAGGGCCGTTGACGCCATGGTCGAGGAAAAGGCTGCTCTCGAGACGTTCAATGCGATGCTTGAGGAGCTTCACAATATTTCGATTCCTTTACCCGGTTACGGCGTTCGCGTGCCAGAAGCCTGCTTGACACGGGTGGGGCCGGACGGCAATATTGCGCGTTTCAAGTACTTCGCCCAGGCGGCTGACCAGATCCTCTGGAGAAACTACGAACGACATGCGAAGTTCAACACGCAGGAAATTGACCTCGACAAGGAAGTAGCTTCCGCTTCTCGAGAGAAAGACGTATTTGCGTGGATCAACTCCCGGGGCAGTGAGGTCGGGCAAAAGCTGATTCGATTCGACTACAACAGCGAAAAGACCCTTCGTTACGCTCCAAACCCGGTGATCATCAGTCCTGCTACGCTGCCAGCCTCCTTGCAACTCAAAAAACAGGCCATCCTGGCTGCTGCAGGGAAGTAGCAGCGTATTACCCGAGTCAACTAAAAACTGCCACCTTAGTGGCAGTTTTGTTCTTCATTTGCTTATTTCGGGTTAGACTTTTCCTTATCAGAGTCAGCGCTTTGCGACGGCGAAGCTTTTTTGTTTACAAGCTTTTTTCCGTTGCCAGAAGCCGACGTCCTGCGGAAAGCTTTGAGGACTTCCTCGCCTCGGGCGGTGGCTTCTTGGACCGCGCCCATGTTCGATTGCGCGGCGCCTGCGAACTGACCTGAAGTGTCGTAGCCTGCGAACTGCCCGCCGATCCAGGTGTAAATGGATTTGCTCAGTTCGAACGAAAGCGCCGTGGTTTGACGCACCACGGTGAACGTGAGCATGACGTAGGCGATCGCGAACACAAACATGCCTACCACCGACGCCCAGAAACCCGTCATGATGGAACCCATGTTGGCTTGGAAGGCCCAGGCCACAAACTTCAGGATCGGATCCATGATGAGGAAAGCTCCCAGCAAACCCAGCACAATGAAGACGGGTCGGGTCAGGGTTTCCAGAAGGATCATGTAACCCGAGCGGGCGTGCTGGCCGCTCAGGCCTTCGCCGTCCGGATGCAAGTGGCCGGCAACCCATACAGGCATCGCGACGACAGCAGTGAACACTGCCATCAACCAGCCCAGGATAGCGCCGATGCTCATCACAAACGGCAGCAAGGGTAGCAAGCAGGCCATTGTGATGCCAATACCTGTCAACGAGTAGAACATGGTACTTGGCATCGCGATTAGGCGCCACCTCCAAGGCGTCTGTTCCCGCACAACTCGATTTGTGGAGTCGGCACGCAAGAGGCTTCAGGCAACTGTCGTGGTCACCGAGCCTAGAAACGTGAAGCTCTACAAGCTCGGCTATGGCGAGATTCCAGCGACCACGGTGTTTCTGGAGCACGCTGTGAGCGAGCTCAATATCTGAGAGCGGCATGTGAGTGCACCGCTCTTGGCGGCATCGTTGTCGTAGGGGCAGTAGCGCGGCCTCGAAACATCCTAGAGCGACAGACGTCTTGACATCGAGTTCTAACTCCATTGCGGCGCTACACTGCATTGGAGGATCCATTTGCTATGAAGCTTGTTCAACTGTCACGTCCCATTCAGCAGGCCGAGTGCCCGCAGACGGAACTTGCCGCGTTCGGTGTGGAAATCGACGGCATGTTCATCACCGATCCTTTCCGAAGCGACTGTGGCCGCTTTGAGGTCAACCCGACCGAGACGTACGGGCTGTCTTTGGAAGAAGCCCGTTGGCTCGTCGACTTGAACTCCGCCATCGTCGCGGCCACCGAAGCTGCCGTGGACGAGGGATGCCGCGTTGCGCAAGAGCGACTGGGCATCGAGACCGGCGACTTTGCTGGGATGTTCTACGCGGGGCGCAGCAACCGCCTTGGCTACTCGAAGGCCATTGCCGACTACATCGAAGCCGAGCTAAGGAATGCGGAGGTCCCTTTCTCTGAATAAAGTTCTGCTCTTCTTCCTTTCCATCTGCGGCAACCTTCGGGTTGCCGCTTTCTTTTGAGCCTCAACATTTGACCTATACCTAGTTGGCGTGCAATGTTCGCACCCTGAAAGGACCCACATACTGATGAGTTCAAGAATCTACGCAGACGAGAACGACGTTCGAGTCGAGATAGCCCAACGCAACGAGCACTTCGTTCTGTTCTATCCGCAAGGCGGCGGCTTTCAACGCAAGGCGCCCGTGACTGAGTTCGACGCTCGGTTCAAGCCGGTCAAAGAAGAACTCCCCTTCAAGGAGGTCGCGATTCAGGCCGACTGGCTGCCAGAGGGCTTCCAGATCAAGGCGTTATCGGACGGCAACGTCTGGAACGGCTGGGCTCAGCCTTTCTTCCGCCTGGAGGAGGCTCTGCGGCTGTCAGAGGTGATGGACAACGTCACCTTCGACGCTGCCAACGACCGGTTCGTCATCCGCAACGAGGACTACGAGCCGCCCGAGGACGTGGAGTTTGTGGACGCTGTGACTCTCAAGGTCGCTGGTGAGTCGATCAAGACCTACCCCATCGGTGCGGGCTCCTGGTGCTGGGAGACTGCCCGAGAGCAAGGGTGGCAGTCCGTGGGGACATTCGACACATGCTTCCACTGAAACCACCGCAGCTCAGCGACTCCTGCTTGGTGACCTGGTACTTCCAGCACCTTGCAGTCGCGCTGCCGAGGCCCTCTCGAACGGCCGATGACCCGCACCCACTGGTCTACGCGCAAACCAGGGTTGTCTTCTGCCGCAAAAGGTACGGTGACGTGACGGCTCAAGAGCGACCTATGAAGCTCAGCGTCGAGGACTTCTGGGACTGGATTGCATCGCTCGATGACGACCAGTTTGGAGACCACTGGTGGGCCGGAGAAGACTTGACGAAGGGTCGTCTCTGGAAAACCTACAAGATGCGGCACTGCCACACGCTGCAGGTCAGGCACAGCCTGCCTCTGCAGCAGTTGGTCTCGCGCGTGCGCTCCGGTCTTCGCGTCCAGGCTTTGCGCGATGAAATGCTTGGGAAAGTGGGCATGGCGATGGCTGAGGCGAAAAGGGCGTTGGAAGGCCTGCCTGCAGACTTGGTGCCTCTCCAGACCGATGAGGCTCCTGAGTTTCGGATCGCCAAGGCTGACTCTCAGACAGGACCGCTTCAGCTCCAGTTCGGCATCAACGGCTACTGGTTCCGACTGGTCCTCGACGAGTACGCCGACGGCCACGCCGTGCTGCGCCAGCGCTACCAGTCCGGCACCGATCTGCCGCGCCGAGGAGTGCAACGCTCCCTCGCCGAGTTGCTAGCGGCGCACCTGACCCGGTCAGGTCTACAGACAACAGTTGGCTGACTTTGACGGCAACCTTCGGGTTGCCGTTTCTCTTTGCAAGCTGGGGTCAGCAACCGAGCGGAAGAAGTTGCCCGCTTCAAGCAACCGTGAGGTCACTGACCAGGTACACCGACTGTGGCCGGAGCGCCATGTCGCAGACGTACTCCACAAGCACGCGCTCGCCGCGCAACTACACAACAAAAAACCGCTCCTGAGCTTCGTCCTCAGACAACGGCGCGATGAAGCGAACGACTTCCCCTGGTCGAAGGACGGTGTCTGTCATCTCGGCCGTGCTTCCAAGCGAGCGAGTATCCCCTGGATTGGGGACGACCAAGGCCCTTTGGCACCAGCCTGCAGCCTGGGTAAGCCTTTTGGCCCTCACGGCAAGCCAGAAGCCTTGCCATCGCTGTTAACCTGTAGTGTACTCAGATACTGGTTGAGTATACAGTAGTCTCCGGGGTAAAGGATCGCTGCGCAGGCTAGCGGCGTTGCTGGCAAGCCCCGAGCAGAACACCAAAGGTCACAGGGGAGAGCCGGGAGTGAAGGCTTCGTTGTTACGCCGCAAGAGGAACGCAGCGTCAGCGTACGCATGGCTGAAGGACCCTCAGTGGCCCAGCAAGGCTTCACCTGTGCAGAAGCCCTACAAGCCAGAGTCACTCAGCATGCAGTCGTTTCGGTTCGTTGACCTCTTCGCGGGGCTCGGTGGCTTTCATCTAGCCCTGGCGCGGATGGGCGGAGAGTGTGTCTTTGCGGCGGAGTGGAAGCCGCATCTGCAAGCCCTCTACCAGGACAACTTCGGTTTGACCCCAAAGGGCGACATCACTGCGGTGAGCCCGGATGAGGTCCCAGACCACGACGTCTTGACCGCGGGCTTTCCGTGCCAGCCCTTCTCAAAAGCGGGAGAGCAACTCGGCTTTGAGTGCACAGAACAAGGGAACCTGTTCTTCAACGTTGCTGCCATCCTGAAGCAGAAGTCCCCGTCCTACTTCATTCTTGAGAACGTTCCGAACCTTCTCAAGCACGACGAGGGGCGCACATGGTCCGAGATCCATCGCATCCTGACGAAGGAGCTTGGCTACGACGTCAGGGCAGAACGCTTCTCACCACACCACTTCGGAATTCCCCAAATTCGCGAGCGCGTATACATCGTTGGCGCGCGCAGGTCCCTAGATAGATTTGAGTGGCCGAAAACGAGCACGGCCGAGACCAACATTGAGAGCGTGCTGGACAAGGACCCGCCTGAAGCTAAGAAGTTTTCCAAGCAGGTTGCAGAGTGCTTGCAGGTGTGGGACGAGTTCCTCAAGGCTTGCCCGGAAGACGTTGAACTCCCTTCATTCCCGCTGTGGTCCATGGAGTGGGGTGCGACCTACCCGTTCGAAGACACAACGCCCCACGCTCTACAAGCCGCGGAGGGCATACACGGGCTCAAGGGTTTCAAGGGTAGCCACGGTACAAAAATCGGCTATCTGAAGACCTTTGAAGAGCGCTGGGCAGCGCTACCCAGCCACGCGCGCACCGAGCAGAACGTCTTTCCCAAGTGGAAGCAAGACTTCATCCGCCAGAACCGACAGTTCTACGCTGACAACAAGGCTTGGATTGATTCGTGGCTGCCGAAGATCATCAAGTTTCCATCAAGCCTCCAGAAGTTGGAGTGGAACGTCAAGGGCGGCAAGAAGACGATTTGGGACTACGTCATCCAGTTTCGCGCCTCTGGCGTGCGAGTCAAACGACGCACTACGGCACCGAGTTTGATTGCAATGACGGACACCCAAGTTCCCATCATCGCGTGGGAGCGCCGCTACATGACACCAAAGGAGTGTGCTCGCCTTCAAAGTCTTGACGACTTGAAGAAGCTGCCAGGCAGCACTACTCGCGCATTCCATGCCCTAGGGAATGCGGTCAACAGTCGTGTCGTGGAGCGCGTTGCCCGCGCTCTGCTTGGCACGGAGGAGACGCGAGTCACGAAGGCCGTGGCGCAAGTAGAAGCTACTGCGTAGCCATGGTTTATCCGAGCGTTGTCACGCCTGTGACGAGCGTAGGCATTCGGCCTAACTCGTCCATCTTGTCGGTGCTCTCGCACCTAAACTACAAAGCTTGGTACGCAGTTGCCGAATTTGTCGACAACAGCATCCAGAGTTACCTGGGCTCCAGGGAGGAGCTTCGGGCGCTGCACGGAGAAGACTTCAAGCTCAAGATCAGGGTCTGGCTAGACCAAGCGAACAACCGCATCGAGATCACCGACAACGCGGCTGGTATCCGCGGAGCTGACTACCCGAGAGCATTCCGACCGGCCGAGGTGCCTCCGGACCGCACCGGACTCTCAGAGTTTGGCATGGGGATGAAGACAGCTGCCTGCTGGTTCACCAACAAGTGGTCCGTGTCGAGCAAGGCTCTGGGTGAACCCGTCGAGCGAGTCATCTACTTCGACCTCAACGAGATTCTTCAAGGCAAGCTCAACGAACTCCGCGTCATCGAAACGCCAGCCAGACCTCAAGACCACTACACGGTGCTTCGCCTTGAGTCTCTGGGCAAGAAGTTTCCCGTCAAGCGCACACACAGCAAGCTGCGTGACCACCTGACGAGCATCTATCGGATGTACATCCGAGGCGGTGAGATCGAGATTTACTTTGACGAGGACAAGATCCCGCTGAAGTTCACCGAACCGGAGGTCTTGTTCGTTCCACCGCAAGCTACTCCGACAGCGCCTCCTGTTCTCTGGAGGAAGGATATCGACCTCATTTTGAGTGGCGGCAGGCGCGTTCATGGCTTCGCAGCCATCCGCAAGGAGGCCTCCACGACGCATGCAGGGTTCGCTCTTTTCAGACGCAACCGCCTCATCCTGGGTAGCGACGACGAGACCTACCGCCCTCAGGCCATCTTCGGAAACTCCAACAGCTTCAGGTACCAGCGCATCTTCGGGGAGCTGAACGTCGAGGGATTTGAGGTCAGTCACACCAAAGACGGTTTTCGGTGGGACGACCTTGAGGATGAGATGCTCGACAAGCTCCGTGACCGGCTCCGAGAGGGTGTAGACCTGCTCAAGCAGGCCGACAACTACCGAGCGAGGCCTTCAAAGGCTGCGTTGCAGCCAACCCTTACTAGGGCTGGGGCGGCGATCGGGCAGGACCTACAGCAAACCGGTGCGGCGGCCTTAACGCTCAAAGGTATTGCAAAGGGTATGCTGGACGAGACGTCCAAGCAGCCACCTGAACCTACGTTGGTTGCGGCTGAGCACAGCTACAAGTTCTTGGTTGACAACCAAGAGTGGTACGTTCGAGTGCGCTCGTCCGTCGACCCGGCTGCTCAGGACTGGATTCGCCTGTCGCACGGGGCACCAGCCCAGGGCTCCCTGATGAATGCTCGAGAGCTCATCGTCGACGTGTCAATGACGCACCCATTCGTTCAGCAGTTCATCGGGCCAAAAAACGAGAACGCTGAACTGTTCCTGCGGATGGCGGTTGCGTTGGGTCTGGCGTTCGACAAGTCAGAGCGCGCCGGGAATCCCACAAAGTTTGCTCTGTACTGGCTAAACAAGCTCCTCAAGGAGACGATGGCGAGAGGGGAGACGTGAGCGTAATCGTTCGAGAACTGAAGGACGTCAGACCACCGCTCCTGTGGGAGCCCCGCCCAGGTGCGGAGACCAACGACTTCGTCGATCGGAAGCACAAGGCAACCGGCATCCCTCGGGATTCGCTTGCTGGCGCCGTCTTCGAAGCCCAGCAGATCCTCGGACGCTGTGTTGATCCCAAGGGTCCGCTTGCGACGCGCACAGGCTTGGTTGTTGGCTACGTCCAGAGCGGAAAGACACTGTCCTTCACCACCCTGACGGCACTGGCTCATGACAATGGCTTCGGCTTGATCATCTTGATCGCAGGTGTCCTCAACAACTTGAAGGATCAGACCGAAGCACGTTTGGGAGAAGACCTAGGCCTAGCGGCTCACTCTCGGCCTTGGTTGCTTCTGAGGAATCCCGTCGTCGATACATCGGACGCGTTGACGCTGCAGAACACGCTCCGGAACTGGTCAGACCCTGACTTCCCGGCACACAAAAAGAAGGTGTGCCTCGTGACGATCCTCAAGCACTCAAAGCGCATGGGCAATCTGCGCGAAGTGCTCGGTGACGTAGACCTCAAGCGCATCCCTACGCTGCTCATCGACGACGAGGCGGACCAAGCAACTCTCAACACATACGCTGCCTCAAACCGCACCAAGGGCCAGAACCGCAAGAGTTCGAACTACGCAGAGGCACTCGAACTCAAGTCCATCTTCCCTCATCACACCTACGTCCAGTACACCGCAACGCCACAAGCTAACCTGCTGGTCGACCTTGCCGATGAGTTGTCACCAGAGTTTGGCGAATTGGTGACTCCTGGGCCTGGATACGTTGGCGGACAGACCATCTTCGCGCCTGCTTCACCGTATGCGAAGCTGATCCCGGACGACGAAGCGACGGCTACAAGAGCTACGTCTCCCTACCCGCCGGCATCGCTGGTAAGCGCATTGAAGGTCTTCTTGCTCACGGCCTGTGTGCATGAGGAATCGCGCTCCAAGTCCATCCGGACCATGATGGTCCACCCCTCGCAGAAGACGCTCCCACAGAAGGACTACTTGGTCTGGACACGAGACCTAGTGGAGTCGTGGAAGTCAATCTTTGCGACCAAAGATCAAGGGCTCATCGACGCATTCACCGACGGGCTGAGGTCTGCGCATGGTGACCTTCAGGCGACGGTGGGCTCAGATTTGCCGTCTCTTCAGACGCTCGTCGCACATATGTCCGTCGTGCTCAATACGGTAGTCGTTCGCGAGGTCAACTCGACCGGAAGCGGCTCCGATGAGATTAGGTGGAGCGCAAGCGAGTACTGGGTGCTCATCGGCGGAGCAAAGCTAGACCGCGGCTTCACCGTTGAGGGTCTTGTCCTCACCTACATGCCGCGTCCGCTGGGTGACGGCAATGCGGACTCGTTGCAGCAGCGTGCTCGCTTCTACGGCTACAAGGCGAAGTACCTCCCCTACTGCCGGGTCTATGTTCCGAAGGACGTGAAGATCGCCTTTGAAGAGTACGTTGTTCATGAGCAAGACCTGCACGAGAGCATCGACGAGTACCGCGGTTACTCCCTGAGGGAGTGGGTCCGTAACTTCATGTTGCACGGCTCCATGAACCTCACGCGGAAGGGCGTGATGGGCATGCCGATGAAGGAGTTCCTTGCCTCGAAGTGGATAGAACCCCAGAGCGCGCACGTTGACAATAAGCTGGTCACCGCCAATCAGGAGGTATTCGAGGCGCTGCTTTCAGAGTTGAGAGAACAACCGGGCGCCGTTGAGGCGCATCTTGCCTATCCGGATAGCTTTGTCGACAGGCGGGACGGTTCCCCAAGGAATATGCTGTTTGAAGCAGTTCCCCTTGCCACCGTCCTGACACTGCTGCTAGAGCCCTTGAGTTTCGGCACGGCTCGTGACGAACTCATCCGGCTTCGTTCGATCGTTGCTCTCCAGAAGCTGGTCAAGAAGGGTGAAGAGTTCATCGATGTATTCCTCATCGGCAACGGTGTGCCTCAGAACCGCAGCCTGAAGGACATAAACCTGATCAACCAAGTGGCGCAAGGGCGACAGCCTTCGGGCACCGTGACCCGCGAGACCTTGCGATATGGAGGGGACCGGTCTTTTGTGACCCCCAACCGCCTTTCCATCCACCTGAGATACTTCAATCTTCAGGAGTCCGATTCCAAGGGACGCACAGTGGCCAAGAACGTTCCCTGGTTTGCCTTGCATATTCCCGAGAATCTACAGCGGCGGTACCTGTTCCAGAACTTGTAGGAGACTGCGGTGACCAGTGACGTATGGGCTAAGTTCACAAGCTTGGCCCCAAGCGGGGAGGCCGGTGCGGGAGCGGCCTTCCCCTGCGCAAACTCAGGTCATCTAATCGTCAAGGGTGGGCAGGGCGAGCCGACTCTGCTGCTGGCTACACAGCAACGGCGCTCACCCCGAGCGCCCATCCACCTTAAACACGTCGAGATCAGCTTCGATCGTCGCTTCGAAGTTGTAGCAGACGGCGCCTCGGCAACACAGCACTACCTGTTCTGCAAAGTTCGGTGTGTGCCGGACGTTCCGCATCTTTTCCCGCATTTCGTCGAACTGATGGCCGCAACAGCTGCGGCTAATCCTACCCACCTCTCGCAGGACCAAGTTGATAGTCTGATTGAAGCGCTCCTTGATCTGTTCCGCAAGCTTGCAACACCGTTGCCCAAAGTCGTCTCCGGTCTCTGGGCTGAACTGCTCGTCATCTCACAGGCCTCCGACCCAGGGGCATTCGTAGACGCCTGGCACCTCGAAAGCACGGACCTCTTTGACTTCGCCTTCCCGAATCTTCGGCTCGAAGTCAAGTCTTCGACACTGCCAGCAAGACAGCACGAGTTTTCACTTAGGCAGCTCAGCACAGATGGAGTGCCTACGTTCATCGCGTCGGTGCTGTTAACGAGGTCTGCTTCCGGCAGCTCCGTACTGGATCTAGCGCGCGAAATCTCGGAGCGCTTAACGGACGCTCAGAGAGAAAAGATATGGCGTCATGTGCTCCAAGCCCTTGGGCCAGATGCAGAGTCCGTTCAAGGGCAGCTTTTCGATCGCGATCTAGCGCGCAAGTCGCTCGCGCTTGTCAACGCACAGGCTGTTCCAACGGTGCACGTTCCTGAGGAGCACTTGGCATGTATTGGCCAGGTACGCTTCGTTGCTGACATAACCCTGGTGTGCCAGCAAAACCATTGCTCCATTGAAAGCGTTGCTGCGCTTGCCGCGGGTTGAGTTGACGCCAGTGCCCCAGAAGTGGCGGTACATTAACTGGAGGGGCCGACTCTCGCGCCAGCCGTTGTTAACGTCTTGCCAGTCAACTAAGGCGTCGCGTTGGCCCGCGGCACCAGATCCTGGCCCTGAAACAGGTTGACCTTCAAGGTGCCTTTAGTTCTTCTCGGCAAGCAGAGCTTAGGCCGCCATTCATGAAGACACCGCCACTCCTCAGCATCTGCCGCACATCGACACCTCTTTGCGTACAAGCCTTGAAGAAGGTTTCGGCGTCAAAGAAGCTGACTGTGAAGCCGGCCTTGAGGCCTGTGATCCGTTGGTAGTGAGCAAAGATTCCTCCCGTCGGATCAAGAACATAGGGCGGGAGTGATCCGTCCTGGAGTGCTGGCGGGAGCTTGTTTGCAACATACACCACTGCATTGAGGCTGGAATGCGCCACTCCCGCACTGTCGTGCGCATTGAAGCAGTACGAGCCCCCCATCAAGAGCGCCGTGCTTGCGTCCAAGCTGAAAGGCGCACCGCCCGACTTTGCATCAACAATGCCGCACAGGCTTGAGTCAGCAAAGAAGACATCTGCGTTGCCGGAGTGAACTGCAAGCGCGTCTTGACCTCTCGATTGAGCGATATGTTTCACCGAATCAAAGTGAAGGCTGAGTAGCGCGGCAATCGCAAGTTCGAAATGTCTCGATGATTCCGCCGCAGTAGCGCCGGAAACCCCGTTTGCTGCTTGGAAGAAAAAATCTCGGAGATCGTTGTTTTGCGAAGGCGGTAAGGCCTGCACAGCGGGAGCTTCACCAAGGAACTCATCCCTGAGATGCGCTGGCATCTTGTCGAGTACTCGTTGCCTGGCAGCTGTATTGACTCCGGCAAGGTGGCAAGCGTACTGATAGTAGGCTCGAAGCAAGTGACGCCGCAAGTGCTCAAGTTTAACTGGCAGTACAAAGCAGTGCTTCTTCCTTCGGTCTTGCTTCTTGTTTGGGGCTAGCCCGAAGTAGCGCTGAAACTGTTCTGCATCTTGGAGCGCAGAGGATGGGCGCACAGTGAAGCTGATTCGCTTCACCGTCTTCCCGCAGTGCTTCTGGACCAAGTTGCGTTGGCCGCTTGAGAGCGTCCAACGATTCGCACCACCCAAGGGCGCATCGAGCACAGCGGCTGCCAGCGGGTCACCCCGCTGTATTGGTTCTAGTATCTTTGCCGCTTCAAGATAGTTGAGCGCCGTCAAGCCAGATTCCCTTAGCTCCTTGATGACGTCACTTGTCCCCTTGGTAGCTTTCAAGATGATTCCGTACCTACTGCACAGGTTGTTGACAAACGTAACGAATGCAGCCTTTGAGGGTCCACGCTGAGCGCGAAGGGCGAGAATTTCTGCAACACATCGTTTGATCGTGCTCTTGCTCTCATCTTTGCCGAGGAGAGACAGAATTGCAGCCTCGTTGGCGCTTAACGATGCTCTAGGGCGAGCGCCTGTTGATTGTGCTGGTGCGGCCCTTGCCAGCGCTTGCTCCATCTCAAGAAGAACACGGCAAACGAGCAGGAGAGGGCGAACTTTGAAACTCTGGCAGATATCCACGTTGTCTGCCGTTGAGTACGGACTCGGGTACTGAAGCTTAAGCATCTGAGCCGCCAAAGTGTCATGCGACAACTGCAGAGGCTCAGCAATATGGCATCCCGCCAATGTGAAGGCGGGGCGCTGAGAGTTGGTGCCACTCACTGATGGGCCGGTGGAAGGGTAATAGATGAACCCTAGTAATTCAGCGGTTGCCAAAACCGTTCTAAGACCTCCGGGTTTTGTTTGGAGGTTCGAACTGGTCCCGGTATTCCGTGCTCTTGCAGTGAACTTTCGGTACAGACCGTCTTGAGATTGCTGGTCCCACGCTCCACCGGCTCTGTTGTGTTCAGAGATTAGCAGCATCAGCTCCATGATGCGGGCTGGATCAGGCTTTCTCCATGCTCGAGGGAGCATCCAAAAATTACGCATACGGCATCCTTTCGGAGTCGTATAGCAATCTGAATGGAAAAATACTGAGCCGTTGACGGCCCGAGCGTCGAAACCCTTTCGAATCGAAGCTCGGGAATGCGCTTAAGCTGCGATCAAATCTACGTCCTGCTTGGTAAATGCAGGAACTACTACCCCCTTAACAGAAGGCGCATGGAGGCCGAGGGAGGGTTCAACGGAGGGGTAGCTCTTACCGGCAAGAGTCTTCAGAAGTGCCTTGAAGATCACTTTCGCGCCCGCAGGAGGCACAGCCATGCCAATCTGCTTTCGGACACTTTCTTTCGAGCCGGAGAATACATACTGGTCCGGAAATGTCTGAAGGCGTGCCCGTTCGCGGTTCGTGAGCGCCCGATCTTCGCTCCAGTGATACATGTGCGTGCCTCCGCCTCCGCTTCCCGTTACCGTGTAGGACGGTTTTGCGGGGTCAAGGCGCTTGTAGATGTTGCTGAGCTTCGCACCCTTTACTTGAAGCTTAAGATGTTCGGGTAGATTGGCTGTCCACACGTTCTCACCTGCTTTGATGTGCTTCAGCCTCTCGATGACAGTTGGGCTCTGCTTGGTGTGCTCTTGTGAACTGGCCCAGGCCGGAATGTCTGCCAAGGCCTGACCAGCTGTCACATAGGTTCCAGCAGTGTGTGTAGGGCGAGGTACTGCAAAGTGCTTGCCGAGATCCTTACGAATCCCAACCAAGATAACGCGGTGACGGCACTGCGGAACACCATACTGCTCGAACTTGTACAGGTTGGCGGAAACAACATAACCAGCTCCAACTAGGGCGGAGAGAATCATCTCAAACGCCTTCCCCTCATTGGCGCTCGTCAGTCCGCTCACATTCTCCGCGACGAACCATTCGGGCTGATGCTTTTCCAGGTACTGGACGCCGTATTGATAGAGGGGTCCAAATGTCCCATTAAGGCCTTTGCTTTCCCCCACCATGCTGAAGTCGTTGCAGGGAAAGCCGAAGGACAGACCCGAAACTCGGGGGAGCTTGCCGATATCCAGAGTGCGCACATCTGAGCACAGGACTTCACACCCCTCTTCGCCTACGTTGTTCCTGTAGGTGTCGCAGGTATCGCGGTCATAGTCAGACGCGAAGCGGCTCTTGATGACCCAGGTTTCACCGTTGATCATGGTTGACGCCTGCTTCGCACCAAGTGCGATGCCGCCGGGGCCGCAAAAAAGCTCGCCCATGGTCAGTTCGTTTGCAATCTTCATTTTCGCTACCGGAAGTTGAGATTCCGTATAGCGAGCGGAAAATTGTCTTTATTTGCCTAGGAAGCGACCCCCTTCCTGTAGCAGACCCTGTAGCTTCCTTGGTAGCAGAGCCTGATGCTCTCTCCTTGACCGGCGCTCGCTAACAGAGGCCGATTGCTGTGGCTTTATCCAAGGGGAGACGCTCAAAGCTTTGCCGTTCCGGCGTGTGCCGCGGGAACCTTCCTTGCCGAACGTTTGCAGCAACGTGCGTTAGCGGGGAGTTGATGGCTCTAGGTCAGCAATACCTTGAGCAGTGCGAGAACAAGCAGCACTGGAATAGCCGCCTTGAGGAATTTGTTTACTTTATTGACGCGGCTAGTTTCGTTGCTCACAGACTCTTCCAAGGCGGCGCCAATTCGACCTGTGGCATCTCGGACTTTATGTCGGTCGTACTTCAGAACGGTCAGCAACCAAGCACCGCCGTAGGCGACGATCAAGGACACCAGCAGAATCGCCTTGGCCGACACATTGCCTGAGTCAGCGCCGACTACAAGAGAAATGATGGTTGGAAAGAAGATAAGGATTGAGGCGAGGTTAAAGAAGGTTTTTCGCTTCATGGGTGAGCCCAGAGTTTTATCCAGATGTCTTGTCTAGCGTCACTGCGATAGTCGTCGTTGAAAAGACCTGTTCCTAAATGCATTTCCGCTCAGTTGGTTAAAGTCAAAATAGTTTCCCACCCCAAGTAAGGGGGGCGGCTTGGCTTGTCATACGAAACTGGATGGACATACAGTGCCGTCGAGCGATCACTCGACGGACCTCTCCATGACCGACGCCCTGTATCTGGCCAACCTCCAGCGCTACTGGAAGCGCCACCGCAACTTCCCCTCGCTGACGAAGCTCTGCGAGGTGGTGGGTCCATCCTCAACCTCCAGCGTCTTTTCACTCATCAGCCGGCTCTGCGAGACCGGCCACCTGCAGCGCAACGAAGGCCGTGTGGCCCCTGGGCCCAGGTTCTTCGCCCGTCCGCTCTTGGGAACGGTTCGCGCAGGACTACCCCAGCCGGTCAGCCAAGAAGAACCCGAGGTCTTAACACTCGACGACTACCTCATCGACGAGCCGGACAGCACCGCCATCCACCGCGTCCGAGGCGATTCCATGACCGGGGTTGGCATCTACGAGGGAGACCTCGTGATGGTCGAGCAGCGCAAGAGCGCGAAGCCCGGGAGCATCGTGCTGGCGGCAGTCGATGGCGAGTTGACGGTCAAGACGCTGGTGCTGGACGATGACGGCAACGTCTGTCTCCAGCCCGAGAACCCAGCCTACGACCTCATCCGACCGCGCCAGAGCCTTGAGGTCCTGGGCGTTGTCGTCAGCGTAGCCAGGCGGCTACCTGCCGCGTGAAGGAGTGCGCCTCTGACGCCCCTCTTGCACCCAACGCCCTTGGCCTCGGCGCCGGGCAACGACCCCGAACGCTCCGAATCACCATCGGAGCCGACACACAAGGCCCGACGACGATGAATTGAGGCCAAGGGGCTTGTTCTGTCCGCAACAAGGCCCGGACGTTGTTCCGAACAACGCACCGAGTAAGCCCCGTGACCTCCGCCCCTTGCAGCCAGCCCAGCCGCGTCCCGCGGCTGGGCTGGCTGCAAGTTCCCCGGCCAACAGCAATCCCGCCAGGGCTACTTGACCCTGCGCGCTGGTTTGGCGGCAGACTTCTTGGCTGCAGCGGCCTTGGCCTCAGCCTTCTCCTTGGCCTCGCGCTCGGCTCGGGCCTCGATTTTGGGCGCCTTGGCAGCTTCCACTGCCTGCTCGAACGTCACCTTGAGGTCAGGCACCTTTGCCACCTTGCCTTCAAGGTGCAGCCTGGAGAGGACGTCGGTGAGCGCCAGGCCGAGCGCGAAGGGGAAGGACTTGCCAGCAAGGCGGTCGCGCAAGCGCCGCTCGGTGAGGTCAAAGCCGTAGGCATTGAGCTTGGCAACAACCTCTGCGAGCTCGTAGCCCTTGCCGCTGGCCGTCATCGGCAGGCAGTCCTGCAGCCGGGCGGCTGCAAGGGTCTCGTAGGCAGAAAGGATCTGGGAAGGGGTGACGGAGACGACCTTGGAGGACATGCCGTAAAGGAAGTGCAGCGCCGACGCTTGCCGGGTGTGGAAGGATTTCAAAGCAAACCTGACGGCTATTCCCGTCAGGAGCATTGGATGCCTCACAAAGGACACCACCAGGGGCAGACTGTAAGCCATCAGTGCAACACAAGTCTGTTTCCATGTTCCCGGCTGCGCATCCCATGACCGCCCTCAAGCACTTCTCCAACTTGGAGAAAGGCACAGCCGAGCCGTTTCGACAGCTCCCCGACGGGGTGCTGGCGTTGCCTGAGTTCAAGGTCTACAACACAGTTGCCAAGGGCGAGTACCTCAAGCGCCCGAGCTACCGGGAGATTGACTACGACGGTCTCTTCAAGCTCGATGACGACGAGCTTCGTTCCTGGTTCTTCCTTGCCCGCTTTGGAGGCCTCGATACGCCGGGCTATCCGTGTCTCCTGTGCGGATTCATCGATCACCACTGGGAGTGCGGCAAGACGCGCGAAATTAAGTGCACTCGCTGCCGCGGCAAGTTCTCGCTCTTCTCTGGAACCATCCTGGAGGGCTGCCGCATCCCGATCAGTGCGCTGACCAAGGGCTTGGCTGACTTCGCTGAGACCAAAGCTGGGGTCAGCGCGCTCAAGCTCGCGAGCTTGATGAAGGTCTCGCACCCCACCGCAATCTCGCTAGTGCGGAAGGTCCGCCTGGCTTGTGCGCATACGCTTATGCGAGAGCCGTTCGAAGTCACCAGCGTGCAGGCAGATTTCCAGTTCTTCTGTCGACACAAGCGGCCGCCCAACAAGGGGAACGGCGCATCGTTTGCAGCCAAGCGCTACGACAAGCCCAAGGTCGAGTGCGCGCTTTTGTCGATGGTGGGTGTCAACCTAAAACGCCGCCTGCAGTGCCGTGTCATGTGGGTGCCTCGGGAGAGCGCTGAAGCCGTCGGAGAGTTCTTCGACCGGCACGTCCAACGCGACAAGACGGTGCTTGTCACTGATGCCGCTGGTGCGTTCACCACCGAGGGTGCAACCTTCTTGCACCATGAGGCGGTCAATCACTCGTTGGAGTACCAAAACGAAGCGGGCTTTAACACCAACCTTGTTGAAGGCTTCCACGAGAAGATGAGGCGCTTGACCAGCAACACCTACCGACGCATGAGCGTGAGGACGGTAGCGGAGATCGGGTGGGAAGGGTGCTGGCGGCTTGAAATGGAGGGCCAGAGCAATCGCTACAGACTCTTCGACCTCATCCGGCGCTTGATGACCACTCCACCCGACGCTGTGATGCCGGCCCGTTGGATGGGGAAGGGTTTCGAGCAACCCAAGTTGACCAAGCCCGTTAGCGACGGTGCTGGAGCGGGCGAGCAGGAAATGCAGCCTGAGGCCGCCAGCGAGCAGACCCCGGTGCGTCCCATGACTGCAGAGGAACGGCTACATCGCGGGCCTGGAAGGCCCAAAGCCGATGGCGAGAGAGCCCTCAAGTACTTCCTTGCGGCCACCCGCGGAAGCAAGTGAAGCCCTCGAGTTCTGCACTGCTGGCGTCTGCGCGCCTCGCGAGTAACTGGAGGAGTCAGCCTTCGGTCTCCGAGAGAAGGTCTGGCCTCGCCCAACGCTGTAACACCGACCCGTTGCCAAACGAGCAGTTCCCCAGGCACACGACCCTGCCTTTGTGCATGAGCTTGTGAAGGCTCTGACGCACTGTCTGCAGCCTTCGCGCAGCGACCTCGGGGCTCAGTTCCGCGATGCCGTACCTGAGGTTCACGGCGCGGAAGATTTGCACGTAAGTGAGCGGTTCGGTCGCCTCCTGAATCGTGCGGATAACACCCGCCATGATGGCGCCGTGCGGGAGCCGATCGGAAAAGACTTGGGTGCGAATCGGCTCAATGTTTGCAAGGTCGAGCTTGGCGCCGAGAAGCGGCATGATCTCCAGCACGCACTCAACGTAGTGGACCGCATCGTCACGGTGGATGAGCGCAGGCTTGCCGTCAAGGGACTTGTCAATCTCACCGAAGAGCCGTGCGACCAGCTCTTCGAGACCAACGGTGATGTTGCCGCTTTCGGGTTTGAGGGGGTAGCTGCTACGCTTGCTCGGTGTGTCCATGCGCAGTGAAGCGCATGCCGGGGCATTGTTTAGATGGCCTCAGATGGTCTTGTCTGCAATCCTTCTGGGCTCAAGCATCACTCGACGAGCTTGAACGTGATCGGGCCCCCTGCGGTGTGGGGCATTGCCTGCAGGAAGCGTTTGCGCTCAAGGCGACGCAGCGCCATCGTCACAGCCGAGACCAAGTTGTTGCGCTCCTTGCCAGGGGCTGGGTTCAGGCAGTACCTGCGAGCAATCTCGTCGGCGATCTCGGGCCCCTTTGCTTCCTTGCGCTCGCACATGATGGTCGCGACCATGGTGAGGACGGCTCCTCTTGGGAGCACGGGCTGCCTCGGTACCGTGGCAATCTTCTTGGGCGGTTGCCAGTCAGGCTTGGCCAGCTGGATGGCCTCGGCCAGCGCATTCATCTGGCGATCGAGGTCGCAGAAGCGCATCTGCAGGCGGATCCGCTCGCTCAGAAGCTCGGTGTATGCGGCGACCTGCGCCGAGGGAAGACGGGGAGTGGCCATGGGCTCATTGGAGCCGCTTCTGAGGGGGATAGAGCTATTCCGAGCAGATCGGTTGGTCCGCACAACTTGACCTCGAGGTCCGACCAACTTAACGTGCAGGGTTCGCCCGCTGGCCAGCGATAAATGGTCCGCTCAACTTAGCCAACGCGCGCGGAGGCGGGCGCTGTAAGCCTGGTTCGCGATGATGCACCATGTGCCGCGGACCAGGCTTACAGCGCCTGCCGTAGCGGGTCAGCTTGAGCGAGGGGTTAGGCCGCACCGTGCTTCCGAGAACTAAGGAAGGTCTGCACAACGCGCTGCGAAGTGCTGCTTGAGGTGAACTGATGCCGTGGTGGCGCCGGGAAGCCCGTCATGCGTGCGATCAGCGCAGCTTTGAAGCCCGTGCGACGCGCTCGGCGCGCGCG
>Ga0209278_1000828_pt1 | contig 20843 bp, 27 predicted proteins | sample JI81BgreenDNA_FD_187504 | JGI IMG/M metagenome (GOLD analysis project Ga0209278, IMG submission 187504) | Wastewater effluent complex algal communities from Wisconsin, to seasonally profile nutrient transformation and Carbon sequestration -... | ecosystem: Engineered > WWTP > Effluent > Algae... | reverse complement strand
CGCTTGCGGGTCGTTTGTGGCTCAGGGCCTTCAGGGTTTCGCGGGTGACGACCAGGGCGGCGAAGGCGAGGGGCACGGCGGTGATGGCGCTGTCGATGATTTCGGCAAACATGGCTGGAATCCTTAAATTTTGTGGGTTTGCGGGCGCGGGGAGCCAGCCGGTGAAGCGAGGGCGGCTCGACCCGCGCGGGGTCGGTGGGCGGGTCTAGTAGAGGACGATCGCCTGGGCCAGGTCGGCTTTGGTGTAGCGGCTGAGAACCTTGATTCCGAGACCCTTGGCGATCGAGACCAGCGTTTTTTTCGGGAGCTTGATCCAGGCGGCGGTGGCGGGCTGCTGGCCGATCAGCTCGGTGAGGGCGGCTTCGAGGATGGCGCGCTTGCTGTTCAGCTTGGGGACGGTGTAGCCGCGATCGCGCAGGGCTTTCAGTTCTTGTTGTAGCTGCCGGTAGGAGAGTTCGTTGGCGTTCATTTTTCAAATCCTTTGAGGAGCGCGTGTGTGGCGTTTGGCTCGACTCGATGTACTTAATGTACCGGCTAACTCTTAAAAAGTCAAGCTCTCTGGCAAAACTTTTTTTCGAGCATCGCCAAAACCTTGGCGGGGGGCGGGTTCTGGCGGCTGGCCCGGCCGGGCGGCCGGGCCGGGGCGGCGCTAGGGCTGGCTCTGGGCGGCCCGGGCGCGCTCCGCGTGCAGCTCTGTGAGAGCGCCGGTAGCTTGTTGGATCACTTGAAGGAGGAGAACGTCGTCGCCGTTCTCACGCGCCTCGTGCAAAATTTCCAGCAGCAGGTCGATTTTTTCGTCGCTGGCTTTCGGGCGGGGCTTGATCGCCAGGGCGGCGCGGATCCGGGCCATGCGCTCTTCTCCGGCGGTGGGGGCGGGGGCGGCGATCGGGGCGGCTGTGGTCGGCATAGGAATTCCTGGGCGGGGGAGGTGTGAAGCGTTCTCAACCCCGATGTACCTAATGTACCGGCTGACTCGCCAGAAGTCAACCCCCCTGGCAATGTTTTTTGATTTGCCTTTCTGATGGGAAGCCAGATCAGTCCATCAGGTCTGCTTATGTACCGGCTAACAACTACAATGTAGGCAGAGTTGCGAGTGCTTCCATGGAAGAACCCACATACAACAAGGCTGCTGTTTACAAGTACCGATCGACCGAGAGCGGCCGCGCTGTGAAGCGGGAGGTTGATCAGCGATATGACACGTCTGAGGCTGGAAAGGCTCGGCGTAAGCGCTATTACGAAAATCTGAGTGAAGAACAGCTTCAGAAGCGACGCGAGCGCAGCCGCGCCTACAGAGCACGGAAGAAGGCAGAGCGCGAGGCTGCGTCAAGGCTCGCCAATCCCAAGAACGTCGATGATGCGCTGTAGGCGGGCAGGGTCGTAGAAAGCTTGCGCCCGGTACCACTGGACGGGATGGCGATTATTTTTGGAGCTGTTGCAACGACCGCATGCGGGCACAACATTAAAGAGAGCGTCGGCGGCGAGCAGGTCGTGCGAGAGCGGGAACAGGTGGTCTACCGTTTGTTCGGACGCTCCGCAGTAGGCACAGCCATCGAACTGGGAAAAGTGCGCGGCTAGTTCGGCTCCGGTGTACGGAATGACCAGCGCGGCGACTTTGCGGGCGCGGCGACGGTGCTTGGCGACCTTTCTTCTCCGGGGGTCGGCTTCCCACCAGCGCCGGTTTTTTTCTCGCACCTTGTCAGGATTCGCGTGGTGCCAGCAACGCTGACTTTCCGCAACGCAAGCAGTGCAACTTCTTGTGCTCTTATAGCGAAGCGATCGCCCCGTCCCGTCCCAGTCGTGGCCACGGGAGCAGAGCGTGCCTAGGTAAAACTTCTCGGGATCAAAATCAGTCGAATTGGACTCCAAAATCAACCCCCAAGACCTCTTCAATTTTTCTCAGGGTTGATTCTGAGATCCCCCCTAGAACGCTCTCGTGTTCAACCTGATACCAAAAGCTCCTGGAGATACCTGCGAGCCTGGCTAACTCGCTAAGTGACCTCGGATCGGCTTCGCGAGCGCGTCTGATCCGAGCGCCCAGCCCGTCAGACTCGATAGTTTCTTTGATGACCCGGTTAACTTTCATGGCGTTAGTGTAAATGGGTAATTGATGTTTGACAAGTGTTCATAGACAGACTACAGTTTAAGGCGAAAAGAAAGCGGCCGGTTTCTGAGGCGGGCCGCTCTCTAACAACCTCGTTCAAGGTCAAAAAGATTATGCCAAACCAACTGGCTGTTGCGATAGTCGGGAAGCCGTCCCTGCCCGAACATCTGAAGAATTTTGAGCTGGAGCTTTACGCGCTCTGCGACTACCTGGAAGTCATCCGCCGCGCCCTGTGCCTTGTCAGCCTTGACGATGGATCTCTGGAAGGCGAAGCCGCACTGATCGCAGAACTCCAGCAGCGGATCAAAGCCATGGCGGCGCGGGCCGAGGAAGCGGGGTTTATGTGCCCCTCTGAGCAGTCCTAGCGCATCGCTCTGACAAACCTTCCACCCTTATCTGAAAAGGGTTTCAGCCCTAGCCTGTTTCTAACGGGTTGGGGCTTTTTGGTATGGCGCTGGAAATCTTGCGGGCAGGCAAACATCGCGATTCGCAGGGACGAACCTATTCGTTCTCGGTGGACTCGCTGAAGCAAATTGCCGACAGCTACGACTCCAGCCGCCATGTCGCGCCAATTTTGGTGACCCATGACGAGAGCCGTCCGAATCAAGGACTGATCGATCGCGTCTGGGTCGAAGGCGAGAGCTTGCTCGCCGAACCGCGCCAGGTCGATCCGCAACTCGCCGAGCAGGTGAATGCGGGGCGCTGGCCGCGGTTGAGCGCCGCGATCTATCTGCCCGACTCGCCCGCCAACCCCGTGCCTGGCTCCTATGGGCTGCGGCACGTGGCAACGGTGCAAATCCCTGCCATCAAAGGGATGGAGCCTCCCCAGTTTTCGGAAGAAGGCACGATTTTGCTGTCCGAAACTGAGGCGGATTTGGCAGCGATCGCTCGAGCGATGCGGGATTTCATCCTTGGCGAGTTCGATGGAATCGTCGCCGACCGTTACCTCCCATCCTGGCTCGTGGAATCGATCACCGCGCGAGCAATGGAACAGCGGGATGGGATGACCTTTTCAGAACAATCGGAGGAACCAAATGTGAACGAGACGGAACTGGTAACGGAGGGCGCGGCGATGCCCCCTTCGGCCGAAGAATACCAGCGAAAAATGGACGCGATTTTGGCGCGGGAAGCCGCCCTAGCAGCCCGAGAAGCCGAGCTGACCCGCGCGGCTGATACGCAATTCGTGGAAGGGGCGATCGCCTCGGGCAAAGTGCCGCCGTTCCTGAAGGAGCGGGCGATCGAACTGCTGGGCGCGCTGCCCGATGAGCCGACCCAGATTCTCGTCTTCAGCGAACAGGGCAAGGAAACCAAAGCGACTCCCAAACAGCTTTTCCGCGAAATGCTGGGCAGCTTGCGCACCGTCCAGTTTGGCGAAGTGGCTCCCGAGAGCATTTCGCCAATTGGCGACAACGACCCGGCGGCAGTGGCGGCCAAAGCCCGCCGACTGATTGCCGAAGCGGCGGCCGCTGGCGAGACGATTTCGTTCTCGGAAGCCGTTATTCAGGCGGGAGGCTAGGCGCGATGAGTTGGTCAAATGCTGGCTTGCAAAAAGCCTATGTGGCCTCTGGAGCCATCCCGGCCTATAGCGTCGTGAAACCGGGAGCCACGGAGGACACCGTAGCCCTCGCCACGGCTGCCACAGATAAGATCCTCGGCACGGTGGGGGAACTGCCGGTGGTGGACGGCGAGCGCGTGGACGTGATCCTCAACGGGATTGCCGACATGCGGGCCGGTGGAACGATCGCAGCGGGCGACCTGCTGACGGCGGGCACTGGCGGCGCGGTGGTGGTGGCGGCGGCGGGCAACCGAACGATCGGGATTGCCCTGAATGCCGCCGTTGTGGGCGATCGGCTGCCCGTATTTCTAAACCAGGGGGTTGCCTAGATGGCCCAAACACCATTCCCACGCGAAAGCCGATTAACCAGCATCGTCCTGGCGTACAAAAACGCCGAGATGATCGCCGATGCGGTCTTGCCGGTGACACCGGTTCCCACGCCCGAATTCCGCTGGTCAAAATACGACCTAAACGCGCCGTTCCGAATCCCCGAAACCCTGGTGGGGCGCAAGTCTCGGACGAACGCGGTGGAAACGAATTCCACCGAAGAAGTCAGCAGCACCGAGGATTACGGGCTGGAATATCCCGTGCCCCAGCGCGACATCGATCGCCAAACCGACACCTTCCGCCCGGTGGAAATCGCCACCGAATGGCTGGCCCAGCTCATGGCCCTCAGCCGTGAAAAGCGGGTGGCCGACATGGTGTTCAACGCGGCGCTCTACCCCACGGCGAACAAGGAAACCCTGAGCGGCACGGCTCAGTTCAGCGACTTCACCAACTCCGACCCGCTGGCCAAGCTGCTGACGGTGATGGATGGGTTGATCATGCGCCCGAACAAAATCGTGATGGGCAACGCGGTTTGGAGCATCCTGCGCCGTCACCCCAAGTTGGTAAAGGCGTACCACGGCAACGAAGGCGGCGACGGCCTGATTTCTCGGCAGTTCCTAGCCGACTTGCTGGAGGTGCAGGAAATCCAGGTGGGTCAAGGCTGGGCCAACCTTTCCAACGTCGGCCAAGCGCCCAATATGCAGCAAATTTGGGGCAAACACCTGCTGTTGATTCACACCAATAAGCTGGCCGGCCCGCAGACGGGGCTGACCTTCGGGATGACCGCCCAATTTGGCCAAGCCTTTGCGGGGCGGATTGCTGACCCGCACATGGGCCTGCGTGGCGGGACGATCGTCCGCACGGGTTGGGAAATCAAAGAACTCGTGACGGCCCCATGGCTTGGTTATTTCATTCAAAACGCCGTGGCGTAAGCGATTGGTCGCTTGCGTCGCAGATGGTGGCGGACTTTTTGCGCGATCCGCAGGGGCATCCGCTGCCCGATCCACCGATTCAGGGAGCAACGATGGCTGATCCAAAACCCCCCTCCAACGACCCGATGGACGACCCAGACGGGCTTTGGAAGACTGACTACATTGACAGCGCCCCCAGTCCGGCTCCTGCACCGGCTCCAACCCCACCTAGCGAGGATTCCCAGTCATGACCGATACCAAGCGCACCTACCAAGTGCTTTCCCCCGTGGACTTTGGCGGCGATTTGGGGCTAGTGCGCCCGGTGGATGCAGCCGGAACGCCCGTGCCGACGACCGTTGAGCTGGATGACGATACGGCGCTGCCCCTGGAACTGGTGGGGGCGATTGAGCTGGTGGAACCGCAGCCCGAGAAGCCCGCGCCGAAACCGGCAAAAGCCAAACCCAGTGAGGCTAGCGAGGCGTGAGCTACGCGACGCTCGCCGACTTCCTAGACGGGTTCGACCTGCAAGAGGCGATCACTCTGACTAACCAGGCCGACCCCACGGCGACGACGGTGGACGAGGACGAGCTACAAGCCGCGCTGGACAACGCTTCGGCCGAAATCGATTTGTATGTGGGCGGGCGTTACGACCTGCCCCTGACCAACCCACCCGCGTTCCTGGGCCAAATTTGCCTCGACATCAGCCGCTATCGGCTGGAGCACGGCATTCCGCGCGACGACGTGCGGCAACGGTACGAGGACGCAATCAAAAAGCTGGAGGCGATCGCCACCGGCAAAATTCAACTCCCAACCGGCACGGGCGACCTCAGCGACGCGGCGACGCGGCTGCCTGAGTGGCAGGAACCGACGCGGGTTTGGGACACCAAGAGCCTGAGCCAATTCTGATGCGACAAGCGCTCGAAGCCGCCGTGGTGGCGGCATTGCAGCCCCTGGAAGCCAGCCACGGAGCCAAGGTCTATGCCTATCCCGACCAGGATTTCAACCGGGCGGCCTACCACTGCCTGATCCTCGTGGGCTACAGCGGTCTGACCCTGGCGGAACCGGCCACCTTTGACGGCGGCCCACAACTGGGGTCGGCCCAGGTGGAGCTGGACGTGCAAGCCAGCGACGCTTATGGGCGTACCAAGATGCTGGGGCTGCTGGACGCGATTCAGGAAGCCTTGACGGGCTTGCCTTTCGGCGACGGTGAAGCCTACCTGACCAAGGAGGGCTTTCTCGATCGCCAGCCCGGCCAATGGCGCTACGGGCAAAATTACACCTTCCCAGTGAGCTACCCCTATGCCGCAACCTAAGAAGCCCGCCCAGGCCACAAGGGGCAAATTAACCGAGGTGACGATCGCCCTGATGCCCCAGGGCCTTCGCACCCCGCCCACGACCACCAGCCTGACGGCCAGCACGGCCGCCAAGGGAGCCACCAGCATCACCGTGACCGGCGTGACCTCCGAAATCCAAGCGGGGCAAGCGCTGTTGTTCATTGATGCCACGGATGACAGCCAATACTTGGCGATCGTTTCGACGAAGGCGGCGGCCAGTGCCACCAGCCTGACGGTGTTGGCGCTGGGCGAGGCGATTCCGACCGGGGCGGTGGCCCAATATCCTCCTCGGTTCATGTTGCGAACCTCTGCTGATCTGGACACCTCAACCGACACGGCTGAGGTTGATTCGATGGATCACAACAACAAGGATTTCATCCCATTGGGAAGCTCCACCGAGTTTTCCCTGGAAGGGATGTACACGCATTACGATCCAGGCCGCCATACCTGCCTTTTTGCCAGCCGTAACAAGTTGGAAATCTACTGGACGCGCACCTACGGCCCTCCCAACGCCAAGTACAGCAGGGGCGAAGTGCATTCTGGGTTTGGGCTTGTGACCAACGTCGGTGAACCGAACTCGAACGATGACATGGTGCAATGCTCCGTGACGATTCAGGTAACGGAGCGCTTGCCCGATGTGCTGCCCACCCCGATCGCCTAATGGGGATCTGGAGTTGGCTGTCCGGCCAGCCCGCCGACTGGGAAGCCGAAGGCTGGACCAGCGCCGAAGAGCGTCGCAAGGCGCTGGAAAACTTGCAAGACGTGGAAGATTGCGAAAACGCCCTCCAGCAGGGCGATACGGAGCGGGCTGAGGGCTATCTGATTCGGATCCGCCAGGGGTTGGTTGACCTGGGCATCGACCCCGATGAGTTAACGCACTAGGAGCTTGGGAGCTATGGGCCGATCGCTGGAAATTGTGGTGCAGGAATACCTGGACTTGTCGCAACAGATGGCGGAAATCGCCGATGCAATGGGCTTTTTGCGGCAACGGCTAGAAACCTTGCTGGCTAAGGAGCCTGGGCAGAAGCACGAGTGTGAGGGCGGGACGTTCGCCCTCGTGCCGTCGCCGACCAAGGTGGAGGCCACCGTAGCGCCCACGCTGCTGGAGCCGCGCTACCAGAAAGTTACCGCCGACTCAGTGGCGTTGCGGAAGGCGCTGGAGCTGGGGATAGAAGTCCCCGCTCGGTTGGTGCTTCCCGAGAAGCCGTTCACCCTGCGGGTTCAGCTCAAGAAAGAGCCGTGAGCCGCGCCCTGCAAACGCGCGGGGTGTTTGCGATCGACTGTCGGCGACGGGGCGATCGGCTGTGGGTGGGGCTGTTGCTCCTCGATGGCGACCAGACCGGCCCGCGCACCCTGGTCAATCGGGACACCGAAGCCACCCTGAGCGTCGTCCTGCCGCCAAATCTTGACCCGATTTCTTATCAAGTGGAGCTTGCGATCGATGACCCCTTGCCTGCCGTTTAAGTCTTTGCCCGCGAACCCCGTCACCCACACGATCGGCAACGAGGTGATCGGCACTTTGGCGATTCCCAAATACGGGAGCCTGACTTTCAACGAATTGCACACCTTTCGCCAAAAGTTGAGCGAGCTGGAAGGCTTGCCCAATCTGGAATACGAGAGTTCTGTGCGGGCATGGCAGGCAACGATTTTGTTGCAATCGCGGCTTTGTCCCGATTGGCAGTTTGAGCACACGATCGCCCCAACCTGGCAAATCGATGCCAGTGATTGGGCGGCGTTCGATCGTCCGGTCAGCGCGGCGCTAGTCGAAGAGTTGAGCAACTTCTGGGCCAAGGAAGCCAACCGCTGGGAGCCAGACGGATACTCCATGGTGCTCCAGGGGCAAGATGCCAGTGAGCAAGCCAAGGCCTACGCCGAAGCCAAGGGGCTGGTGGTGGTGACGCGCGATGACTTCTCGAACCTGTATTACGTCTTCCGGCCGTTCCTGGTTCCCAAGGGTGGATTCCCCGCCTGGAAGGTGATCTGGGATTTTTCGGCGCTGACCGTTGAGGAGCCTGAGGAACAGCCCACTGCACCGCTGGGGGAGTAGATTGGGCGGCGGCGTTTTGGCGGCTGAACGCTGCCTGGCCGCAGTATTTCAGCGAGGCGGAGTTTGGCAACCGGCCGCTGCACCTGGTGGAGGGGGCGTTGCGGGAACTCGATCGGCGCGAGACCGAGGCCGCAGCCCGATCGGGCGATGCCGTCGCCACGATCGCCGCCAGCTATTTCCAAGCCCACAAGGCGCGGGTGACGGCCCTGGACTTCAACCCCTGGCGACGCGCCCTCGCCGTGCAGCGGGCCCGCGAGCAGGTTGACCCGCGCACCGCCGAAATTTTCCTGGAGCTGCAAGCCGAAAGCCGCTTGCCGAACTGGGCGCTACTTCTGATTGCTGACGAGATCCCTACCCTGAGTTTGGCTGCCAATGGCTAGCGCTGGAAGTGCCGGAATTGACATCATCATTGGGGCCGACCCTTCAGGACTGCTGAGTGGACTGAAGGGCATGGAATCGGCGATCGAGCGGTTTGCCGATCGGGTCGAAAAGGCCCTGAAGGACATCGACCTGAAGGGCGGCCTGAAAGATTTGCCGGGAGACCTGGGCGACATCGGCAAAAAGAGCGGCAGCCGGTTCAATGCCGCGTTCAAGGAAGCCCTTGACCCAAAAAACCTGGCTCAGGGTTTTGCTCAGGGCGTGGGGCAACAGCTCACCACCTTGCCGCTAAATGCCGTCGCCGGGGGCTTCAACCTGGTGGCGGGCGCGGTCGGCTCCAGCCTCGACAAGTTTAAAGAGTTCAGCGGCACGATCCAGCGGATCGGCGTGCTGACGGGCGAAACGGGCACGCAGGACATGGCGGCCCTGAAGAAAGAAATCGAGACGTTGGGAGCCAGCACCAGCAAGAGCGCCACCGAAGTGGCCCAAATGGCGGTGGAGCTGTCGGCGGCTGGGTTCAGCGCCAAGGAGCAGAAGGAAGCCCTGCGCGGGATCGTGATGGGTTCCGAGGCGACGGGCGAGAGCCTGAAGCGCGTGGGCGAGGTGGGCGCTTCGACGGTGCGATCGTTCACCAATGTGGGGCTAACGGCTGACTCGGCTGGATTGAAAGCCAAAGATATGGGCGCGGTAATGGACGCGTTGGTGGCCACCGGCAATGCCAGTGCTGCTGGTGTTGACGACCTAGGCGAATCGCTCAAGTACCTGGCTCCCACCGCTAACGCCAACAACCAGTCCCTCAACTCAATGCTGGTGTCGCTGGGGCTGCTTGCGAATGCGGGGCTGAAAGCGGGGCCGGCAGGGACGTACATGAGCGAGGTGATCTCGAATATGTCGATCGCCTCAGCCAAGGCTACGCCTTACATGAATTTGATGGGGCGATCGATCCAGGAAATCAGCGCCGTCAAAGGAATCGACGACCAGACGGCGGCATTCTTGGCCTTAGGCGTGAATACCCGCGATGCCAGCGGCAAGATGCGCGACTTTGACAAACTGTTACCGGATATCCAGCAACGCATGAAAGCGTTGAGTGCCACGGATCAGGCGGTTATCTCCAAGGCGCTCTTTGGCACGGAAGGGGGTAAAGCCGTTTCAGTGCTGGTCAATGCGACTGACGCGGACATCGCCAAGATGAACGCCTCGTTGAATCAGGCGGGCGGCTCTTCGCTGAAGGCAGGGACGGAACTCCAGAAGGGATTTGGGCCGGCGCTGGAGCAGTTGGGCGGGGCGATCGAGACCCTGCAACTGAAGTTTGGGGAGGCGCTGGCTCCGGCGATTGAGGGGATTGCGCGGCTGCTGGGAGATTTGTTCAGCCGCATGGCGGACACGGGGATGTTTGACCAGATGGGCGCGGCGTTTCAGCAGTTGGGCCAAACCCTGATGGGCATCACGGGCAACGACGCGGTGATGGACAGCCTGGCCCAGGCGATTTCCTCGGTGGTGACGGCGCTGGCCCAAATGACCGGCGAGGGAGCCGTGGCCTTTGCCAACTGGATCCAGCAGATGGGGCCCCAGATTCCGGGGCTGGCCGCGGGTTTCCAGGAATTTGCGATGAAGGCGATCGAGGTGGCCCAGGGGCTGGCTCCTCTGGCTCAGGCGGGCTTGCTGGTGGTGGGCATGGTGGCCCAACTCGGGCTGGCTTGGGGCGGCTTCATGAACCAAATCGGGCTGCCGGTGTTGCAAACGGTGACGACGGTGCTGACCGCGATCGGCGGGGCGATCGGCTCGGTGTTGCAAGCCGTGGGCGGGATGCTCCAAGGGCTGGCGGGCGTGGCGGGCGTGGTTCCCGGTCTGAGCGAGGCGTTGGGCGGTTCGGCGGCGGCCCTTCAGCGATCGGGCGCGGCGATGCAAATGTTTGGCGGGCAGATGAGCGGCGCACAGGGGGCAATCCAAGGCGCGGCCACGGCTTCGGGCAACCTGGCCACAGCCACCCAAGGGGCGACCGGTTCCGCCACGGCCCTGGGCACAGCCACCCAAGGCGCGGGCAAGGCGGCCCAAGGGGCAGCGGGCGGGCTGAATGCAGCGGCCGGGGGAGCCAACAGCCTCGGGGGAGCCGCCAACAGTGCCGCCAGTGCCAATCAGGGCTTGGCGGGCGCGGCCCAGGGAGCAGCGGGCGCGGTGAACCAACAGGCGGGCGCGGCGAATGCGGCAACCACGGCCAACCGAGGGCAGGCGGCGGCCTTGGCCCAAGCGGGCACGGCGGCTTCGACCCTGGCGGGCAACACCCAACGGGCGGGCGATGCGGCTTCGGGAGCCAGCAAGGGATTTAGCCAAACGACGGTGGCGGTGTTGGGGATGATGGGGCCGTTGGGCCAGGTGGCGGCCGCGGCGGCCAGCCTGTGGAACGTGTTGAGCAGCATCATGGGGTTCAAGCCTCCGGCGATTCCCGGTGGGGGCGGTGGGGGCAAGCCTCCCGCCAAGCCTGCGGCCAAGCCCGCCAAACCGAAGGCGCGGGCAAAGGGTGGGCCGGTGTGGCCCGGTGAGGCGTTCCTGGTGGGTGAGCGGGGGCCGGAGCTGTTTGTGCCACCGGGCAGCGGGATGATTCTGACGGCTTCGGAGACTTCGGGGCTGCTGTCGGCGGGCGTTCCGGGGTTTGCCGGTGGCGGGCGCGTGCGGGGCCGCGAGCCGATCGTGGTGGGCGAGGATGGCCCGGAAAGTTTTGTGGGCGGTTCGGGGGGCAAGGAAACGCCCTGGCGACGGATGTGGGGGGATTTGGCCCAGCAGGCGGATGCGCGGGCGATCGGCGGGCGTGGGAGCAGCGCGGGCGGTGTGGGTGGCTCGGGTGCGCCGATCGATGTGCAGGTGGAGATTCAGCCGCCAACCGGTGGGGGCGCGGGCGATGCACCCGCCACCGAGACGGGGTTGAGCGCTGAGGTCGATCGGGTGATTGCGGCGATCGATGCGCTGGCCACGACCCTCAGCCAGTCGGACGCGCAGAAAGCCGCCAACAGCAAGGCGTTTGAGGATTTGAACGCTAAGGCGGGTGCGCCAATCGATCGGGCGGCGTTCGATCGCACCCTGAGCCAAATCACGCAACTGCAAGGGCGGGGAGCCAGCGCCGACCAGTTGGGCACGGCGGCCACCCGCGCCAGTGAAGCCGGGATTGATGTGCGGGCGATCGGCGTGAAGCTCAGTGAGGACGTGGCGAAACAGGTGGAAGCCAACCTGGCCAAGGTGGCCCAGGCGGCCCAGGAGAAGACCGCCACGGGGATGGGCGCGACGGCGGGCAAGGTGGACAAGGGGACATTGGATCAAACCAAGGCGGCGGAAGACTTGGGGGCAAAATTCGACTCGCTGGCGGAGGAGGTTCGCGCCCTGGCTAGCAGCCCGCGCGACCTGACGATCAACGGCTCCCAGAACCCGTCCGCCGACGCGGCGAAGCTGATGGAACAGATGCAAGTTTTGGCGAGCGCGGGGGTGCGGCGATGAGTTTGACTTTGACCCTGGGGAGTCGCATCGTAATCCTGCCCCGGCGCGGGTTTCTGCCCGGTTTGGAGGGGTACGATCGCCGCGAGATTCGGATCGATGGGGGCGATGCGACGGGCGAGATTGCCTACAGCGCGGCGGGCACACCGATTCTGGACGGGCCAAGCGTGCCGAACAAACACCGCTGGCAAATCAGCGCCTACGTGACCGAGGAGCTGTATTGGTCGCTGTTGGCGCTCTATGCCGACCATGACGATCGGCGGCGCAGTTTCGCCAATTGGCAAATCGGGTTGGCGGATGAGAAGGCGCGGGTGGTGGATTTTGGCCCACGCACCCGGGCGATCGTGGGGGGCACGACGGAAGAGCCGATCGACGGTGGGGGCGTGGCCTATTTCGCGGTGTTCGAGGTGGCGATGTCCGCGCCGAAGGGTGAGCCGGTGAACAACCTGCAATACCCGTGGCTCGTGCGTTTCGGGCTGTCGGAGCTGGAGGTGGTTGCGCCATGATCAACCTGACGGCTCGGGGCACTCGCCTGACGGTGGGGGGCAAGGATTTTAGCAAGGCGCTGGTGGCTGGCTCGGTGAGCGATGCGCTGATCGATCGGAGCGGGGTGGTGTTGCGATCGGGGTCGATCGAACTGGCGCGGGTGGCGGATTTGGACGAATCCCTCGATCCGCGCCTGAACCTGATCCGCTGGGCGCGGGGTGTGGAGGTGTCGATCGAGCTGAAAACCGAGGCGGGGGCTTGGGCCAAGCTGCCCTGCCAGGAGCTGTATATCCTGAACGCCCAACCGGAGGACAGTCAGGGGGCGCGGCTGACCCTGGAACTGGGCTGCTGGCTCAGTTTGAACGAATGGCAGACCAGCACCGACCCGGAGGAAGAGCGCCAACCCACCGAGGCGGAAAGCAAGCCCCAGGTGTACCAGCGCCAAACCCTGTTGGCGGAGTTTCTGGGCAAGCTGAATGTGACTGGGGTGAGCGGCGTAACCCTGACGGGGCAATGGATTGGTTCGGTGGCGACCGACCTGCAAGGGGGCTATCTGGAGAAGGCGGGGCAACTGGCCTACAGCAGCGAGCAGCCCTGCTATCTGGTGGCGGAGGGGAAGGCGGTGCGGCTGGTGCCGATCGATCTGGCTCCCGCGCCGTTTCACCAGGTGGCGATCGGGGTGGGCGAGAAAACCTATGCCCCGCAAACGGCGGAACCGCCCGTGGAACGGTATGTTTGCACCGCTAGCCCGTTGGTGCAGAAGCCAGAAACCGAGTGGGAGCGATCGGGTGCTTGTGTGAGCCGTCGCTACTCGGACTCGGGCGGGTCGGAGCTGTGGGAGTTTTGCACGGGCGATCCGGATCAGGAGACCTACCGGCTTCAGGAGCCGGAAACGGTGCTTGATCCAGACAGCAGTTCGACGGGGCTACGTACAAGCCAACGCCGCATCAAACAACAGTTTTGGGCGGCGGATGATGGTCGGCTTTTGACCGAACTGGAGGTGATGTATCGCCCTCGGATTGCGGTGCTGGCGGGGGCTTACGGGGAGCTGGATGAGGACGTGCCTGACCCGTGGGGCGAGGTGATGGCGGAGCGGACGACCGTGACCTATGCCTACGACCCGGCGACGAAGGTGCTGGCCCAGCGGAAAGCCGTGACCCAAAAGACGATCGCGGAGATTGCACCTCGGATCGTGGCGAACTATTCGCTACCGGCGAATTTCACGAGCCTGCGGGATGCGGAAATGCATATCCAAAGCTGGTTTCGGGACACGAAGGGGCGTTGGGTAGCCACGGAGCGCAAGTTGCGGGCGCGGAATTTGGCCCAATCGCAGGTGGTGGACGCGTTAGAGGGCAGGGGCACGTATGACATGGTGAACGTCGCGTGCAATTTGGTGCGCGTGCCGATCGGGGAGGGCGGGGCCCAGGCGGCGGATAGCGGGGCCAGCCAACCGCCTGCGACGCAATATCGCAGCAAGCAGGATGAGGCGGACAAGTTTGAGAACAAGGATCTGAAGGGGGTGGCGACCTTTGAGCCGATCGGTGGCTCGAAGTATCGGCCGCAGAAGGTGGTGGAGGATGTGCCGCTGGCTCAGACCGAGACGGCGTTGGCGGCCTGTGCGCGGGTGGGCGGGTCGTTGCTGTTGGGGCGACACCAGGGGGCGACGCTGGAGATTCCGGTGGCGGATAAGTTCCTGGGGCCGGGCTATTTGCCCCTGAAGCGGATCGATGTGATCGATCGGCAGTCGGTGAAGAGTTTTTTGGCGGACGGGGCGACCTGGGCTTTCAGCCAAACCGAGGCGCTGCTTGGCTTTGCGCATTTGTGCTGGTTGGGGACGGCTCCCTACGTGGCTCCGACGGGGGTGAGCGGGGCGACGATCCAAATTTCGACGGCGGGCACGGGGCTGGTGGTGGGGTCGGAGCTGCGGTTTGCGGCGGTTCCGGGGGGTGGGTTGCCGCCAGGGTTGGGCGATCGGCCCTACTACGTGGTGGCGGTCAGCCCCACGGGGATTCAGGTGGCGGAAACCCCTGGCGGTGTGCCGGTTTTGCCGGGTGCGCCCCCTCCGGCTCCGGCGCTACCCCCTGCCGATGGGTTGCCGCTGCCGGGGGGCGGGGCGATCGATCCGGCTCCGGCGTTTGGGGGCGCGGCGTTCGTGGTGGTTCCGTCCACCACCATCACCGTGCCCTACAGCGCTTTCGAGTCGGTGCTGAACCCGTCGATTCCCCATTTGGCGGGCCTGCGCTTGGGGGCTTCCCACGGGGTGGGCCGATCGGCGGATCACCTGGTGGGTCTGGGTCTAGGGGTTTCCCACTCGGTTTGGCCTCGGGTGGATCACTTGGTGGGTCTGCGTCTGGGCGTTGCTCACGGGGCGGAGGGCGGCAAGGTTGCTCCTCACCAAGTGGGTCTGGGTCTGGGCGCGGTTCACGGGGCGGAGCAGGGCAAGGTGGCTGCTCACCTGGTGGGTCTGGGTCTGGGCACGGTTCACGGGGTGGAGGGCGGCAAGGTGGCTGCTCACCTGGTGGGTCTGCGGCTGGGTGCTGCCCACGGGGTGGAACGATCGGCGGTTCACCTGGTGGGTCTGCGTCTGGGTGCTGCCCACGGGGTGGAACGATTGGTGGCTCACCAAGTGGGTTTGGGTCTGGGCGCGGCTCATGGGGCGGAGGGCGGCAAGGTGGCTCCTCGCTTGGTGGGTTTGGGGCTGGGTGCGGCTCATGGGGCGGAGGGCGGCAAGGTGGCTGCTCACCTGGTGGGTCTGCGTCTGGGCGCGACTCACCTTGTCCAGAACGGGGATGTGGGGGCGCTCTACGCGATCGCCCGGGCCAAGGGCAGCCTGCTTTCGCCCAAGGATGCGGCGGTGGTCTTGTCCCGAGCGGGTGGTTCGGTGGAAGCCGGACTGGCGATCGTGCCGGATTTGTAACGTGCTTTAACTTTTTGTAGGAGGCGAAAATGCCGCAATATCTGACCCTGAGAGAGTATGAGGCTGCTGAACTGTCGTGGCTGATCAACGATGCGACGACGCTTTTCGCGATCGCGGGGACGGGTGTGCCGGACGATACCTGGACTTCCCAGCAGCTTGTGGCGAATGAGCTGATTGAGGGCGGGGTGAACAATTACCGCCGCACGTCGATCAAGCCTGGGTCTGCCGTCACACCTACCTTTGACGTGACGGATAACCGCACGGAGGTGAATGATCAGACATTTTTGGCAACGATTCCCGTGGGACAGACCTGGGCTTACCGCTGGACGGCGGGGATTCGGAATGCGGCGGCTTGGGCGAACCGGCAAATCACCACAGTCACGCCTGCTTCGGGCACGATCACTTTTCCTGCCAATTCAGGCACGTTTGCGGTGAACCAGCGGGTGATCATCACTGCGGACGCGGGGGGCGTGCTGCCGGGTGGGGTGACGGCGCTGCAAATCTATACGCTGCAAGGGGTGACGGGGACGACGACGATTACGGCGAACTTGCGGGCGATCGGCTCGGGCACGAACCTGACAATCTCTTCGGCGGGGAGTGGCACGTTGCGGGTACGGAATATGCCGGACTTCTCGTTTGAAGCAACGGTGGAAGATGCCGACCAGAGCGCGTCTGGCTCGTTGTCGTTTTCCTATCAGTATTTTGCGAAGCGTGCACAGGCGCTCTAAACCATGGCTACAAGTATCAATTGGATTGCTACTCCGCTAGTAGTGGGATCGAACAGCCTGTCGGCGGCCAATCCGACGTATGACGGGTCTGGCACGGTTGTGACGGTTGTGCCGACGGTTTCGGTCAAGACGGCGATTTATGTGTTGGATGCGATCGCGACGGGGGCGACGAACGCAGCCGGCGGGCTGCTCTATTGGGTGCGGGTGAATGGGGCGAACCGCTGGCTGGAGGAGGTTTCGCTGATTCGTCCCTCGATTACCCCGAGTGCCACAACGTTGCCGGAGCGAATCACGATTGTGCGATCGGAGTTCAATCCGGTGCTGCTGGAGGTGGGCGATAGTTTGGCGGCCTATGTCACGGTGGCTAATCCCTTTAGCGTTCGGGCCTACGGGGGTGTTTTCTGATGCAGGGAGTATTGCATGGGGTGAATCCGGGGCGGCGTGCCTTGATCGCGGGGAAGGAACCTTTGCGATCGGGGGAGTACTGGGCAACGCAGTCCGGGGATCTGGCGTTGGCGAATGAGCCTGCGGGGGCGAGGGTGACGGTGTTGAATGCCACTTCGCAGGTGATCCGGGTGTCCGGGCGATCGTTGTCGGGGCTGAGTCGCCGGGGCTTGTCCTTTGCGGGTCGGAGTCGGCTGAAGCTGAATCCTGGGCAGGAGGGGAAATTTTTGGCCACCGAGGCGGGCTGGCTGGCGGTGGGCTTGGACACGGAGTTTCCGGTTGACCCGCTGGCTGGCTCGTTGGAGCTGGCCCTGCCGTTTGACCAGGGGCTGGTGGATCTCTCGCCGGAGATCCGGGGGGCGGGAACTCCGAAGGTGGTTACGGCGGGGGGATCGCCAATCATTTCAACGGCCCAAAGCAAGTTTTACGAGCGGAGCTTGGCGCTGAACGGGGTGGATCAGTCGCTTTCGATTTCGGGGCATAGCCCTCCGGGGACGGGGGATTGCTGCTACGAGGGGTGGTTTTTTGCGCCTACGGTGAAGAGTGGGGCGCACTTGATCAATACGGGGGGCGGGGCTGCCTCGTTTTTGCTCTATTTTCCCTATTCGGCGGGGCTGGCTATCTACTCTCAGGAAGCAAACCAAATTATGTCAAACGCTGTGGTGGCGGCGACTTGGCAGCATTTTGCCCTGTGGCGGCTTGAGGGGGTTTGGCGGCTGGCGGTGGACGGGGTGATTGCGGGGAGTTGGGAGGCGAACTTCGATATGGTGAGTTCTTCGTTCTCGATCGGTAACAATACGTCTCCCGCTGAATCCTTTGCGTTTGCGGGGTTTTTGCAGGATTTCCGCTATTACCGGGCGGCAAAGTATGGGACGGCTAACTTTGCGCGACCGGGGAGTGTGTTGTGATTCAGCAGGTTTTGGCGGCGGCGACGCTGCGACTGCGGTTGGGGCGGCTGATGCGCGGATCGACCGATCGCCAGGACTCGCCCCCTGTGCCGATTTACCTGGGCTGCAAGGGGGGGATTCACGAGGTGAAGGTGGGCGACAAGGTGGAGCGGGTTCCGCAGTCTCGCGTCATCACTCGCGGGGCGCTGGTGGTGGGGGAGCCGTGTTCGTTGGTGCATGGGATGTTGGACGGGATGAGCGGTGATTGACGGTGGGTAATTTCCTGAGTGGGTTGATTGTCCAGGTGGGCCAACGGTTGCGGGGCGATCGGTTGCGGCGATCGGCGGAACCGAAGTCGCCGCAGATGGAGCGCTGGACGTATGACGGCTTCAGCGGTGGCCAGCACTGGGTCAAGAGCACGACGACGGGCAAGCGGATGGCGGGCAAGCCTTCGACGAATGGGGCGTTGGTGCTGGGGGAGTCGGTGCGGTTTGTGGGCGGAACGATCGACCAAATGCCGCACCGGGAGCCGACTGAGGTGGTGTTGCCCGCCAGCACGCCGATGGGCAAGGTGATCGCGGTGTCGCTGGACGGGTTGACCGTGCCCACGCCGAGCCTGTCCCGAGTGGGCGGGCACGTGCCGAAACCGTTGGCGGCTGCGGTGGACGGCGATCGGCTCTATGCGTCGAAAACCGGGAAGGATAAGCGATCGTGGGTTTTGGGTTCGACGACTCAGCAGGTTTGGTGGGACAAGACGGACAAGGAATTCAAGGCGGTCACGTTCCCAAACAATTACTGGGAACGGGTTTGGAAGGGAAACGGCTTTTGGTTTAGTAAGCCGAGTTTGGTGACGCGGAATTCACAATCTTCAAGCGTGACCGAAACGAGTTCGTCTAAGCGGACGCTGGATCTTTCGGAGCGCCAAGCGTTTGTGCCCGCGATCGAGCTGCCAGTGGCTTCGATCGAGCTGATCTTTTTGGGCGATCGGTGGGTGTTTCCTGGCTCTTTTTATCAAAGAGACGAGGTGGAATCCCTGGAAACGTGGGACTACGAGGCGGGAATTTATGTGGGGTTTCCGCCGCCGTGCGGTGCGCCCTCGCTTAAGCCTTACGTGCCAGAACCGGATCTAATTCGTACCTCGGTTTATGACGGGCGACGGATTGTTGACGCTTTTGCTTCGACGGTGATGGGGCTGGTGGCCTACCTGCGTTCTACCGGAATTAACTGCACGGGGTATCGGTTTCGCAACGAGCCTGGCCAGCCGCTACGGACGACCGCCTACGATGGCCCGTCCTCCGGCCCACCCGGGGCAAAGTGGACAGACACCTGGGATGGGTGGCTAGATTTGGTCGAATTTGTGACGGATCCGCTGCCGCCACCGTTGCCGCCTCCAGAGCCTGCCCCGCCGCAACCGGCCTGTAGTGCGCCGCCGAGCAATCCGACTGCTCCGCCCGGAACAGCCGAGCGACGGGCACTGAGAGTGACCTGGACGTATGAGTATCGGCTGAATATTCCTGACGTTTTCCTGAAGCCTTCGGGGCTGCTGAAACGCAATTGGAAGTGGGAAGAAACCAGCAACCGACGCACTCAAGACGGGGCGGAAGTTTACAACAACAAAACCTACGACATTGACGTTTGGTTGCCGGTGGTTGCTGATAAGACCGGCGAAGCGGTGATTGTCGTAAACCTCAAGAAATCCGGCACAGAAACGGCAAGCTTGGAGGAAAAGTGGTATTGGTCGCCCAGCGGCAATACGCTGGTGGAACTGGATGCAGCGATTTTTCGCCCTGTCTTGGTTGACGCGCTGGAGATTCGTGATCAGGGGCGATTGTTCTGGACTCCCAAGCCGGTTCCTGATTTGATTGTGCCAACCACGGGCGATCCCTATTTGGCGCGGGTGGTGCGTCCTGAAGGCGACAAGATTCCGACCGAAAAAAATCAGTTAGTTTTGATGGAGGAATGGCTGATTCCTTCGGGCACAAAAACGACAAAAAAAGAGAAGGTTTACGCGCTCAAAATTCCCGAGGAGTCGAAAATTGACTGGTACAGCTTCCACCCTTGATTGCGCGATTCTGATTCCGGTTCACAACGCAGAACGCTGGCTGGGGCGCTGTTTGGAGGCGGCGACGGCGCAACCGGTGCGCTGGATTTTGGTGATTGATGACGGCTCAACGGATGGCTCGTTGGGCATTATTTCGGATTGGGCGCGGCGCGATTCAAGGATTTGTTATCAATCAAATCCCTTGCCGCGCGGGGCTTGCCAAACCCGCAATCGCTTGCAGGATTGGGCGCTGATTTTGGGGGTGGAATGGCTGCAATTTGTGGATGCTGACGACTGGCTGCTGACGGGCAAGATCGCGCGGATGATTGCCCAGGCGCGCCCGGGAAGTGAGCTGCTCTGGTGCGACTTGGTGCGATTTGAATATAGCTATTTCCCGCCCCGGCGCAAGGTGATGCGGTTCATCGACCCGCATGGGTATGGTTTTCCGCCCAATCCGGGCTGCTGGCTGATTCGGCGATCGTTGCTGGAGCGGTTGCCGGAACTCCGCTGGGATGAGGCGTTTCGGGAGTGCCGGAACGACCTAGATTTTTGGATGACGGCGATATCTCTGGGGGCGCGGACGCAGCGCACACCCTTTGTGGGGTTTGCCTACCGGGCGTTTTGGGGGCCGGGGCAACTGACCCAGAATCCGGCACGGCATGAACACGCCCTATTGGAAGCCAAGCACCCGCAATGGCTGCTCGATCGACGGGTGGTGATTGAGGAGAAGACAACGCGGACTCCTGCGATCGAGACCCATTTCGTGAGTCCCTACGATTGCCCGAAGACGATCGAGGGGGATCCGGCGGTGCTGGTGGATGTGTCGCCATTCACGGAGCCTGAGGCGGACTGGGCGCGGGTTTGCGAGGTGTTGCGGGTTCTGGGTCGCCGCAATGTCCCGTTGCGGGTGACGGTGCTGTGGCCCTGGGGCGCGGGGGGCGATCGATTGCGGGCGATCGGGGTGAAGCACTTGACGCTGGCGAGTCACCCTGGGGGGGTGTTTGCGGTGCGCGTGCGATCGGGTTGGGAGGACTTACCGGGTGTGCCGGTGGGGGTGTTCGATCCTCCGGTGGTTGTTGCCAATTGGCGAAAATCCCGCCCTCGCGAACTGGCGGGGACGGGATCTAATCTTTTGCGGATCTAATTTTGAATGATGATTAGATCCTATTTCGAGCGCGCGGCTACACAGTCGCCAAACAAAAAT
>Ga0209278_1000827_pt1 | contig 20876 bp, 19 predicted proteins | sample JI81BgreenDNA_FD_187504 | JGI IMG/M metagenome (GOLD analysis project Ga0209278, IMG submission 187504) | Wastewater effluent complex algal communities from Wisconsin, to seasonally profile nutrient transformation and Carbon sequestration -... | ecosystem: Engineered > WWTP > Effluent > Algae... | reverse complement strand
CGGATGTGGACCCGCGACAGCTCGCGGCTGCAAGGCACCGAACTGCTTTTGCCCGTTTATGTAGGCAACCTAACCCCCTGGAACGTGATTTCAGGCTCATTCGAGGTGAATTTATCGTCCCAAACCGGATTGCGTGTGCTGGGAGTAGAACGCAACGGCACCTTGCTCGCCGGCGTTAACCAAACCTTCTTGGGGCAACAATCGGCCACGAGCTGGGAGGTGAGTTTTGCCAGCCCCACAGCCTTGAGCGGTGGCGGCATACTCTGCTATCTGCGCATAGCTGTTCCCAATTTGTACACCTTCAACTACCAGTTTACGGTTAGCTTCAGCAACACCCTCTTCAACCAAAACCTCACGGCTTTGGTGAGCAGCAGCACCCAAACGGCCATTGCCTTGCCGCAAATCACCATCTCGCCCAATAACGCTGAGGTGGTGGCCGGCGAAACCCGTCAGTTTACGGCCAGCAACGGTTTTGCACCTTACCGCTGGACGGTGAGCGACTCAACCCTCGCCACCATCAGCACCACCGGCTTGCTCACCGCGCGCCAAGGTGGGGTGGTAACCATTACCGCCACCGACTCGGTGAACGCCACCCGTACTTCGGGCAATATCCAATTGTACGACACCCGTTTGTACGTACGCGATACGGTACTCATAGCTGGCGATACCGTGGTAGATGTAGCTGTATTTATGGACCAGCTGCCCCAAGGGAAGTCGATTACAGCCGTATCGTTTGCTTTCGACTACAACGCCAATTTCTTACAGCCTTTGGGCGTGGTGCAGGCCGGTACCGCCAGTGCCAGCTGGTCGGCAGCCACCAACATGGTAGGCAATAACCGCTATTCCATTGCTTTGGCTGGAACCACAGCCCGATCGGCCGCTGGCAATTTATTTTTCATCCGTTTTAAGGTGCTGCCCGCCTTTACAGTCAACAATACGCTATCCTTGAGCAACATCCAGGCTACTTTGAATGAGGGCAATCCCAACTTCCTGCTTGACAATGGCCAGATACGCTCGTTGCCTTGTTCGCCTGTGGCCACGGTAAGTCCTTCGGGCAATGTCACCTTTTGTGCGAATCAGCCCACCCAGCTTGCTGGTCCTTCGGGTACCGCCTACCAATACCAATGGTCGCGCAACGGTACGCCTGTAGCTGGTGGCAACAACCGCTTGTTTACCCCTTCGTTGAGCGGCAACTATACCCTGCGTGTTTCGCTCAACAGCAGCTGTTTTGTGGTGAGCGATACCGTACGTGTGACCATCAACCCGTCGCCCATCGCCCAAATCACCCCATATGCCGATACCTTGCACGCCTGCTCTGGCGATACCGTGGTACTTCGTGCGTACCGCGAGCCGGGCTATACCTTGCAGTGGTTCCGCAACGGCAACACCCTCTCGGGCGCAACCGATACCGTGTTTCGAGCTACGCTCAGCGGCGCCTACACCGTTCGTTCTACCCTCAACGGCTGCCAAACGCTATCGGCTGCTCAGCTGGTGAACATCCGTACGTTGCCGGCCAAACCAACCATCACCGTTACCGGATCGCCCGTATGTGCAGGCGACTCGGCCACCTTACGCATACCGGCGACCAGTCTGCAACGGCAGTGGTTTAGTGCCAGCGGACCCATCGCCGGCGCTACCGATACCGTGCTCCGCGTGCCTGCCGGCAAGTATACCGTTCGCCTTACCGATGCCTTTGGCTGTCGCGTTTTCGCCGACTCGGTAACCGTTGTCGCCGCCACGGCCTCAGCGCAAATCAACGCCTCGGGGGCAACAACGTTCTGTCAGGGCGGTTCGGTTAACCTCGACCTCACCCAAGCCACCACCTTTGTGCGTTGGTTCCGCAACGGCATACAGCTACCCGATACCCTTCGTCCGCTGGTGGTCAACCAAAGTGGAGCCTACACCGCTGCCTATCGCCTTTCGGGCAACGCATGCACCTTTACCACTGCGGCTATTCAGGTTACGGTAACGCCTAAACCGGTGGTTACACTCGATAGCATCTTACCGGTTTGTGTCAACAGCCCTTCGTTTCAGTTGATTGGCGGCCTACCCGCAGGAGGAACCTTTGTTGGTCCCGGCGTGGTGAACAACCGCTTTAATCCAAGCACGCTGGCACCAGGCACCTACTTGGTGAAGTATGGCGTACAAGTAAACGGCTGCAGCGATACGGCCAGTCGGTTCATTCAGGTGTTGGCCCTACCGGGCACTACCTTCCCTGTGCAAGCCGCCGTTTGTATCAATGCCCCGGCCTTCGCCCTCAGTGGCGGTTTGCCTGCCGGTGGCGTATATTTTGGCACTGCGGTGAGTGGTGGCAATTTTAACCCGGCTTTGGCGGGAATCGGCACCCATACCGTTGGTTATACCACCCAAAATGCCAACGGTTGTCGCGATACGGTGCTCCGCAGCATAACCGTGAATGCCTTACCAGCGGCGAACATCAGCCAAGGTGCCACCGCTGCATTTTGCCAGGGCAGCAGCGTCGTGCTCAACGCCAATACAGGCACCGGCCTCAGCTACCAATGGCTGCGCGATGGCCTTTTGCTTAGCGGACAAACTACCTCCAGCTTGGTGGTGAACCAGGCAGGCAGCTACCGCGTGGTGGTGACCAATGCCTCGGGTTGCCGCGACAGTTCAGCCGTTACCGTTGTCACCGAAAATGCCCTGCCCAATACTACCGTTACCCCTGCCGGTCCCACAACCTTCTGTCAAGGAGGCGCGGTGGTCCTGAATGGTGTTTCGGCGCCCGACCGCAGTTATCGTTGGTTGTTCAACGGCAGTGCGGTGAGTGGCAACCTCACACCTACGCTTACCGCCAACGCCAGCGGAGCCTACCGATTGATTGTGACCAATGCCGTAACAGGTTGTTTCGATACCTCGGCCGCTGTAAGCGTGACAGTAAATCCGATACCCGCAGCACAGATTAGTCCCGTAGGATCGCTAACCCGCTGTGTGGGCGACAGCGTAACCTTAAACGCTACTACAGGTACAGGCTTCAGCTATGTGTGGCTCTTGAATGGCAGCGTACTGACCGGAAGCACCCAGGCCAGTGTGCGGGTAGGTGCAGCAGGCAGTTATCGGGTACTTATTACCAATAGTGTTACGGGCTGTTTCGATACCTCTGCAGCCGTTAGCGTGGTAATCGTTCCTTTGCCTACGGCTACGGTTTCGGCAGCCGGTAGCACCACCCTCTGCGAAGGCAATACCGTAGTGCTCAATGCCAATACCGGTACTGGCCTTACGTATAGCTGGCTCCGGAATGGAGTGGCCATAGTAGGCCAAACAGCGGCGAGCCTTACCGCTAGCCTGGCTGGAAGCTACCGGGTGGTAGTCACCAACGCCACGGGTTGTTTCGATACCTCGGCAGCCTTGACCGTAACCGTGAACCCGAAACCAGCAGCGCCCGTTTTGACCACCAATGCCGATACGATTTTTGCAAGTCCCGGCACCGATCTCCTTTGGTTCCGCGACGGCATTTTATTGGCCGGTGTTACCGACAGTACGCTCATCATCACGCAAAACGGAAGTTATCGTGCGCTGCGTTTGAGTGCACAAGGTTGTAATTCCGACAGCTCCAATGCCATTGTAGTGACGAATGTAGCGGTGGCCGACGAGCAAGTGCTTCAAGCACGCATTTACCCTAACCCAACGGCAGGTTTGCTGATTTTGGAGTTGGAAAGTTCGAATCAAGAGGCTTTAGAGATCGAATTTCGTTCGGTAACCGGAGCATTGGTGTATCAAAAGCGCTATGCAGCGGGCAGTTATGCCGACCGCGAACAGCTCCAGCTTGACGAGTTGCCACCAGCGGTTTATCTGGTACAGCTCCGGCAGGGTGAACGTTTGAAATACCAGCGCCTTGTAATTCAGCGCTAAATAACATTCAAGTAAGAGGGCGGGGAGGAATTCCCGCCCTTCGTTTTTTCTAGCATTTCAGCTATTAAATCGCTATTTTTGTGTTATTGGGTGATTAGCTCAGCTGGTTTAGAGCACTACCTTGACAGGGTAGGGGTCGATGGTTCGAATCCATTATCACCCACCATTTTCCCGCTAGTCGGGATTTTTTGTGCCCAGCGAATAGATAAACTAGCTCAGTCGACCACCATACAACGCACCCGCAGTAAAGGCGGCTGAGGTGGTGGCGCTTGTGAGGAGTTAGCAGGCGCAGTTGTGCCGCTAAGCCTCGGCAATTCGGCGGCCGAAGCCAAGGTAAAAGCGAGGGCAGCCAAGAGTGCTATTCCAAAAACAGAATCGGCTATCCGGCTGTATAGTACTTGTGTAGGCGATAGAAATCGTGTTTGCATGAACCACTTACGACTTGTCGTGGTTTTCGGATTGGTGCGACCGTGTATTATCCTTGCTTTACCGTATTTTCGCCTCAACGTTACCTTATGTCGATGTCATCCCCCTCGCTGCTCGAGCAGCTCAACGCCAGCAGCACCAATACACTTTCGGCACAGCTGGGCATACGTTTTACACGTGTAGAACCCGGTTTAGTAGAAGCCACCATGCCAGTTGACCACCGCACACACCAGCCCTTTGGGATGTTGCATGGCGGTGCGTCGGTAGCCTTGGCCGAAACCGTAGGGAGTGTGGGCTCGAATATGCTTGCCGGAGAAGGTCGTGCAGCCGTGGGCCTCGAGATCAACGCCAACCACGTGAAGTCGATCCGCACGGGAGAAGTGTTGTGCACCGCACGCATCGTACATCAAGGCAAACAAACCCACATCTGGGACATTCGCATCACGGGTCCCGAGGGGCAGCTCATCTGCATCAGCCGCTTCACCGCCGCCATCATCGACTTGCCCAAACCGTGATCCATACTACCCGGAAAAATACCGCCACACTGCGGCAGTTTGTCGCCGCAGCCACTGCCGAGGGACTGCCGTGGGTGAGCTTTCGTTTGCCGGGAGAAAACCACAGCCACTGTTGGCTGCAGCTCGATGTAACACCCGCTACTCTGGCTGTCGAACAAGCAGGTTTTGTGGTAGCGCCTTTCGACTGGCCCCAGCGCAGCGCTACGTTCATCCGTCGCGATTTGGCCTTTACCGGTCTCGAGTTTAATCCCGACGCTTTGCAGTTTGGCACCCTCACCGCCAGTCAGCTGCTGCGCCTCACCCAGTTGCAGGCACGATTGGCGAGCGAAGATGCGCCCATTTCGACCAAAGCGACGCTGCCGCCTTCTACGAGTCACCAACAGTATCAGCAAACCGTTGAAGCAGCCTTGAAGGCCATTGGCCAAGGTCAGCTGCAAAAGGTAGTGCTTTCGCGCACCCTGCAGCTACAGTTTGCGAAGCCCATCGATTCCAGCGCCGTTTACGACGCCCTGTGTGCCCTCTACCCCGACGCCTTTGTGAGTCTGTGTCGCCTCCCCAGCGGCGAATGTTGGCTCGGCGCATCACCCGAGCTGCTGGTGGATTACCGCGCTAACGGCCTCAGCACCATGTCGCTCGCCGGCACCCGCGCTGTGAGCGATGATGACCAAGGCTGGCAGCCCAAAGAAGAAGCCGAGCAGCAGATTGTGACCGATTACATCCGTGAGCAGCTCGCCGCCCTGGGCATGGAGGTGAGCATCGCCCCCCGCGAGACCATCCGTGCCGCTCAAGTATGGCATCTGCGTAGCCGCATCGAAGCCCACGGGCAGGTAGGCCTCACGGAGGTGCTCGAAAAGTTACACCCCACCCCGGCTGTTTGCGGCTACCCGCTGGCAGCTGCCCGCAGTTTTATCGCCACCCACGAGGCGCACCCCCGGCAGTTTTATGGGGGTTTCCTCGGGCCCATACAGCCCGACGGCAGCGCCCGGCTGTTTGTGAACCTGCGTACCGCCGCGCTGAGCGAGCAGGCGGCCAGTCTCTATCTCGGTGGCGGACTGGTAGCCGGTTCCGACCTCGCCGCCGAGTGGGCCGAAACCGAAGCCAAAGCCCAAACCCTTTTAGCCGCCTTTCGCCATGCCGGAATTGATCCACAATGAAGTAGCCGCCATCATCAGTGCCAGCCTGGCACGCCTCGGGCTCACCGAAGTGGTCATCTCGCCCGGTTCTCGCTCGGCGCCCCTCAGCCTGATGTTTGCCCGTCAGGGCTGCTTTCGCATACAAACGGTGCTCGACGAACGTGCCGCCGCCTACATCGCCCTCGGCAAAGCCCTGGCCACCCGCAAACCCGTCGCCCTCATCTGCACCTCCGGTACTGCCCTGCTCAACTACGCCCCGGCCATCGCCGAAGCGTGGTACCAGCGGGTGCCGCTGGTGGTGCTCAGTGCCGACCGCCCCATCGCCTGGCTCGACCAAGGCGATGGGCAGGTGGTGCATCAAGCCGAGGCCTTGCGTACCCACCTGGTGGGCTATGCCACGGCCCCCGAGCAGCTGCACGACGACAGCGACCGCTGGCAGCTGCGCCGCAACCTCAGCGAGCTGTGGCAGCAAGCCGTTCAACAGCGTGGTCCGGTTCAGCTCAACGTACCCCTGCGCGAACCCCTCTACCAATTACCCGAGCCTTTCGCCCCCGAAACCCAAGCCGTTTACCACAGCTACCGCAGCAGTGGCGAGCAAGATATACCCGAAGCACTGGTGCACGACTGGCACCGCGCCAGCAGCATCTGGCTGCTCCCCGGCGCCGGCAGTGCCGATGAGCTGCAGCAGCAGGCCGTAGAAGCCCTCGCTGCCGATCCGCGCGTGCTGGTGGTGGCCGAGCCGCTCAGCAATATTACGCCCACCTTAGCAGGCATCGATGAGCTGTTGCGCATCACAGGCACCCTCGCCCTCCCCGAATTGATCATCAGCTGGGGAGGTCCTTGGCTTTCCAAACGCCTCAAACAAGCGCTGCGTGCGCATCCCCATACCCACTGGCGCATCGACCCGCTAGGCCGTCCACACGACAGCAGCATGCGCCTGGGCGCCCTGTGGCTCGCCCACGAAGGAGAAGCCCTCACTGCGCTGGCCACACTGCCCCGAGGTCGTGGCGACTATGCACGCCAGCAGCAGGAGCAGGCCGCGGTAGTGCTCGAACGTTTGAACCCACTTTGGGCGCAGTTGCCGCACAGCGATCTGGCGGTGATGCGGCAGCTACTCAGCTGGCTCCCGGCCAATGCCGCACTGCATCTCGGCAACTCCATGCCCGTACGTTACCAGCAATTTGCCGCGTACGGTACCACACAGCGCGAGCTGCTGCATGCCAACCGCGGCACCGCCGGCATCGACGGCGTGACCAGCACCGCCCTTGGCTTCGCAAGCTGTTGGGAAGGAGCAACGGTGCTCATCACAGGCGAGCTGTCGTTTTTGTACGACCTCAACGCTTTCACCATCGATACCGTGCCGCCCAACTTCAAGGTGGTGGTGTTGCACAATGGCGGTGGCGATATCTTCCGCATCATCGACGGGCCGCGCCAGCAGCCTGAGCTCGAAACGCTCTTCGCCACGCCACGGTCCGCACAAATCGACAAACTCGCCGAAGGCTGGGGGCTGGGGGTGTTTGAGGCCAGCGATGCCCTATCTTTGCGCGACGCCTACCAAGCTTGGCAGTCGGCAAACCAGGCAGCCGTATTGCTTGTTTATACCGATGCCGCCGCTAACCAGCAGGCGCTACAACTTTTCCATCATACTTTAACTGTTGCCCATGACCAGTAATTTGCCCTGGCAAACCATCAAAGCATACGAAGAAATCCTGTTTCAGTATTACGACGGCATCGCCAAGATCAGCATCAACCGTCCACACAAACACAATGCATTTACCCCGCTCACCGTTACCGAGATGAGTGAAGCCATGGAACTTGCCCGACAAGACGAGCGGGTGGGCGTGGTGATCCTTACCGGCGAAGGCGGCAAGGCCTTTTGCAGCGGAGGCGACCAGAGCGTACGTGGCCATGGCGGTTACATCGGCAAGGATGCCGTTCCTCGCTTGAATGTGCTCGACTTGCAGATGCAGATACGCCGCATTCCCAAGCCCGTGGTTGCCATGGTAGCCGGCTGGGCCATTGGTGGCGGACATGTGTTGCACGTGGTGTGTGACCTCACCATTGCTGCCGAAAATGCACGTTTTGGCCAAACAGGACCTATCGTAGGAAGCTTCGATGGCGGTTTTGGCGCCTCCTACCTTGCGCGTATCGTAGGGCAGAAGAAAGCCCGCGAAATTTGGTACCTCTGCGACCAGTACGACGCACAAGAAGCCCTCGACATGGGCTTGGTGAACAAGGTAGTACCCCTCGAGCAGCTCGAAGAAACTACGGTGGCCTGGTGCCGCAAGATGCTCGCCAAAAGCCCGATGGCCCTGCGCATGCTCAAGTCATCGTTTAACGCCGAGCTCGACGGGCAGGCCGGCATCCAGGAATTGGCCGGCAACGCTACCTTGCTGTATTACCTCAGCGACGAGGCCAAAGAAGGCAAAAACGCCTTCCTGGAAAAGCGCCAACCCGATTTTTCGAAATACCCGAAGTTTCCTTAGTGAAAAGTACAGCGAGCCAGTTTCATTAAATCTAAGAAGTGTATTACGGCTTGGAAGCAATGAAAATACTTATTGCTAAGCATTTAGCCGATAAAAGCTAAGGGCTAGTTGCTTACATTTCAAGCGCTGTAATCAAGCTATTTGGGTGCAGTGGTCAATACTATTAAATCAAAGTAAAGAAGACGGGTGAGCAACTTTTTGTCGTTGGGCATATTGGTCGCCTGTTTTTCTTGTTCCTCAGTACTAAATAACTCTACGAAGCCGTTTCTTTTGTAGTAATTCAAAGGACTTTCCTCATTGTAAGCGTCAACGACAAGAAAACGACATCCCGTTTTATTTGACTTGTCGATAAACCACGCCTTAATGAAGTCCATGAGCTGGTCACCTATTGTCTTTTCTTCGCCTGTGATATACCGGAAACCTTTGCTAACGCCCAATCTTCCAATAAGTGCAGCAGGGTAGCTTTTCATTTGTTTTTCTCTTGGAATTTCGGCAGTCACTCTTTTTTTTCGTGCATTGGGTAGTGTGAAGGTCTTTATGCTGTCGTTTGCTAAGGTAAATGCAGCTACAATTTGTTTATCGTCGCTATCTAAGGTAAAACAGTAGCTCTTACCGAGTAATTCGCTGGTGTATTTTAAAACGTCTGCTGAAAAAAAATCATTGAGGTCGGCATTACCACAGTCGAATGGGTAACAATAGGCCAATTTATCAGCGTCATACGGCTTTAAAGTGCAGTTCTCGTACAGAAACCCCACAATTGTTAGCTTATATTTTGGCCTTGGCTAAAATTTTACTCGAGATAGATGCTTGTTTTGCAAACTTTATAGTAGATTTTTTCAAGCTGGAAGCTTTGGCCTTTGTATTAAAAGCACTTGCCACCTTATCCCGTAAAATAGGTACTGCTTTAATTGCATTTGCCATGACTTAAGATTTTAAACTAGGTTGTTGTTTACGACTTGTATACAACTTGCAATTTACAATTTTAGTTTACAAAACTACCATTCCATTGAGAACTTGAGTGCATAGAAAACGTAGAATAGCCTTGAACAAAAAGGCATATTTAACGCTGAGTGCGAAATGGAGCATGTGTGTTATGCATTAGTGATACGCATGCTTGAGCTCCTTCATGTAGTGCGGTAGAATTCCGTGGGGATTAGAAACTTTAAAAGATGGGTTAAACTAAGCCCCCGGCAGTGCCACCTTGCTGTATTACCTCAGTGACGACGCCAAAGCAGGCAAAAACGCCTTCCTGGAAAAGCGCCAACTCGATTTTTCGAAATACCCGAAGTTTCCTTAAAACATAGCCCCAAAAGGGGCTTTTTTGTGGGATGGTAGCGGAAACATGACCATGCAACAATTAAATACCGACAATGGAGTTTTGGAAAGGGCATTGTGTTGGGATGAAGAAAATAGACTAGCCGCAACTCGAGATGAAATATATTTGACACATAATAGCTACGACGCAAGTGGAACACGTGTTTGGAAAATAGCTGCAGAGGCGAACTATATGTGGTTCAACGGGAATTTGTATGCTTCAGGTGACCTTAATCTGCGTACTTTATATCAAAGCGAATACACAACTATTACGGATGTGGGCTATACAAAGCACTATTATATCGAAGGACAGCGTATTGCAAGTAAATTAGGAGGAGGATTCTCCGGCATGGGTGAAACAGATCTGGGAGGGGATGAATCCACAATTTCGGCGAATTTGGAGCCGATAGACAGGGAAATAGATGCTCTTGGAGAAAGATTCTGGAGCAAAATGATGCGTGACTTCACATGTGTAGGTATCAACGGTGAAAATTTAAATATGGATCGGCAACTTCCTGCTATTGATAATTTATTGAAACGCGACGATACAGAACACGACCTTTATTTCTATCACGGTGATCATTTAGGTTCATCGAGTTACATCACGGATATTAATGGAGACGCTACCCAACACATGCAGTACTTACCATTCGGTGAAGATTTTATACATGAACAAAACGCTACCAGTTACTATACTCCGTACACTTTTTCAGCCAAAGAGCGCGATCTGGAGACTCAATACAGTTACTTTGGGGCGCGATATTATGACGCAGGCCTGAGTATTTGGCTGAGTGTGGATCCGATGAGTGATAAGGCTCCGGATTGGACACCTTATAGATATAGTTTCCAAAATCCGGTGAAATATATTGATCCGAATGGATTGTTTGAAGATGAAGCAACTGCAACAGCTGCACGAGATAAAGCTGTTCAACAGTATGGCAAGGGTCGGGTGACCGATGTTTATTATAACGAGAAAAAAAAGGAGTGGGGTTTTGGCGTCTCAGCAAGTGATGACCAGCAAACGAATAGCGTAGGGACTGACGGTGTGTCTACAACAACACATTCTAAAACTTCAGGGGTGTATAATGAAGATTTTTTGAAAGAAGGAGGAACTACAAAATCACTAAGTTTGTCCTTTGCTTTTGGGGGTGGATATTCAATAAAATTTGGCAAAGTGTTTGACCAAAAAGGAGGAAGTCGCAGCTTTTTCTCACATGGCCCAACTGTTGGTTTAAGTTTGGGGATTAGTATGGAAAGTACTACCATCATACCAAATTCTGACAATCCTCTTGGTTTTAGTGTTGATGAGTATGCAGGAAGTAGTGCAGGTTATTCTGTGGGTTACGGTACAGTGGCTGTAAGTGTCTCAGGCACTTTTGACCGTACGGGAGGTTCACCTGCTTCCGAGTTTATGAGAGTTCCAATGAGAGCAGGTTATACCGAATATGGGGGAGGCCCATCAGCATCGAGGGGATTAAATGTTGGAGGTCAATGGTCACAAACAAAAACCAAATTAAGATGAGAGTTATTTTAAAATATGTTTTAGTAGGTATAATTTTTGTAATTTTCTTTTTTTTCGGAGATATAATTGTTAATCTTTTTGATAATGGTCGAGGGTGTAAAAAACTTGAAAAGATTTACGTAGATACTTATGACATAAATGGAGTCGTTAAATTTAAGTTTAATGATCCCGATAATCATAGAGTCAGAACTTTAAGAATTTTAAATAAAGGAAATAAGCAAGATTTTACGTTTCAGGCTGATATTCAAGGTTTTTATGGGTTTGTTTTGGAAGGAGATTCAATACTAAAAAAGGCCGGTGATGATACTTTGAAAGTGTTTCGAGAAGGAAGCGTAATAATATTTATGATAGATTTGAATTGTAAACCTTATAAAATGCCTCCCATTAAAGATGTTATTGATTCAAAATTTAAAAAATGGTTTTAAGGATTTAGATTCTACCAAAGAGTACTTTAATTAGCTAATACTGCTGAATGAAGACTCGTTTGTGAGCATATCGTAATGATATTGATCTTCTAGGATGAATAATCGGCCCCATGATTCCCTTTCAAATTCCATGCAGATGTGGCTGAGTGTGGATCCGATGAGTGATAAATTTCCATTCCAAAGTTCATACGCTTATTGTAATAATAACCCAATTATGTTGCACGACCCTGACGGGAAGGAAGGGCTTTTACGCGATAATGGTGCTGGGAGTGTTACAATAATGATGAAGTATGTAGCTGTGACTTCAGGCCCAGGAGCACTAAGTACCGGCCAAATAAATACAGTACAAAAAACTTTGGATTATAAGTTTGGAGGAACATATAATTTAAATCTAGGAGGAACAAATCTTAAAATCAATTTTGAAATAACTGTTGAGAATGGAGGTACTTTTTCAGAAGCTAATGGCAAAGTTCAATCAGAATATGGCGCAAATTTATTACAACTTAAAACAAAAGAAGAGATAAATAGTATGAAAGGTTCATCAGAAGCATCTGAAAAAGTAATTGGAGGAGTGACAGCAAGAATTGACGAATCTGGTAATATAGTTCCAGGTGTACCAAATGCATCATTTATCGATCAGGAAATAGCAGGCAGTAATGTACAGTCCGTATTTAAAAAGGCAATTACAGATGAAGCTGGTCACGTAATGGGTACTTCCCACAGTCCAACAACACGAAATGGTACACCCCGAACTTTAGGAGCTTTGGAGAATGGGCTTAATAGGGTCAATGTTCAAGATGTAATAAACATGTTAACATGTGGTTGTAATAGAGGAGCAAATTCAACTGCATTAGAATGAAATTTATAGCACTGCTTTTGTTGGTAACACCCCTTTTTTCAAGTGGACAAAAAGGAGTAGTCGTTCAAATCATAGATAATTATGATTTGATGATAAATGAGAGAAATTATTTTATTCCAGACTCTGTATTTGCAAAATTGATAGACCATTCGGAACTATTAAGAAAGCCTAATCTTCATATTGGCACTTTTGTCCATCTATTTGAGATAAACGATAGTTTTCGAAATGCCGAATTCAAACCAGAGTGTGAATTTTTCATGAAAAAAGGAAGGAATTATTCTACAGTCAGAGCATTTTATGGTGAATATAAAGTTCGAATGGAATTAATGTCGATTGAAGACTATGTAAACTTAAAACCCTCAAGTTCAGTTTATAGTAGAGATCCTTATGTTGGAGCAAATGCGTTATTAACGTATGTAGTTATTTTAGAACGAGCTATGAACCAGAGTTGCATTTCAGATGATTATATTAGAAAACTTGGACTGAATAAAAAGAGAAAGACGATTTGTTTGAGAAAAAAATGAGGAGGTGCTATTTCAGATACATCTTGAACCGCTCAAGATGTACCAAGTCGTATTGGGTAAAGGTTGGGTAGAACTCTTTGGCAAGGGATAAGGCATCTGCTGCCCCCTGAAGCTTTCCCCGAAAATAGCTACAGTTAAAAGTAGTCAATTCATAGATTGCCGAATCGTTTACAGCCGTTGATTCTTTTTTGAATTGGTTGTATCTTTCCGTTATGCCAGAGGTATTTAGGAAATATGGTTTTGTATTCTTTTTCTTTTCGAACGAAGGACAAGAACCTATGCATATCCACGTGCGTAAGTCAGGTGGTTTTGCTAAATTTTGGATGGAACCTGTAGAACTCGATTATGCTCAAGGCATGAAGATACCTGATATCAAACTAGCAGAGGAATTGATTACGGAAAACATGAGTCTAATAAAACAAAAATGGCATGAAGTACATGGTAGCTGAATTGATGCACAAAGCTAAAAAAGCCTGGTATGCGGGAGGAAGTATCTATGTATTGCTGGAAGATCAGAAACAGTTGTCCTTCCCTGTTAGTCTTAATAAAAAGTTAAGTGATGCGACCGAAGAACAGTTGATGAATTTGGAGTTGATTTGCAATGGAACAGGGCTTCATTGGCCTGACTTAGACGAAGATTTGTCGATCTTAGGTATTTTGGAAGGCAGGTACGGTACCTAAGGTTGCACAGCCCAAACAACTTCCAGTCTCGTCCTGTATTTACGTACCTTGTACCAAGGCGAGCTCATGACCTTGACCGACCAAGGGTACACCGAACACTATTATATCGAATGACAGCGTATTGCAAGTAAATTAGGAGGAGGATTCTCCGGAATGGGTGAAACAGATATGGGAGGGGATGAGTCCACAATTTCGGCGAATTTGGAGCCGATAGACAGGGAAATAGATGCTCTTGGAGAAAGATTCTGGAGCAAAATGATGCGTGACTTCACATGTGTAGGTATAAACGGTGAAAATTTAAATATGGATCGGCAACTTCCTGCAATAGATAATTTATTAAAACGCGACGATACAGAACACGAACTCTATTTCTATCACGGTGATCATTTAGGTTCATCGAGTTACATCACGGATATTAACGGAGATGCTACCCAACACATGCAGTACTTACCATTCGGGGAAGATTTTATACATGAACAAAACGCCACCAGTTACTATACTCCGTACACTTTTTCAGCCAAAGAGCGCGATATGGAGACTCAATACAGTTACTTTGGGGCGAGATATTATGACGCAGGCCTGAGTATTTGGCTGAGTGTGGATCCTTTGGCGTCTAAGTATCCTCATGAAAGTCCTTATGCTTATTGCGGAAATAATCCTGTAATGATGATTGACCCTGACGGTCAAGAAAAACTAATCTGGCTAAATAAAAATCTAAAAACAGATCAGACAATTATTCAAGGCGCATCTAAATATCAAGATGATAAGGCAATTCACATATTTGCTCATGGTTCATCTAAAGGATTTACAGCTGTTATAAATGGCGAAAAAATACGAGTTAGAAATGCTAAACAATTTGATAGACTATTATCTAAGCATAGTGAGACATGGGCAAACCGTCAAGAAGGAGATAATACTACAGTAATACTTCATTCTTGTAATACAGGGAGAGATAATAAGGACGGTACTAACTCTTTTGCAGAACAGTTATCGGAAGCTTTCAAAGATGTTACTTTCGTAGCTCCTGATGAAAGGGTATACACTTCAACCGATGGAGAAAAAGGTACTTTTAAGGCAAAAAATGCGGATTCAAATGGTGCTATCAAAAATGGAGCAGATGGTCAGCCAAAAAGTACGGAACGGTCTTCAGAACCCGGTTCATGGAGAGTCTTCAGAGGTGGCAGTGAAGTAGAATCCTATAGAGGAACTTGGAGCCCCAAAAATATTGCAACAATGATTGATAAAATTTTATACAAAGAAAATGGTACACAATAAAAACTTCCAACTGCTCATTTCTGTTTCCTTGTTGTTGACCATTTCAGGATGTGGCCGCGTGGAAAAAACAAGTGATAAGATCGTATCCATGAATCAGCCCTCTCGTTTATTAAACGAGATTAAAAGCGATGTTGTCTTTAAAGGTGATACAAATGCTTATATTGAATTGGACATAGTATACAATGACCTAAATCATGAAGAATTTATCTATTATGCACTTGTAATGGCAAATAAATATGACTATCCTCAAGCGTACTTTGATGTTTATTGGTGCCTAACAGAATTATATAAGGACTTTTCAGAAATAGATAGTTTGACAATGGAAATGTCGTTAAAGTATTTGACATTGGCGGCAGACAAAGGCCATTCACAAGCACGCGAAGTGCTCGAGGATTTTAGGAAGTCGAGCTCGGAATAAAAATATTTGGACAAATTCCGTGCAGATGTGGCTGAGTGTGGATCCTTTGTCAGACGACTATCCGCACCAAAGCCCATACGCATACTGTAGTAACAACCCTGTCATGAGAATAGATCCAACAGGGATGAATGACGATTGGATTGAGAATCCTGATGGAAATATAGTTTGGGATGCAAATGTTACTGGAGCTAATAATACACCCGCAGGGTCTACCTATATTGGGAAGTCGGATAACGACATAGTTAAACACTTATATGGAAAGAATACGTTTAGTACATCAACCATAGATATGGGAAGTTTTGGAATTAATGATTTTGACAATAAAAACGTTAAGGGTGCTGCTCATAATAATGTTACAGCGAGAACTAACATGGATGTTACATTATCGGCGGATGTTTCAACTGTTTTGAATTCAGATGGAAGCGTAAAGACGAAAGAATTCAATGGAATTAACGTATTTGCAAATATTACCGGTACGGTTGCTCCTATGCATGGCCCAGTGGATGGGTTGCAACTTAGTCCAGAACTACTTCAAGTAAATGGAAGCAGCGCAAAGAGAGTTACGGGGTCTAGTTCTTTTATGAGTCCAAACAGAGGGAACGTTCCCAGAATTAATTATAGTGGTTTTATATCGTCAAATAATGTTTCAAATAGCTCAGGGCTAAACATTAATTTCAAAGGAACATATCAAAATAATGGAGTAAATCTAGCACCATTAGGTATATTTTCTGTGATTGGGCAGCGTAATACAACAAATATTCAATTAAACATACCTCGCAAATGAAATTTCTGCAAATACACATAATATTGGTTGTTCTTATCGTTTTTGGATGTTCTGTTAATCCTGATAGAAATGACAATTGTGATATAGTTATTAAAAATGCTAATTTATATCTCGATCAATACTACGCGTCATCTGACACTTCTGTTTTCGATAGTATTCTGGAATGTATGGATAATAAATCCTTCTTTAGTCACGCATCTGACAAGGAATATTTTCAAACTATTTCACGTATCTTATTGATTAAAGGCGCATATAAAGAGCTAGAATTTCTAATAAATTCAGCTAAGTGGCTAGAACCCTACGCTGCATTTAATCTATCTAATTATGTTCAATTCAAAAAACTTAAATCTCAAGGGAATAACCTTTCTATTAGTTTTATAGAGAAATCACTAATGGTTATTGAAGATTCTTTAGCAGCTAATCCTCAAGACTCTTTAAAATTAATCGATTATTATTGTTTCAAATCATTGCTGAATGGTAAATCAGCAACAATACGGGAGATTGATTCGGTTTATGGTAAAGATGAAAAATTCTCACTTGAGTTTGTAAACTATGTTTTGAAAGATGCAGTTAGTGAATTCGACAATTAATTTGATTACTGTTTAGATATTTTCATCTGATATACTGTTGATATATCAACTACTTTTCTGTCGCTCCAACGGGCATCGTCATCGCACTAAACGGCTTAGAAGTCATGCCATCAATTTGCAATTTCAGATACATTTTGAACTGTTCAAGATGTACCGGATTGTATTGGGTAAAGACCGGAAAGAACTCTTTGGCTAAGGTGAGGGCATCCGCTGCCCCGCCCGAAAGGCAATCAAAGTACCCACATTTCCCAATATGGCAGCCCTAAAGTGGTTTCTTTGAGTCCTTAGCCAAACTTGAATAATATGGTTACGGCAGTATCTTAGAAAAGTTTAGTATGCACGTTGGAAGACCAACATATCGTCAAAATACTACTTTCATTGAAGGAACACCTCTCAGTGGGCTAAAACCTAAGCCCAATTTCATACAGATGTGGCTGAGTGTAGATCCGATGAGCGATAAGTATCCGAGCCTATCTCCTTACAACTATTGTGCTTGGAACCCGGTTATGTTAGTGGATCCCGATGGTAGGGACATTGAGTTAACAGATGAGGCGCTGGAAATCCACAATAAGTTGTATAGTAAAACTGAAATGAGAGCAGGCTTTCTTGGTCTTGGAAAAGTAAAAGAAAGGTCAAATCGTTCTTACAATGCTGAATATGCTGCTGCTTATGATAAAGTTGCCGCTGATCACAGTATATTAGTTAGAGCAGGTGACAGATCCGCTGATAACACGCCAGGAGCGCTAACCCCTGGAGGATATGATAATCAAAATCGATTGGTCTTAGACGTTTCCTATTCCAATCCGAGCGGAATACACGGTGGTACAGCAACGCATGTTTTTGCAGAAGAAATTTATCATGCTTTTCAGAATAGTACTCAGGTTGATGTTAATTCAGCAACAGGATTAAAGCCTGTGGTAGGAGGAAGTATTAGAAATGAAGTTCAAGCAAAGGAATTTGCGTCTAGAGTCGGAGGACGATTTAATCAAGACTTTGAATTACCTGATGGTAGATTTCGACCAACCGAAATGTCTATAATGTCGGGTCGGGGTAATTATGATAAAGCTGCTTATTTGAAAACTGGCATTCCACTAGAGACATATAAACTTAACGACGGTAGAAGGCAAAGCGCAATACCCGAAACCAATAAGCCCGCATATCCCAAATATCCATAGATGAAATATTTACTCCTTTTTCTTTTATTGACTCGCAGTGTTTTCGCTCAGACCGATACTTTTGTTGTTGAGTCTAATTACCTGTACGTAATTAAAGCATCTATTAAGAGTATTGTTAATTGCAATATTAATGATGTTTATAGTGTAGCTGAAATTGGAATAGATTCTATTCTGCATTTTCAAGACAGTTTGGTTATGAAAAACCATGATTTTTTCAAGAAAAATGCAAAATACGTTTATTTCGACGAGAATGAATATAGACTGATTGTGGACAGTACCTATTACTTGAATATATTTTTACATTATCAATACTTAGTTTTCGGCATTAAACAATTGAGTCAAGCTGAAGTGATTATCCATGAAAATGAAACACATGGTTATAGTATGGATTATCCCCTTGGTCCGATTTTCTACTACGAACGCAGAAAACTCAAAGAATTCCTAAACGTTAAGGTACTTGGTAGAAAAGCGTATTACAAGCTCCCTAAACACAAAACGCATAAGATTAAAAAATATAAAAAACCAAAATTTTTAAATTGTATTGACGATGTGTAACTTCGAAACCTCACCACCACTTCCATGAATGGCAGCTTGTTTAATAACCGCTGTTCTTACAATCTTGTAGGCAACATCTCTGCATTAGAAATGGCGCAGGTGGGACGGATGGCTTTGCAAGTAATCTAGAATTGAAGAATCTCAATTTCCCACTCCAATACATCTAAGTAGTGTAGTCATTCTTAATACTCTTTTCTTAAAGAAACAGTCATCGCACTAAACGGCTTAGACGTCATGCCATAAATTTGCAATTTCAGGTACATTTAGAATCGTTCACGATGTACCAGATCATATTGGGTAAAGACCGGAAAGAACTCTTTGGCTAAGGTGAGGGCATCCGCTGCCCCTGAAGCCTTCCCCGAAAATAGCTACAGTTAAAAGTAGTCAATTCATAGATTGCCGAATCGTTTACAGCCGTTGATTCTTTTTTGAATTGGTTGTATCTTTCCGTTATGCCAGAGGTATTTAGGAAATATGGTTTTGTATTCTTTTTCTTTTCGAACGAAGGACAAGAACCTATGCATATCCACGTGCGTAAGTCAGGTGGTTTTGCTAAATTTTGGATGGAACCTGTAGAACTCGATTATGCTCAAGGCATGAAGATACCTGATATCAAACTAGCAGAGGAATTGATTACGGAAAACATGAGTCTAATAAAACAAAAATGGCATGAAGTACATGGTAGCTGAATTGATGCACAAAGCTAAAAAAGCCTGGTATGCGGGAGGTAGTATCTATGTATTGCTGGAAGATCAGAAACAGTTGTCCTTCCCTGTTAGTCTTAATAAAAAGTTAAGTAACACGACCGAAGAACAGTTGATGAATTTGGAGTTGATTTGCAATGGAACAGGGCTTCATTGGCCTGACTTAGACGAAGATTTGTTGATCTTAGGTATTTTGGAAGGCAGGTACGGTACCTAAGTTTGCACAGCCCAAACAACTTCCGGTCTCGTCCTGTAGTTACGTACCTTGTACCAAAGCGAGCTCATGACTTGAACACTATTATATCGAAGGACAGCGGATTGCAAGTAAATTAGGTGGAGGATTCTCCGGCATGGGTGAAACAGATCTGGGAGGGGATGAATCCACAATTTCGGCGAATTTGGAGCCGATAGACAGGGATATAGATGCTCTTGGAGAAAGATTCTGGAGCAAAATGATGCGTGACTTCACATGTGTAGGTATAAACGGTGAAAATTTAAATATGGATCGGCAACTTCCTGCAATCGATAATTTATTGAAACGCGACGATACAGAACACGACCTTTATTTCTATCACGGTGATCATTTAGGTTCATCGAGTTACATCACGGATATTAACGGAGACGCTACCCAACACATGCAGTACTTACCATTCGGGGAAGATTTTATACATGAACAAAACGCCACCAGTTACTATACCCCGTACACTTTCTCAGCCAAAGAGAAAGATATAGAGACTGGTTACAGCTACTTCGGCGCACGCTACTACAGCCCCGAGCTGAGTATTTGGCTGAGTGTGGATCCGATGGCACATAAACTACCTGCTTGGTCTTCTTATAATTATTGCCTTGCAAATCCTGTTAAACTTAAAGACCCGGATGGGAAGTTCCCTTTGCTTACAGCAGTTATAGGTGGGGTGGTTGGAGCTGTTAGTGAAGGTGTTTCAAGTTATATGTCAAATAGAGCCCAAGGAATGAGTTCCTCTCAGGCCTTCAGGAATATTGATAGAGCGGATGTTTTAATTGCCACAGCGGAAGGGGTAGCAATAGGTGTAGGAGCTGGCCCGATTGCCGCTAAAGCCCTTGGGGCATTATTGAAATCATCTATTGATAATACTGCTGATGGAGGAACTCAAACTCTTGGAGGCGTTGTCGGTGATAAAAAGGACTCAAAAGCATTTGGAATTGACTTAGGTAGTAATCTGATGGGTGGATCCTTAGAAAGAACAGGTCTTGGAAAATTTCTTGGACAAAAACTAAGCGGTAATAAATTTTTGTCAAATCTTTTTGGAGGAGCAAGCGAAGGCGCTGCTACTGGAGCCATAGAGGGAGGACTTAAAAACTTTGAATCATCTAAAGGCACATCTGGAATTGTTTCTGGTGGTCAGAATGATATAAATAGTGATGGAACAATTAAAGCTGGCGCTGTAGTAAACGCAACAAGAGAATTACCAACTGTTGAAGTACATTAATGTCAATTTAGAGATAAATAAGAAGCTACTATGCGGATTTCATTTAAAATTTTGTTAGCACTTATTGTAGTCGTTTGGATTTCAAGAGAAATTTACATGGCATTATCTGAGAATAGAAGAGACTTATCAGAAATAGGAGTTTTAAGTTTTG
>Ga0209278_1000826_pt1 | contig 20899 bp, 11 predicted proteins | sample JI81BgreenDNA_FD_187504 | JGI IMG/M metagenome (GOLD analysis project Ga0209278, IMG submission 187504) | Wastewater effluent complex algal communities from Wisconsin, to seasonally profile nutrient transformation and Carbon sequestration -... | ecosystem: Engineered > WWTP > Effluent > Algae... | reverse complement strand
ATGGAAATATTATCTTAGTTGGGTGGGGGCGGGTTTATGAGATTGTGGGTTTTAGGCATTTATTTTCGGTGAACCCGCCCCTACAAGATTTATGTTCGGTGATGGAAATATTATCTTAGTTGGGTGGGGGCGGGTTTATGAGATTGTGGGTTTTAGGCATTTATTTTCGGTGAACCCGCCCCTACAAGATTTATGTTCGGTGATGGAAATATTATCTTAGCGAACCGTGACCGTATAACTCAGTTTAAAGGGTTTAAAATTAGCTTTGTTTTTGGCTGTTCCGCTCAATTCAAGTTCGTAAATCCCCGCCTTGGGAAACACGATATCTGCTCCCGGTATTCCTTGATATTTTTCCGCAGAGATGGCTTTTAAAGGCGGCTGCATCAGGGGTTTATCTCCTTCTTTGCGCTCTTTCGGATAAACTGCTAATTTGCAATTACACTGCTCTAGTGGGATAATTTGACCGCCCCTGCGAGTTAGGGCAAACCACACTTTCGCAGGCTGTCCGGCGCGGGGATTGTGGTTGGGTTCTAGGTGAAAGGTAGCTGCTACATCTCCCGATACTTCGACTTCGTGCGCTAAAACTGAAATTGAGTTTAACTGCTGAGCACTGGGAATTTCTGCTTCAATTAGCAATCCCAAAAATACTAACAATCCTAAAGTTTTACTTTTGTTTGACAGGTGAAACATAGAAATTTTCTAGTGATAAAACTGACCAAAACAAGCGCGATCGCACAAACGTAACTAACACCGCAACCACCGCTAACACGGCTGTCAGCAGTTGATTGTGCAACTTCCATTCAAAACCGCCGAGATAGTGGGAACCGATGAGTGCCGCGTGTACAGCGCACAACAAGAAAGCTGGAACGCTTAACAGGTGAAGGATTCGCCACAGTTGGCCTAAATAGTTTTGAATACGATCGACACTTGTAACCGCGGCCGGCAACATCAACAGTAGCGCCGTCATCCCCGCCGCCATTCCCAACTGATGCTGCGGCAACATGAAGGACACAGCATCAAAATTCCATTTCAGCGTATGATCCAGCATATGAAACGTGTGGGCGACTGCGAGGACAAACGCGCCCACACCCAAGGCGCGGCGGTAGCGCAACAGTTGCGGCAAAAACTTGCTAACCGGACGCGCCAACAGTGCTAGCATCAAGCACAGCAGCGCTGCGTGGCCCGTAAAATCAACCATTTCATCGGTTCGCAGCAAGGTAAGAATCCCGATCGCCACCGTCACCCACCCACCCGCACGAAACAGTTGACTGCGCTTGTCCGCGCTCAATCTGCCAGCAAAAAAACTCACTCCCAGCATAGTTGGCAAGGTGCCGAGTCCAAAAGCCAGCATCGTCGCCGCACCCAAAACCGAATTTCCCGTTTCCGCCGCCTTAATCTGCGCCGCGTATAGGAAACCGCAGGGAATCAAACCCCAAAGCAAACCCAAAGCAATTGGCACCCACCATTTTTTTTGTGCCGAAAGCTTGCTCATTGCTTGTCCGACTCGATCGTGCGACATTGGGTGCAGCAGCGGCAATCTCGGCAGCAAGTTCGGTTTAATTTGCACTACTCCGAACCAAATCAGCATCGTGCCCGTGAGAAGTGCGATCGCCCGCCGAAATTCGCTGCCCGTACCTGCCAAAAGTCCGCCAGCAATTAACACCGAACCCACTCCGCCAATTGCTGCACCCACCAAAGCGTAAGCAGCAATTCTCCCCAAATTTAGCAGCAAATGAAAGCGGAAAGCAGCTAATTTATCGTTGCGGGAATTAGAAAGAGAAAACGCCATTGTCAGCGGGCCGCACATCCCCGCGCAGTGACCGAAACTGCCGAGAAATCCCAAAATTGCAATTAGCAGCAGGTCTAGCATTTTGAGTTAGTAGTCAATCGATTTTAGATTTTAGATTTTAGATTAAAGAATTGACTTGCGCGAGATAAATGCTCTTTCTTGAGGATTTTCGATTTTCGATTTTGGATTGATTCCACGGATAAATGCGGGGGTTTGTACAACCTTTGAAATTCGTGGTCAAATTTATCTCCATCAGAGGGGCGGGTTTATTTATCCCCTGAGTAAGTTAGAAATATTTCTCGTGAAACCCGCCCCAACAGACTAATGACTAATGACTAATGACTGTTGACTAATGACTGTTGACTAATGACTAATGACTGTTGACTAATAACTACTTTTTTTCTGGATGCGCCGCAGCCGGCGAAGCTGCACCCATTTGATTGATGGTAGCAATTAGCTGATAAAGCCGCCCTAAATCCCGCTGGTTGAAATGCAAAACTAGGCGCGGCAGATCGAAAGTTGCATCTCCTATTTCCGGTTCCAAAGCTTGAGTTTTTTCAATTTTTCCGGTGACGACAATATCGCTAAAATCAGTATTTAGCCGATCGACATTCTCCTCAGAAAGCTCTGTTTTCAAACGAATTACCAGTTTTTCGCGCACGTAGCGGCAGGAGTGATAAACCAGATAAAAACTACCGATCGCCTCGCAAGCGACATTTACATCGTCAGTAATCGTATACAGGCTGCGATCGTTGACTGAAATCAAGCCCCGGCCCCGCAATTGTTTTTGCACAAAATAATTCCAATCGTGCCAATAATCTCCTCCGGGTCGATCGATCAATACCAAAGGAGCCGGCCCGAACTTGCCAGTTTGAGTCAAAGTCAGACACTCAAAAGCCTCGTCCAGAGTGCCAAAACCGCCCGGAAACAGAGCCAAAGCATCGCTCTCCCGGAGAAAAAATAACTTACGAGTGAAAAAATATTTAAAATTGAGCAATTTGGGATCGCCGGCAATGAAAGGATTAGAACTCTGCTCAAAAGGTAACTGAATGTTCAGCCCAAAAGAACCTTCAGCAGTCGCCCCCTCGTTCCCCGCCTGCATAATTCCCCCGCCGCCGCCAGTAATCACCATAAAACCCTGCTGGGCCATCGCCCGCGCAAAGTCTCTGGCCATCAAATATTCCACAGATTGCGGTGACACCCTCGCCGAACCAAAAATCACAATTTTGCGAACGTGGCGGTAAGGATAAAACATCTCAAAAGCGTTCTCCATATCTCGGAGCGACGCCGCAATAATTTTCCAGTCTAGCCGATCGAGATCCTCTCCGGCCATTTGCACTATAGTAGAGAGCGATCGTTCGATCCACTCAGAGTGCTTCAACTTTGGCAAGCGATCGAGCAACTCCATCACTTCAGCTTGGAGAGACTCAAAACCTTGACCATACCCAGAAGGAATCATGAATTTTTCCGAAACGGTAACAAATTGTCGCGACTAAAAATTAAGGGGCAAGCCAAAGTTAGAAGCCAATAGCCACCAGCAAATTGCTCTGCTGGGTACTAATAACTTTTCCCGTAGCTTAGCCCCGGTTCTGAAGCGAGTTAGCTTTCGCGGCCCACAAAGAACAGCGCGAAACCCCTCGCAGTTCAGTTAAATGTACTTTTCCAGAGTGTTGGCCAGAGTAGTTTTCGGAACTGCCCCAACTACCATATCCACACGTTGACCGCCCTTAAATATCATCAGCGTCGGAATGCTGCGGATACCGTATTGGCTGGCGACGTTAGGATTCTCGTCGGTATTAACTTTTACTACCTTGACCTGCCCTTCATATTGCTGGGCAATTTCGTCTACGACGGGCGCCACCATCCGACAGGGCCCGCACCAGGGAGCCCAAAAATCCACTAGAACTGGAACTTCGCTATCGAGCACTTCCTGCTTAAAGGTAGAGTCGGTTACTTGCGCGGCTGCTGACATCCCTAGCCATCCTTGTAAATACTATTTCTCGGATAACAAGTCTAGCAAAAAGTGTAACCACTTGCGTCAATCGATTTTAGATTTTAGATTTTAGATTTTAGATTTTAGATTTTAGATTTTAGAATTGACCCCACGGATAAATACGTTCGGCAAGTTTCCTCGGATACAGGTTTTTTATTTCACCAGTCCTGAGTCTGCTTTCGGTCAACGATTTCAAGAGAAGGCTTCTGAACGAAGAAGGAAGAGGGAAGACGGTAGAAGGAAGAAGGCACAAGGTTTCTGAGGATCGCGAATTAAATAACTTACAATTTTAATTGTTATTGTGGGATGGGCTCTTATAGCCCGTCTTTTTTGGACGGGCTATAAGAGCCCATCCCACTTTCAAGACTGGAAGTTATTTAATTCTCATTCCTTAAGGAACAAGGCACTGATGTTTCCCAAGGCAGAATGCACTTATGTAGAAAAAAAATTCTCCCACCCCCAGACTCTCCCCCTCTCCCCCTCTCCGGAGGTAAAAGCCTCAGTTGTGTATCTAGTAAGCAAGAGCCAAGATTTCCGGCAAAAAAGGAACCGCCCGAACAGTAGTCCGGGCGGAGTGTGGTGTGAGGAGTGAACGGAAACATGCGTCTCCGCTTCTTCTATTGTGACATCTCCTTCTCGATAATTCCACAATATTCTGTAAATTTCGAGACTGTGGAACAAATTTTGTCAAGGTATGCTGGTATTCGATCGGTAAATCTACTTACCCATGCCCAACTGCTGAGCTTTTTGATAGACTTTACCCTCAGTCAGCAGAGAAGGAGCAATTACCACTTCCACCTGCTGCATCTCCTTAAGATCCTTAGCGCCCAAGGTGCCCATGCTAGTTTTCAGAGCTCCGAGCAAGTTGTGCGTACCGTCATCTAGTACCGCAGGCCCGCGCAAAATTTGCTCCACAGTACCCGTAGTCCCCACGCGAATGCGAGTGCCCCGCGGCAAAACCGGGCTGGGAGTCGCCATCCCCCAGTGAAAGCCGCGGCCAGGAGCTTCGGCGGCCCTGGCAAAGGGCGAACCAATCATCACTGCATCGGCACCGCAGGCAATGCACTTGCAGATATCGCCGCCGGTAATTAAACCGCCGTCAGCAATCACCGACACGTATTTGCCAGTTTCGCGATAGTAGTCGTCCCGCGCGGCGGCGCAGTCTGCTACCGCTGTGGCTTGGGGAACGCCGACACCCAATACGCCCCTAGATGTGCAAGCAGCCCCCGGCCCAATGCCCACGAGAATGCCCGCAGCGCCAGTTTTCATTAAATTCAGGGCGACTTCGTAGGTGACGCAGTTGCCCAAAATTACTGGGATCGGCATCTCTTGACAGAATTTAGTTAAGTCTAGAGGTGCGATCGCTTCAGGGGAAAGGAAAGCTGTCGAGACTACTGTTGCTTGCACAAAAAATATATCGGCTCCCGATTCAGCAACCGCCCGGCCGTATTTGCTCGCAGCAGCCGGTGTACCGCTGACGGCGGCAATCCCTCCTCCAGCTTTAATTTCTTTAATTCTGAGCTCGATTAATTCTGGCTTGATGGGTTCGGCATAGAGTTGCTGCATCAGGGAAACAAATTCGTGGTTCCCCACACTGGCGATGCGCTCTAATATTGGCTGGGGGTCGGCATAGCGGGTTTGAATTCCTTCTAGGTTGAGCACGCCCATTGCTCCCAATTCCGACAGCAAAATCGCCATGCGGACATCGACTACTCCATCCATGGCGCTGGCGATGATCGGGATTTCTCGATCGATCCCGCCAATCTGCCACTTGGTATCTGCCAAACTCGGATCGAGGGTGCGCTGTCCGGGTACAAGCGCAATTTCATCTATGCCGTAAGCTCGGCGAGCGCTTTTGCCCCGCCCAATTTCAATATTCACGCTGTTTCACTTCCACAATGTATTTAAATTAGACTAACAAAAAGTTAGCCCGCCCGAGTTTAGCTATCGCACGGCTGTCTTTAAAAAAGCTCGGCACTGATTCTGATTGTATTCTGATTATATGAAATCGAAGGGGATACTTTTCCTCAGCAACGGGCACGGGGAAGACGCGATTAACTGTCAAATTCTCAAAGCTTTGAGAGCATCTGGCGCGGATGTTGATGTTTCGGCGATGCCGGTTGTCGGTGACCACGAATTTCTTCATGTGGTACCCGCCACGTGATTTATCCGTGGAATCAATCCAAAATCGAAAATCCTCAAGCCCCCGCATTTATCTCGCGCAAGTCAATCTAAAATCTAAAATCTAAAATCTAAAATCGATTGACGGGGCTGCTTACAGCCGATCGACCGTGCCAATTATTGGGCCCACCAGTCAAATGCCGTCTGGGGGAGTTTTTTACATGAATCCCCTGTTTTTCCTCAAAGATATTGGGGCGGGGCTGATTGCTTTGACTTGGCAGCAATTGCAAGCTGTTTGGACGCATTCGCGCCGCTGCGATTTGGTGGTGGCCACGTGGCCACTGGGGATATTGTCGCCGGGGCGATCGCCCATGCCAGCAACTGCCCCTATATAATTTTTCTGTCGGCTCATTCTAGTTATTACGAGGGGCGAGTCGATTTGGGTTTAATCTTGTGGCAGTTGCTTTGCTCAGAGAAATGTCTGGCCGTTTTTACTAGAGATGCTTTGACTGCTGCTGACTTAAACCGACAGGGTTTAAAGAAAGCTCAGTTTGTCGGCAATCCTGTCATGGACAACCTCAATTCTACGGGCAAAGATTTGCAGTTAATTCCCGCAGTTCGGACGATCGCCCTTCTCCCCGGTTCTCGCCTCCTGGAAGCCACTAACAACCTCGTTTTGCTCCTGGAACTGGTTAAAGAAATTGCTAGTAACTCTACTGTACCGATGCAGTTTCGGGCAGCTTTAGTTCCGACTTTGATGCCTGAATTAGATGATATTGCGGCGCGATCCGCATGGCAAATGCGATTTGTGAGAGTAAGAATGGTTTGCCAACTCATCTCCCCTCGCGACAATCATTTTCACGATTTCTGGATGTTTCTCAATATTGCGGCCGATTTCAAAAAAAGTTGCTTTAACTTGATAGCGGTCTAAGATATCTAAAAGCTGATTTGTATAGGGAGGATATGGCCCGTCCTCGTAGGTGAGGGCAACAACTTTCACTTCGGGATCGGCGCGGTTGATGCCGAAATAATTGTGAAATTTAGTAACTTTGATTAACAGCGATACTGCGAAAAATAACGCCATAGTGAAAAGCCGAAACTTTGGTAAATTTTTACCGATTCGCATAGCTGCACGCACTCGATCGAGAAGGAAAGTGAATGGTTGTCAGATTACCACAATTGGGGAGCTGAATCCTTAAGCTATTTTATCATTAATTATTATCCGTTCCGAAATTTTTCAGTTGGGGCGATCGCACAGTACCTAGACGCTTCAAGTGCCAGTACACTTGTACGCTACATATAATATAGCAATCCTAAATGATTCAGATAAATTTGTAGGGGTAGTGCTACCCCTACCCCCCGTGCCTACCCCCTATCTATCGGGCAACCACGGGGAGTAGGGGTCGGATTGCCCCTACAATAATTATGCAAATGATTTAGGATTGCTATATAGCGTAAGTAAGTCCAGAGCAAAAAAGCAATAATAAAAGATCGGAAGTTATAAGGGGTGTAAGGCAAGGATTTATATTCGCAGCGAGTTTACTGCTGCTCTCACCCGCTCCTAGCCATGTTATATTTATTGGTATACTTATTTTTTTTAGGCAGCAATAATTCCCAACATGATTTCACTGCCAGATATCACAATAGTCAGCCAAATCTACGAAAGTGCGAATTCCCTCGTATACCGAGGCATCCTCAAATCAAATCAGCAACCTTTGATTTTGAAACTCCTCAAAGAGGATTATCCCACACCAGCCGAACTCTACCGCTATCAGCAGGAATACGAAATCACTCGCCTTCTCAACCTAGAGGAAACGATTAAAGCCTACGAACTGCGAAAATACGATAACACACAACTCATGTTGTTGGAAGATTTTGGAGGAGAGTCCTTAAAAATCCTGCTGGATAGCCGTCCCTTGCGATTACCAGAGTTTCTCCACCTAGCCATCCAAATCACAGATGCGTTAGGCAAAGTTCATCAAAAAAAGGTCATTCACAAAGATATCAATCCATCTAACATTGTCTTGAATCCTCAAACAGGACAAATAAAAATCATTGACTTTGGCTTATCTACCATCCTATGCCAAGAGAATCCCAGCCTCACAAGTCCTAATCTTCTAGAAGGGACATTGGCTTATATATCTCCTGAACAAACAGGCAGGATGAACCGCTCACTAGACTACCGCACCGACTTTTATTCTCTCGGCGTTACTTTCTATGAACTGCTAACCAACCAGTTGCCTTTTGAATCCGTCGATGCACTTGAATTAGTCCATTGCCATATTGCCCAACAACCGAATTCACCTCATAAAATAAATCCAAGCATCCCCTTGAGTTTATCAGAAATTGTCATGAAATTAATGGCAAAAAACGCAGAATATAGATATCAGAGTGCTTGGGGAATTAAGGCCGATTTAAAAACTTGTCTGGCTCAATTGATAAATGGTAAATTTCAATCTTTTTTATTGGGATACCAAGATATTTCTCCTAAATTGCAACTCCCTCAAAAACTGTACGGAAGAGAATCACAGATTGAGTCATTATTGAGTGCATTTGATCGTGTAGCGTCGGGACAAGAAAAACAAGTAGGGGCTGGTTTAGCAAATAATCTGAGTAACCCAACGACAACTCAGTCACAAAATCTCTCCGTACAAGGACAAACTGAACTCATGCTAATTTCTGGATACTCTGGTATTGGGAAATCAGCTTTAGTTCAGCAATTGTATAAGCTCATCACTCAAAAAAGCGGCTACTTTATTGCAGGTAAATTTGACCAGTTGCAGCGCGATATTCCCTATCAAGCTTTAGTTGCTGCCTTCCAAGAATTGGTGCGACAACTACTCACAGAAACTCAAGGGCAATTACAACAGTGGCGAGAAAAGATTCGACGGGCATTAGGAAGCAATGGACAAATTATTATTGATGTCATTCCCGAAGTTGAACTGATTATTGGCAAACAGAATCCCGTCCCCGAATTACCCGCAACAGAAGCACGAAATCGGTTTAATTTAGCTTTTCAAAAATTTATTCAAGTTTTTTGCCAAAAAGAACATCCTCTCGTCCTATTTCTAGACGATCTTCAGTGGACAGACAGCGCTACGTTGCAATTGATCCAGTTGATAATGACAGATTTTACTACTCAATATCTGTTTGTAATCGGAGCTTATCGAGATAACGAAGTCACTGCAACTCATCCTGCAATGCTGACTTTATCTGAAATGAAAAAGCAGGGAGTAGTAATTAATCATCTCTCCCTTTCACCCTTAAATTTAAACCAGGTTAATGAATTCATTGCGGATACGCTGAAAACCGAGTGGGTTCCTACGCAAAGATTAGCCGAGTTGGTTTGGCAAAAAACACAAGGTAATCCTTTTTTTATTAAAGAGTTTTTCAAGTCACTTTATACAGAGCAATTGCTGACTTTTGATTTGAATGCTGGGGCTTGGCATTGGGATTTAGAGCAAATTATAACTAGGAATATTACTGATAACGTTGTTGAGTTCATGGCAGAGCAAATTCAAACCTTATCAGAATCTGCACAAAAAATTTTACGATTAGCCGCTTGCATTGGCAACCAATTTGATTTACTAACTCTTTCAATAATTAATGAAACTTCTCCAAAACAAACGGCTGATGAATTATGGAATGCCATTCAAGCAGGATTGATTTTACCCGTTGGGGATGATTACAAATTTCTGAAAACAAACAGAGAGGCGAATGACTTAAAAATTATTTATAAATTTGCTCACGATCGCATTCAGCAAGCCACCTATTCCCTAATTCCCCCTGACGACAAGCAAGCGGTTCACTGGAAAGTCGGGCAACTGTTGTTAGAAAATACCCCACCACAGGTACTCCAACAAAAGATTTTTGATATTGTCAATCAACTCAACTTCGGTATTGAAGCAATTGACATCGAGTTAGAAAAAGATAAACTTGCTCAATTAAATCTGATTGCTGGCAAAAAAGCGAAGGCATCAGCAGCTTGGAAACCCGCCTGGAATTACTTAATAATTGGTATAAATTGCTTGAGTGCAGATAGTTGGCTTTGTCAGTATGACCTAACTCTGGCACTGTATGTGGAAACAGTAGAAGCTGCTATCTTGAGTGGCCACGTTCAGGACATGGAAAAATTGGCTGACCTAGTGCTTCAACAAGCTACTTCATTGCTGGACAAAGTGAAAGTCTATGAAGTCAAGATTCAAGCCTATACAGCACAAAACAAACCGTTAGAAGCGATAGATACGGCACTTTCAGTATTAAAGTTGTTGGGTATCCGTTTTCCCAAAAAACCAACAAAATTAAATATTTTATTTGAACTGATGAAGACAAAGTTAAGTTTAGTAGGGAAGCCAGTTGAAAAATTAATCGACCTACCAGTGATGACTAATCCTGATAAACTGGCAGCAATGCGTATCCTATCAAGTATACTTTCGGCGGCCCATTTAGCCCGACCTGAATTGCTACCGTTAATTGCGTTTAAACAGGTCAATTTATCAATCAAATACGGAAATACTTCTGTGTCTTCTTGTGCCTATGCTACTTACGGACTAATTCTGTCTGGGGAAACCGTAGGAGACATTGAGACTGGTTATCAATTTGGGAAACTTGCTATCTTGCTCCTCGATAAGTTTAATACTAAAGAACTTACAGCCCGCACCATATTTATTGTTAATTACTTTGTCAAACATTGGAAAGAGCATCTTAGGGAAACTTTAAACCCTTTGCAGAATGCTTACTCGATCGCCCTAGAGACTGGAGACTTAGAATATGCAGCTTATTCAGTTTGTGTATACTGCTATCATTCCTATGTATTGGGGAAGGAATTGGCAACAGTCGAGGCAGAGATGGCAATGTACAGTAATACCCTCAGCCAACTGAAGCAAGAAACATCATATTACTATAACCAACTAAATCGACAGGTTTTATTGAATTTGATGGGACAGGCTGAAGATAAATGCCGTTTAATCGGTGAAAGCTATGACGAAACAAAAATGTTACCCCTGCATCGAGAGGCGAATGCTCAAAATCTTTGTCGCTCGGTCTATTTTTACAAGCTATTTCTCTGCTATCTTTTTCAAGACTATCAGCAAGCTATAGAAAATGCTAAATCAGCAGAAAAATATAGCGATAGCGCTGTAGGTACTATTCCTCTCTACCATTTCTACAATTCTTTAGTTTATCTGGCTATCTATTCTGACGCACCAAAATCCGAGCAAAAACTCATCCTCCAGAAGGTGGAAGTCAATCAGAAAAACATCAAGAAATGGGCGGACTTTGCTCCGATGACTCACCTCCATAAATTCTATCTAGTGGAGGCAGAGCGATATCGAGTTTTGGGGGAAAATGCTAGGGCGATCGACTACTACGATCGCGCCATTGCCTTAGCGAAAGAACATGAGTACCTCAACGAAGAGGCTTTGGCTAATGAACTGGCTGCCAAATTCTACCTCGCTTGGGGAAAAGAGCAAGTTGCCCGAGCCTATATGACAAATGCTTACTACTGTTATTTACGTTGGGGTGCAACAGCTAAAATGACTGATTTGAAACAACAGTATCCAGAACTTTTAAAGCGTTTTACGAAAGCCAATTTTTCGGATAAATCTCGCAACATCCTGTCTGATACATCTAACAGCATTTCAGGTGAAACGCTGGATTTGGCAGCATTGATGAAAGCATCTGGGGCAATTGCCAGTGAAATTGAGCTAGATAAACTCCTCACCACTTTGATGAAAATCCTGCTGGAAAGCTGCGGTGCACAAACTGGCTATCTAATTTTAGAGTCTCAAGGACAACTGCGAGTCGAAGCTTCAGGTGAGGCTAACTCAGATCGGGTGATGGTTTTGCAATCGACTCCTATAGAAACCTGTTTGCCTTTGTCGATTATTCACTATGTTGAAAGGACTCAGGAAGGATTGATTGAAACCAATGTTTCCCGTGAAGGCAGATTTACCCAAGATGCTTATATCAAAACACAGCAGCCCAAGTCTATCCTGTGCGCCCCTCTGATCAATCAAGGGCAATTAATTGGAATTGTTTACTTGGAAAATAATTTAGCAGATGGGGTTTTTACACCCGATCGCCTAGAACTAATTAAACTGCTGTCAAGTCAAGCGGCGATCGCCCTTACCAACGCTAGACTCTATACTCAGGTACAATCTACCCAAAATCGCCTGAATAAATTCCTCAATGCTATACCTCTAGGCATCTCCGTTCACGACGCCAAAGGACAACTGGTTTACGCCAATCCAGTTTCACAGCAGTTACTGAATATTCAAGATTTACCAAAAGCCGAAATCGAGCAACTCTCAAAAACCTATCACATTTATCGGGCAGGGACAGGGGAGATATATCCAGTCGAACAGTTGCCCCTGGTGCGATCGCTTGGCGGTGAAAAAGCTCAGGCGGATGACTTGGAACTCCACCACAGCGACGGGAGCATTTTTGTAGAAGCAACGAGTACGCCAATTTTCAATGATACGGGTAATGTAGAGTACGCGATCGCAGCTTTTCAAGATATTAGCGATCGCAAGCAGGCACAAAAAACGCTGATCGAAAATGTCCGCTTAGAACAGGAAATTAGTGAGCGCAAAAAAGTTGAAGCAGAACTCGAACGAGCCAAAGAAGCAGCCGTTGCCGCCAACCTCGCCAAAAGCATTTTCCTTGCCAACATGAGCCACGAATTGCGAACTCCCATGAATGCCATTCTGGGTTTTTCGCAACTGATGAATCAGGATACCAATCTGTTAACTGAACAAAAAGAGAACCTTAACATCATTCAGCGCAGTGGAGAGCATTTATTATCTCTAATTAATCAGGTGCTTGACCTTTCTAAAGTTGAAGCTGGACGCATGACGGTATCTAAAAACAATTTGAACCTTCATCATTTTTTAGCTGAAATTGAGGATATGTTTGCCTTAAAAGCCATCGCTCAAAGCTTAGACTTACGATTTGAATGTGCTGCCGATGTTCCTAAATATATCTACGCTGATGAAATTAAGTTGCGGCAAGTGCTGATTAATTTAATCAGTAATGCCGTTAAGTTTACCGCTTTTGGAAGTGTGTATTTAAAAGTAAAAAACAAACAGGTAAAAACCCCAATAGAAGCCGAAACTAAAACAACCAACAACCCACAATCAACAACCATTACCTTTGAAGTAAAAGATACGGGAATTGGCATTGCAGTAGAGGAAATGGAGAATCTATTCAAACCCTTCGTGCAAACAGCATCCGGTCAAAAAGTGCAGCAAGGAACCGGATTAGGACTGACGATTAGCCGTCAATTTGTCCGCTTGATGGGAGGTGAAATAACAGTCATTAGTCACGGTAAAGCTTTCACCCCTGGAATGCCTCTCAAGGAATTTTTAGAAGACACAACGGGTACAACATTTAAATTTGACATTCCTGTGGGCATCGCTGATGCCAGCACAATTCAAAATCAACCCCAAAGTCGTCGCGTCGTTGCGCTAGCGCCTAACCAACCCCAATATCGCATCCTCGTGGTGGACGATCGAGATTACAATCGGCAACTGTTAGTTAAACTCCTCAAACCTGTTGGTTTTGAAGTGCAAGAAGCGAGTAACGGTATTGAAGCGCTTGCAATTTGGGATTCCTACTCACCTCATCTGATCTGGATGGACATGAGAATGCCCGTTATGGATGGTTATGAAGCCACGAAACGCATTAAAGGCACTATCAAAGGTCAAGCTACTGCTGTTATTGCTATTACTGCTAGCGTGTGGGAAGAAGAAAAGGCAGTTATTTTATCGGCTGGTTGTGATGATTTTGTGCGAAAACCGTTCCACACAGAGGCCATCTTTGACATCATGACTAAACATTTGGGCGTCCTTTATATTTATCAGGAGCAAGAGCTACCATCTCCCCCTTCTAATGTGACTGGAGAATCGTTAAATTTCACGGATTTATTAGCAGCGATGTCAAAAGAATGGATAGTAAAATTATATGAAGCAGCTATGGACGCTGATGCGGAATTAGTTTGTCAACTCCTTGAGGAGATTCCTGAATCTCACGCTTTCGAGCTTCAAACTCTCAGAAATTGGGTGACGAGGTTTCAGTTTGAGAAGATTCTCGATTTAACTGAATCCTTGGTTGGTGAATGATGATATTTTTAGGAATTACACACGGGTGGTCAGAAACCGGGTTTTTTTACGATAATACTTGGTTAAAGTCCCTAGATTCGCTAAAAAACCCGGTTTCTAGGCGTCGGAGTGCGTAAATCCTGACGAAAAGATGCGTTGCAGCCCGTTGATTCGCTAAAAAACCCGGTTTCTGGGTAAGATTGCGTAAGCCCCGTTTATGCTATTTGATAGCACGGGGTTGGTTCTGTTCCATCATTGACTTTAATGCCGACAGTTTTAAGTCTGTAAGGTCGCGGATGGTAATTGAGCAACCGTCTCCCAATTTAACAGCAGTGAAATAATAGCATTTGCCCAGGTAATCACTTTCTAGATGAACCTCTCCTTCAAGCGATTCTCCAGTCTCAACAACTTCTACTAATAAATCAAAGACTCCGGGACTTAATTGATTAAACAGTTTTTTGAGCACGGGTTCCCCCGCGAGTTCTGTTCGTTTTTTCCCTAAGAGTCTGGCAAAGACAGGGTTAACTACCAAGCAGCGAAAATCTTCAATTTCTCCAGCGATATCTCCCCTCACCGCCTGCACTGCGGCTATTCCATCCAGAGATGAATTTAGCAAATTTGCCAGCAGGCTGCGAGATTGGTAGGCAATTTCTGCGGTTTGCTGGTGTCGCTCGATTGCTTCTTTAAGCTGGCGTTTTTGCTGCTGGATAGTGACCTGAGTATCGAGGCGAACTAGCACTTCTTCCGGCTCAAAAGGTTTAGAGATATAGTCAACTCCTCCTACCTTAAAAGCTTTGACTTTATCAAATACTTGGTCAAGTGCGCTTAAGAAAATAATCGGAATTTCTGAGGTTTTTTCATCGGATTTGAGGGCTTCGCAGACTTGATAGCCGTCTATATCTGGCATTTTAATATCCAGCAATATAGCATCGGGGGGATGATTGCGAACTGTTCTCAAGGCCATCGCACCATTGGTTACGCAGCGAACTTTATACCCATTTTTAGTGAGAATTTCTGTTAGAAAACGCAGATTTTCTGGGAGGTCATCAACAATTAAGATGTTACCTTTGGGAGTTTCTAATTGATTGATGTCACTTGTTTCAGCCGCAGCCATCGCCATAAGTTTGCCTTCGCCTTTGGCATCGGCGAACTCACTTGTGGTGTTTTGCTTCTCTAGCAGAGAGCGAAAGTTATTCTTCGTAACTTTTTCTCCCATTACGTCTGAAAGCCGGTGCCACAGGATGGCTGCTAAATCTTTGATATGTCCTATGCTGAGGTACAAGCTGTCAGCAACAGCACTATAAGTTGCGTTTTTCCAAGCAGCTTTTAAGATTTCCTGCTCAAGAAAATTTAACGGTTTACTGGTTTTGGACTCTAAGGCTGATTCTAGAAATTCTAGGGCTTCTTCAAAAGTCATATACAAATCAATCTCATCGGGTAAGGTTTTTCAGTTTTGCACCCTAGCTTTGAGTTATACACCGTAGTAAGTCGGTGGAGAAATTCCTAATAGTGATTATGACAGACTTATTGACACTTACGCTCCTGGACGATCGCCCCCGATCCTCATTTTACCTTGTCGAAGCAAAAGTAGCGATCGCGCCCCCCTAATTCTTTGTGATGGCGATCGGCTTAAACCCTTGTCACTACAAGGCTTTTAAGTTGCTTGCCACCCCCTCGACGCCTACGACATCGACTCTTTGAAATATATAAAGCTGTTAACAAATCTGAAAAACGGGTTCATTTTTCATAAATCTGAGTTCGCTACCTAGCGGAGAACCGTATAACTCACTACCAAGGCTTGTATTTATCCAAAAGACAAGCCTTGATTAGTTTTTATATGGTCAGATAAAAACATCCGCCGATTAGCGCCGACAATTCCATTAATTTTCAGTATTATCACTGATGTATTTTAGCGCGTGATAGTGTAAACCTCACTCAGAAATATGCCCATTAGGCAAAGATCCGACTTTTCCGACTTTATGATCCGACTTTTCCGACTTGCTTTATGCCTATATTCCCAACATACTATTAATAGCATCTACCAAAAGACAGATAACAGTGCCAGTCATGCTGTCGATCTGCTCCATCTAAAGATAGATAGTAAAACCAGGGCGTCCGACTTTTCCGACTTTACGATCCGACTTTTCCGACTGACAGGGGCAGGGGAGGGGAGCGATGATAGAGATATGGAAAGGATACAGCCTCAAGAAAAAGCATTGCATCATTTTGGGATGAATTTTGTAGGGTCGATCGAAGATCCCGCCGGAAAAATAAGGGTTTTCAGCTTTGATAAAATTCAAAACCATCCCGCAAATATGCAACGCTCTTTTTGAAAAATGCTGAAAGATATGGAAGAAAGTGGGTGCACTTAGCTGTTTTCCAAGTCAAAGCGATCGCTCGGTTAACACAACAGCAATAGCATAATTCACCTATTGCTTAACAAAACCATCCAACAATAGCAACGTGCCGAAATAGGCTGCGGTTGGAGCAGAAATAAGAATTGATCGGAACCCCTGTTAATTGAACACACAAATTATCTAATTACCAGGATTATGACCATCCTTAACTACAACGAAACTACCTACCTGCAAGAAAATCCCGACGTGGCACAAGCCGTAGCTTCAGGCATTATTCCCAACGGCTTCGAGCATTGGGTAAAGTTTGGTTTTATTGAAAAAAGAAACCCACAAATTTCCTTCAACGAGCAATTTTATCTAGATGCTAACCCCCAGGTAGCAGCAGCAGTGGCCAACGGTAGTTTCTCAAGCGGATTTGAACATTATGCGCGGTTTGGAGCGGCTGAAGGTCGATCGCCCGTTGCCAGTACCACACCCACAGGATCTCAACTTCAAGAAATCTTAAAGCGCGGGTTTGTGCGGGTTGCAGTTAACGAGGATGCGATCGGATTTAGCAACCGAGAAGCCGACGGTTCATTTAGTGGGATTGGCATTGATTTTAGTCGCGCCATTGCCACTGCTTTGTTTGGGAACCCGAATGCAGTAGAATTCGTAGTCGTCAAAGCCGGTGAAGACTTTAATAGTGTTGCCAGTGGCGCAGTGGATATCGCCGCCACTTTGCCCACTCAATCTGTGCTCCGCGATGCCAGTTTAGGAGTAGATTATTCGCCTACAGTTTTCTTCGACACTCAAGCGGTATTGGTGCGTGGTAATAGTGGAATTAGTTCTGTTAACCAGTTATCAGCAACAACCATCGGCGTATTAGCAGGAACGCGCTCTGGGCAAAATTTAATAGATGCCGCTCAACGTGCCGGAATCGCCCTCAACATCCAAACTTTCCCCTCACAAGATGCTCTGTTTGGCGCTTACGATGCGGGACAAATCGGTGCAGTTTCGATTAATCGCGGGGTGCTGAGCAATCGCATTCCCACCTTATCCAATCCGGGAAATCAAGTCATCCTGGATGAAGCCATTTCCAAAGAGCCTTTAGCACTCATCGTGCCGGAAAATCAGTCTGAATGGGCTGATGTGGTGCGGTGGGCGGTCAACGCTCCCATCCAAGCCGAATTCTTTGGCATTAACTCCCAGAATGTGAATGAATTTCTTGATGGAAATTCCGCCAGTAAGCGCTTTTTAGGCGTGGAAGGGAATTTAGGAGAATCTTTGGGACTCAAAAATGATTTTGCCTTGAAAGTTATCCAACAAATTGGTAATTACGAAGAGATTTACAATCGCAATTTCAATCCCGAAGTGCTGCCGCGCCAGCTCAATGAACTAATGTTTGTCGAGCCTGGGGGACTGCTCTATTATCCACCCTTTTCCGGGACTGACGAATTAAGTGTACCCTTAGTAAATAACGACAACCGCAACGTTTTAGAGGAAGTTTTAGACCGGGGTTTCGTGCGCGTTGGGGTGAGAAATGATGCACCTGGACTGGGTTTTGCTGACCCCAACGGCAATTTAACCGGATTTGATGTGGATTTGGGTCGGGGACTAGCAGCTTCCCTATTTGGCGACCCCAACGCAGTGGAATTCGTAATTCAGAAAACGGGGGCTCAGCGCTTCAGCGATGTCGCCAATGGCATCGTTGATGTAACTAGCCGCAATGCCACCCACAACCTCAAGCGGGATGCTTTGCTGGGGGTAGATTTTGCCCCCATTAATACTTACGATGCTCAATTTGTAGTAACACCAACCGCCAGCGGAATTACCTCTTTTGAACAGCTTGCAGGTCGCCGAATTGGCGTGAGTGCAAATACCACTTCTGAGGCAACTCTGCGAGAAAAACTGAGTGCTTCGGGTATTAATGCGGAAATCGTAGCCTTAGATAGCTTCCAGACCCTATTTGATAGTTATATCAAGGGCGAATTGGATGCGCTCACCGGCGATGGAGGTCTGATTATCTCTCGTCTTCTCACCTTACCCCCAGAGCAGCGAGACCAGCATCAGCCCTTTCCAGAAGTCTTGGGAGAGGAGCCTTTAGCAATGGTGGTGGACGAGAATCAATCCCAGTGGAAGGATGTGGTTTCTGGCGTTACTTATTCTCTTTATGAAGCGTTAGAACTGGGTTTAACTTCAGAAAATGTGCGCCAGGAAATCAATAGCTCAGATCCAGTTGTTCGCCGCTTTTTGGGAGTGGAAGGAAATGTGGGTGAAAGTCTGGGTTTGTCGAATAATTTTGCTTTGAATGCGATTTCCGCAGTGGGGAACTATAGCGAAATGACCGCTCGCAACTTCCCGGGTATTCCTGTTAGCCCTTTGCAAGCGCCTTATACCGAGGGCGGTGTCTTGTTCTCGGTTCCTTTTGCTTGATTGGCTTGAATCGGGGTGATTCATGAATCACCCTGACAACAATAAACCTTGAATATTGGCTAAGGACACTGAATCCAATCTTTAGCCGGATAAATACTCAGACTAGACTCAGCTAGATGTTTGCGGGATTGGGGTGCAACGAAAAAAGTAACAGAAAAATGTTCCTTCACATCTATCTTTCACCACCTTTAAAATCATGTCAAATTCTCAATCACTTATTGCAACAGACATTCGGTATTGTCCTGAAGATATAGAGAAAGCATTTTGGCAGCTATGGCAGCAGAATCGAGATTATCTTTACCGTTGCTGTGTCAAGTGGATGGGAGGGAATCCTACTGATGCCGAAGAGGTGCTCAGTCGCGCCATGCTCAAAGCTTGGGATAAGTTACCAGACTATGCCGAAAAAATCACCAACCTCCGAGCTTGGCTACTTTGCTTAACCCATAATCTCTGTATAGATATACACCGAGAACGTCGCCGGAAAGCAATGCAAATGGAGGATATTGAAGAAGTAGCTGCTACAGGAAATTCAGCATTTATTTCTGGTTTGAACTCTCCTGAAGAAGCACTTCTACATCATGAGTTGGGACAGTACATTCGCCGCGCTATTGATACTCTTCCTTCTCGATTACGCAATCCGTTTATTCTGCGTTACTGCCACCAGATTGCCTATCAAGATATTGCCCAAAAACTTGCTCTCTCGCTCAATAACGTTTACAAGCGCATTCAACAGGCACGAGAAATTCTGCAAAAGCGTTTGAGCAGGTATTTGTCAGGGTTGGATGATGGTTTGTTAGATTCCTCCGAGTCGTCTCAAAAGGGGGACGTTGCCTCGATCGGGGATGATTTTGCTGTAGGGGTAGTGCCCCCGTGCCTACCGCGTCAAGATGGTGGGGCGATTCCCTACGGGATAGCTTCGCTTGACGCAGGGGAATTGCCCCTACAATCCGATGAAACGATCGCATCCGACTCGATCGCCCCCATCCCTCAGAACATTGGCGAGACAATTAATTATCAGGTAACAGCAATATGTCTAGAAACACTGCACTCCGGGTGGTATCCCTCACTCAGTCCTCTGGGGTGGAGTTGAATGCTTACCTAGTTTTAGACGAAAAGCCAGCCCGAATTGACCAGAAGCTGAAAACATTAAGTGAGTACGTGCAGCAGTATCCTTCTGGGTGGAAGAAACGGTTGGAATTGGCGAATCTGCTGTATGCAATGGGTCGTATTGAGCAGGCGGTTGAGGAATATCGCCAAGTGATCGATCGGCAGCAACCATTGATTGGCGTGCGGTTGCAATTGGGGAAACTCTTGCAGCTTATGGGACGAGAGGTTGAGGCAGTAGCGGTTTATGAAAGTGCCTCGGCCAATGCACGCAATGAGGCGACTCGGCAGCATATCAGCGGATCGATCGCACTCTGTAGAAATGACACTCAAGCCGCGATACTCGCTTTTGAGTCGGCGGCAACCCTTGAACCAGATAATGCGGCTCACTGGCTGGCCTTGGGGCAGGTGCAAAGGGGGAGAGGGGATGCGGTTGCAGCTTTGCGAGCCTTTGATACGGTTTTGTCCCTTCAGCCAGATGATGTTGTAGCGCTGATTGACAGCTATGACGCGAGTCATGCGGTGGGGAATGTGCGCCAAGCGCAGCGGCGGTTGAGCAAAGCGCTAGAGGTGGCTCCGGGTGATTTCCGAGCGCTCAAACGACTGGCGGATACTCGTTGCCGGATGAGATTGGTATCGGGTGAGGAAGGCAAACAGACTAAAAAAATAATTAGTTCTTTGCTGCAACAGGCTCCTGATGCGGCGGATGCCCGCGAGTTGCTGGCATATTATCACCTTTTCCGAGGGGAGTCGGCTAACGGGGTTGCGGTGTTGGAAGGGTTTACTGAGGAACACCCGAATCATCCTAGGGGTTGGTATTCCTATGGGCGGTGCTTGTTCCATACGGGGGAATATCAGAAAGCGGCTGAGGCGATGCTGAAGGCTTATCGTCTCTATTCCCAGGATTGTGAAATTTATCGGGCGTTGTGCGAGATTTTGCCGGTTGCGGGGATGACTTCTTCCCCAGCCCCTCTCGATCCCCCCCAGCCCCCCTTAAAAAGGGAGCCAGAGGAGGCAAAGTCTT
>Ga0209278_1000823_pt1 | contig 20946 bp, 17 predicted proteins | sample JI81BgreenDNA_FD_187504 | JGI IMG/M metagenome (GOLD analysis project Ga0209278, IMG submission 187504) | Wastewater effluent complex algal communities from Wisconsin, to seasonally profile nutrient transformation and Carbon sequestration -... | ecosystem: Engineered > WWTP > Effluent > Algae... | reverse complement strand
TGCAGGGATCGCCGCGCCGCCGGAGTCTCCCGGAATTCTATCTTATATAAGACCTGAACCGCGGGTTAACCCGGCCCTGTCCACCGCGCCACAGAGCCGATCGGAGCGATGCACGACCGTCATCGATGCTGCGCGCACCTGCGCCTAAAATCGCGCCTCGACGGCCCAACCCGCGGCATTCGGTGTTGGGCCGCTTCTTTTTCCGCCGCGATCCCGGAGCCCGCATGAACGCTGCCCTGAACCCTGTCGCCTCGCCCCACGTGATGAACACCTACGGGCGCCTGCCGATCGCGCTGTCGCACGGCTGCGGATCGCGGGTGTGGGACGTCAACGGCAAGGAATACCTGGATGCACTCGCCGGCATCGCGGTGAACACGCTCGGTCACGCCCACCCCAAGCTGGTGCCGGCCTTGCAGGATCAGGTGGCCAAGCTGATCCACTGCTGCAACTACTACCACGTGCCCGACCAGGAGCGGCTGGCCCAGATGCTGGTGGAGCGCTCGGGCATGACCAACGTGTTCTTCTGCAACAGCGGGCTGGAGGCCAACGAGGCGGCGCTGAAGCTGGCGCGCAAGTTCGGCCACGACAAGGGCATCGAGCGGCCGGAAATCGTGGTGTACGAAAAGGCCTTCCACGGCCGCTCGATCGCGACGCTGTCGGCCACCGGCAACCCGAAGGTGCAGGCGGGCTTTGGGCCGCTGGTGGAAGGTTTTGTGCGGGTGCCGGTCAACGACATCGAGGCCCTGAAAGCCGCCACGGCCCACAACCCGAACGTGGTGGCGGTGTTCTTCGAAACCATTCAGGGCGAAGGCGGTGTGAACCCGATGCGGGCGCAATACCTGCGCGACGTGCGGGCGCTGTGCGACGAGCGCGACTGGCTGTTGATGATCGACGAGGTGCAGTGCGGCATGGGCCGCACGGGCAAGTGGTTTGCCCACCAGTGGGCGGGCATCGTGCCCGACGTGATGCCGCTGGCCAAGGGTCTGGGCTCGGGCGTGCCGATTGGCGCGGTGGTGGCCGGCCCGAAGGCGGCCCACATCTTCCAGCCGGGCAACCACGGCACCACGTTTGGCGGCAACCCGCTAGCCATGCGCGCAGGGGTGGAAACCATCCGCATCATGGAAGAGGACGGCCTGCTGGCGCACGCCGAGCGGGTGGGCGCGCACCTGCGGGGCGCGCTGGAGCGTGGGCTGGCCGGTGTGGCGGGCGTGCGCGAGATCCGCGGCCAAGGGCTGATGATCGGCGTCGAACTCGATCGCCCGTGCGGCGCGCTGACCCAGCGGGCCGCCGACGCCGGGCTGCTGTTGTCGGTCACGGCGGACAGCGTGATCCGGCTGGTGCCGCCGCTGGTGCTGACCACCGACGAGGCCGACGAGGTGGTGCGCATCCTGCTCCCGCTGGTGCGCGCTTTCCTCGCCGAATAAGCCCGACCGCCGCCGCCCGACCGAACACCGATCCCTTCGCACCATGACTTCGACCGCCTCGACGACGATCCGCCCACCCATCCGTCATTACCTGCAATTCAAGGACCTGAGCGCCGCCGAGTATGGCTACCTGCTGCGCCGCGCGGCCTACATCAAGGCGCGCTTCAAGGCGGTGGAAAAGTACCAGCCCTTCGCCGATCCCGACCGCACGCTGGCCATGATCTTTGAGAAGGCCAGCACGCGCACCCGCGTGAGCTTCGAGGCCGGCATGTACCAGATGGGCGGCTCGGTGGTGCACCTCACCACCGGCGACAGCCAGCTCGGCCGCGCCGAGCCCATCGAAGACAGCGCGCGCGTGATCAGCCGCATGGTCGACCTGGTGATGATCCGCACCTTTGAGCAGACCAAGATCGAGCGCTTTGCCGCGCACTCGCGCGTGCCGGTGATCAACGGCCTGACGAACGAGTTCCACCCCTGCCAGATCCTGGCCGACCTGTTCACGCTGACCGAATACCGGCCCGCACCCGGCGGCGACCCGCTGGAGGCGATCCGCGGCAAGGTGGTGGCCTGGGTGGGCGACGGCAACAACATGGCCAACACCTGGCTGCAGGCGGCGCAGCTGCTGGGCTTCACCGTGCACGTGAGCACGCCCAGCGGCTACGAAGTCAATGCCGCGCTGGCCGGCGTGACCGACCCGGGCTGCTACCGCGTGTTTGCCGACCCGCGCGAGGCCTGCCGGGGCGCCGACCTGGTGACCACCGACGTGTGGACCAGCATGGGCTACGAGGCGGAAAACGAGGTGCGGCGGGCCGCGTTCAAGCAGTGGTGCGTGGACGAGGCCATGATGGCTGTGGCCAAGCCCGACGCGCTGTTCATGCACTGCCTGCCCGCCCACCGCGGCGAAGAGGTGACCGCCGAGGTGATCGACGGGCCGCAGAGCGTGGTGTGGGACGAGGCCGAGAACCGCATGCACGTGCAGAAGGCGCTGATGGAATACCTGCTGCTGGGTCAGCTGGCCTGACGCGGCGCGCCGCCAGCCTGCCCAGCCCGAGCCGACGATGAGCGCTTGCACCGCCTGCGGCGCCTGCTGCGCCAGCTTCCGGGTGGACTTCTCGGTGTTTGAGACCCAGTCCGAGGGCGGCAGCGTGCCCGACGGGCTGTGGGTGCCGGTGACCGACCACACCGCGCGCCTGCGCGGCACCGACCACAGCCCGCCACGCTGCGCCGCCCTGCACGGGGCCATCGGCCAGCGGGCGACCTGCGGCATCTACGAATGGCGGCCCGGCCCCTGCCGCGAGTTTGAGGAAGGCAGCGACGCCTGCGCGCAGGCGAGACGCCGCCACGGCCTGGCCCCCCTGGAGGGCCCATGAGCGCCGCCGAGCGGGACGCAGCGCCGACACCCAGCGCCTGCACCACCTGCGGCGCCTGTTGCCACAGCTACCGGGTGGAGTTTTCCGTCTACGAACTCGACAGCCTCGGGGGCAGCGTGCCCGAGGCCCTGACCGAGGTGGTGGACGGCGCGACCTGCCGCATGCGCGGCACGGGCGCGGTGCCGATCCGCTGCGTGGCGCTGGAGGGGGAGCTGGGCGTGCGGGCGCTGTGCCGCATCTACCCCCAGCGCCCGCGGCCGTGTGCCGAACTGGAGGAAGGCAGCTACGGCTGCCACAAAGCCCGCGCGCGCCACGGCCTGCCGCCGCTGGGCGAGTGGCTGGGAGACTGAACGCGTGAACGCCCTGCTCGACGCCATCGCCCGGGCCACGCCGGGCGCCGACGCCCAGCGCCTGTTCCACGGCCGCGGCGGGCTGCACCCGGGCTGCGAGGACTGGGCGCTGGACTGGTATCCGCCGGTGTGGGTGCTGACCCGCTTCGGCGAAGCCACGGAGGCCGACACCCAGGCCATCGGCGCGGCGCTGGCCGCGCGGCAGGCGCAGATCGCGCCCGGCGAACCGCTGAACTGGGTGTTCCAGCGCCGCCAGCCCGACGGCCCGGTGAGCCGGCCCATCACCACCGTGATGGCCGGCGCCGTGCCAGAGCCGCACGTGGTGACGGAAGACGGCGCGCGCTACCGCGTGCACCTGTCGCGCGGGCAGAACCACGGCCTGTTCCTCGACATGGCCGAGGGCCGGCGCTGGGTGCGCGCCCACGCCGCGGGCGCGAAGGTCCTCAACCTGTTCGCCTACACCGCCGCCTTCTCCGTGGCCGCGCTGCAGGGCGGCGCGCGCGAGGTCATCAACCTCGACATGGCCGACGGGGCGCTGGCCACCGGCCAGCACAACCACCAGCTCAACGGCCTGGGCAGCCGCGCCCGCTTCCTCGCCCACGACCTCTGGAACTCCTGGGGCAAGCTCAACCGCCTGGGCCCCTACGACCTCGTGATCGCCGACCCGCCGAGCTTCCAGAAGGGCAGCTTCGTGGCCACCAAGGACTGGCCGCGCCTGCTGCGCCGCCTGCCCGACCTGCTGACGCCCGGCGGCCGCGCCCTGCTCTGCCTCAACGCCCCCGAACTGCCCGAGCGCTTCCTGCGCGACGCGCTCGCGGCCGAGGCGCCGAACCTCGCGGTGGAGCAGCGTCTGCCTAACCCGCCGGCCTTTGCCGACGCCGCGCCCGACCGGGCGCTGAAGGTGCTGGTGGTGCGCGCACCGGGGCTCGACGCGCCGGCGGTCGCGCCGGGATAGTTGACACCTCAAGTTTTTGGGGCCCTGTTGGAATTAACCGACACCACGCCCCGCGGGCCGGTGCTACTTTCCCGGCCTCATGAAAACGCTCTGGGACATTTCTCCGCCCGTGCACGCCGCCTCGCCGGTGTTTCCGGGTGACACGGCCTACACGCAGCAGTGGGTGGCGCAGATCGGGCCGGGTTGCCCGGTCAATGTCAGCGCCATCACGCTGTCGCCGCACACCGGCGCGCACGCCGACGCGCCGCTGCACTATGACCCCGCCGGCGCGGCCGTGGGCGCGCTCGACCTCGACGCCTTCCTCGGCCCTTGCCGCGTGGTCCACGCCATCGGCTGCGGCCCGCTGGTGCGCCCCGAGCACCTGGCGCACGCGCTGGGCAACGCCGCGCCCGACCGGGCAGCGCCCGCGGGCTGGGCGAACCGGCCGCTGCCGCCGCGGGTGCTGGTGCGCGTGTACGAGCGCCAGCCCGCGGACCGCTTCGACGACGCCCTGCCCGCCTTCGCGCCCGAGACGGTGGCGCTGCTGGCCGCGCGCGGCGTCGTGCTCATCGGCATCGACAGCGCCAGCGTCGATCCGGCCGACAGCAAGTCGCTGGAGAGCCACCAGGTGCTGCGCCACCACGGCCTGCGCGTGCTGGAAAACCTGCTGCTCGACGAGGTGCCCGAGGGCGACTACGAGTTGATCGCCCTGCCGCTGAAGCTGACCACCGCCGACGCCAGCCCGGTGCGCGCCGTGCTGCGCGCCCTGCCCCCGACCTGAGACGACCACCCGCCATGACCACCCGAGACGACTGCCTGGCCCTCGATGCGGCCGACCCCCTGCGCGCGCTGCGCGACCAGTTCGACATTCCCGCCGCCACGATCTACCTCGACGGCAACTCCCTCGGCGTGATGCCGCGCAGCACGCCAGCGCGCGTGGCCGCGGTGGTCACGCAGGAATGGGGCACCGACCTCATCCAGAGCTGGAACAAACACGGCTGGTTCGAGATGCCGGGCCGCGTGGGCGACAAGATCGCGCGCCTGATCGGCGCCGGCGCGGGCGAGGTGGTGGCCACCGACAGCACCTCGGTCAACCTGTTCAAGGTGCTCAGCGCGGCCATGGCGATCGCCACCGCCGACGCACCGCAGCGCCGGCGCATCGTCAGCGAGCGCAGCAACTTCCCCACCGACCTCTACATCGCCGAGGCACTGTGCCGCCAGCACGGCTGGGAACTGGTGCTCGTCGAGCCCGAGGAGATCACGGCCGCCCTCCACGCCGACGTGGCCATCCTCATGCTCACCCACGTCAACTACCGCACCGGCGCCATGCACGACATGGCCGCGGTGACCGCCGCGGCCCACGCCGCGGGCATCCTCGCGGTGTGGGACCTCGCGCACAGCGCGGGCGCCGTGCCGGTGGACCTGCGGGGCGCGGGCGCGGACTTCGCGGTCGGCTGCGGCTACAAGTACCTCAACGGCGGGCCCGGCGCGCCGGCCTTCGTGTGGGTCAGCCCGCGCCATGCCGACCGCTTCTGGCAGCCGCTGGCCGGCTGGTGGGGCCATGCCGCGCCCTTCGCCTTCACCCCCGACTACCGCCCCGCGCCCGGGATCGCCCGCTACCAGTGCGGCACCCAGCCCATGATCAGCCTGGCCGCGCTGGAATGCGGCGTGGACACCGTGCTCGCGGCCGAACCGCTGGGCGGCCTGGCTGCGCTGCGCGCCAAATCGCTCGCGCTGACCGACCTGTTCATCCGACTCGTGGAGGCGCGCTGCGCGGGCCATGGCCTGGGCCTGGCCACACCGCGCGATACCGCGCACCGCGGGTCGCAGGTCTGCCTGACCCGCGACCAGGGCGCCTACGCCATCGTGCAGGCGCTGATCGCGCGCGGGGTGATTGGCGACTACCGCGCGGGCGACGGCGGCCGCCACCAGGACATCCTGCGCTTCGGCTTCACGCCGCTCTACCTCGGATTCGCCGACGTGTGGGACGCGGTGGAACACCTACGGCAGGTGCTGGAAACCGGGGAATGGCAGCGCCCTGAATTCAGCCGCCAGCAGGCCGTGACCTGAGGAGCGACCCATGGCCTGTCCGCACCACCACACCCCGTCCACGTCCCCGGCCCCGACCTCGGCCACCGAAGCCATCGTCCACGACGAGCGCGCCCAGCTCGATTTCAGCCAGGACATGAGCTACGGCGACTACCTGCAGCTCGACGCGATCCTGGGCGCCCAGAAGCCGCTGTCGCCGGCGCACGACGAGATGCTCTTCATCGTGCAGCACCAGACCAGCGAGCTGTGGATGAAGCTCATGCTGCACGAGCTGCACGCCGCCATCGGCCACATCGCCCGCGACGAACTGCCGCCGGCCTTCAAGATGCTCGCGCGCGTCTCCAAGATCATGGAACAGCTCGTCCACGCCTGGGACGTGCTGGCCACCATGACGCCGCCCGAGTACAGCGCGCTGCGGCCCTACCTCGCGCGCTCCAGCGGCTTCCAGAGCCACCAGTACCGCTGCATCGAATTCGCCATGGGCAACAAGAACGCCGCGATGCTGCAACCCCACGCGCACCACCCCGCGCGCGCCGCCACGGTGCAGGCGGCCTATGAAGCGCCCTCGCTGTACGACGAGAGCCTGCGCCTGCTCGCCCGCCGCGGCCTGCCGGTGCCGGCCAGCCACACGACCCGCGACTGGACCCGCCCCTACGAGGCCAGCGACGCGGTCGAGGCCGCGTGGCTGCAGGTCTACCGCCAGCCCGACGCCCACTGGGACCTCTACCAGCTCGGCGAAGAGCTCACCGACCTCGAAGACGCCTTCCGCCTCTGGCGCTTCCGCCACGTCACCACCGTGGAACGCGTGATCGGCTTCAAGCGCGGCACCGGCGGCACCGGCGGCGTGAGCTACCTGCGCAAGATGCTCGACGTGGTGCTGTTCCCCGAGATCTGGCGCCTGCGCACCGCGCTGTGACGCGTTCAGCGCGCCGGGGGCGCGAGACGCAGGGCGCGGATGACATCGCCCAGCCGAGCCGTCTCTTCGCGCATCCGCCGCGCGAGCGCCTCGGGGGCGGTGCCGGCGACGGTCCAGCCCTGGGCGAGCAGGCGCTCGCGCACCGCGGGCTGGCGGACGGCGTCTGCCAGCGCGGCGGCGACGCGCTGCGTGTGGGCGGCGGGCTGGGCGCGCGGCATGGCCACGGCGTTCCACACTTCCAGCGGCGGCACGTCCCATCCCAGCGCGGCCAGCGGTGGCACGGCGGGCATGAGCGCGCTGCGGCCGGCGCTGGTGACGCCCAGCGCGGTCAATCGCCCGCCCTGCACCGCGGTGGCGGCCAGGCCGGGGGGCAGCAGGGCCCACTGCAACTCGCCGGCCAGCAGCGCCTGCACGACCTGTGGGTTGCCGGCGTAGGGCACGTGGACCGAGGAAGCGCCGACCGCACGCTGGAGCAACGCGGCGCCGAGGTGGGCGAGCGTGCCGACGCCGGGTGAGCCGTGGTTCCAGCGGTCGCCGGCGCGGCGGGCGGCATCGGCGAAAGCGTCCGGACCACCGGCGGCCAGGGGCGCCGACACCACCAGCACCAGCGGCGCCACCACCAGCAGGCTGACCGGCGCGAGGTCGCGCGCGGGATCGTAGGCGGTGGCGGGGTTGAGCAGGCGCGCGGTGGTGAGGTTGCCATTGATCATCAGACCCAGGGTGTGGCCATCGCGGGCCTGGGCGACGAGGGTCGCGGCGAGGTTGCCGCCCGCGCCCGGTCGGTTGTCCACGATCACCGGGCGGCCGAGTGCCGCGGCCAGCGGCTCGGCCAGCCAGCGGGCGGTGGTGTCGGGCGAGGATCCGGGCGGGAAACCCACCAGCCACCGCAGCGGGCGCTGAGGCCAGCCGTCTGCACGGGCGGGCGAGGACGCCAGCCAGGGGAGCGTGGCCAGCGAGCAGGCAAAGGCGCGGCGGGTGGGCGCGGGCATCAGGCGGCGGAATCAGGCGGGTGTGGTGTGCGGTGGTCGCGGAGGGCCGCTGTAGAGCCACGGGTTGTCGAGCAGGCGCTCGCCCAGCAGGTTCATGGCGGCGTTGCGCGCCAGCCGGACCAGACCGCGCGCGTGGAAGATGCGGCCGTTGCGCTGGGAGCGGCGCTGCACCTGCGCGTTGCGGCGCCAGCGGGTCTCGGCGTAGTGGCGGAACAGCCTCGGCCAGTCAATCGCGGCGTGGTGGCGGTCGACCAGCAGCCCGAGGGTCCATGCGTCTTCCAGGGCGAGCGCCGCGCCTTGGGCGAGGTAAGGACGCAACGGGTGCGCGGCATCGCCGAGCAGGGCGACGGGGCCACGCGCGTGTTCCCTCGGACCGGTCAGCGGCGGGCGGTCGTGCAAGGCCCAGAGCGTCCAGGCGGGCACCGCGTCGATGAGGGCGCGCAGGTCACCGGCCAGGGGGCCGGTGGCGGCGAGCAGGTCGGCCGCGCGCGCCTGCTGGGTCCAGTGGCGCGGGTCGTCGCCGCCGTGGCCCTCGCCCAGTCGGCCGTGCACCACCGCGACGAGGTTGACGCATTCGCCGCGGCGCACCGGGTAGCTGACGACGTGCATGCGGGGCCCGAGCCAGGCGCTGACCGCGTTGGGCCGCAGCGCGCGCGGCAGTCGATCGGCCGGGATGAGGCCGCGGTACGCGAGATGGCCGGTCCGGCGGACCGGCTGCGCGCCGAGCAAGCCCTCGCGCACCCGGCTCCACAGCCCGTCGCAGCCGACCAGCGCTTCGCCGCGCAGGGTTTCGCCGCTGTCCAGCGTAACGGCGACCGCGCGGTCGACTTCGAAGGAAGCCACCCGCGCCTGCAGGCGCAGCGTGGCGGGCGCGCGAGACTGCACCGCGTCCAGCAGCAGGCGATGCAGATCGGCGCGGTGGATGCTGGCGTAGGGGTGTCCATAGTGCGCCAGGGCAGCGGCGCCCAGGCGCAAGTGGCCCAGTTCGCGACCGTCACGCGCGTCACGGATGCGCAGGTCATCGGGATAGGCCGCCACCGCCTGCAGGGCGCGACCCAGGCCCCAGTCGGTGAGCACACGCACGGCGTTCGGCCCCAACTGGATGCCCGCCCCCACCTCGCCGAAGGCGGCCGCCTGCTCAAACAGCGTGACCGGCACGCCCGCGCGCCCCAGCGCCAGCGCACACGCCAAGCCACCGATGCCGCCCCCGGCGACGAGCACGTTGTCATTCATGCGCGCGATTGTGCCGGTCGTTTGGGGGACGACACACCCCCTTTGGGCGGGACGCTCAGAACGATCGCTGGAACCAGAGCATCGACAGCCCGGCCGACAGCACGGCCAGCACCGCGCCGAGCAGGGCCAGCAGCGCCGAGACCTCCGTCTCCTTTTTCTCGACCGTCAGGCGCGCGCTGAGCGACTGGTACACCTGGCGCAGGTTGTCGGCCGTGCCGGCGTAAAAGTACTCGCCCTGCGTGACGCGGGCGACCTGTTTGAGGCTTTCCTCGTCGAGCCGCACGCGCATGGACCAGCCCTCAAACCCGATCACCTCGCCATCCACCGTGCCCACGCCCACGGTGTAGACGCGCACGCCGCGGTCGGCCGCCATCTGCGCGGCCTCGGCGGTGTCCACGCCGGTGGTGCGCTGGCCGTCGGTGAGCAGGATGATCGCGGCCGAGCCGTAGGAGCCGGGCGCGACCGGCACGAAGGGCTTTTCTTCGGGCCGGGGCTGGTCGATGGCGCGGCCGCGCGGCGCGAAGGGGTCGGCGTTGCGCTGCTGGCCGAGGTCGTTGAGGTTGATGCGCTGCTCGGGAAACAGCTCGGCGAGCGAGACCACGATGGCGCTGCCGATGGCGGTGGCGCGCTGCAGCTGGAAGCGGTCGATCGCGGCGTTGAGATCGTCGCGGCTGAGCGTGACCGGCTGGACCACCTGCGCCGACCCGGCAAAGGCCACGATGCCGACCTTCACGTGCCGCGGGAGGTCGGCGAGGAAGGCCTTGGCCGCCTGCTGCGACGCGACCAGCCGGTTGGGCTTCACGTCTTCGGCGCGCATGCTGCCGGACACGTCCATGGCCAGGATGATGGTCTGCTGGGTGGAAGGCAGCGTGATCGAGGCGACCGGCCGGGCCGCCGCGATCAACAGGGCCGCCAGCGCCAGCCACAGCAGCACCGGCGGCACATGGCGGCGCCAGCCGGGGCCACGGCCCAGGGCCTCGCGCACGAGGGCGAGGCTCGCGTACGGCAACACCTGCCGTCGCCGACGCCGCAACAGCCACATGTACAGCGCGGCGAGCAGCGGCAGCGCCAGCAGGCCCCACAGCATCACCGGCCAGAGAAACGACACCGGCAACGCGGCCGGCCACCAGGCGGCAGGATTCATGCGGCACCTCCCATCACGGCCGCCGCGCGGCGCCGCGGGGCCAGGCCGCGGCGCTGGCGGCGCAGGTCCACGAAGCGCGTCACGGCCTCGACCAGGTCATCGTCGGTGGACAGCTCCAGCGTGTCCACGCCCGCGCGCGCCAGCGCCTCGCGCAGCGCCGCCTCGCGCTGCGCGGCCAGGCGCGCAAAGCGCTGGCGAAAACCGCGGTCGGCGGTGTCCACCAGCAGCTGCTCGCCGGTCTCGGCGTCGCGGATCGGCAGCAAGCCCAGGTCGGGCAGCGACAGCTCCAGCGGGTCCAGCAGCCGCACGGCCACCACGTCGTGCCGCTGCGCCAGCGCACCCAGGGGCTTCTCCCAGCCGGGCTCGCTGATGAAATCAGAGACCACGAACACGGTGCTGCGCGCGCGCACCACATGGCCGGCGCTGTGCAACAGGGCGGCCAGCCGCGTACCCCCCCCCGGCGCGGCGGGGGAGGACGCCGGTGCGGGCAGCAGCCGCTGCAGCAGACGCAACACCGCCACACGCCCCCCGGCGGCGGGCAGCACCGCGTCCACCGCCGGGCCGCGCGATCCGTACAGCACGGCGCCCACGCGGTTGCCGTGGCGGCTGATCAGGCGGGCCAGCACGCCCACGAAGCCCGTCAGCACCTCGCGCTTGCGCCGATCGCCCGAGCCGAAGTCGACCGACGGGCTGAGGTCGAGCAGAAACCAGGCCGCCATCTCGCGGTCTTCGGTGAACACGCGCACATGCGGTTGCTGCAGGCGCGCGGTGACGTTCCAGTCGATGTGGCGCACGTCGTCGTGCAGCTGGTACTCGCGCAGGTCGGCCAGGTCCAGGCCGGTGCCGCGCAGCAGCGTGCGGTGGTCGCCCTGCAGCAGGCCATCGAGCCGCTTGATGACCGTCCACTCGAGCCGGCGCAGCACCGCCTCGGCACGCGCCGGCGCGGCGGGGGGCGCCGGCGCGTCCGGCGGGGTCGGGCGGCGACGCAGCCAGGCGAGCATCTCAGGCGGCCTTGGGCGCGGCCTGCAGCGGGCGCGCCGGCGGCGGGATGTGTTTCATCAACCGGGCCACCAGCGCGTCACCGGTGAAGCCCTCCGACAGGCCTTCGTAGGACAGCACCACGCGGTGGCGCAGCACGTCGGGCACGAGATCGGTCATGTCCTCGGGCAGCGCGTAGTCGCGCCCGCGCAGCAGCGCCAGCGCGCGCGCACCTTCGACCAGACCGATGGTGGCGCGGGGACTGGCGCCGTAGGTGATGAAGCGCGCGGTGTCGGCGATGCCGTGGCGGTCGGGCTGGCGCGTGGCCGACACCAGACGCACCGCGTACTGCACCAGCGAGGGGTCCACGTACACGGCCCGCGCGCGCGCCTGCAGCGCCGCGAGCTGCTCGGTGGTGGCCACCGGGCGCGCGTGGATGCGCGGGCCGGTGACGCGCTCGACGATCACCACCTCTTCCTCGTCGGTGGGATAGTCCACCAGCACCTTCATCATGAAACGGTCCACCTGCGCCTCGGGCAACGGGTAGGTGCCTTCGGTTTCGATGGGGTTCTGCGTGGCCATCACGAGAAAGGGCTCGGGCACGCCGTGGGTCTCGCCGGCGATGGTGACCTGGCGCTCCTGCATCACCTCCAGCAGCGCGCTCTGCACCTTGGCCGGCGCGCGGTTGATCTCGTCGGCCAGCAGCAGGTTGGCGAACACGGGGCCGAGCGCGGTGCTGAATTCCCCGGTCTTCTGGTTGTACATGCGGGTGCCCACCAGGTCGGCTGGCACGAGGTCGGGGGTGAACTGGATGCGACGGAAACGACCCTGCACCACGTCCGCCAGCGTCTTGACGGTGAGCGTCTTGGCCAGCCCCGGCACCCCTTCGACCAGCAGGTGGCCTTGCGCCAGCAGCGCCACCATCACCCGCTCCAGAAAGCGGTCCTGCCCGACCACGACGCGCTTGACCTCGTAGAGGATCTGCTCCATGAGGTCCGCCGTGTGAGCGGGGGTCAGGGCGGGTGTGGACGCGCTGGCGGGGTCGGGGTTCATGCGGTCTCCTGGTGCGCCGGATCGGCTCAGAACGGGGGCAGCCCCGCGGCAGCGGCGGCGTTTTCGATCGGCACGGCAAAGCCGATGCCGGCGAAGGTGCGATGGCGGGTGGGGTTGAGGATGCCGGTGACGATGCCGACGACCTCGCCGTCGAGTGTGACCAGGGGCCCGCCGGAATTGCCGGGGTTGGCGGCAGCGTCGAACTGGATGAGGTTGCGCATCTCCTGACCGCCGTCGGGGGACTTGAACGAGCGCCCGAGCCCGGAGACCACGCCGGCCGACACCGACGGGCCGATGCCAAAGGGAAAGCCGACCGCCACCACGCCATCGCCGGGGCGCAGGTCGTGGGTGGAACGCAGCGTGGCGGCCACCAGGTCGTCGGGGATGGTGTGGGCCTGCAGCACGGCCAGATCGTCGTCCGGCTGGGCGCCGATCAGCGTGGCGGCCGAGTCGCTGCCGTCGGCGTAGGTGAGCGTGACGCGCTGAGCGCCCGCCACGACGTGCAGGTTGGTGAGGATGACGCCCTTGTCGACGATGACGACGCCGGTGCCCACGCCGATTTCGTCCATCCGGCCGCGTTCGTCGGGGCCGTAGGCCACCACCCGCACCACCGCGCGGCGCACCTGCTCGGCCGCGCGCGCCGTGGGCGAGGGCAGGGTCTGGGTGGTCAGCGTGCGCAGCACGGCCGCGTCGATGTCCTTTTGCGTGAGCGCCGGGCCGGCGGGCGGACGGGCCCACCACAGCGCGGCCGCCACCGCGCCCAGCAGCGCCCAGCCGGCCACGAGCGCCCGCGGGCTGCGCCACGCGGCGCGGCGTGGGGGTGGGGCGGGGACCGCCGCGGTGTCAGCAGGGGAAGGCGGAAACGACGCGTTGGGTGGACCGCCTGCCGGGCTGGCATCGGCCGCTGCCGCGCCGGCGGCCGCCGTGGGACGGCGCGCTGGGCTGTACAGGGCAGGTTTTCGCATGGCGATCCCCGGTGGCGGCGGTGGGACCCATGATGCCGCGCTTCGGGGCCGCGCTCAAGCGCCGAGCAATTGCCTGAGCACGTAGGGCAGGATTCCGCCCGCGCGGAAGTAGGCCACCTCCACCGGGGTGTCGATGCGCAGCCGCACCGTGGTCTCGACGACGCTGCCGTCCGCGCGGGTAATCCGCAGCCGCGCGGGGCTTTGCGGCGTGAGGTCCGGGTCGGGTTCAATGTCGAGGCGCTCGTCGCCGCGCAGCCCGAGGGTGTCCCAGCCCTCGCCGGGCGCGAACTGCAGGGGCAGCACACCCATGCCCACGAGATTGGCGCGGTGGATGCGCTCAAAACTTTTGGCCACCACGGCGCGGATGCCCAGCAGGCGCGTGCCCTTGGCCGCCCAGTCGCGGCTGGAGCCGGTGCCGTATTCCTCCCCCGCCAGCACCACGGTCGGCACCCCGTCGGCCAGATAACGCTGCGCGGCGTCGAAGATCGGCAGCTGGTCGCCGGAGGGCTGGTGCCGGGTGAGACCGCCCTCTTCCCGCGTGCCGTCGGCGCGCGGCGGGATCATCAGGTTGCGGATGCGCACGTTGGCGAAGGTGCCGCGCATCATCACCTCGTGGTGACCCCGGCGCGCGCCGTAGCTGTTGAATTCCGCCGGCGCAACGCCACGCGCCTGCAGCCACTGCCCCGCCGGCGAACTGGCCTTGATGCTGCCGGCCGGCGAGATGTGGTCGGTGGTGATCGAGTCGCCCAGCAGCGCCATCACGCGCGCGCCGCGGACCGCCGCCGAGGCCACGGCCGGGGTCGCGGTGTCGAAGCCGTCGAAGAACGGCGGCTCGGCGATGTAGCTGCTCGCCGGCCAGTCGTAGGTGTCACCCTTGCCGCCGCGGATACGCTCCCACAGCGCGCCCGGCTCGTCCTTGACGCGTTCGTAATTCTCCCGGTAGGCGCGCCCGTTGAGCGCGTGCTTGAGCAGGGCCTGCACCTCCTCGGAGCTGGGCCAGATGTCGCCGAGGTACACCGGCCGGCCGCCGTGGCCGGTGCCGACGGGTTCGGTCATCAGGTCGCGGCGCACCGTGCCGGCGATGGCGTAGGCCACCACCAGCGGCGGGCTGGCCAGGAAATTCGCCTTGAGGTTGGGGTGAATGCGGGCCTCGAAGTTGCGGTTGCCCGAGAGCACCGCCGCGCACACGAGGTCGTGCTCGGTGATGGCGGCGTTGAGCTCAGGGCTGAGATCGCCGGCATTGCCGATGCAGGTCGTGCAACCGTATCCGGCCACCGCAAAACCCAGCTGCGCCAGCGGCTCCAGCAGGCCGGTGGCGCCGAGGTACTCGGTCACGATGCGCGAGCCGGGCGCGAGCGAGGTCTTGATGTGCGGCGCCACCCGCAGACCCGCCGCCACCGCTTTTTTCGCCAGCAGGCCGGCGGCCAGCATCACGCTGGGGTTGCTGGTGTTGGTGCAGCTGGTGATGGCCGCGATCAGCACGTCGCCGTGCTGCACGCGCACGCCGCGCCCGGCGGTCGCGGCAGCCGCCGCCCGCGCCGGGGCGACCTGGAAACCGCCGCGGTCGGTGGGCGCGGTGAGCAGCTCGTCGAAGCGGCGCGCAACCTGTCCGATCTCGATGCGGTCTTGCGGGCGTTTCGGGCCCGCCAGGCTGGGCGCCACGCTGCCCAGGTCCAGCGTGATCACGGCCGAGTAGTCGATCTCGCCGGCGCGCGGCACGCCAAACAGCCCCTGCGCACGGAAGTACGCCTCCACCGCCTGCACCTCCGCGCGCGCCCGGCCGGTGCCGCGCAGGTAATCGATCGTGCGCTCGTCCACCGGAAAGAAACCCGTCGTCGCCCCGTATTCCGGCGCCATGTTGGCGATCGTGGCGCGATCGGGCAGCGACAGCGAGGCCGTGCCCTCGCCGAAGAACTCGACGAACTTGCCGACCACCTTGTGGCGACGCAGCAGCTCGGTGACCGTCAAGACCAGGTCGGTCGCGGTCACGCCGCCGCGCAACTGCCCGCGCAATTCCACGCCGACCACGTCGGGCGTGAGGAAGTACACCGGCTGGCCCAGCATGGCCGCCTCGGCCTCGATGCCGCCCACGCCCCAGCCCACCACGCCCAGACCGTTGATCATGGTGGTGTGGCTGTCGGTGCCCACCAGGGTGTCCGGGTAGTAGAGGCCGCCCTTGAGATGCACGCCGCGCGCCAGGTGCTCCAGGTTGACCTGGTGCACGATGCCGAAGCCCGGCGGCACCACGCCGAAGGTATCGAAGGCCTGCATGCCCCACTTCATGAACTGGTAGCGCTCGCGGTTGCGCTGGAACTCCAGCCGCATGTTCAGGTCGAGCGCGCGTGGCGTGCCGTAATGGTCGACCGTGACCGAGTGATCCACGACCAGGTCCACCGGCACCAGCGGCTCGATCTTGCTCGGATCATGGCCCAGTCGCTGCGCGGTGCTGCGCATCGCGGCCAGATCAGCCAGCAGCGGCACGCCGGTGAAGTCCTGCAACACCACGCGCGCCACGGTGAAGGGAATTTCCTCGGTGCGCGCTGCGGTGGGCTGCCAGGTCGCCAGCTGGCGCACATGCTCGCGCGTGACGCGCTCACCATCGCAATGCCGCACCACGCTCTCCAGCACCAGCCGCAGGGCGTGGGGCAGCCTCGCCACCCCCGGAAACTCCCGCGCCAGCGCGGGCAGTGAGTACAGCCGCCCGGTCTTGCCCGGCGCGGGCGCGAAAGTCTTGAGCGTGTGGGCGAAGGGATGGGCGAAGGTGGTGGGCGTGTCCATGGAGGCTCCGGCGGGTTGCGCGGGCCATTCTGCCGGGCAGCGCAGTCCCCGCGCTGGCGTCATGGATTGACGCCCACGCAGCGGTCGGTGCGAAAAAAAAGCCGCTGCGGGTGCAGCGGCTTGGTCGGAAGCGGCGGGGCGCTCGGGCCCCGGCCGGTCACACGTTGACCGACTTGGCGGTCTCCGCGTACTCCTCGATCTGGTCGAAGTTCATGTAGCGGTAGATGCTGGCCGCGTCCTTGTTGACGATGCCCACGGCCTCCTGGTACTCGGCCAGCGTGGGAATGCGGCCCAGCTTGGAACACACGGCGGCCAGTTCGGCGGAGCCCAGGAACACGTTCGTGTTTTTGCCCAGGCGGTTCGGGAAGTTGCGGGTCGAGGTTGACATCACCGTCGCGCCCTCTTTCACCTGCGCCTGGTTGCCCATGCACAGCGAGCAGCCCGGCATCTCGGTGCGCGCGCCGGCGGTGCCGAAGGTCGCGTAGTGGCCTTCCTTGATCAGCTCGCTTTCGTCCATCTTGGTCGGCGGGGCCACCCACAGCTTCACCGGGATGTCGCGCGCGCCGCCCAGCACCTTGGCCGCGGCACGGAAGTGGCCGATGTTGGTCATGCAGCTGCCGATGAAGGCTTCGTCGATCTTCGTGCCGGCCACCTCGGACATGAACTTGGCGTCGTCCGGGTCGTTGGGGCAGCAGACGATCGGCTCCTTGATGTCGGCCAGATCGATCTCGATGACAGCCGCGTACTCGGCGTCCTTGTCGGCTTCGAGCAGCTGCGGGTTGGCCAGCCAGGCTTCCACGGCCTTGATGCGGCGCTCCAGCGTGCGCTTGTCCTGATAGCCGTCGGCGATCATGTTCTTCATCAGCACAACGTTGCTGGTGAGGTACTCCTTGATCGGCTCGGGGTTGAGCTTGATGGTGCAGCCGGCGGCGGAACGCTCCGCCGACGCGTCGGACAGCTCAAAGGCTTGCTCGACCTTCAGGTCCGGCAGGCCCTCGATCTCGAGGATGCGGCCGGAGAAGATGTTCTTCTTGCCCTTCTTCTCCACCGTCAGCAGGCCCGCCTTGATCGCGTACAGCGGGATCGCGTGCACGAGGTCGCGCAGGGTCACGCCGGGCTGCATCTCACCCTTGAAGCGCACCAGCACCGACTCCGGCATGTCCAGCGGCATCACGCCGGTGGCCGCGCCGAAGGCTACCAGCCCCGAGCCGGCGGGGAAGCTGATGCCGATGGGGAAGCGGGTGTGCGAGTCGCCCCCGGTGCCCACGGTGTCGGGCAGCAGCAGGCGGTTCAGCCACGAGTGAATCACGCCGTCACCCGGACGCAGCGCAACACCCCCGCGATTGCTGATGAAGGTCGGCAGTTCGCGGTGCATCTTCACGTCCACCGCCTTGGGGTAAGCCGCGGTGTGGCAGAAGCTCTGCATCACGAGATCCGCGCTGAAGCCCAGGCAGGCCAGGTCCTTCAGCTCGTCGCGCGTCATGGGGCCGGTGGTGTCCTGGCTGCCCACGGTGGTCATCTTCGGCTCGCAGTAGGTGCCGGGGCGAACGCCCTGACCTTCCGGCAAGCCGACCGCGCGGCCCACCATCTTCTGCGCCAGCGTGAAGCCGGCCTTGCTGTCGGCCGGTGCCTGCGGCAGGCGGAACACGGTGGACGCCGGCAGGCCCAGGAATTCACGCGCCTTGCCGGTCAGGCTGCGGCCGATGATGAGGTTGATCCGGCCGCCGGCGCGCACTTCGTCCAGCAGCACATCGCTCTTGAGCGCGAAGGAGGCCACCTCGGCGCCGTTCTTGAGCAGCTTGCCGTCGTACGGCAGCACGTCGATCACGTCGCCCATCTCGAGCTTGCTGACATCCACTTCGATCGGCAGCGAGCCCGAGTCTTCCTGCGTGTTGAAGAAGATCGGCGCGATCTTGCCACCCAGCGTGACGCCGCCGAAGCGCTTGTTCGGCACGAAGGGAATGTCTTCGCCGGTCGCCCAGATGACCGAGTTGGTGGCCGACTTGCGCGAGGAGCCCGTGCCGACCACGTCGCCGACGTAGGCCACCAGGTGGCCCTTTTTCTTGAGCTCGTCGATGAAGGCCATGGGGCCGCGCTTGCCGTCTTCCTCGGGCTTGAAGGCCGCGTCGGGGCGCGTGTTCTTCAGCATGGCGAGGTAGTGCAGCGGGATGTCCGGGCGGCTCCACGCGTCCGGGGCGGGCGACAGGTCGTCGGTGTTGGTCTCGCCGGGCACCTTGAACACGGTCACGGTGATCTTGCGCGGCACCTCGGGGCGCGAGGTGAACCACTCGGCGTCGGCCCACGACTTCATCACGTCCTGGGCGTGGGCGTTGCCGGCTTTCGCCTTCTCGGCCACGTCGTTGAAGAAGTCGAACATCAGCAGCGTCTTCTTGAGCGCCGCGGCGGCCACGGGGGCGACCTCGGCGTCCTCGAGCAGCTCGATGAGCGGGTGCACGTTGTAGCCGCCCACCATGGTGCCGAGCAGCTCGGTGGCCTTGGCCTTGGAGACCAGGGCGACCTTTTCATCGCCATGCGCCACGGCGGCGAGGAAGGAGGCCTTGACCTTGGCGGCGTCGTCCACACCCGGCGGCACGCGGTGGGTCAGCAGGTCCAGCAGAAACGCCTCTTCGCCGGCCGGCGGGTTCTTGATCAGCTCGATCAGTGCGGCCACTTGCTTGGCGTCCAGCGGGAGCGGCGGAATGCCCAGCGCGGCGCGTTCGGCGGCGTGGGCGCGGTAGGCAACGAGGAAGTCGGACATGGCGTTCTCCTGGGGTGAAATCGGGGGGACGTTGATCGGGCGGTGATCGGGCGTTCCGGAGCGGGTCAGGCCGGGGCGAACCAGCGCTGCACCTCGGCCGGCACAGCCTGGCCAGTGCGGTGGGCGCGCTCGATCACTTGCCAGTGATAGCGGTAGCTGGCGCGGTCGTGCAGGCGGCCGTCCACGGACACCGGCGCCCAGTCGGCGGCCGCGGCGCGGGTGATGACGGCCAGCGCCTCGTCGAGCTCGCCAGCGCCGGGGGCGAAGGCGGCCAGCAGCGGGCGAACCTGGTCGGGGTGGATGCTCCACATCCGCGTGAAACCGAACTCACGCGCGGCGCGGCGCGCGGCGGCGGTGAGCGCGGCACTGTCGCGGAATTCGGTGACGACGTTGTGGGACGGCGTCTTGCCGTGGGCGTGGCAGGCACTGGCAATCGCCAGCTTGGCGCGCACCACCAGCGGGTGTTCAAACTGGCCGGCCACGGTCATGGCCTGGGCCGGAATGGCGCCGCCGTGGGCCGACACGAAGTCCATGAGCCCAAAGCTCAGGCTCTGCACGCGCGGATGGGCGGCGATGTCGAAGGCGCGATGCAACGACGCCGGCGACTCAATCAGCGCATGCAATGGCAGGGCGGGTGCACCGGCGGCGTCCAGCGCCGCGGCCGCGCGGTCGATGTCGGCAAGCGACTCGACCTTGGGCAGCATCAAGTGGCACAAGCGATGTCCGGCTCGGCCGACGATGGTGGCGACGTCGGCCTCGAAGGCAGGGTGATCGACCGGGTGGACGCGGGCGGCCACGCGGGCGCCGGGCTCAGCGCCCAGCGCCAGCTCGGCGACCAGCGCGGCGTGATCGGCCTCGCCACCCACGGGCGCGCCATCCTCGCAGTCCAGCGTCACATCCATGACGGGCGAGCCGTGCGCCGCGGTCAACTCGGCCTGCAACGCCAGGCTCTTGCGCATGCGCGCCTCGACACCGCTGTAGTGGTCAACCACCGGCAGCGCCAATGCCCCCGCCTGGGCGCCCAGAAGGATGCTGGCGGGGGAGGCGTTCACCGGAGTTACCACGCGGTTACAGGGCAGCTCAGAGCAGGTGCTTGACGCCGTCCTGCTCGCCCTGGAGCTCGGCCAGGGTCTTGTTGATGCATTCCTGGCTGAACGCGTCGATGGGCAGGCCTTCAACGATCTTGTACCGGCCGCCCTCGCAGGTGACGGGGTAGCCGAACATCACGTCTTTCGGGATGCCGTACTCGCCGTTGGACGGCACGCCCATGGTGACCCACTCGCCGTTCGTGCCCAGCGCCCAGTCGCGCATGTGGTCGATGGCGGCGTTGGCGGCCGAGGCGGCCGACGACAGGCCGCGCGCCGCGATGATGGCGGCACCGCGCTTGCCGACGGTCGGCAGGAAGGTCTCGGCGTTCCAGACCTGGTCGTTGATCATGTCCTTGACCGAGGCGCCGTCGATGGTGGCAAAGCGGTAATCGGCGTACATGGTCGGCGAGTGGTTGCCCCACACGGCCAGCTTCTTGATGGCGCCAACCGGCTTGCCCGTCTTGGCGGCGATTTGCGAGGCGGCGCGGTTGTGGTCCAGGCGCAGCATGGCGGTGAAGTTCTCGCGCGGCAGGTCGGGCGCGCTCTTCATGGCGATGTAGGCGTTGGTGTTGGCCGGGTTGCCGACCACCAGCACCTTGACCTGACGCGAGGCCACGGCGTTGAGCGCCTTGCCCTGCGCGGTGAAGATCTGCGCGTTGGCGGCCAGCAGATCAGCACGCTCCATGCCGGGGCCGCGCGGGCGGGCGCCCACGAGCAGCGCGTAGTCGGTGTCCTTGAACGCCGTCATCGGGTCGCTGTGCGCTTCCATGCCAGCCAGCAGCGGGAAGGCGCAATCTTCCAGTTCCATCATCACGCCCTTGAGCGCGTTCTGGGCCTTCTCGTCCGGGATCTCCAGCAGCTGCAGGATCACCGGCTGGTCCTTGCCGAGCATTTCGCCGGAGGCGATGCGGAACAGC
>Ga0209278_1000822_pt1 | contig 21004 bp, 18 predicted proteins | sample JI81BgreenDNA_FD_187504 | JGI IMG/M metagenome (GOLD analysis project Ga0209278, IMG submission 187504) | Wastewater effluent complex algal communities from Wisconsin, to seasonally profile nutrient transformation and Carbon sequestration -... | ecosystem: Engineered > WWTP > Effluent > Algae... | reverse complement strand
AACGATCTGGTCCGCGATTTCGAGCGACAGGTTTTCCAGCGCGCGATTTTCGGCCGCGATGGTCGCATATTCGCTGCTGACGATGTCGATACCGGCATCCGAGGCGGCGGTTGCATCGAGCACCGTCTCGCCGCTGGCGATATCGACCAGCTGATAGCGCGCGCGCAGCGTCCGGCGCTCGCGAGTCACCTGATCGTTGGCGAGCAGGCCGAAACCGGTGATCTTGTCGTCGAGCACCACCTGGAGCTTGTAGCGCTGGTTGCCGTTGCTGAGCGCATCGAGCTTGTCGTCGAGCGCGTTCTTGACCAGCCATCCTGCGCGTCCCTGGATCGGGCCCACGGTGACATCACCCAGCGTGGTAGCGACCGCGCCCTGCGAGCCGTTGGAATAGAGCGGCTTCATGCCGCAAGCCGACAGCGTGGCGAGCAGGGCGAGGGGGAGGAGGTGGCGCATCAAATCGCTCCGGTGCACAAAGGGGCCAGTACGCTATCAACCCCGTCACCCTGAACTTGTTTCAGGGCCCATTTCTCCTCAAGCGGCTTTGGCTGCTGGGGCAAGATGGGTGCTGAAACAGGTTCAGCATGACGGAAGTTGATACGTAAAGCCATCACACCACCAGATTGACCAGCCGGTCGGGCACCACGATCACCTTGCGGATGGGGGCGCCGTCCAGACTACGCTGCACCTTGTCCGATGCGAGCGCAAGCCGTTCGAGCTCCTCATTGGGCAGGCCCTTGGCCACCGTCAGCGTATCGCGCAGCTTGCCCTTGATCTGCACCGCGATGGTCACTTCGTCCTCGACCAGCAGCGCAGGGTCCACCTCGGGCCAGGCGGCATCGGCGATCAGGCCATGGCCTTCCAGGATTTCCCAGGCCTCTTCGGCGAGGTGCGGTACCATCGGCGCGACGAGCCGGGCGAGCGCGCGCACCGCGATGTTGCGGCTGGCGGATTTCTCGGCCTTTTCGATGGCGTTGGTCAGTTCATAGAGGCGCGCGACCGCCTTGTTGAACGCCAGTGCCTCGATATCCTTGCCGATCAGGTCGATCGTCTGGTGCAGCTTGCGTTCCAAGGCCTTGTCGTCGCCTTCGGCGGCCTCGACTGAGTTGAACACGCGCCACAGCCGCTGGACGAAGCGCCAGCAGCCTTCAATGCCTGCCTCGCTCCAAGGCAGGTCGCGCTCGGGCGGACTGTCGGAGAGCATGAACCAGCGCACCGCGTCCGCGCCATAGCGGTTCACGATCTCGTCGGGATCGACCACGTTCTTCTTCGACTTGGACATCTTCTCGACGCGGCCCGCAATCGCGGCCTCGCCGGTTGCGGTGATGATCCAGTCTTCGCCGTTCTTCTCGACCTGCTCGGGGCCCAGCCACTTGCCGTTCGTGTCCTGCCAGGTCTGGTGGGTCACCATGCCTTGGGTGAACAGGCTCGCGAACGGCTCTGTCACCTCCAGCTTGCCGATCCGCGCCAGCGCGCGCGTCCAGAAGCGGGCATAGAGCAGGTGCAGGATCGCATGCTCGACCCCGCCGATATACTGGCCGACCGGCAGCCACTGGGCGATCTCGGCCGCGTCGAACGGCTTGTCGTCAGGCTGGCTGGCAAAGCGCAGGAAATACCAGCTCGAATCCACGAAGGTGTCGAGCGTGTCGGTTTCGCGCACCGCAGGCTTGCCGCAGCTCGGGCAGTCGACATGCTTCCATGTCGGGTGGCGCACGAGCGGGTTGCCGGGGATCTCGAAGCTGACATCCTCGGGCAGCGTGACCGGCAGCTGGTCTTTGGGCACCGGCACGACGCCGCAATCATCGCAATGGATGAACGGGATCGGCGTGCCCCAGTAACGCTGGCGCGAAACGCCCCAGTCGCGCAGCCGCCAGACGGTGGTGCCCTGGCCCCAGCCTTCGGCTTCGGCGCGCGCGATCACGGCCGCCTTGGCCTCTTCGGCCGCCATGCCGTCGAGGAAGCTCGAATTGATGATCTTGCCCGGCCCAGTATAGGCCTCGTCGTGGATCGGCGCGGACTCGTCGCCCTCGGCCGCAACGACGCGGGTTACCGGCAGCATGTATTTGCGGGCAAAGTCCAGGTCGCGCTGGTCGTGCGCGGGCACGCCCATCACCGCGCCGGTGCCATAATCCATCAGCACGAAATTGGCGATGAACACCGGCAATTCCCAGCTCGGGTCAAACGGGTGGATGGCCTTGAGCCCGGTGTCGAAGCCCAGCTTCTCGGCGGTTTCCAGCTCTGCCGCGGTGGTGCCGCCCGCCTTGCAGCGTTCGATGAACGCGGCAGCCTCCGCGTTCTCGGCCGCGATGCCCTGCGCGATCGGGTGATCGGCGGCAATGGCGACGAAGCTGGCGCCGAAGATCGTATCGGGCCGGGTCGAATAGACGGGGATGGTGTCGAAGCCCTTGCCGCTGAAGCTGAAGGTCAGCCCCTGCGACTTGCCGATCCAGTTCGCCTGCATCGAGCGCACCTTTTCGGGCCAGTCCTCGAGCGTATCCAGGCCCTCGAGCAGCTCGTCGGCAAAGTCGGTGATCTTGAGGAACCACTGGCTCAGCTTGCGCCGCTCGACCTGCGCGCCCGAGCGCCAGCCCTTGCCGTCGATCACCTGTTCATTGGCGAGCACGGTCTGATCGACCGGGTCCCAGTTGACCGCGCTTTCCTTGCGATAGACCAGGCCGGCGGCATACAAATCGAGGAACAGCGCCTGTTCGTGGCCGTAATATTCGGGCTCGCAGGTGGCGAGTTCGCGGCTCCAGTCGAGCGCGAAGCCCAGGCGCTTGAGCTGCTTGCGCATCGCGGCGATATTGTCGCGGGTCCAACCGCCGGGGTGGACGCCCTTTTCCATCGCGGCGTTCTCGGCGGGCATGCCGAATGCGTCCCAGCCCATCGGGTGGAGCACTTCAAAGCCCTGCATCCGGCGATAGCGCGCGATGACATCGCCCATCGTGTAGTTGCGGACATGGCCGATATGGATGCGCCCCGACGGATAGGGGAACATCTCCAGCACATACGCCTTTTTCTTGGGGCTGTTGCTGTCTGCCTTGAAGGACTGGCGCTCGTCCCACACCGATTGCCAACGGTAATCGGCGGCCAGCGGATTGAACCGCGTCTTGTCGTTCATTGTTTCCCTCTGAAACGTAGGGGCTTATTCGCGAATGGCGGACTGGCGCAGATCGCGGGCCTTGGTGAGGATGATCTCTTCCAGCTTCTGCACCGTGGCAGCACGGACCGGGGCATCGACCCACTGGCCGTTCTGGTTGACCTGGCGGCTGGCAGCGACGCGCAGCGCATCGGCACGCAGATCCTGGTCGAGGATCGACACCGTCACCTTCATCCGCTCAGCCGGCGTCTGCGGGTTGGCATACCAATCGGTCACGATCACGCCGCCCGCGCTATCCGCCTGGAGCAGCGGCATGAACGACAGCGCATCGAGCGAGGCGCGCCACAGATAGCTGTTCACGCCGATGGTCGTCACCTGGCTGGCGGCAATGTCCGCCTCGGCGCGCTTCTCACCGCCACCGCATGCGGAAAGCAGCGCCAGCGTGCCGGCAGCGCAAAGGGCGGCACGGGCAAAACGAGTTACGGGCATGGCGGCTTCCTTATATCTTCGCAGCTTGAAACAGCGGCCTTCTATAGTGGCTTGGCGGGCTTGGGCAAGCACTTGCGCATGGCGTTGCGTGTTCAGCCCTCAGCAACATTTGCGCGCATATTCTGGGATGTAAGGGGCGACTCATGACATCATGACAAGGGCGCAGTCCCGCAACCGATTGTGGATTGTATGCAACGGTTACAGATTATTTTTCGGGAAAGGCGCTTTGGCCCCCCATCAAGGGTTTTTTGTGATAACCCGATGGTCAGGGATGCGGCGGGGTCGGAATAAGACAATGAAACCGGGAGTCGGAAAAAAGCTGGCAGTTTCAGGGCTTTTGCTCGGTGGCGCCGCGTTGGTGCCGTCCATTGCGCTGGCATTCTCCTCGGGTTTCGACTCGCACCCCGTATCGATTGATGCACGCGGCGGCATCGGATCGTTCACTCCGGCTTCGGTTGATCCGCGTCTGGCGGACAAGCTCAAATTCTCGGCACTGCGCGGCGACAAGATGTTCCGCTTCACGCCTGCTGCCTCTGCCGCCACTGATGGTCCGCGCGCACTGACGATTGCGGTGCGCATCCGGCCCGACTCGGCCAAGGCGATCAACATCCGTCCCGACATGGCAAGCGCCGCCGGTAAGGGTGATGGCCTGGTCCAGATCACGCCGACCGCATTCAGCCTGGGCGTGGCCAAGGGCTTCCAGAAGTTCGCACTGCCCACCACCATCCGCCAGCAGGATGAGGCGCTGCCCGATATCGGCGAGCTTGGCCGTGGAGCTGCACAGCGCAAGAGCCGGTTCAGCCCGCGGATCGAGATGGACGATGTCCAGGCACCGACCACCCGCGCGGTGCGTCCGTTCAACGATCAGGGCAGCTATTCGCTCGACGTTGGCGGGGCCTATAAGGTCACCCGCAACCTCGACGTCACCGCCGGCATCCGCCTGCGCAGCGAACGCGACCGCCTGACCGGGCTCACCAACGAGCAATATGACAGCCAGGCTGTCTATGTCGGGACCGAATTCCGCTTCTGATTTGCCGGACAGGCTGAGATTGCCGGGCCCTCGCACGTGCGGGGCGGCTCTTGCCGATCAATTCTCCTGTGATCCTAGGGTTGCTGTCTGTTTGCGGGCGGCGGCATTGCGCCTGGTCTGATCGGCTGGCGCACCGGCACCATCGCCTCAAGCCGTGGGGATCGTCCCGCCATCGATGACATGTTCGGTGCCGGTGATGCTGCCCGCGCGATCCGATGCCAGAAAGGCGATCAGGCTCGCGACCTCATCGGGCGTGCTCGGCCGACCCAGCGGAATGCCGCCCAGCGATCGCATGATCTGCTGCTTGCCGAATTCGATGTCGCCGCCTGACTGCTCTCCCAGCCGCTGCGCCAGAGCGATGGCGGCCTCGGTCTCAATCCACCCCGGCGAAACGCGCACGACTCGCACGCCATGCGGTGCCGCCTCCTTGGACAGGCTTTTGCTGTACGCCGAAAGCGCGGCCTTGGCTGCGGCATAGGCGGTGGTTGCCTCGGGCAAGGGCAGCTGGCGCTGGATCGATGTCACATGAACCACGACGCCGCTGCCGCGCGCCATCATCGCGGGCACCAGCGCGCGGTCGATCCGCACGGCGGGCATCAGGTTGAGGTCGATCTCGCGCGCCCAGTCCGAATCAGCCAAGGCGCGAAAGCCGTCGGCAGGCGCCGAGGATCCGCCCAGCATATGGACGATGATGTCCACCCCGCCCAGCCGCTCATGCGCTGCCGATGCCAGGCTTTCCACGCCGCTGGCGGTCGTCAGGTCCGCGGCAACGAACAGTGCGGCGGGCAGCTCGTCCGGCTTCGATCGGGCGCAGGTGAGGACCTGTGCACCCAGCTCGCGGAACAGTGCCACGGTTGCCGCGCCCGCGCCGCGCGTGCCTGATGTGATCAACGCCCGCTTTCCCTCCAGCGTCAGGAACGGGGTCATGGCGCGATCTCCAGTGCCGCGATCCGATCGCCCCGCAGCGCAAAGCGATAGCGCAGGTCGAGCGGGCTGCCGGGAAAATTCCCGGCAAGGTGCGCGGTGACGGTGATCTGGTCTCCGTCCTGATGGATGGCAAAGGGGGCCACCGTATAGCTGTACTGGGTCGATGCCTGGGTCTTCCACGCCGCGATCTCGCCATGGCCTTTATGGGTATTGCCCTCGTCGACCACCACCGCATCATCGGTAAAGGTGCGCAACAGGGTCGCGATATCATCGCTGCTGTCTGCAGCGAGATAGCCAGCAATCGCTGGAGGGAGCGGGATTGTCATGATGGCCTCCTCGTCAGATGCGCCTGCGCGCCGATGGAATCCATTTAGCGGTGGACCTTATCGAGGATAATCGGGATAAAACGGCATGCAACATTGCGAAATTCGGGATAATGGCTGATTCCGGCCTAGCCAGATTTGATGCGGTCCTCGCGGTTGCCCGCTGCGGGTCGTTTCGGGCGGCTGCCAGCGCTCTGGGCATGTCGACGACAGCCTTGAGCCATGCCGTCGCCAGGCTTGAGCAGCAGCTGGGGGTGCGTTTGTTCAACCGCACCACCCGCAGCGTCGCACTGACCGAGGCGGGGCGCGCCTTTATCGAGCAGGTCGGTCCGGCAGTCCGGATGATCGACGAGGCGATGCAAGGCGCGCGGGCGCATCAGGATGTGCCCTCCGGCACCTTGCGCATCAACGCCTTTGCCAGCGCCGCGCGCGAGATCATGGCCCCGTTGATCCTCGCTTATGTGCGGCACTATCCCCAGGTGCATATCGATCTGGTGACCGAGGGACGGCTGGTGGATATCGTGGCGGCGGGGTTCGACCTTGGTATCCGGCGCGTCGATTTCGTGCCGTCGGACATGATTGCGCTCCGGCTGGGCGGCGCGCGCCGCCATGCGGTGGTGGCGACGCCGCGATATTTTGCCGACCATCCGGCACCGCGCGTTCCCGCAGATCTTGTCCACCACGATTGCATCCGCATCCGGCTGCCCAATGGCGAATTGTACCGCTGGCATTTCGAAAAGGACGGGCAGGCCGAGCAGATCGAGGTTTCCGGCCCGGTGACGCTCGACGAATCCAGCCTGGCGCGCATCGCGGTGCTGGAGGGCATGGGCATCGGCTATTTCATGGAAGGTGATGTCGCCAGCGATCTGGCGTCCGGGCATCTGGTGCGGGTGCTGGAAGCATGGACCCCGACGCTGCCGCCTTTGTGCCTCTACTACCCCGACCGCCGCAACCCGCCCGCGGCATTCCGGACATTCATCGAGTTTGCCCGCAATTTTGCCGCCTCTGCCGCCGGCTGATCGGTCTGTGGTGCGACCAGGCCGAGCCGAAAATCCGCTATCGCGACAGCCCGTCGATCGCGGCCCAGCCCTGGATGATAGGGGCGATCTGGCGGGACCGGGCGCGGGTCATGCCGCCGAGCGCCATCACCGCCAGGCGCGACAGCCGGGCGAGGCCAGCGAATCTCGGCACGCCCAGATGGGCACCCCCCGGATGGGTGCGCGTGGCAAAAACGGGAGAGATCAGCGCCAGCGCCGGGCCGCTCGCGGCATTGGCACGGGCGAGTTCGCGCATGTTGTGCACGGTCGCCAGTTGGATCAGCCCGTGCGCTGCCCGGCCATCTGGCGCGCCATAAACCCCGTCCGCGCGCCAGTAGCGCGCGGTCTGCGCGTCGCGTGCCAGCACGATCAGCCCGTCACGTGCGCGGATCAGCTTCGCCAGCCGGTCGAACCGCAGCCGCCGGACATCTGGGTCGAGGTGATAATGCCGGAACACCAGCCCTGACCCGCGCGGCAGGCGCCTGATCGCGCGTTCCAGCACCGCGTCGTTGCGCGCATCGCTGATCAGCCAAATCTGGGGCAGGCGGTTGTTTCCGGGCTGGCGGCGGCGCATGACCCGGCTTATAGCCGCGCCCCATGGATATACAAAGCCACGCCACCTTGAGCCCGCTCGCCACCGTCCGTGAAGCTATCGCCCGGTCGGAGAAGATCGCCGGACGCCCCGCCGGATCGACGACGCTGATCGCCATTTCCAAGACCAAGCCGGCAGACGCTATCGAGGCGCTGATCGGCGAGGGGCAGATGGTGTTTGGCGAGAACCGGGTGCAGGAGGCGGCGCTGAAATTCCCGGACTTGCGCGCGCGCTATCCGCAGCTGCAACTGCACATGGTCGGCCAGCTGCAATCGAACAAGGCGGACGAAGCCGTTGCACTGTTCGACTGCATCCATTCGCTGGACCGCATGTCGCTCGCCAAGGCGCTGGCGAGCGCGATGGACAAGTCAGGCAAGCGCGTGCCGTGCTTCGTGCAGGTCAATATCGGCGAGGAAGAGCAGAAGGGCGGATGCGCCATTGCCGATCTGCCGCAATTTCTCGCGGATGTGCGTGCGCTGGGTCTGCCTGTGATCGGCCTGATGGCGGTGCCCCCCGCCGATGTCGAACCCTCGCCCTATTTCGCGCTGCTCGCCAAGCTGGTGCGCGACCACGGGCTTGATCAGCTCAGCATGGGCATGTCGGGCGATTATGAAACCGCGGTGCGGATCGGCGCGACACATGTGCGGATCGGCTCTGCGCTATTTGGCGCGCGATAGGCCCATTCTTCCAGGTTCAACTATCGTATCCAGAATGAAGCAATTGCGCGCTTTTCCCTAGAAGACAAGCGGCTGATACACTTATGCTCCCTGCTGTAATCGGGGGGCAAGGACATGCGGGCAATATTCGGCCTGTTGGCAGCGATGCTGTTGGGCGTTGCGATGAGTTCGGCGCCATTGCGGGCGCAGGAGCGATCGGCGGTGCGGCAGGGTTTCACGTTGCCGGCGCAGAGCGGCAAGACGATCCTGCTGCTGCGCCCCGCGATCAAGGTGAGCGAACAGTCGACTGGTGGTTTGCCCGAGCCGCGGGCCGAATGGACCGATCAGGCGCGCGCGCATATCGATGCGGCGCTGGTCGAAGTGCAAAGGCAATTGGGCAATACGGTCATCGTCGCGCCAGAAGCCTATGGTGAGGATGCACGCCGCGTCGCCGAGCATATGGCGCTGTTCGGCGCGGTGTCGGAAGCGGTGATCCAGTACCAGTTCTTCGTCGGAAACCGCCTGCCCACCAAGAAACGCGACAACAAGGCGGGCCAGTTCGACTGGTCGCTGGGGCCTGAAGTCGCGCGGCTGCCGGGCGCTGACCAGGCCGATTACGCGCTGTTCCTCTATACCAACGACCAATATGGCTCGACCGGGCGCAAGATGCTGCAGATCGTAGGGCTGGTCGCCGGGGTGGGCGTTACCTCGGGCGTGCATGCCGGCTATGCCGGGCTGGTCGATCTGAAGACCGGCGACCTGTTGTGGCTCAATGCCGACGGCCAGATGGGCGGCGATGTGCGCGAGGCCGAAGGCGCGCGCAAGCGGGTGCGCCAGTTGCTCGAGGATTTTCCGGGCAGCGCGATTCCGAAGGAGGATGCAGCGCCCACTGTTCAGCCCGAGGCTACGCCATGATCGGGCGGTTGCGGCTTGCTGCCAGCGCGCTGGGACTCGCGCTAGCTCTGGTGCCTTCCGCGCATGCCGAACCCGCGCTGCCGCCGCCTTATGCCGGGGCCTACCAGCCCCAGGGCGTCGATGAGCAGGGCCTGTGGCGGCAGATGGATGAGGAGGAGCGCCGCTTTGCTGAGTCCGACATGGTCATCCGCGATGAAGCGCTGAACACCTATGTCCGCAAGGTGCTGTGCGACACTGTGGGCCAGGATCGGTGCGGCGCGACGCGGGTCTATATCGTGCGTGTGCCCTGGTTCAATGCCAGCATGTCGCCCAACGGGCTGATGCAGGTCTATTCCGGATTGCTGCTGCGGGTGCACAGCGAGGCCGAGCTGGGCGCGGTGCTGGGCCATGAATTCGGCCATTTCGAAGCGCGCCATTCGCTCGAGGAACTCAAGGCGCGGCGATCAGGCACCGATGTGCTTTCATGGGCCCTTGTCCTGGCCAATCTCGCGCCAAGCTACGACATGGTGCGCGCCTATCGCGACCTTCAGCTGACGATCATCGGCAATTTCTATCGCTTCAATCGCGATCAGGAGCGCGAGGCCGACGGACTCGGCATCCGCTATCTCAATTCGAGCATGCTGCGCCCGCAGGCGGCGGCGCAGGTCTGGGAGCGGTTGATGGCGGAATTCGCTGCCGATGCGCGCGCCAAGGGTCTCAAGAAGCCGCGCTTCGATCGCATTCCCTTTTATTCCACTCACCCTCCGGAAGCAGAGCGCGCAGCAACCCTCGCCTTGCTCGCCCGGCCCGATGCGGCACAGCGGGATGACGGCGCGACGCGCTACCGCGCAGCCCTTGCGCCCTGGATTCCCCAACTGCTGGACGATCAGATCAAGCTCAACGATTTCGGGGCGAGCGAGTTTCTCATCCAGTCGCTGGCGGAAGGGGGCTGGACCGCGCCGCTCTGGCATGCGCGGGGCGAGCTTCATCGCATGCGCGGCGCGCCGCGCGATCTTGCCAATGCCGCAACATTCTACGGCGAGGCGGTCGCGCTCGATCCGAACCATGCAGAGGCGCATCGCGGGCTTGGCCTGTCGCTGCTCAAGACCGGCCAGCCCGGTCCCGGCCAGCAGGCCTTGCGCCGCTATCTGACGCTGAAGCCCGATGCGCCCGATGCCAAGCTGATCGGCATGATGATCCCCCAAGAGGTGCCCGCGCCATGAACTTCCGGCCCATTTTCCGCATTGCCGCGCTGGCGCTGGCCATGTTCGCGCTGACGCCGACCACCGCATCCGCGCACAAGCTGCGCGAACGGGGCGTCGCCGTGACCATTGCGGATTCGCCGCTGACCGTCACGCCGGCGCGCGACTGGAACCGGCTGGACGGCCACATCGGCAAGCATGTCGAAAGCTGGACGCTCGATGGCGGGCAGCTCAATGATGTCACCTTCTATGCAGGCATAGAGCCGGGCAAGCCGCTGCTGCGCGAACGCAGCAAGAAGCGCGAGCCTTTGCCCAAGTTCAGCGCCGCCACTTTGCTGGTCGAGCTGCCCGAACTGCTCGAGACGACCTATCGCAGCTACAAGCAGATCGCCGATTTCCGTGTCGTCAATGTGCAACCTGCGCGCTTTCTGGGGCAGGATGGCGTGCTGTTCACCTATGAATATGTCGATCAGGACGAACTGACCCGCCAGGGTGAGGCGAACGCGGCGATCATCGGTGGTCGGCTTTACATGGTCAGTTTCGATGCGCCGCGCCTGCATTATTTTGCGCGCGGGATCGAGGATTTTCGCCGCCTGGTCGAAACCGCCCGCCTGCCGTGAAGCATTGACGCGGGTGCGCGTGCGTTCTTGGACAGTTGTACAGGCTTGCGATACGCCCGAAAGTGCGAGACTGGGGCCAAGGGGCAGGGCGCATGCGGCCTGCCATAACGGCGGCGCAAAGGCGCGGCGGTTCAGGCGGGCGTCCGGATGATGGAAGTGGATAGAGACAGGGCGCAGCCGGGCAGTGGCGCCGTCGCGCCCGACAGGCTGGACGCGCCGTCGAACACCGTCGCCGAACCCGCAGCCGTCCCCGAATTTGCCGAGCCGGTCCGTATCCTCCTGGTCGATGATCATATGGTGGTGCGCGCAGGGCTGGCCCAGGTGATCGGCAGCGTGCCGGGTCTTGTCGTCGTTGCAGAAGCGGAAAATGGCGAGGAGGCGCTGTTCCAGTGCCAGCGTCACCGGCCCGATGTGGTGCTGATGGACGTGCGGATGCAGGGCATGGGCGGGATCGCGGCGACCGAAGCGTTGTGCAAATATCACCCCAAGGTCGCGGTGATCGCGCTGAGCAGCTTTGCCGATCCGGCGACGGTCGCGCGGATGCTGGCCGCCGGTGCGCGCGGCTTTCTGCCCAAGAGCGTGGCCGCCGGGGACCTGAGCGCCGCGATCCGCAAGGTGCATGACGGCGAGACGGTGGTCGATCCGGGATGCCTGCCCCAGGTGGCGACGGCCTTTGACGCGACAACGCCCAGCGAAGAGGATCTGGAATTGTCGGCGCAGCAGCGGCGCGTGCTGGCGCTGCTGAGCAAGGGCTATACCAACCCCGAGATCGCCAGATATCTGGGCATTTCCATGCCGACTGCGCGCTATCATGTCAGCGCGATTCTGGTGAAGCTGGGCGTATCGAACCGGGCGGAGGCCGCAGCGATGGCGATCCGCAACCGGCTGGTCAGCAACAGCGATTTCTGAAGGGACGGCTGCAGGCTTGGACGATCGTCCAGCCCGGCTTGCGACCATCGCCTTTTACCCCGATCACCCCGCGCCAGGAGCATCGGCCTTAAAGGGGGTTGGCATGACACGTTGGTGGGCTGCGGTCGCGCTGGTGGCGCTGGTTTCAGGCGGTTGCCAGCAGGCACCCAGGCAAGAGGCAGAGGCCCCGGCCCAGCCGTTCGCTGCGCAATCCTGTGCCGATGATGGCGACCGTCTGCCGCTGACCGGGCTGTGCGCCGGGCGCGCGGTCAATTACCTCGACATGGACGCCAGCGCCTCGCCCGAAGCGCCCGACGGGTGCGAATGGAAGGTCATGGAAACGCCGATCGTCGATGATGTGCTGCTCTATCGTGGCCTCAAATGCGATGCCGGCGAGACCAAGCTGGAATATGCCGGCGGCGCGCACCGTGCGGAGCTGAAGCTGGTCAATTCGGCCTTTCTCGGCAAGATCGAAGAGCCTCCGGTCTATGTCCAGGTCTACACGATAGAGGGCGATGCCAAACAGGGCGTGACGTCGCGCGCACGCGAAGCGATGGAAAATTCGGCAGAGGCAGCTGCTTGCACCGCGCGCGATGCGGGGCAGCAGGGCTGGCCAACCGACGCGCTGGTGGTCGATGTGTCGCCCCAAGAGGCGGCAAAGGCACCGGCAAACGAACCGCGTGCCGCCTGCGGTCCGCTGGGCATCAACGAGGACGAAGCCTCCTACTGGCGCGTGGCGCAGGGCTATGGCTGGTTCTTCCAACTGGGTCAGGACGCGATAGAGATCGACGCCGGTTCGTTCACGCTGATGGCCAGGCAGCCCGATGGCAGCTGGGGCGCGATCTGACGCGCCCAGCACCGGTCAGGGCCCTTTATCACCCCGCCGGGTTCTGCCATGGATGCGTCGGGCGAAGGCGCAATCCGGGGGGATTTTGGCGGAACATCGGCACCGATGCGGCGATTGCCGGATAACGCGGCTTGCCGCGCGCCTTGGGGTGCCGCCCCGTGGCTGATCCCGTGCAGACGCTCTACTGGAACCCGGGCGCGGTCAGCTATCTGGTCGAGCTGCTGCTGGCCCTGGTGGTATCGGTCTATGTCATCCACCGCCTGATGCGCGAGCATCGCGCCGGAGGGATTACCGCGCCGACCTTGCTGTTCGGCGTAACCTTCTGGTCTTTCATTCCCAGTCTCTATGCCTCGCTGCTGCATGCGCTGACCGGGGGCGGCTGGACCAGCTATGCCATGCCCTGGCTCGCGCCGGATGGGCCTGTCGTTCTGGCCATGCCCTGGGTGTCCACCTTTGGCGGCATATCGGCCATCGCCTTCGTCCAGTTCGCCTATCGTGTTCCGGGCCGGCTGGCAGGCGCAGAGCGCGAGGCCATGCTGGTCGGAGCCGTCATGGCGCTGTGCGTCTGTGCAGAGATTGCCAGTTCGCTCTACACCGACTGGACGCTGACCAGCCACCGCATCTGGTTTCGCCCCGATTGGGCGGCGGGCTGGACCAGCCTCAGCATGGTCTGGGCGATCGTGGTGTTCGTGCGGCAGCTTGGCCAGGCGCAGGGCGGGGCGAGCGAGAAACGTCTGATCAAGGGGTTGCGCGCACTGATGGCGCGGCCCGGCAATCGCGAGGCCACCGCCGCCAAGGGCTTCATCCTGTTCGCGCTGCTGCCGTTCGCGCACACGCTGGCGCTGGTGTTCCAGCGCGACGGGTTCCTTGGTCCGTTGTCGATGGACATGCTGCTGTGCTGGTCGGTGCTGGCGCAGCTGACCGGGCTGACCCTGGTCTATTTCGGCTATCTGCCCGAGCGCTCGTCCTTCATCCTGAAGCTGACCATCATCAGCCTGGTGCTGCTGTTCGCGGCGATCAACGGCATATGCTGGGCGCTCAGCATGCCCTATATCGAGCAATTCCGGCCCGCCGGATTGCCCAGAGCAGGCACCGCGCTGGAATACACGCCGCAGCCGGCTGGGGGCTATGCTGTGCGTCAGATGGCTGCGCAGCCCTTGCCCGGCGCCGGGCGACCTGTCGGACCTGAAGGCGCGCGGCTGGCGCTGCCATTTGCGCTGCGATTCTATGGCCGCACTTATGATGCCGCGCATGTCGCAGGCCATGGCTCGATCGGGTTCGAGGCGGTTCCCGGCCTGATCGATCCGACCATTGCCCATGGCGTGCGCCCCGCCATTCGCCCGCTGCTGATGCGCCTTCCACCCGGTGGCAGCGATGTCACCGCGCGCGCGGCGGCGGACCAGCTGGTGGTCACGCGGCGCGATCGCTGCGCGCCCCCGACACAGCAGGGCTGCCATGCGGTGCAGACCATCGTCCATGCCGACGGGCGGATCGTGATCAACTTTCTGGCTGGCCCCGCGATGCCGATCTATCAGCTTGCAGACCCGCTGGGCGCGCCCTGGCTGACGGGGATCACGCCTGGGCTGGACCGTTCGGGCGGAGCGCCGCTGGTGCGCGATCATTATCGCGGGCTGCTCGTCCATCTCGACCGGCTCTATGCACCGGTGCTGCCTTTCACTCTGGGGACGATGGTGATCGTGCTGCTGGGCATTCCGCTGCTGTTCCAGGGTTTTCTGGTGCGTCCGCTCGACCGCCTGCTGCGCGCGATGCGGCGGTTTCGCGATGGCGATCTGGAGCGGCAGGTCGAAGTCAGCTTCAACGACGAGATCGGCTATCTCACCGAATCGTTCAACGAGATGGCGCGGGCGCAGCATGAGCTGGTCAACACGCTGGAGGAACAGGTGGCTAGCCGCAGCGCGCAGGTGGCGGACTTTGCGGTGCGCAATGCCCGGCTGGAAGAGCGCAACCGCCTGTCGGGCGATCTGCACGATACCGTGACCCAGACCCTGTTCTCCGCCGCCATGCTGTCCGACGGGCTGGCCGAATTCTGGCACAAGGTCCCTGATGACGCAGCGGCCAAGCTGCGCCAGCTGGCCCAGATGAATCGCCACGCGCTGGCGGAAATGCGCGTGATGCTGAATGAACTGCGCACCGACGGGATTGTCGAACAACCCCTCTCGCACCTCATTTCCACGCTGGCAGATGAATTTGCGCAAGGGCAGGGCGATGGCATGCGCATCGAATGCGAGATCAGCGGCGATACGCTGCTGCCGCTCGACGTTCAGGCGATGATGTACCGGATCGCACAGGAAAGTCTCAACAACATCGCGCGTCATGCGCAGGCCAGCCATGTCGCCATCGCGCTGGAGGCGCTGCCGGGGCAGACGATGCTGTCGATCAGCGACAATGGGCGCGGTTTTGATCCGGCGGCAGTGCCGACCGGTCATCTGGGCCTGCAGATCATGCGCGAACGCGCCCGCCGCATCGATGCGGTGCTGGAAGTGGAATCGCAAGCCGGGCTTGGCACCACCATCACCGCGATCTGGATGCAGCAGGACGCGCCCGGCGTGCTATCCTGAGGGCCGGTTTCGGCCCGGATGTCGGGATCAGCTCAGCTCTTGAACGCGCAGACCTTGGCGCGCTTGCCGATCCAGCAGCCGCCCTTGCGCCGGAAATCCTCGCCCAGCGGGGCCTGCGCGCTCATCGTTTTCGGGGTCTCGTTCCAGCTGACACTGGCAAGCCCCTTTTCGAGCATGGTGACATAGGCGAAATAGCCCGGCTTGTTGGTGCCGGCATTGATCGTGAACGATCCGTCGCCGCCCATGAACTCGATTCGGCAGGTCTTCTTGATGTCGACATAGACCTTGCCATCCACCGTCAGCGAACAGTCGCCGGTGATGGGCTTGGCCTGGGCCTCGGGGGCAGAGACGGTCAGGGCGGCCATGCCTAGGCCCGCCAGAACAGCGGCTGCGATTGCGTGTTTCACGGAAATCTCCTGGAGCCAAAAGCGCGGCAAAGCACCCCGCCTGCGCGCCATTTGTCGCCGGTCGAGCCGTGCGCGATCAAGCTGGACGATCGTACAGGGCGGCGGGCCGCGCCGCCTATTCCGTCACGTCGTCGAGCGTGAAATAGCCGAGTTTCAGCGACTTGAGCACCAATTGCGCGCGGTTGGACACGCCCAGCCGGCGCCTGGCATCGGTCAGATACTCGCTCACTGTCTGGTCCGAAATGCCCAGCACGGCGGCGATTTCCCAGCTCGTCATGCCGCGCGCGACCAGCTTGATGCAATCGACCTGGCGCGGTGACAGGCGTTCGTCGCTGGTGACCTGCACCTCGGGCAGTTGCGATTGCCACAAGGTGCGTGCCTGCTGCCCGGCGGAAATGCCCAGCAGGATCGCCAGCATGAACGGGCGTGATTCGAGCGGCTGGCCATCCTTGACCACGAAATGCACCGATATGGTCGGCCGGTCGGGCATGTGTCCGGCAATGGTGCAGCCCGAACCCAGGCCCAGCTTGCGCATCTCGTCCAGATATTCGCGCTGGATGCGGGTGAGCGGAATGATCGTTTCCAGCTCGGCCCAGCGGATCGCTCCGCCGCGCCGCTGGCATGCTGCCAGTACCGGGCTGGTCAGGCTGTAATCGCGCCGCTGAAACAGGTCATGCCAGGTTGCGGGATAGTTGGTCACCATCTGCGGTTCCATCAGGCCCGACTGGATATGCACATGGCGCGCCAGCGCGCCATAGGCGAAGCCGAAAGGCGCCGCTGCATCTACGGTAATCTGCAGCAGTTCTTCCAGCGTGGAAGCCGCTTCGATCGCTACCGATGCACGCTCGACATGATCCAGTTCCGGCATAGCCCTGGTGTAATTCCCGAATGATGAAGGATACTTCCTGTAGCAGGCGAAAGCCCAGGAGTAACATGGTTAATTGCAAACGATAGTCACTTCGCTATTTGCGCAGCGCAGGGCTTGCAACGATTAAACCGTTACATTGGTCCATATCGGATCAATTTTTCTTTGCGTTTGGCGAAACAAAGCCCGGGAATTGGGGGATTCGGTCAGGCGCCCGGTACGCCGAGGGCCGATGCCGCTTCACGCACGCGGCGCTGGTCTGCCGCCTTGTTCTTCAATGCGGCAGTGGCATCGCGGAGCGCAGCCTGCGCCTTGCCGGTCTCGCCCAGCTGCATGCGGCTGCGCAGCAGCATGATCCAGCCATCGGTATCGCCCGGCTCGCGCTTCAGGCGATCGGCCAGGCCCTCGACCATCTGCTGGATCATCATGTCCTGCTGGCCCTGGGGCAACGCAGCGGCTGCCGCCATCTGGTCGCGCGACGGTCCCGGAATGCCGGCGGTTGCGGTCTCTGCCCCGTCGGTGCGGAAGCCCGCATTGGGAGGCGCGAACTTGGCGGAGGCGAGGCGCTTTTCCACCTCGATGCCGCGTTCCTTGCCGACATTGCGGATCACATCGCGAATGTCCTTGGCATAGGGGGCATCGGCCGGCGTTTCGGCCAGCAGCGCAAACCAGTCCTCTATGGCTTCGGCATGCTTGCCGTCAATGTCCTTGGCGGCGGCGAGGAAATAGCGCGCACGGGCATCCTTGGGATCCAGCTCGACCGCTTTGCTGAACGCGGTGCGCGCATCCTGGCTGATCGCCTCGTCCTTGCTGGCCATGACCAGCGCCTCACCCAGCATCGAATGATATTCCGAATTGCCGGGCGCAAGCTGGATCGCGCGGCGCATCGCGGTGGCCGATTCGGCAAAGCGCTGGGTCTCGAAATAGCTCCAGCCCAGCATCCGCCAGCCTTCCGCATCATCGGGATTGTCGCGCAGCCGCGCCTCGAGCGCGGTGATCACCTGGTCGACCGAGGCTGGCTGGCCTTGTGCATTGAGCGGCGCGGCTGGGGCGGAGGCAGTCGGCTTCTGGTCGGTATAGACCTTGTAACCCACTGCACTCACAGCAATCAGTGCCGCTGCAGCCAGCGCGATCCGTCCGATGCCGAAGCCGCCGCCAGCGGCTGGCACGGGGGCTTCAGGGCCAGCAGAAGGGGTGGCGGTATCGGTCTGGGTGTCGGTCATGATGGCTGTCTCTTTGTCGCGTCCGGGTGAAAGGCTAGCCGATCGGCCAAATTTTCCAATTTCTAAGTGGTAAAGATCACATTCTTTGCTAGAAATATCGCCATAGGGTTCGCAACCGAATTTTGGGCAAGTTCTTGCGGCAGCGGGGCATTCTGGCGATAGCAGCACCGATCGGGGAGAAATCGGGCTGGAAGTCGCCGGACTGACACGTCTTTGCCATGCAAGCGTGGACGCGTGAGCGTCCGCAATTGGGGGACGCGAACCAGTGAGCGAGATTTACCGCGTTGCTATCATCGGGTCTGGCCCGGCAGGCAAGAGCGCTGCGGCGCGTGCTGCCAGCCTGGGCATGAGCCATGTCCTGCTCGAAAAGACCGATCACCTTTCCGACACGATCTACAAATACCAGAAGGGCAAGCACGTGATGGCCACGCCATCGCAGCTCGTCCTGCGCTCGGACCAGGAGTTCGAGGCGGGCAAGCGCGAGGCGATCCTGGAAAAGTGGAACGCGCGGACCAAGGAACTGAACGTCAACGTCAAGTTCAACGCCGAGGCCAAGGCGATCCGCGGCACCGGCCCGGCGATCGAGGGCAGCATTCATATCATCGAGCAGCGCGGCCGCGATGGTTCGATCACCAAGAAGGAAATCCAGCGCTACGCCCCGCCTTATGAAATCGAGCTGACCAGCGGCGAGAAGGTGATGGCGGAAAATGTCGTCTTCGCCATCGGCACCCAGGGCAACCCCAACCGCATGCGCTGCCCCGGCGGCGACCTGCCGCACGTCCAGTATCAGCTGGATGACCCGACCGAATATGTCGACGAGCATATCGTCGTGATCGGCGCAGGCGATGCCGGCATCGAGAACGCGCGCGGCCTTGCCGAGGATTCGGCGCAGGGCAATGTCGTCACCGTCGTCAGCCGCGGCCCCGAGGCGCCGAGCCCCAAGGAATCCTTTCCCACCGCGAAAGAGGCGAACGCGCTGGCGTTGCTGGCCGATCGCAATGCGGGCAAGCTTCAGATCCGCTTCGAAACCGACACCGCCAGTGTCGAGCCCGGCTGGATCACCTTCAGCACCCGCGACGGCGAGGAGCGTGTCCGCTGCGACCGCATCATCGCGCGTATCGGGTCGGCCCCGCCGCGCGCGTTCATCGAGGAATGCGGCATTGCCTTCACCAGCGCCGATCGCCTGGCCTTCCCGCAACTGTCCCCGGTGTTCGAATCGACCGCACCCAATATCTTCGTCATCGGCGCGCTCGCGGGCTATCCGCTGATCAAGCACTGCATGAACCAGGGCTATGACGTCATCGAGTTCATCAACGGCAATACCGAGCTGAAGCCGGCGGACGAACCGATCCTGGAGGGCAAGTTCAAGGACCTGCCGGGCCGCAAGTCGGTGGCCGAATGGCTCGACCTGCTGCGCGAGAACGTCACCATCCTCAACGGCATGAACCCGCTTCAGATGCGCGAGTTCATGCTCGATTCGGATGCGAAATTCTATCGCAAGGGCGATGTCATCTTTGAACGCGCCGCCCCCGGATCGTCGCTGTTCGCGATCGCGCAAGGCTCGGTTGCGGTGCAGATCGATCCCAATGACCCGTCGAAGACGGTGCCGATCGGCCAGGGGTCGATCTTTGGCGAGGTCGGCCTGATTTCGGGCCGCCGTCGTGGTGCCACGATTGTTGCCGCCGAGGATACGATCTGCGTCGAAATCTCGCGCAATGCCGCGTTGAAGCTGCAAAGCCAGGTGCCGACCGCCAAGAAGGCGATCGAGCGGATATCGACCGAGCGTCTGTTGCTGCAGATGTTCGGATCGGGCCTCAAGCCCGCTGACATTGCCGAGGTGGTCGAAACCAGCCGCATCCGCCAGATCAAGCCGGGCGAGGCGATCCTGAAGGAAGGCGACGAGGGCAACGAGATCTATGTGATCCGCGTCGGATCGATGATCGTGGAAAAGGAGATCGGCGGCAAGCCGGTGTTCCTCTCCTATCTGCCCGCCGGATCCTATGTCGGCGAGATGGCGCTGATTGCGGGCGGACGCCGCACCGCGACGGTGAAGGCGGCGATCAAGTCCGAGGTCATCCAGATCGACGGCGATGCCTTCAAGAAGGTGCTGGAAGCCAATCCCGAGCTGCTCAAGCGCGCCAAGCGCGACATGGCCAGCCGCCAGGATATCAACGCCTTTATCGAGGCGAAGAAGGACAGCTTCTCCGGCGTCGTCGACATGTATTCGGGCGTCGCCAACTTCCTTGTCGAAAACGGCATCGGCGAGGCGACCGACGTGCTGCTGATCGACGAGACGCTGTGCGTGGGCTGCGACAATTGCGAAAAGGCGTGCGCCGACAGCCATGACGGCCTGTCGCGGCTCGACCGCGAGGCGGGGCGCACCTATGCGCACCTGCACGTGCCGACCAGCTGCCGCCATTGCGAGCACCCGCATTGCATGGCCGATTGCCCGCCGAACGCGATCAATCGCGGTCCCGATGGCGAGGTCTATATCAACGATACGTGCATCGGCTGCGGCAACTGCCAGCGCAACTGCCCCTATGGCGTGATCCGCATGGACAAGGTGCCGCCGAAAAAGCCCAGCCTGTTGTCGTGGCTGTTCTTCGGTTTCGGCCCGGGCCCGGGCGAGCCGAGCAAGAAATGGGCCTATGCCAATAGCGACCACAGCGTCGAAAAGCCCAAGAAGGCGATCAAGTGCGACATGTGCGCCGGGATCGAGGGCGGGCCGAGCTGCGTACGCGCCTGCCCGACAGGCGCGGCAATCCGTGTCGCCCCGGACGAGTTCCTCACCGTCGCCCGGCTTGAGCAGGAGGAGGCTTGACCATGGCCACCCAGGCTCAAGGCGCCGCGCCCGCAGCACGCAAGAAGACCACCGGCCGCCAACGCAATTCGATGCATGACGGCTTTTTGAAGCACAAGAATTTCCGCTGGATGAAGATCGCCACGGTGCTCAGCATCGTGTGCCTGGTCAGCTATTTCCTGATCGATGTGCAGCCGCGCCACAATGGCGGCTCGTGGTATGGCTATACGCTGGGCACCATCGGGGCGGCGCTGATCCTGTGGCTGACGTGCCTGGGCCTGCGCAAGCGCGCGATTACGCCGGGGGGCTGGTCGCTCAAGGCCTGGACCAGCGCGCATGTCTATCTCGGGCTCAGCCTGATCGTCATCGGCACGCTGCACACCGGTTTCCAGCTGGGCTGGAACGTGCACACGCTGGCCTGGTCGCTGATGATGATCGTCATCATCTCCGGCATTGTCGGCATCTATTTCTACGCGACCCTGCCCGACAATCTGTCGAGCAACCGCG
>Ga0209278_1000820_pt1 | contig 21033 bp, 20 predicted proteins | sample JI81BgreenDNA_FD_187504 | JGI IMG/M metagenome (GOLD analysis project Ga0209278, IMG submission 187504) | Wastewater effluent complex algal communities from Wisconsin, to seasonally profile nutrient transformation and Carbon sequestration -... | ecosystem: Engineered > WWTP > Effluent > Algae... | reverse complement strand
TCTGAGACGAAACATTATAAAAACAATAAATTAAAATTATCCCAAGCAAGTATCTCATATCTTGATTATCTTTTAATGGTGAAGGTTTGCGTTTGTTTCATATTCTTTCGATGGTTACTTAGCTTGTCGAACCATCAGGCGGTATGATCTTCAAAGCTTCTGTTGTAGTAGGACAACACTATATTTTTATGACTTTTTTCATAACGTTTTTATTGTCAATAATAAGATTCATAAAATATACTCCACTTGGGTAGTTGATTAAGTCAATGTTTTCTGATCTACTTTTAGAAAATAATAATGCTCCATATATATTATATATATCGACTCTTTCTATTTTTTTATCACAATAGATATTTATTACATCTGTAAACGGATTTGGGTATATAGTTACCAACTTATCGACAATATTTACATTTTCTATACCAACTTTTATATCTATTTTATTGATATCTTCACAACCAGATTCGATACAACCATCAGCACCGAGTCTTGCCACTATGATATCCCAGTCATTTCTTGGACCATTTACTATAGGATCATAATCCAGTACATTATGGATGCGGCCTACGGCGATCAGGTCTCCATTGTCTGCCTCTATTACATCAGAAAAGCCGCCTTGTACAAGTCCTCCATTATTATATTCTTGATCCTTATAATACACTTTTACCCATTTAAAATTTCCATTCGGATCAATACGAAAGATGAAGGGAACGCTATTAAGTCTTGGCATATGTTTTAAATCACTATATCTTCCTGTGCCTATTATATCACCATTTTTTGCTAGTCTAAGTCTATCAATATATCTTATTTGACTGCTGTAGCTTCCTGGCCATTTTGCAACCCACTGTATAGTGGAATCTAATTTTATCAAGGTTACTTCATTAATTGATCCAGACCAAATTGAATTTTCTAAATTAACAACCAAATCCCCTTCGGCAGATTCAAAACCATAAGGTATTGCCTTTCTTGTAAGCTGTTCAGGTGACCTCCATTGCCAAACCATTTTATAATTAGTGTCAAATTTCATAATGGAGGTATAATGACCCCCATTATTTTGATATTGCAAACAAACATTCAACATATTGTTTTGGTCAACATAAACATTCCATATTGATAAATTTTTGATCGCAAAGTCAAAAAATAACAGTGTGTCTATTTCATAGTCTTTATTAACTACATAAACCGTACCTCGATTATAAGAATTTTCAACAATTCTGCCATTTCCAGCAATTACGTATTTATCATTCCATAATGTATTTGACAACTGAAACATTTTTACAAATGGTCTTTCCTTAAGTGAAACAGATATTGTTGTAATGCTGTCCAAAAATTCTTTATCTAGTTCATTGATCAAAAATTCATGAGCATCTGTTTGAAAATTATATTCTTCTCCAGTAAGTAATAATTTATCATCTGTAAGAAGTATAGAATTAGGATTATTGCTAAATTTTTCCAACCAGACTTTATCTATAATGTCACCAGAATCATTTATTCTTATCACACCACTGCATTGGCTCTCAAGATCGCTTTTACACGTTTGGTAATACCCTAATAGATAATCATCACCTTGTCTTATGATTTGTTGTGATGACTGACTTAAACTATCAAAGTCTATAATTTTGATAAAGTGATTTTGGGCTTGAACATTGCAATAGATTAGGGATAGCCATACAAATGTCACTACTTTCATATCCGTACTATTTTTTGAATGTGTACTATTTCTTCATTCTCAATTAACTTGAAAATATAGATGCCGGGTTTTTCTATGTAAAAATTGTAATTAGACTGATTGGATTTACGATGATAAATCCTTTTTCCTGTAATGTCAAATATCTCTATTCTAGTATTTCCATCCTTTAGATTATCGTAATCAAAGATAAAATCTCCATCAATTGATGGATTTGGATAAATTGTGAAAGTGCAATTTAGTTTATAATCTATCTGGCTCAGTGGTTGATTTGAAATAAATATAACTTCATTTCTTTCTTCAGTTGTACACCCCTGCACTTTTGCCTTGCTACCTTTTTCCCATTGCCGCAAAAAAGTAATCAAAAAAGCTACATTGCGAAAAAAAGGCGATTGCTCCTCAACAGCGGTTCGTTCGCATTTCGAGGCTTTCCTTTTCGCTCCTTGCTTTCTCCCTATCCTTCGGAAATATGCTACCTCTGAGCGAAAAACCTCTTCCAATGCACAACCGCCTATCGCTGTTTTTTCAAACATCCCGTTGGCTACGCGAATGATTGGCGCTGTCTTCCAGGAGGTGAAATCATTGCATAAAGTGATATGAAGTGGTGGACTGTACATGCTGGCAATTATTTTTGGAGTGTATCGTATATGTTTTGAGTTTTTGATGGAAAAAATGAGGGCTCTTTACAAGTGTTTTCCTTGGATAGGACCATCCTTTCTTTTACATAAGCAAATATACACAGAATTTTTATCTATTCGCCATTTTGTTTAAAGATTATTTAAGAAAATTTCAGATTACCCATTTTTGGGTACAAATTGTGTGGGGAATCACACTTCCATGCATCGAGCATCTATCGCTCGGCACACCTTGGGCACGCCATCATGAAGCATATACACGTTATCGACACGGCTCGTAGAAAATCATCCAATCAAAATCCTCCCCTAGCTCAATAGGTACTTCGCCACGATGGGCATTCGTCTGCCCATCCCGAAGGCCTTCGAGCTGACTCGAAGCACGGGGGCTGTCTGGTAGCGTTTGAATTCATTGATATTGACCAATCTTAAGATTCGATGGACCAAGGGCGCCTCGTAGCCAAGCTGGATGATCTCCGCAGGTCCCAGTCGCTGCTCGATGTAGCATTTGAGTATTTCATCCAGGATCTCATAGGGTGGTAGGCTATCGCTGTCCTTCTGATCGGGGCGCAGCTCGGCGCTGGGTGGCTTCTGTATGGTATGAAGTGGGATGATCTCGCCATCTTTATTGATATACTCGGCGAGGGCGTACACCTCCATCTTATACAAATCACCGATGACCGAGAGTCCGCCACAGAGATCACCGTAGAGGGTGCCATATCCCACGGCCATTTCACTTTTGTTCGTGGTATTGAGTAGGATATTTCCAAATTTATTGGACACGGCCATATTCAGGATACCACGTATGCGGGCCTGGATATTTTCTTCTGTCACATCCTCTTGCCTACCCTCGAAGAGCGGACTCAGTGCAGTCTCGAAAGCCTCGTACATGGGCCTAATGGGTATGATGTCATAGCGCATCCCTAAGTTCTTGGCAAGTGCCACGGCATCCGTCACGGAGTGGTCACTGGAGTACTGTGAGGGCATCAGCAGCCCACGTACCTGATCTGCGCCGAGGGCCCGTACGGCTAGGACGGCTGTCACCGCCGAATCTATACCCCCACTCAATCCAAGGATGGCAGATTTCAGACCGAGCTTGCCAAAGTAATTTTGCAGCGCCATGACCAAGGCATCGTGGATGAGGCTGATTTTTTCTTTCGGCTGCACCTGATCTTCGGTCTCGGCAGCGATGGCTTCGAGATCAAAGCTGCGGATTTCTTCTTTGAAGTACGAAAATTCCTGTACAACCACGCCCTTGGCATTGAGTACCAGACTACCGCCATCGAATATCAGCTCCGTCTGCGCTCCTACGTGGTTGATGTAGAAAAATGGTATCCCATATCGGGCTACATTGGCTCGAAGTACATCGATGCGCTCTTCGGCATGGTCATGCGCAAAGGGGGAAGCAGAGACATTGATCGCAAAATCCGGCTTCTCTTTGATGAGCTCGTCCATGGGGCAGACGGTATAGAGCGGATTTTCATTGCCGATGTTCCAGATATCCTCGCATACCGTCAGGGCTATCTTTTTCCCCATGTAATCTACACATGCAAAACTGCTGGAAGGCTCGAAATACCGATACTCATCGAAAACGTCGTAAGTGGGTAGGAGTGCCTTGTGCTGGATGTGCTGGACCGCTCCATCTGCCAAAAAGTACACAGAATTATACAGATCCTTGCCCTCTACCACAGGATTGATGGTCGGTGCTCCGAGGACGATGGCAATATCGACCGCCAGTTCCTTCAGGGCATCCACGCAGGCATTGGACTTCGCCATAAAATCTGCAAACTCCAAAAAATCTCGCGGTGGGTAGCCACAGGTGGCCAGCTCACCAAAACAAATGATATCCACACCCTCCGCTTTGGCATGGGCGATGGCTTCTTTCATCTTTTGAAGATTTCCTTCGAAATTTCCGATGTGGTAATTGAGCTGGGCTATGGATATTTTCACGGCTTCCTATTTTTAATTTTGATGGATGAACGGTCAATGGGACGCTCTTGTTCTAAAAATAAGCTGTAAAGATATCTGGAAAATAGCATTTCCGTATCTGTTTTTTCCACTCCCAGGAATCAGTTGCAGGCAAATTCGGGCGAATGTCTTTATTTTGCAGTTCAATAAATCATTCGCCATGTCCAATACCGAAACGCTGGAGGAAATCGTCGTACACAGCCCCATCATCGATCCAGCCATTGTCCAAAAGCTCTCCCTCCAGATAGATGAGGAGGCTCAAGTGATCGTGCATTGTCACTACCCACCTACCAAATATGGTTTTAACATCCGAATTTGGGAAAATACCTATCTGAAGGTCCATTCCTCTCCCCATCAATCACAGTTGGTCCACTTCGAAAATATCACAAAATTTCCTGCCTGGACGACCATTCCTCCCGGGATGCCCTACACCTTTACCTTGTTTTTTTCGGCGCTACCGAAAGACTGTGTGTTATTCGATCTGCACGAGGACATCCCTGAGAATGGTGGATTTCAAGTACGAAACATCGAGCGGAATCAGAGTGACATCTACCACCTGATGCTGGCCTAAAATCCTCAAAAAAATAGCATAAAAAATAATCAATTACCTCGACTGCCGAATGGTACCTTACAGCTCACCACAAAGTTTCTCCCCTGCTCCACGACATTGATCAGGCGGTAACGGCTGAGGTGATTGAGATAGGCGGTGTTGGTGATATTTTGGATTTCAAAATTGAGATAGGGCGCATTTTTTCCCGTACCCAGGCGCAGTTCCGCTGTGAGGGACCAGATGCCATATCCAGGGGTAGCCCGCTCTGACCGATCGATGCGGTAGCGACCCTCCGCACCAAAATAGTGATCATATCTCCAGGCAATCCTTCCATCGGAAAACCAGCGAAGAAACGCACCATCCTGCCTAAATTCCAAAGAGGGCTTCAGCGATGGTTGGGGCGTAAATGGCAGCGCAAATCCACTCTGAATATTATAGCTCTGCACGAATTCGCCCGTCAGCTCCAGGCCCCAATGCGCCGACAGATCATATGCCGAGTAGAACTCAAATCCTCCAAAGAGGGCATCGTCCTGTCGATATACAAAAAGCTGTCCGGCCTCCGGCAATCTCGAAAATGTGGCAGGAAAACTGGGTCCGAGGTAGATGTAATTTCGAAAATAATTCGTGAATACACTGAGGTCCCATCTCCAAGGCCCCTGATCGTAACTATAGGCCACATCCAGCTGATAGCCGTGCTCGGATCGAAGATCGGGATTGCCCACTTCATGTCTGAAAGTGCCGTGGTGTATGCCATTGATACTCGTCTCAGATGGATAAGGCAGCCGGAAACTCTTCCCAAAATTAAGCTTGAATTGACTATGCTCGGAGAGGGATTTATTGAGCCCAATGGAGGCAGAGAAATTCCAAAAATTGCGATTGATGGCAGGCGATACCAGCGAATCGATCAGCTGCTCATTGGAATTGAAGATCCCCTGAACAGCCCTTTGCGTATTGTTATTTCCGAAATCCATGCGCAATCCCCCATTGAGGACCAAGTCTGGCTGGTCATTCTTCTCGAACAAGGCATAGGAACCTATTCTGAAAAGATCAAACCTCGGCAAGAGGTATTGGAATCCCGAAGTCTGGTGGTGCTGATATTGCGCATCGACGCCATAGACCGCTTTCCCCCAGCCCATATGCCGGTCATAATGCGCATTGCCGCTGATGGTCTGAAGATCCAGCGATACGGCCAGTCTGTCATTCGCCTCGAGCTGACTACGCGGTACGCTGTGAAATTCTGGAAAAGAAAATTCCTTCCGAAGATTGCGCTGATAGCCCACATTCAGATTCAGATGGTCCTCGTCGAAGGCATAGGATTGATTGAGGGTGACACGGTAGTGATCCACCTCTTGGCTGGGGCTGTCGATGTCGCGGCTATTGCCATCATCCACGAGGCTGTAGGATCGAGGAATGCCCACCGCCCCGCTGAACAGACCAGCCTCCAGCTTGTAGTGATTGAAGACGAGGCGAGTGATGTTGGTTTTTGATTGTTTTCCTACGGTGAATGCCAGATTTCGCTCCCGACCCGCTGTGTTTTTCAAAGTACCATTGAGGATCGGTAGGGAAAAACTATTGTAAAGAAATCGATCTGCCGGAACCCGATAATCTCCAAAACTCTGATAGGTAAATCTCCCAGAAAAAAAGTAATCGGCCTGTGTCGTCGCGACAAATGCAGAAGTCCCATAGTGGGCATTGTTCGTCTTGAAGATGGTCTGGACACTGCCACGCCATTGTCCATTGGGCAATATCTTTCCGGGCTGGAGATTGATCACACCACCCATGGCATTAGAGCCATACTGCAATGCTCCAGGACCCTTCACGATCTCCACGCGTTCTACATCGAAGGCATCGATCTCGAGTCCGTGATCGCTCCCCCACTGCTGCCCCTCTTGTTTGATGCCGTAGTGATTGACCACCACTCGATTGGACGAAAGCCCTCGGATCACGGGTTTGGCGATTCCCACACCCACCTTGATGGCACTGATTCCCGGAATTCGCTCCAGCGATGCCGAAAAATTTCCCTGGTTATTCCGCTCAAAATAGCGCTGACTCAGATGCTCATGCGCAAGGGAGGACTCCAGCTTCGCATGCTCATCTATGATATTGACCATCTCCAGAAAAACGGTCCGAGGCCTGAGGTACACCGTATCGATCCGTCGAACGCCTGCTTCGAGGCTTCGTTCGATGGCTAAATCGTCATAGCCCAATTGCTGAATCACAAATCGATGAAGTCCAGACTCCAAAATAGCCACACTCGCTCGACCTTCTAGTCCTAGATCATACACTTTTCTGGTATTCTGATGCAGCAGACTACCACCTATCAATGGCTCAGCGTCCTCACCAAAAACCCTAAGAATATACTGTGCGGATGCCGTCTGGAGCAGGCTCAGAAAAAAAATTGCAACGAGAAAATATCGAAACATGACACAAATATACATCATCTTGCAACAATGTTGCATTAAAAAGAGTTTATTGGTACAGAATTAAGCTTTAGCAACCATGAAGACACCAATCTTAGGGCTGACTCTATTGACCCTAGTTATCCAGACGATGCTGACCTCCTGCGGAAAAGATGTGGATGCAGAGGCACCAAGCTATGACATCGAACTACGCAGCCATCAGGTTGCTGCAGACACCGTTTGCGGGGTTCTGGAGCCAAATGTGATCAGGTACATGGAGGGAGACACCCTGAGATTTTTGCTAAGAGCCAATGATGAGGGCGGATTATCGAGTTACAAAATCGACCTTCACCAAAATTTCGATTGCCACGGACATGGAGAAGGTGCAGCGCCTGGGGTTAGTATCCCTATTACAACAAGTTCTACCCAAGACTGGACACACATCATAGTTAATGAAGTGGAAGGGACCGAATTAGAACAGCTCATTGAGATCCAATCCCCTGAAAATGTTACAGCCGGCAATTACCACTTTTCAATAAAAGTACTAGATCAAGCTGGCAATGAGGCGGAGAACCAAATTTTTTATACGCTAAAGGTTCAAAACAATCGAGATACCGTTGCACCAACCCTGACCTCTACCCTCTCCAGCGGGCAGCGCAGCTACAGAAGGGGAGAAGAAATAGTCATCGATGGACGAATCTCAGATGATCATTCCTTAGCGTCTGGCGGAAATGGGCTGGTATTTCTCAGTTATATCGATGTAGCCAGTGGAAATTCCTTTGCGACAAATGCTTTTTTGGTCTTGGCGAATGTCACTACAGAGTCTAGCCATGACTATCAGCTCAGATTTACGATTCCGCCCTTCCTAAGACCAGGAAATTTTCGGTTTATTGTCTCCGGATTTGACGGAGTCAGAAATCAATCAAAACCAATCAGTTACACCCTTCAAATCGAATAATCGAAAAGAAAATGCAGAAAAAAATGCAGAAATTTTCAAAAAAAGCTTGTGGATAAGAAAAACAGTTCTATATTTGCACTCGCTTTCGAAAATGATCGAATTCTAATACAAATCGGGAGGTTAGCTCAGTTGGTTCAGAGCACCTGCCTTACAAGCAGGGGGTCACTGGTTCGAGTCCAGTACTTCCCACCGATAAAGCGAGTTGGTTTTTCCAGCTCGCTTTTTTTTTGCCCAAATTCTAAAGTAGGCAGATATTCTTTTGAGGTATTGATCTTCCCACTTAAAAAAGTTTTTTTTCAAAATTAAAAAAAACACTACTTTAGAGCCATCAAAAACAAAAATGACATGGCCACTGTAGATACCAAACCAAAAGGAGCGATTGATAAGTTTCTCGATTTTATTGAAAAAGCGGGCAACAAACTACCAGATCCAGCGATCTTATTCTTCGTACTGATGATTACCATATGGGTGATTTCGGCCCTTACTTCGGGTATTAGTTTCTCGGAGATAGACCCTAGATCAGGAGAAGCCATCAAAATCCAAAACCTCCTTACGGGGCCAGCATTGGCAGCTTTCCTATCGAATATGGTGACCACCTTCACAGGGTTTGCGCCGCTTGGTATTGTTTTGGTAGCGATGCTTGGCGTAGGTGTAGCAGAACACGCAGGCTATATCAATGCCGGACTCAAAAGTTTGCTCAGCATCACACCGAAGCAATTGCTCACGCCGATGCTTATCTTGGTCGCTGTGGTTTCACATACGGCTACCGATGCGGGTTATGTACTCGTCATCCCCATTGGTGGAGTCATCTTTTATGCGGCTGGCAGGCATCCATTGGCGGGTATTGCAGCAGCTTTTGCGGGAGTATCCGGAGGCTTTAGTGCGAATTTCATTCCTTCGGGCATCGATCCATTGCTACAAGGATTCACCCAGTCTGCCGCCCAGATCATTGACCCCAATATCCAGCTCAATCCACTGAACAACTGGTATTTTACATCAGCATCGTGCCTTGTGATCGTGATGGTGGGTTGGTATATCACCGACAAAATCGTAGAGCCAAGACTTTCCAATACTCCCGTGGCAGGAGATGACCTCGGAGAAGCAAAGATGGATAAACTTGATGCGAAGGAGAAAAAATCATTTATTGCGGCATCCTTAGCCATGATCGGCGGTTTGGCATTGCTCGCATTGTGGTCATACCCATCAGATTCAGCATTGAGATCACCAGAGGGTCAGCTAGCCGTGCTTTCTGCACCCTTGATGAAATCCATCGTGCCACTGATCTGCATCATCTTTTTGATACCAGGTGTCATCTACGGTATGATGTCAGGCACCTTCAAGACCTCAAAAGATATCATCACCAGCATGACCAAGTCGATGACAGGCATGAGCTATTACATCGTGATGGCCTTCTTCTGTGCCCTGTTCATTGATTCCTTCGGAAAGTCAAATTTGGGTGCACTATTCGCATTGAAAGGTGCAGCCTTCCTGAAAGCCATGGCATTCCCGGGGGAAGTCACCATCGTAGGGATCATCTTACTTACAGCTACGGTCAATCTCTTCATCGGCTCCGCATCGGCAAAGTGGGCACTGATTGCACCGATTATGGTTCCAATGCTCATGCAAGTGGGTATCTCCCCAGATTTGACCCAAGCTTCCTACCGTGTAGGTGACTCTGTATCCAATATCATCACGCCACTGATGCCGTACTTCCCGCTGGTCGTGGTGTACTGCCAGAAATACGTGAAAGATACTGGAATCGGGACCTTGGTATCCATGATGATTCCATACACCTTGTTCTTTTCGATTTTGTGGACCGTGTTCCTATTGATTTACTGGGCATTGGGCATTCCACTCGGACTTCAGGCTACGTATGAGTACATCATTCCTGCGGGGTAAGGGGTAGGATAGCTGGGCACAGAAGAAATTATGTGTCCAGTTACACTTGAATTATCCGTAAGCTCAAGGCTTTTGATGTAGGTATTCAGCAAACTCAAATGAGTATATTAAATGGATAATCGGTTCTCGGCTATCATTCGGCTAATAAAAAATTCAAGGACAAATGCCCTTAGGGCTGTAAATGCTGAACTGATTAACCTTTACTGGAATATCGGTGAGTTTATTAGCAAGAACATAGAGCAATCAGAATGGGGTGCATCTGTCGTACCTGAACTTGCTGACTTCATCAAGACTAATTGAACCTGATATCAAGGGATTCTCAGATAAGAACATCTGGAGAATGAAGCAATTCTATGAAACATACCGAGACGCTCCAAAACTCTCACCACTGGTGAGAGAAATAAGCTAGACCAACAACTTACTAATCTTTTCGAGGTGTAAAAGCATAGAAGAGATGGAGTTTTACCTTCAGGTAGTTAAAAATGAAAATTAAAGTAAACGCGAACTTGATCGACAAATTTCACCCAGCCTTTTCGAACGCACGATGATCGGAAACCAAAGCTTTTCCAATATACTACAAGATAGAAACCACCACCAAAAAAATTCATTTAAAGATAGTTATATATTTGAATTTTTGAATTTACCACTATAACATAGCAATGAGCGATGAACTCAATTTGAATTTATAAAGGCCAACCCTTATTACATGGATTCATTTCAATAATACCCACCCCCTTACTTACACAATCCCCTGATGTGCTCGAAGGCCTCGGTATAGCCTAGCTGTGCCGCCATACGCATATCCTTGCAGGCATTGGTCAGGTCAGACATCTTGGTGTAGGTGTGTGCCCGGTTGAAGTAAGCCTCCTTCAGATTGGCATCGATGCTGATACACTCCGTCAAGACAGCATTGGCCTCCTGCCATTTTTCGAGTTTGATCATATTGACTGCCAGATTCAGCAAGTAAGGAATGTGCTTAGGCTTATCCCGTAGGAGGACCTCGTAATCTTTGACAGCGACCTCATATTGCTCCAGGTGATAGGCTACGAGGGAACGATTCTCGTAGGCTTTGACCATTTTTGGATTTCGGTCTATGGCTTGGCTGTAATCGAGCATTGCACCATTATAATCTTCCTGTACCTGCTTGATATAGGCTCTTTGGTAGTAAATTTCATCTGGCTGTGTGGACTGACCCAAGGCTACATTGAGGTCCGCAATGGCCTCCGCATATTTGCTCTGCTGTAGGTAGCATTTGGCTCTATACTCGTAAGCTTCCCAGCTGGCCTTTTGGTCGATGGCGGAGGTAAAACTAGCGATGGCACCCGTATATTCTTTCAGTTTATATTGAGAGATACCCAAATTAAACCAGGCTGCATATTGATTGGGATTCAGCGCCAGCGAGCTCTGAAAATCTTCAATGGCCATTTCGAAATTTTCGAATTTCACCTGTAGGATTCCGCGATTCAGGAAGGCAGACTCCGCCTTAGGGTCTAGCGCTATGGCCTTCGAAAAATCCCGTACCGCCACCTTGTCGTTGCCCAACTTCATCTCTGCAAATCCCTTGTACAAGGGTGCCTTGGCAAATTTTGGATCCAACTTGATTACCGATTCGTAGTCGCGAATGGCGGAGGCAAAGTCATTAAGGTTTAGATAGGTATTGCCTCGATTGTAGTAAGCCTTGGTATAGCTGGGATCTATCTTGATGGCCTCCGAGTAGGATTTGATCGCTTGTTCGAATTTTTTATTCTGAAAATGGCCGATGGCTTCATTGAATGCCAAGATGGCTTGTTCATTTGTAGACTGCGCTCCTAAAAAAACACTTCCCAATCCAAAGAAACAAACGGCGATCCCTTGGATCCATTTGTGATTATACATTGCTTGTTGATTACGATTTTGTCAATAACTTTTCTCTACCTCCTAGGGGCGAGAATGCGAATTTAGTGCATAAAGACCATAATCAGTTGGTGAGTTACCCCATATTTTCCGACATTGAAATCTCTGCCCCTATTTCGATGGTAAAACTAGGGAAAATCTACCATTATTGTCGGACGGGTTTGGTATTTTTTTCGTTGGATGGATTTTTTGGAAGGGTTTGGGTGTTTCCACTTGTAGCTTTTGTCATCATTTTTGCGACCCAGGCAAAAATGTCGCCAAAAGAATTTGCTCCTTACATTCATTTCTACAGACATGCAACCTCGTCCGAGGTTGTTTGCTCTTCCCTCAAGAAGGGTATTAGGCGTTATTGGGGACTTGTTCCCCTCATTGTATTTGTCATCATTTTTGCACCATCGGCAAAAATGTCGCCAAAAGGGAGGCCCTTGGTTTTCTTTTCCGCGGGCTAAAGCCCACGGCTATTATGATATCGCTCCGCTAGATTTTGGGAACCCTTACCACAATTACAGGATATTTCAATTTTCATTTGGGTTGTAATAGGCTACTGACATGGAAATCTATTGAAATATCCCCCAAAATAATAATCTAAACCGAATCGAAAATTTATTCCACCCTTAATAAAATAGTCGCCGCGAATCATGGGAATACTCCCTACCTTTGCGGCCTAAAACGAAGCATATGCATCCGATCATGCAAAAAATCGAACACATCGGCATCGCGGTTCACAACCTCGAGGAAGCGGAAACCAAATATACCAGCCTGCTTGGCACCGCCCCATACAAGCGGGAGGAGGTAAGTTCGGAAGGTGTGATGACTTCTTTTTTTAAGGTGGGCGAAAGTAAGATCGAACTTCTGGCAGCCACCAGACCCGATAGCCCGATTGCAAAATATCTGGACAAACGCGGAGAAGGTATTCACCACATCGCCTATGCGGTAGCGGATATCCGTGCCTCCATGGAATTGCTCCGAGCCGAAGGCTTCACACTACTAAATGAGCAGCCAAAACCTGGAGCCGATGGAAAACTCATCTGTTTTGTGCACCCTAAGGATGCGCATGGCTGCCTCACCGAACTGTGTCAAGATATAGAAAATACGACAGATGCTGGATAGTGTTTGGTTTATCCTTACGGTTTGCCTGGTCGGAGGTTTTTTTGCCGGAGCCATCAATACATTGGCAGGGAATGGCTCAGCGATTACCCTAGGCATCATGACGGATCTATTGGCATTCCCGCCTCAATTGGCCAATGGCACCAACAGAGTAGGTCTCTTAGCGCAAGGGATCAGCTCCGGCTTCGCCTTCAAGAAATACGATAAACTCCCCAAATCTGGTTTTTGGCCTATCGTCATCACGATGCTCGTCGGTGCCATCATTGGGGTCATATTGGCTGTGGTCGTATCCACTGAAAAATTTGTGGCCGTCTATCGTGGTATGATGGTGGTGATGCTCTTGATCCTTCTCATCAAGCCAGAGCGATGGGTTACATCCGAAACCCACCACAGCGAGGTCAAAAAGCCCATTTACTTCTACCCCATTTTATTTGTGCTTGGTATCTACGGCGGATTTCTCCAAATGGGCATGGGCCTATTTTTCATGGCGGTATTGGTCCTTCTTGGGAAGTATACCATCATGGAGACCAATATCATCAAGCTGGTAGCCGTGACACTTTATACAGCCTTGGTCCTCGCCATCTTTGCGTACCAAGGATTGGTAGACTGGAAGTACGGCATCATCATCTCTGTTGGTCAAGCCATCGGGGGATGGGTAGCGGCCAGATACGGCTCGAAAAGCGAAAAAGCCAATCAAACAGCCTACTATCTATTGGTCACCATTGTCATCCTCGTGCTAATCAATCAGTTTTTCCTCTAGAATTATTATGCTGGAGAGACCACCGTTTTAATCCACAAGGGCGAAAAGTATCAAGTAATTATGTCCGGTCTCCTGAGCACACTGCCGGCAGTAAGCGTAGTGCACGTAATAGTCTTTGGATTTTTGCTGTCGCTCTGCCAGATATTTCCCCATTTCTTTGATGAAGACAGGGATACTGTTGTACGGTCCGTCAAATACCTTGGCCACAAAAGAACCTGATCCAGTAGTTTTGTACAATGGTACGCCAATTTATTTATCTCGTAATCTTGTATGATAATTAGGGGGCTGCAACAGTCGGTTTCTTAAGCTTACGGATACCGGTTAGCATTTGGTTGGATTATTTATTTTTCATTTTCAAAAATCTATAGCCCATGCCTAATGCATAGAATCTACCTGTACCATCTGAGTAACTTATTGCTTCTGGCTGTTCGACTCCTTTGTGACGGTTTTTGGCGATAGCCAAAACTGTGGTAATAGCAATTTTTATCATCAGTACATCTTTACTATTTTATTGGTTATCAATTCATTATTTTCAAATATTAACCTCAAGAAATAAATTCCAGGTCTCAGCATTTCCATTCTGATATTTTCTGGGTCTCCAACAAACACTTCCTTACCATTACTGTCTACAATTGAAATCTTTTTGATTTTAATCTCGCAATGTATATTCAACTGATCGTAAACTGGATTTGGAAATAGTTTAACTTCTGGTGCTATTTCAATTTTGTTTACCGAACTGATGATGTTGCATTCATCAAGCGAGCCAAAACAAACTTCAACTAATTCATCCTGTGTCCCTGCAAAAAAACCGTATATTTCAAATCCAATACCTTCAATAATTTTTAACTTACTTGAGTATGGCAACCCTTCAAATACAGCATCACCTGAAGTATAAATAATTTTTCTTTGTGAATTAAAAATATCAACTGTAGAAATACTATCAATTATCCCATCCTTATCTTCAATAGCGATTTTATCTCTAACACAACTATTAATTGTATCACCGACAATCTGACCAAAATTAAATAGTTCATATTCACCTACACAATTTTCACCTAATTGATTGTAATGGTAAACGATTCCATTTTGCGCATCTTCTCGCATAATAGCATAAAGCGTCCCACCTTCAATTTCATAAGGATAATTTGGCGTAAAACATGGTGGGAATTGACAATTGTGTTGACCTTTCAGGTTGTATGAATAAAGTTTCTTGTAAGCTATTCCATCAATAATAGTGTCTCCTTTAATATTGACAACAAAACCAGATAATATATTAACTCCCGCATCATTTTCTTGATGCGAAAGAAATATCCAATGTTTATCTTCTTCAAGAAGTTGGTTTCCTTGAGACTTGAGTGAATTCACACTTAAAAAAAAGATGAAAATTAAAATTACTTTTCGCTTCATTTCTTTAAATTTTGATGACAAACGTTTAGTACACCTGCCGTACGACCGATAGCGAGTATGGCAGGTGTACATTTTTAGCGGTTCGGCTCTCATTTCTCCTTGTGACTTTCTTCAGCTTTTATTAAATTCATATGCCAATCTTGCAACTCCTTTAACGTCTTAAAATCTTTTGGAACTGGATTATTTTCACTGAACATTTCTTCTGGTGTGATTGGAGTTATATGTTGAAAATAAGTCTCACTTGTCCTTCTTGGATTTAAAGCCAAAGATGATTCGAAATAGTCATTCACATAGTCGTAATGATGGGAGTGAATAAAACCCTTCCAAGTTTTTCTGATAACATCTTCGTCTCGAACATCAATGATTTCGATTTGTTCCATATTTCTTTGTTCACTTGATCCCCAAGCGTTGTTAAGTAATTCAACAGCCTCTACATCAGATACAGGGGCACCATATCCAAAAATTGTTAGTCGTTTTGTAGCATCAGAGCTGATAAAGTGTTTCAATCTTGCCCATTCTGTTGAAATAAACTCATCGGAATTATATTTTTTTTGATTGATTGGATATAAAAGTTGTGTTGGAGCATAAAAATTACCTGTTGCTTTAGAAGTCATACCTGCAGCACCACTTCTTTTGTCAACCGGAGAATAACCGATTGCGACGTTCCCGTGTAAAAAAGAAAGATAGGGAGGTTCTCCTATTCCGTGATTTCTCACATAAGCTTGATATAGAAATGGGTCCCAATTGAATGTCGCAATTATATCCTTTGCTCTTAAAGAAAGAATTAGATAATCATAAATTGTAGGCTCATCTGGTAGACGCATATCACCGAAATATTCACTAACTCTTTTTTCAATTTCCTTGATTTCATCGGAATTTGGATTTTCATTGTGTAGATTGGTGTAAAGTATTTCGAAGTTTGATGCCTTCAGTTTGTCATCTACCTTTTCTACTATATCTTCAAGACCTGATAATTCAATAAAATTATCCATTGATGGTAGTCTCTTTCCACTTGCTTCTTGGTTTCGATATGTTGAAGCAATACTTGCTCCCGCACCTAGTATTACAACATGGCTGCCTCCATTCATTACTGTTTCAATTCTATTTTTTTTAGTTTTCGCCATTTTTTAATTTTTGCTGACCGCTAACTCATTTATATGCGCTACAAACTTATCGTGAAGTTTAGTCTTATTCAAAGTTTGTGGAGAAGCGATATACATTGATGTGCTCTTCTCGCACCTTTCTAGGGAGCGAAAACATCCTTCCAATACAAGTCCGCCTATCGCTGGTTTTTCAAACGGAAATAGATATCCAGATTCCAGGTAGTAAACCAAGGTCCTCTCGACCGCGGTATCTCTTTGTAAGCTGATATTTGGTGATGGTTGGTACATGGGTGTACTTTTGTTTTGTGTTTGCAAAATGCGATGAGTAATTTGGCTTCCTTTCATCTGGCTCGTTTGCCGAAATGTGGGATGGTTGATATCGGATTCTCATCCTTTACAGAACAAAAATAGTAAATATTTTTCAATATTGGCAGTTTTTTTTATAAAAATGTGATGAAATGACAAATTTTTGTCGTAGGTGGTAGAATTTATTACGGCTTGGTCGATATAGCACAAGTTACAAACTTGCGCTAACAGGTGGTATTGTATAATGGTACGCCAATTTATTTATCTCGTAATCTTGTATGATATTTAGGGGGCTGCAACAGTCGGTCTCTTAAGCGTACGGATACCTGTTAGAATCTGGTTGGATTATTTCTTTTTCATTTTCACAAATCTATAGCCCATGCCTAATGCATAGAATCTACCTGTACCATCTAAGTAACTTATTGCTTCTAGCTGTTCGACTCCTTTGTACGAATAGCTCATCCTTAACTCCTGGATGATTTTATGACCAAAAACCTGCTGTATATTGAAAAACAACTCAAGCCGTCCCCATAATGCATATCCAAATTTTATACCTCCATAGGGACAATCTGAATATTGGAATAAGCATAAGCCTCGATATCTTTCAGTAGTTCAAAATTATCTGGTTTGATTCCTTCTGAAATATCATTACAAATACAGCCAATGCCTAATGGTATTGATCTTTGCAAACCTAATCCAACATTTTGGTTGAAGAATAAACTTTCCATCAGAGAAAAATTCATAGGAAGCACCAATATTAAATAAATTAACATTGGTGCCCTGCCATCCTTTACTTCCTCCTTCATTTTTTTTATAAAAATGAAAAAACGTTGAAATTGGATATTTAGAATAGCTTGCCGAAATTATAAAATTGTGCTTTAAATAATGCTCATAACTAAATTTATAGTAATAATCATCATTCCCTATTCGGTTTCCGATAATCTCAGGATGAAGTGACGGATTGGTTTTTGAAGCATAGTATGTCAGGCCGAATTCAATGCTAACGATTTGCCCTTCTAAAGAGCAAATTGTTACCATCGAAAAAATAATAATCATTAAAGTCCTCATTTTTATCCAAAATTAGCCTTGGTCTATCTACTCCAAATCCGAAAAATTCCCTCCAATTTTTAACCTAATTCTATGTCCAGATGAGGCTACCCCTGAGGGTCACCGAGAGACCAACTCTCGGCTATCATACAGCATCTACCTATCTTTATAGGTTGTTCAAGACACACACGGTTGGCAGCTACCCGATGGTGGCGATTTCACTACTAACCAAACGATAATCCAATATATTAAAGATGTGATACTTTTTTATCGTTGCTGGCATTTAAAGGCTTGTTAGACCCAGCTAGTCCTTCGACCTAGTTTTTTACAAACTTTGAATAATACATCATATTATTTACACCAAAAAATTTTACAAAATATACCCCTGCGAGTAGTGAACTTACGTCTATTTCGCGGCTTGAACTTGATAAGACGACTCGTCCATTATTGTCAATAATTTCTATTTTTTGGATGTTTAGTTCAGTTACTATATTTATAACCTCACCTGCAGGATTGGGAAAAATAGACACATGATTTTCGAAAAATATGTAATCTTTGGTATTGCTGATGATATCGCAATCAATCAATGAACCTTCGCAAAATTCACAACTAAACCCAATTCCTTCAATTACCTGTATATAGTATAAATCAAAAGGAAAATAGTGTGACATTGCTTTAAAATGTAATATTTTCCTTACAATATTGTTAATAGAGTCGTAAGAAATTGAATCAACTATTCCTTCTCCTATATATTCTGTCGGGAAAAATTAATTAAATGCATTGAAATCGGATCTCCTTTTTCTAAAGCAAAGTTGAACAACTCGAATTCATCAAAAGTACCAGGTGGGATATAAAAGACCTTCTTATTTATTACATCATCTCTATATAAACCGTCAAAATTAACATCAATTGGTGTGAATGGCTCATCAACAACAAAACAAGGTCTTTGCTCGGGAGGACAAGGATGGCTTCCTGCAAGTCCTGAAAGGAATTTCCTACTGTATTTTAACCCATTGACAAGGCTATCTCCTTTAAAATAGGATAAAGTAGCACCAGAAGGTTTTGGATATGGTTCAGTGTCTAAGAATAAATAATATATACAATAATTATTTTCCACAGCTAATGGTATATAATTATCTTGACCATACACAACTATATTTACTAATATAATAAGGGGTACGAAAAATATTTTTTTCATTTTCTAATATTTTAATGTGAAACAATAATTTTTTCAGACTTGACCACCTGACCATCCTTTAAAAACTGAATGATATAAATCCCGGAAGGAAAGTCGTGAGTATGTATAACATAATGTATGTCAGGCATTAATGGTCCAATTTCCTTTATTAACTGCCCCTTCATATCTCTAACACAATACTGATTTACTTTTGGTCTTCTAGAAAATAACTGATAAAAAGAACCCACTACCTCATTCTCTATAGCATCAATCCGTAGCAAATCAGAAGCTTCAATCTTCTCCTCTAGTAGTATTCTTTTTAATATAGTCGTTTTCTCACAATTATTTTGTCCAACAAAGATATTGAAGTCTGTTGTTAAAAATTCAGTCTGTTGTATTGACCTAAAGTTGTCAATTTTTATGCTCGATATTTTCATTGTTGTCATCTTTTATGCTTGCTGGTAACGTTTTGCAGCTATAAGAAGTTGGCGATTTCGAAGCACTTCATTGTCAACCAAGCAGAAACTTTGATAGATGTACAAAGCTTGATTTAACCACTGAATCGCCACTTTTGGGTAGCTGCTGTTGGTGGCTGGCCTTATTCAACATCATTATTAAGTCTCATTAAAGGAAAAAATAGAAGCTCTCCAATTTCTGTCATAATTTGTAAATCGTCTCCATTTTTAAATGAGTTTTTCTTGTCACTTTCAATGTTTAAAAAACCTAAAATGGTTTTACTTTCAGGGTCATTTCCATTGTAAATAGGAATGGTTACTAAACTGATATATGGTAAAGGCCATTGAACTCTGCCAAAAACATTGTTTTTTAATTTTCCAAAAATTTCAAATGAAGAGCTTTTGAACACCATTTCAGCAGTTAAATCATTAGAAACATAAATTTGTTTCTTATTGGCAATAGCATTATTTAAAACATAAGAGTATGATGTGTTGTCTAAAATTCTTTCTTGAATTTTATCGAATTCACTATATTTTGAATTTGATTTTTTGTCTCTAACTAATGTTAAAACTGATGTGCTTATTTTTTTTGTTTTTGGTTTAGTTTCAGTAATCAATTTTAATGAAACTGAGCAATTTGACTTAGTTTTTTCTTTAAAATAATAACATATATTTTCAATAATTTCTTGTAAGTGTCCTAAAAGTCTTTGAGTAGTGATGTTTTTATTATTTGCAATACTCAGCAATAAACGATAAATATCAACAACATTTATGTTTGAAGAATGTGGTTTTATTTTTATTCTCTCGATTGTCTCCTTTGCTTTATATTCAATTTTATCACTTTTTTTGAGACTTTCTATGTTTAGATATTTTATTACGTCCTCAAAATTTTTCTTTTTCTGATCTTCAAAAATGAAATACAAATGGTCATTAATGTATATAAAAAAATCATCTAATTTATTTCTGATTAGCTGAAATTGTTCCAAATCTTTAATTAAATTATTTACGAAAGCGAAAGAAGAAAGATTATTTTCAATACCAAATTGCAGTTCTGAAATTTGATTTTCCCAATATTTTAAATATTCAAGCCTATTTAACGCTGAAGATATTTTGATATCGTCCAAAAGAATAGGGATTGCTTTAGTTTTTAAATTTTTGTTTTCTATTAATCGTAAAACCTCATACATACAGTTTTTTGACTTTACATATGAATCGCTTACTAATAAAATAGCCAAGTCAGATTCATTAATCCTGTCCATAAAATCACTAATATTTGAAAGATGTTTTAAATCTCTAACATCTCTTATTATTTCTACATTGAATGAATTTAATATATCGTCAATTAGATTTGCTTCAATGTCTTTTGCCCAAGAATAGGATATAAATATTTTTTTCATTCGTTAGCTTACTGTTTATTTATCGTGCTTTTAGGCTTGCCACCAACGGCTGTGCTTTGCGACGTGCCGTCCCGATAGGGCGGCATGGCGCCAAAGCACTTGTTGTCATCTGGTTGTATCCTTTACTATCTTCATTATCATTATTGTTTTACAAATTTGAAGTTTTCAGTTTTCTTTCCATTAAGTACACGTATGTTGTATAATCCTGTACTCAAACTTGAAATATCAATTTGTCCATTCGTTGATGTTGTCGAATGTAAAACTAATCTTCCCATCATGTCATAAATT
>Ga0209278_1000819_pt1 | contig 21043 bp, 14 predicted proteins | sample JI81BgreenDNA_FD_187504 | JGI IMG/M metagenome (GOLD analysis project Ga0209278, IMG submission 187504) | Wastewater effluent complex algal communities from Wisconsin, to seasonally profile nutrient transformation and Carbon sequestration -... | ecosystem: Engineered > WWTP > Effluent > Algae... | reverse complement strand
GGCCCACCAGCGCGATATTGCGATCGAGGTGGCGCGGCGCATGGCCGATCACGGTATAAAGCTCCGCGCCCGATCCGGTGTCCGGCGAATAGTTCCGCCCCACGCCGACCATGCCGTAGCAGTGGACGGGCCAGGCAATGTCCGGGCCGGTCGGCATACTGCGTCTCGTCAGGCTCCCCTCAACGGCCAACGCCATCGGGAAGCCTCCCGCAAAGCCGGCGATTGGCGCATAGGCATCGCCAAAGCGGGGCGGTGTTTGCCCTGCGGGAGTGTTTCGGACGGGCGAGATCGCTTCGGCAAAGGGGAAGCGGCCTGACGCAGTCCACACGAAAGGCACCGCTTCCGGCGTGGCGCGCGCGGTGTATTCCGCCTCTGTCATCACCTTCAGCCCCTCGGGCAGCGGCTTCACCTTCCCCGTCGCCTCGGGGTTGTCGTAATTGGGATCGCCCCACTGGGTGACGTAATTGTCCTGCACCCGGTTGACCGAAATGCCGTCATACCACTGGGCGCGAGCGAACAGCCGGATGTTGTGCACCCAGCCTTGGCTGAAGGGCGCGGGCATCAGCTGGATCACCACCTGCCGCGGCTTGCCGTCCGCATCCGGCGCGAGAGTCATTACCAGAAGGTCCTCGGCCGCAATCGCCACCCAGTCAGCCTTGGGCGCGGCAGCGACGATCTCGGACGGGGCAGGAACTGCCGTTTTGCTCGCGTCCTGCGCAGCAAGCGGCAAGGTGAAGGCGAGAGCGGCCAAAACGGCGACAAGTGCGGTTCTCATGACTGTTGGTGTGCCACAGTCACCCGCAAAGCAAAAACCCCTTTTCCGCACGCAAAGGGGGGCGCGAAAAAGGGGCTTTCGTGGCCGCGTTCGCAGGGAATGCCGGATCCGCGCAGCGCTGGCCTCGGCGACTCTATTACCACGATTTTGGCACCCGACCAAACCTCAACGCCTTGCGCATAAGACCGTTCGCCGCTAGGGCGCGCGCTTGCCCTGAGGGGTGCTCCCGTCTTCGCGCTCCAGGCAGCAAAGCGGTAGCGCACAAAGGTGCACGGAGCAGTGGCCGAGTGGTCGAAGGCGCACGCCTGGAAAGTGTGTATACGTCAAAAGCGTATCGTGGGTTCGAATCCCACCTGCTCCGCCACCCCCCCTTCCGCAAGCGTCCAAAAAGCATCTGTTTTCCTTGATTTTTAGCGATTTCATGCTAGAGATCGTTCTGCATTTGTTTCGATACTTCCGCATGCATCCGCAACGATTGGGGGCATATTTGGGGGCATCGAAACGCAGTTTTGGGGGCACAGATGCTCAGCGAAATGGCAGTCCGGCAAGCAAAGGCAAAGGACAAGGATTACAAACTCGCCGATTCTGAAGGGCTCTATCTGTTCGTGGCCAAATCTGGCCGTCGAAGCTGGCGTCTCAAATATCGTTTTGCGGGAAAAGAGCGACGGCTGATCCTCGGTGCCTATCCCGAATTATCGCTGAAGGAAGCGCGTGACAGGAAGTGTGATGCTCGCAAGCTGCTTGCGGAAGGGAGGGACCCCGGTCTCGAAGCAAAGAAGGCAGCCATTGCGCGAGCCATGTCAGCGTCAAACACCTTCGAGGTTGTGGCGCGCAACTGGTTTGCGCTTCAGGAAGATCGGTGGACGCCTGTCCATGCAAGGGACGTAATCTCCAGCTTGGAAAAAGAGGTGTTTCCATGGGTCGGCGCCTTGCCGATTGCAGAGCTTGATGAGCCGATCGTGCTTTCCGTACTCAGGAAGATTGAAAAGCGAGGGGCCATTGAGACGGCTCATCGCGTACGCCAACGCATGTCAGCCGTTTTCGTGCAGGCGATTGCTGAAGGGCTTGCGGCGAGGGATCCAGCCGCTGTGGTGGGCAAAGCCCTCAAGCCAGTACCACGCGGACGCAAGCGGCCTGCAATTGTGAGCATCGAAGCGCTTCACGACATGATCCGCAAAACGGAAGCGGAACTGGCCTCGCCGCTCACTAAGCTCGCATCGCGTTTCGCTGCACTGACGGCTCAAAGGCTGGGGGCCATCAGATGCATGGCATGGGGCGAGTTCGAGAACATCGACTGGGATGGAGACGGGCTCTGCCCTGAGGCTCTTTGGCGCGTTCCAGCAAGTCATATGAAGCTGGCAAATGACTTGAAGCAGGACGAGAAGTTCGATCATCTGGTGCCTTTGGCACCTGAAACCGTTGCTGTCCTGCGGACGGCCAAGCAGCTCACCGGACGGGGGCCCATTGTCTTCCCGAGTAACCGTAGTGCCCGAGTTCCGATGAGCGAAAATACGCTGAGCTACTTCTATAACCGCTGCGGATATCAGGGAAGGCATGTGCCGCATGGCTGGCGGGCATCCTTCTCTACGATCATGAATGAGTGGGCCGAGAGGAACGGAACGGCGAGCGACAGGCTGGTTATAGATCTGATGCTTGCCCACATTCCGGAGGGAGTGTCGGGCTCTGAAGGGGCCTACAATCGAGCGGCTTTCCTTCAGCGTCGCCGCGAAATTGCCGAGATGTGGGCGAAGATGTTGTTCGAAGGCTTTCCAGAGCCATCGAAGCTATTGGGGCTTCCCGCTCGCTAGGCGCCGCCGATCCAGTCGGCCTTGATGCGATCGGCCGCTATTGAAATGCCGTCGACGATGACGTTTTTGCCAACGAGGGTCTGGTCCACATCCAGCGCGCCGACGATCCAGGTCTGCGCACCACAAGTCGTGAGAAGGAGGCTTCGCGCTCCCTTCGTTAGTCGACCTGATATGCGTTTCCGCTGGGTGCTGACCGTCGTCGTCCGCCTGTCAAAGCCTCCATCGACGAAGCACGTTGCGCACATAGGCTGGCGTTTCGCCGTTCCGCGGAATGCCGCCCGCCTTGCTAACAGCTCCAGGCCCGGCGTTGTAGGCTGCCAAAGCGAGATGCACCACTCCGAAACGATCCAGCATCTGCCGAAGATATCGGGCGGCACCGTCGATATTTGCAACAGGATCAAAGCGATTGGCCACGCCGAGCTCTCTGGCGGTGGCCGGCATCAGTTGCCCGAGTCCCGCAGCTCCGACATGGCTGACGGCCAACGGATTGTATCTGGACTCCGTCCAGACGAGCGCGTCGAGCAAGCCCGGGGGCAAAGCGTACTTTGCCTCAGCTGCATAGACGTGTGGCAAAAAGCTTGCTCTCCGAAAGCTCGTGGTTCCGGTTCCAGCGGCATGCTGATAGCGGCGCGAAAGGTCGTCGTGCGGTGCCGCGCCGATATCGAAATTGGCGGGCGTAGCCTCATTATGAGTGCGCCATAGTCCATGCTCGACCAGCTGGAATCCGTTGGAAGCCTCCGCGATGCGCACGCCGCTGATGGAATGTCCGGATACTTCCTGATCAGGTGCTCGCTTCACTTCTTGCGCGCTGACCGGGAAGCCGAGCGCTGTTGTGATGCAGGCGCTGGCGAAGAACAGGATTTTTGGGGTCATTGCTCGATCCTCGATGGCCGACTCATCTAAGAACATATATAGAACAGAGCGTGGAGGGAAATCAGTTGGCGCGCATGCAGAGCGGAGGCTGCGCGGGAGGGGCACATCAAACGGAGTGGGTCGATGCCCCTACAAACTAATGCTCATCGCCTTGATCGCCGCGCTCGCATGATCGTCGAAAGCCTCAATGGAACATGGCGTCAGAACAAGGGCATGTGCTGCTGCCCTGCGCATGACGACCGAACTCCCTCGCTGAGCGTGACACTCGGTCGGAAAGCGATCCTGTTTCATTGCTTCGCAGGATGCTCAAACGAGGAGGTCATTGCGGCACTGGACCGCCAGGGTGTTCGAAGTCGTGACCTGTTCGATGGCGCTGGCGCCGTGGCCGCTGATCGACTGGAAAAAAGAGCCTTCAATTCCAACGCACGGCGTTTGTGGCACTCGGCGACGGCGATCTTCGGCAGCCCTGCCGAGGAATACCTCGCGAAGCGCGGGATTTCGCGTGCCTCAGATCAGCTTCGCTATCTCGAGCGAACGCCCCTCGGGCCGCGCGGGGCTGTCCAATTCCTGCCGGCCATGTTGGCGGCTGTCACGACTGACATCGGCATAATCGCGGTACACAGGACGTTTCTCGATACTGCGAGCGGCAAGTTGGCAGGTTTCGAGCGTCCCAAGCGTGCGCTGGGAACCCTCGGCTGTGGTGCTGTCAGGCTGGCCCCGCCAGCAGCGGGCCGGTTGGGCCTTGCCGAAGGTATCGAAAGCGCTCTGTCAGCCATGCAGCTGTTCGGCGTCCCTTGTTGGGCAACGCTCGGTAACGAGCGGTTCGGCCTCGTCGCGATTCCAGAGAGTGTGCGCGAGCTCCACTTGTTCATCGACAATGATGCAGGAGGCGAGCTCGCTGAGAGGCGCGCCCTAAAGGCATATTCTGCGCCGGGTCGTGTCATTCAGCCGCGAGCTTCAGCGTCCGCCGGTTTCGACTGGAACGATGAACTCAAGGCGAGGCTCGCTCGGGAAACCTGATCAGCGAGCGAGAGGGGAGGGGGCCTTCGGCTGATTGAGGCCTGCGAGACGCAGGACCTCGTCAGGAGGTTTCCCATGTCCAACTCTTCCCTCGCTTTCGCATTCGATCCACCATCTCCGCCGCTTGTCGTGACAGCAGCCAAAGCAATGGCATCGCAGTTTGCAGCAGGCCGCGCGCTTTCGCGCAGCGATATCAACCGCATCATGACGGACCACTTCGGCGGAACCGATGCACTCGGGGCATGGTCGGTCCGTGATGCTCACGCAGCGTTAGAATTGGCGCAGGTTCAACACCTGCAAGCATCAGATCAGATCCAGCTCACGAGCCCGATCGACGAGGCGGAACAGTTCTTCTCCGGCCTCGATGCCCGAGTTCCGAGCCAGACCAATCGCAGCGACGAGCAGATCGAATGGCAGCAGTTTGCAACGCCGCCGCGGCTTGCTTGGCTTGCCGCACGGGCCTGTGGACTGATGCCCAACGAGCTCATGCTCGAACCCTCGGCCGGAACGGGGATGCTTGCGGTCTGGGCCGCCAAAGTCGGCACCCGCCTTGTCCTGAACGAAATTTCACCGCTGCGCCGCGACTGCCTGACTGCGGCGTTCCCGGCTGCCCGGGTGACCGGACATGATGCCGAGCTGATCGACGAATTGCTCGATCCGGCCATCAACCCCAGCGTCGTGCTGATGAACCCGCCCTATTCTCACGGGATCGAGCGGGGCCATGATGGCCGCACCGGGGCGAGGCATCTCCGCTCCGCTTGGACTCGGCTTGCCCCCGGAGGTCGACTTGTCGCGATCATGCCTGAATGGTTCGAATGCGGCAGGTTCCTTGCGGGGCTGAAGGGACCAATCTCGCTGCGACTCAATGCTGCGGTCGAACGTGCGTTCGTCAAGCATGGCACCGGGATCACCACCCGGCTGCTTGTGATCGACAAGGTGGAAGGCTGCAATGAGCCTGTCGCTTTCCGCACAAACGACTTTCGTCAGCTGGCTGATCTTGTCGATGTTTTGCCGGCTCGTGCCAGCTTGGATGCTGCACACGAGAAATCGAGCCTTCCAGCCCGTGCGCCGTTTCGCCTGGTGACCGCCCCGCGCAGGCCGTTGCCGACACCAGCAAGGGTCACTCCTGCAGCCTCCGCAATCAAGTCGCTCACCTACGTGTCGCTCGAAACCCCTGCGCCGCTTGCCCCTCAGGTCGGCCACTATCTGCCCTATCGTCCGAGCAGGATCGTCATCGATGGCGCAACCGGGCATCCGACGCCGCTCGTTGAGTCCGTCGCCATGGGTTCGATCGCTGCTCCGATGCCTGACGCAGTGCCGCAGCTTCCCGACGGGCTGATTGCCAAGGGACTGCTGTCGGCTGCTCAGGCGGAGACCCTGATCTATGCTGCAAGCGCCCATGCGCGCGATCTACCCGGTCGGTTCGAGCCAGAGGACAAGGGCTGTTCACTCAAGGCATCCGCGGAAGGCCAGACCTACCGACTGGGCTATTTTCTTGGGGACGGAACAGGTGCCGGGAAGGGCCGCCAGGTTGCGAGCGTCATTCTTGATCGGTGGGTGCGCGGCGAACGCCGCCATATCTGGATATCGAAGAATGAGGCGTTGCTCGAAGATGCCCGCCGCGACTGGGCCGCCCTTGGCGGTCTCCCAATCGACATCCAGCCGCTGGCGTCTTGGAAACTCGGCACCCCCATCGCGATGCGCGACGGGATCCTCTTCGTGACCTATCCGACGCTGCGTTCGGGTCGGAGCGATGCAACCCGGCTCGACCAGATACTCGCCTGGGCTGGTGAGGATTTCGAAGGCGTGATCGTGTTCGATGAAGCGCACGCCATGGCCAACGCCGCTGGCGGGGAAGGATCCCGCGGCAAGGTCAAAGGATCGGAGCAGGGCATTGCCGGGGTGCGCCTGCAGAACCTCCTGCCCCGCGCACGCGTGCTCTACGCCTCGGCAACCGGCGCGTCCGACGTCAACAACTTGGCCTATGCGACGCGCCTTGGGCTCTGGGGACCGGAGACCGCCTTCGCCAACCGCGAGGCCTTCGTGGCAGACATTCGCGATGGCGGCATCGCCGCGATGGAACTGGTGGCGCGGGACCTCAAGTCGCTCGGCCTCTACACCGCGCGTGCGCTCTCCTTTGCAGGCGTCGAATATGAAATCCTCGAGCATTGCCTGACCGAGGATCAGATCGCGGTCTACGATGCCTATGCCGAGGCTTGGGCGATCATTCATGCCAACCTGCGCGAAGCACTGGAGGCCACGCGGATCGTCGACAGCGAAACCGGGGGGACGCTCAATTCCGGTGCCAAGTCCGCAGCGCTGTCGATCTTCGAGGGAACCAAGCAGCGCTTCTTCGCGCAGCTGCTTCTGTCGATGAAGCTGCCCAGCCTGCTGCCTGCGATCGATACGGCTATTGCCGATGGTTACGCTGTGGTAGTCCAATTGGTCTCGACGGCAGAAGCCATGCTCAACCGCCGGCTTGCCGACCTGTCTGACGAGGAGCGCGAAGCTCTCGAGATCGACCTGTCCCCGCGGGAATATGTGATCGACTATCTCGCTAAGAGCTTTCCTGTCCACCTGATGGCGGTGTTCACCGACGAAAACGGTAATCCCCGCTCCGAGCCGATGAGCGATGAGCATGGTGCACCGGTACTGTGCCGCTCCGCGCTCGCCGCGCGCGACCGGATGATAGAACAGCTCTGCGCCTTGCCGCCGATTGCCACCGCGCTCGATGCCGTCATCGAACGCTTCGGCGTCGACCAGGTTGCGGAAGTCACCGGTCGCACGCGCCGGCTGATCGTTGGCCACGATGGTCGCCAGAAACTCCAGTCCCGCTCGCCCCGCGCCAACCTCGCTGAAAGCCAGGCCTTTATGGACGGTGCCAAGCGTATCCTGGTGTTCTCCGATGCCGGAGGAACGGGGCGCAGCTACCATGCCGATTTGGCCGCGACGAACCAGGCCCGCCGCGTCCACTTCCTGCTTGAGCCGGGCTGGCGGGCTGATGCCGCAATCCAGGGTCTTGGCCGGACCAATCGCACCAATCAGGCGTCGGCTCCGTTGTTCAGGCCGGTGACCACCGATGTGCGCGGCGAGCGCCGCTTCATCTCGACGATTGCACGCCGCCTTGACAGCCTTGGCGCTCTGACGCGCGGGCAGCGCCAGACCGGCGGACAGAACCTGTTCGATCCGGCCGACAATCTCGAAAGCATCTACGCCAAGGAGGCGCTTCATCGCTGGTTCGGCTTGCTGTTCACGGGGAAGCTCGAAGCGGTCAGTCTCGAGCGCTTTCAGGAACTGACGGGGCTTCGGATCGAGGCACCCGACGGGTCGATGGTCGATGATCTGCCGTCGATCCAGCGTTGGCTCAATCGCATCCTCGCGCTTCCCATCGCCTTGCAGAACGCGATCTTCGACGAGTTCCTCGGGTTGGTCGAGGCGCGTATTGACGCCGCCCGGCAGGCAGGGACACTCGATCTTGGTCTCGAGACCATTGCGGTCGAGGACTTCACGGTCCTGTCGGACACGCTGCTGCGTACCGATCCGGCCTCAGGTGCGACCACCCATCTCCTCGAACTGGAAATCGCCAGAGCGCTGAAGCCGCTCACGCTGAAGCGGCTCGAGAAGGTTCACGGCCTCACGGGGCAACGGCAGCGGCCCGTTCGGAACGCCCGCTCGGGCCGGGTCGCGCTGATTGTTCCCGCCCGTAGTATTCTTGCGGATGACGGCACGCGCGTGACCCGCTTCGAGTTGCTGCGTCCGCTGGGGCGCAGTCACATCACCGAGGATCAGTTGGCGGAAAGCAGCTGGGAGGACATTGCCATCGGCGCTTTCGGCGAAGAGTGGGCCGCCGAAGTGGAAGAGACGAGGACGAGCCACAAGCGCGAGCGTTTGTATCTTGCGACGGGCCTCCTGCTTCCAGTTTGGGACAAGCTGCCATCGGATTTCGTGAGGGTGAGCCGCATCTCGGCGGCGGATGGCCGCTCGCTCCTCGGGCGGGAGGTTCCCGTCCATTGCGTGCCCGAACTGTGCCGGGCGCTGGGTCTGGAACGCCAGCAAACGCTTTCCGCCGATGATATTGTCCAGACCGTTCTGGCAACGGGCCGAGCCGTGGAATTCGCGGCCCGCGAGAGGCTCATGGTCAAGCGCAGCCTAGTCAATGGCTCACAGCGAATTGAGCTGACCGGTTGGAGCGTAGCCCGCCTTGACTGGTACAAGGCGCAAGGCTGCTTCACCGAGATCATCCGCTACCAGACCCGGCTTTTCGTGCCGATCGAGGGCGCGTCGAGCGTGATGGCCAGACTGACATCCCCTACATAGCCAATTGCCAAATGGCATTATCGAGCGTATATACTGCCATATGGAGAAATGCCATGCTGGCTCTGCAACCCGTTGATACTGCCGTTACCGCCTTCCGTCCTGATCCGATTACCCAGGACGAGGCAGCTGCCATGTTCCGGGCAGTCCTCAATCTGTTCGGCAAGTGGGATCTGACCGACGAGCAGGCGGCAACGCTGCTCGACATGCCGGTTCGCTCCTATCGCCGCTGGAAGGCGGAAGGGCCGGGGCGCGTATCGCGTGACGGTCGTGCGCGTCTGTCCAACCTCATGGGCATTCACAAGGCGCTCCGGATCATCTTCTCGGAGGCGGCCCGGGGTTATGTCTGGATCAGGACGGCGAACGAGGCGTTCGGCGGAGCCAGTGCGCTCGACGTGATGCTGGGAGGCGAGCTGACCGACATTATGCGGGTGCGTCGCTACCTCGACGCCGAGCGCGGTGGCTGGTGAGCGAAGCGGCGGATATCCCCGTTTCTAGAGTTGAGTGGAAGGGCGCGGTTCGGATCATCCGGAGCGCCTTTCCGCCGATTGATCTGTTCGAGGACATCGCTGATCCAGCCGACTGGCCGCTCCTGATTTCGGCGGAGCAGAAGACCAATCCCCGCATCATGACGACGATTGGCAATCTCGACCTTGTGCCGATCGAACGCCGTGTCGGCGGCGCCGGTGCTACCTACCTCATGGCGCCATTCACCCACGTCAGTACTGACAGGCCGAGCCGTTTTACTGATGGCAGCTTCGGCGTGCTCTACGTTGGGGACCGGTTTGAAACTGCACTCTTCGAGACGATCCACCACCATTCTCGCTTCATGGCACGGACAAAAGAAGCGCCAGGCTGGACCTCCCAGTTCCGGGAGATCGTCGTGTCGGTCAAGGCTGACCTTCACGATTTGCGATCCACCGCGGGAGAGGCGGTTGCGGCGCTCGATCCCAATAGCTACGCAGCATCCTTGGCGCTGGCGCGCGCCTTGAGGGGCGCAGGGTCGGACGGCCTAGCCTATCCAAGCGTCCGGCATGCCGGGGGAGAATGCGTCGCGCTCTTCTACCCGGATTGTGCGTCGAACCCCGTGCAAGGGCGGCACCTCGACTACCACTGGGATGGTGCTCGCGTTGATCTGGTCCGCGACGCGGGGTCAGGGGCTGTGTTCCGAGTTGTAGATATGCCCAACGATGGCTGATTGGCGAGCGCGTGCTGAACAGCGGCAGCTCTCTACCAGAGCCAGACGTTCAGCCCAGACACGGTGAGCGTCCGCTTAATGCCGAAACTTGCCATTCGGATCGCGCAAACTGGCTGGTCGGCTTTGCGCCCCTATATCGGACGTTGATCGGATTATGAGCGTTGCTGGAAGCAGTCGTCGTTTGGGCAGTCAGAGGACAGCGGGCGACGTGGCGAGCGCGCGGCGCCAGTCGGCTGTAAAGGTCGCCCAGATCGCATCGGTCTGGATCAAAGCCGCGAGGACAAGCCGCCGCTCGCTTCCACTTGAGATCGAGTCGTCAATGTAGGCGCGCAGCATCAGCATGTTATAGCGCAAGCGCGCGGCCACCGTCAGGCGGCGAAGCGCCTTTCACACATAACTACGATACAACCTCGAAATGGCCGTTCGAGCGCCTCTTATTGGGCTTTGAAAAGGGCGTCGCTGAAATGATTGTGACAGGCGGTTCGCAAAATCTGCAAAAATTCTGGTTGCAAGTCATTGAAACAAATGGAGTTTCGTTCAGGCGTTGAAAACGCGATAGTCTAAGGGTAGTACAGTTAATAAATTAAGCAGTGTGACAGCCGCCATGACGACGATTTTGCAGTACCTTACCGACCACGGCCCCGCCCGCTCTTCGCTAATCGTGGAAGCCCTCGTCGCGGCGGGGGCTTCGCCGGAAGCCGCACGGCAGCGCGTGTCACGCGCGGGCAAGCCCATTCGCCGTTTTCCTGTCCCGCTCCTGCCGAAGCGAGAGTCGTTTCTGTACCTCGAAAAGGATCGCAACTCGGATCGGTTCTGGGAGAACTTCATGCGCGATCTTCGCGCCACCAACTCGGTGTACGCGGCGGCGGTAGATGGGATGATCGCCCGGCACGGCATGATTCCTGTCGATCAGTTCAAGGTCATCAGCGGGGCGACCGTTTATCCTGTCGGCGGCCAGCTGTCGGCCGAAATGGTGGCGAGCCGCCTGATAGCCGCCAGCTTTATGTCGGAAATCCATGATGCAGAGGGCGTACCCCATTATAGGCTGCCGCCGTCGCTGGCGGCAGGTAATCCCGTCGGACTGCGCGCGCGCGATCTGACCGAGCGCATTCTTCTCGACGCCGTGCGGGAGTGGTGCCGAAAGATCGGGCTGGCGAGCTACAATGCTGTTCGCATTCGCGGCGACGCTGATTTGAAGGCGATTGGACCCTACGCCTTCGACCTTGCGGGGCCGAGCTATTTGTTGCCGATGCTGGGCGGCCCGTCGAAACCCGGATGGTTCGTCGCCGACGTGTTCGCTGAAGGCAGGCTTACCGTCTACGAGATCCAGTTTTTCATCCGCAAGGCGCGGATCCTCCACTCGACGCTGAAAGACGTCGGCATCATGCCGATCATTGTCGCCCAGGAATTTACCGGCGAGGCTGTCAAGGCTGGCCACGCTGCTGGCGTCATGCTGGCGACGCCGAAGGATTTGTTCGGCCATCGGGTGGGGTCTGCATTGGCGTCGCTCTGCGAGGTGTTAAAAAACGCCGCCGCTTACGCCGCGTCGAGCCCCGAACGGCTCACCATGCTGCTCGAAAACTTGATGGAGATCGAAGGGCGCAATGGCAATCTTCGCGGCGTCCTGTTCGAACTGGTTGCTGGGCATCTGGCGCGGCGCGACGCCGTGTCGATCGACATGAACGTGCGGGCGAAAGACCCCAAGACCGGCAAGACGGCCGACATCGACATTCAGAAGATCACCGCCGCCAACAGCTCGGTGACCGCGATCGAGTGCAAGGGTAAGGAGCCGGGCGGATCGCTCAGCCTTGATGAGGTCAAGGTGTGGTTGGGTAAGATCGCGATCATCCGCGCCTCATATCAGGCGCATTACACCCTCTGCGAAGCGAAGCATAGCTTCGAGATTTGGACCAGCGGCACCATCGATCCGGACGCGCTCGAACTGCTGAAAGAGGAGCAGGTTAAACGGACGAAGGCACCGATTGCCTGGCGAGACGGCACGGCGGTTTATCAGCTTGCGCTGGAAGGGAAGGAAAAGGGCATCGCCGACGCCCTGAAACAGCACTTCTTCCACCACCCGCTCGCTGAGGTGGCCGCCGTTTTGCCTACCATCGAGGGTTTTCCGCTCTTCTCTAGCGCGGCGGCCGCACCGGGCGCTGGTCTGTCGGTGGAGAGTGAGGTTGGCGCGGATAAAAGTGGGATGCCCAAGCTCGCTCAGATCACACCCGCGCTGCCGCCGCCACCGCCTTCCAATACCATCGACGAGGAATTGAACGCCGTCGGATAGGCCTTCCCGACTTGGACAATCTCGCGGTTGCTATTCCGCAAACGCTCGGCTTCAATGCCGGGATGAGGGGTAGATGCATCTAAAGAGTTTGAAACTGAGATCGTTTCGATCGTTCGACGAGGGCGAGGTTGAGCTTCAACGCGATCTCACCGTGTTCGCCGGCGAGAACAACGGCGGCAAAAGCAACGCTATCGACGCCATCCGCTTGCTGACGACGCCGATCAGCGGTCGGCGCGAGATATATTGCGAGCAAAGCGACGTGCGGTTTGGCTCAACGGGGCGGGCGTTCGAATTGGAGAGCACCTACCACGAATTGTCGCCCGCCCAGCAAGGACGTTTCATATCCGCCGCAACCGATGCCACGCTGACGCAAGCTGCGTTCGGTCTGCGATACGATGCCGCGCGCGCCGCGACTAACGCACGGCCAAGCTTATGGGCGGGAAGGGTGGGCAATACGCCGGAGCCCGGTTGCCATGAGATGATACGGCACGTCTATCTGCCGCCGCTGCGCGATGCGCGACGTGCACTGGCGTCGGGCAACCCGACGCGCATCATGGCACTCCTCAGCCATTTCCTCGACGGAAGCGAACCCGATGATGTGGCCAAGGAATTAAAGAGAAAAGCCGATCACACCATCCTCACGCGCGTGGATACCGCGATCGAAAGAGGCCTCACGGCACTTACGGCCGGTTCGCGTCACCAAGCCGCAGCATTGGGCTTCTCTTCCGACGAGACGTTGATCGACATCGCCAGAGACCTGCGATTCAAATTGGCTGATCACGGCGTGGCGCCGGAGGATCTTCGCTATTCCGGTCATGGCTACGCCAACTTGCTCTACATTGCGACTATCGCGGTCGAGCTGGAGCGTATTCGTACCGCCGATCTGACGCTCTTTCTGGTCGAAGAACCCGAAGCGCATTTGCATCCCCAGCTTCAAGCGGCCGTGCTGTGTTTTCTGCAAGAGCAGGCCGGCAACTCGGTCAAACAGAAGGCCGATCCTCACGGACCATCGGGGCAATTGCAGGTCATCGTCGCCACCCATTCGCCCAACCTCTCCGCTTGGGTGCCCAACGAAAAGATCGTCGTGTTCAAAGGCGTCGTGCCGAAGATGGCGGCCGAGGATCCAGCGCAGCAAATCGAGGAACCGCAGGCAGCCCAGGATGTGGCTCAAACAGGTAGTGACGGCGCTGCCGCACCGGAAATGTCGGCGTTCGATGTCATGACGAATGCTGCAACGAAGGCTCCCGAAGAGGCACCACCCCCGGCGCATGAACCAGATGTTGTTCCAGACGGGCGTCGCGTCAGCCGGTGTATTCCGCTGAGCACCATCGACATCGATGAGATAAGTCGGCGGAAGGTCGATCGCTATCTGGACGTTACGAAAGCGGCGTTACTTTTCGGTGGCCGTGTCTTTATTGTCGAGGGCATCGCCGAGGCGTTGCTCTTGCCGGTCATCGCTAAGAAACACGTCTTGAAAGACCACATCGAGCAGTATCGGATTTTCCGTAGCGCGGTGTTCGTACCAATTGATGGGGTGGACTTCGAGCCCTACCTAAAGCTGCTGCTTACTTCTCATCAGGACATCCGGATCGCGGATCGCTTGGTCATCCTCACCGATGGAGACGATGGCAACGGCGAGGACGACGACGAGCCGCATCCCGGCGCTCGCCGAAAGGTGACGTTAGACAAGTTAGCGCAAGACCTAGGAGCGGCCGCCGTCTGCACCGTAGTCGTGAACGATTACTCTCTCGAGTCCGAGCTGGTGCGCGCGGGCAATGGCCCGCTGCTGCGCGAAGTGTATCTTGATATGCACCCGAGGTCGGCCGAGAAATGGGACGCAGCGGTTGCTCTGGCGGGCGAGGAACAGGCCCTTGCCATCCAGAAGATTTTCAAGAGAACGCGGAAAGGCGATTTTGCGCAATTGCTCGCCAAGCGGATCGAGGACGGCGCTGACTTTACGGTGCCCGGATACATCAAGGACGCCATCAACGCGTTGGTCGCATGAACGATTTCCAGCCCACGAAAGAGCAGGCAATCATCATCGGCCACGAGCCATCGGCGTTCATTTCGGCCTGCCCTGGTGCCGGAAAAACGAAGGTGATGGTCGAGCGTGCGCGGCATCTGCTCAAGGATGGGAGCGCCAATCGAGGCATCGCGTTTTTGTCATTCACCAACACGGCGGTGTCGGAACTGGAGACGCGGCTACGCGCGGAGCATTTAATCGGATCGCCTGCCTTTCCCCATTTCATAGGCACGTTCGACAGCCTTCTGTGGCAGTTCCTCGTCGTTCCGTTCGGTGTGGATGGAACGGACAAATCGCCCCGGCTGATCCCTGACAAGGACAGTCGTACCGTCATGCCCTATCGAGGCGCGCGAGAAATCCCGCTTCGCGTGTTCGATCGTGCCACCGGCTCGGTCATCGAACGGTATGGTCGTGAAGAGGGCTTTGCTCCGCAAGGCCTGCAAGCGCGGGCTTACGCTACTGCTGCCTTGAGGGCGCGTCGCACTGCCTTGGAGCGCGGCGAACTGGATTTCGACGATGCGAGAGCCATCGCCCTGTCACGCTGCAACGACGCGGCGATCTCGGCGCGCCTCGGCCCGGCGTTGGCGGCACGGTTTCGCGAATTGATTGTGGATGAAGCGCAGGACTGCAATCCGTCCGATCTAGACATCATCAAGTGGCTTCGTGACGCCGGTATTCCCACGAAGCTGATTTGTGACCCCCATCAATCGATCTACGAATTTCGAGGTGGCGTGACTGAGCAGTTGGTCGCATTCAAGGAGACGTTTAAGCATCCCTTGACGATGCGCGGCAATTTCCGATCCGCGCCAAACATCTGCAAAGCGATCACGGCGCTTCGACCCCACACCGCTCGCGACAATCCCGACGAAGCGCTCGGCAAATATCGCAATGACCAGACGCCCGTCTACGTCTTGTCCTATCCGGCGACAGGGGCGGTGCCTGCATCGATCGGGGTCAAGGTATCGGAGCTAGCGAACGAACTCGGCATCGCACCGGGCGATTGCCCAATACTCGCCGCAACGCGTGCCAGTGGTTCCCGCGCCATTGGCCAGCCACCGGAAAGCACTTCCGAGGCAGCGGTGGTACGCTTGGCAAACGCCGTGACCGATTATCAATTCTCATTTTCCGACGGAAACCGCCGCGCCGCCCTGGAGTCACTTCACAAAACCGTGCTCTCGATCGAGGGGCGGTTGGTCGGGCAAACGTATCATGACTATCTGATCGAGAATGACTTGAAGGCGGGTGAATGGCGCCCCCGGATCATCTCGCTAGCGCAGGCGCTCCGCTACGATCCCGCCGCTCATCCCAACGCGGCGGCGTGGCATGACCACGCCAAGCAATTGCTCGCACCCGGCCTCCTGCCTGAGATCGGCACCATCAACAGGCGGCTGGCAAGCCATAAGGACTTGGCGGATGCCTTGGCTGCCGCACCCGCGGAAAGCTGCCCGGCGAAAACGATCCATTCGGTGAAGGGCTTGGAATTCGATGGAGCCTGCGTCGTGATGACGAAGAATACAGCCAAGGGGATCATCGACTTTCTGGAAGATGGAACGGCGCCGGCAAACGCCGAAAACGCACGCGAGATTTACGTCGGTGCGTCACGGGCGCGCCGATTGCTCGCCATCGCCGTTCCGAGCAGTCAGGCCCCCCGCTTTGCGGCGCATTTGACGTCGACACAAACCGTCGTGGTGTCGATCGACCTTTGAGGTAGCCCCTATGCCAGCGAAAGTCGGGTTCTAGGAGAACCGGACGTTTAAGCTGCCCCGCCGGATCGACCGCTTTGTCCCAAAAGCCGTCAATTCTCATTGCCGACCGGGCTGTGAAACTCGCAGCAATCGGCCAAGAGTAGAGGGGGCATTGCCCTGATTGAGCCATTTGGGCGTCGATAGTCGGCGTGCCGGGCTCAAAATCAGGAGTGTGTCCCATGATCAAGTCGATCCCGTTGAACAAGCTCGTTCAGTCGCCCCGCAATGTCCGCCGTCACAGCGATCCGGCAGCCGATGCTGAGTTGAAGGCCAGCATTGCAGCCCGCGGCCTGCTGCAGAACCTCATCGTCCGGCCCGCCGCGAAGGGCAAATTTGAGGTCGAAGCCGGCGAACGCCGCCGTCGCGCGATGCTCGCGCTCGCCGAAGAAAAGCTGCTCGCCCGCGACCATGAGGTCACGTGCCTCGTACTCGAGGACAGCGCGGAAGCCGCCGTCGAAACTAGCCTCGCGGAGAACTTCCATCGCCTCGCCATGAACCCTGCCGACGAAGCCCAGGCCTTCGCTGCGCTCGTGTCCGGGGGTGCGACCGTCGAAGATGTTGCCCGCCGCTTCGGTCTGACTGTCCGCTTTGTCGAGGGCCGTCTGCGTCTTGCGACGCTTGCGCCCGTCGTGTTCGAGGCGCTCGCGTCCGGGGAGATCACCCTCGACATTGCCAAAGCCTTCGGTGCAACTTCGGACCAAGAAATCCAGACCCGCGTCTTCGAGCAGGTGTCCTCCGGCTACTATGCCCCCAATCCCGACAGCGTCCGGCGAATGGTCCTGTCCGGCACTGTCCGGGGCAGCGATCCCCGCGCGCGCCTCGTTGGCCGCGACGCCTATACTGCCGCGGGCGGCCGGATCGAGCGCGAATTGTTCGATGACAACGACAGCGAGTCCTGGGTCGATGTCGCACTGCTCGAAAGCCTCGCGACGGCGAAGATGGAAGAGCAGGCGAAGGCGGTCGCTGCCGAACAGGGTCTCGCCTGGGTCAGGCCAACACTCGATCCCTATGCGAGCCACGATTTGGTTGAAGGGCTGGTGCGGCTTCCCGCCGAACCTGCGCCGCTCAGTGAAGCGGAACTGGCGCGGCTCGACGCGCTCGATGCCTCCTATGACGAGCATGCGGCGATCCTCGAGGACGAGGACAGTGCCGAAGACGCCATGGCAGCGGCAGAAGCTGCGATTGAGGCCATCGAACGCGAATGTCAGGACATTCGTGCGCGTCCGCCCGTCCTTGCGCCGGAATTGAAGGCCGAGGCAGGCATGGTCCTTGTGCTCTCGCGCGATGGCACGCCCGTTCTTCAGCCTGTGTTCTATGGCGAGCGGCAGGTGGAAGCCGCCAGCACCGATGGCGGCATCGAGGTCATTCCGGCCGATGAAGTTTCGGACAAGCGCCGGGCGGCGTTGTCGCGGCGGCTTGTCGACGAACTTGCCATGCAGCGCCGCGACGTCCTTGCGTTGCATGTTGCATCCGACCCCGGGCTCGCGCTCGACATCATGGTCTTCACGCTTGCCGATGCCGATACCCACGACTGGCGGGCACGCCCTTCGACCACGCTGCGCGCGCCGGTTCCGGCAGGCCCGATCATCGGCTTTGAGGCCAAGGACGCGCCGGCGAGCAGCGCGCTTGCCGAGCTCAGGTCCGGTCTCGACGAAAGTTGGCGCGCTGGCGAGGATGCAATGTCCCGCTTCGACCTGTTCCGGGCGCTACCCGATGACAGCCGCGCCGCATGGCTGGGTTATGTCGTTGCCCGGTCGCTCGAGGCGAGCCTCAACATGGCGGGCGAGCGTCAGCTGCCGTTCCACGACCACCTCGGCGGCCTGATCGGTATCGACATGGCGCAGTGGTGGCGGCCGACAGCGGCCAACTACTTTGACCGGGTGTCGAAGCAGGTGATTCTCGACGCCTTGAGCGATGTCGGCGGTCTCGAGCTCTCCTCGCGCTTCGCCGCGGTCAAGAAGGGTGACCTTGCGATGAGCGCCGAGCGCGTCTTCGCCGGCACCTACATCACCGAGGTCGAAGTACGCGAGAAGGCCCAAGCCTGGGTGCCTGAGGTCATGCGGTTTGCCTCCACTGCCCCGGATGCTGGCGAAGCCGAGATCGACGCCACCGACGCTGAGTCCGGTGACGATACCGAAGATCAGTCCCCCCGCGAGCTGGCCGCCTGACCTCCTCCTGACAGGCACAGCCACTCGCACTTCGAGAAGCGGTCCTTCGGCTCACGCCGAAGGGCCGCTTCCTTTTTGGACGGAAAGCGGAGGGGGCTCGAGACCCTGTGGCACTGACCGGCGAGCCCGTCGCCGACTGTCCGGATGCCTCAATCAGGAGAACCATCATGGCCTACCGCAAGGGACAGAGCGGCGGCTTGTCGCCCGCCGCCCGCATCACCCAGGAAATCATCGCCCGTCTGGAAGCAGGCACAAAACCGTGGATCAAGCCGTGGCGCGGTGTCCCGGTCTCCAGGCCCTTGCGGGCCTGCGGGATTCCGTACCGCGGCATGAACGTGTTCTGGCTCTGGATGGTCGCCGATATGTGCGGCTACGCCTCGCCGTTCTGGATGACCTACAATCAGGCCAAATCGCTCGGCGCGCAGGTCCGCAAGGGCGAGAAGTCGACCATCGCGATCTTCTACAAGAGCTACACCAAGGAGGTTGAAGCGCCCGATACCGGCGAAAAGAGCGACGAAGCTCGCCGGGTGCTGAAAGCCTATCCGGTCTTCAATGCCGATCAGGTGGAAGGTCTGCCGGAACGCTTTCATCCGGCCGCAACGCTCGAACTGGTCGAGCCTGAAGGGCGGGAAGCGGAGCTCGACGCCTTCTTTGCTGCCATCCCGGTCAATCTGCGTCATCAGGGCTGCGAGGCCTACTATGAACCGACTGCGGATCGCGTGACGATGCCGCCGGCCAGCCTGTTCAATGGTTTCGATCCCTACTACGCCACACTTGCCCACGAGCTGTCGCACTGGACAGGCCATGCCAGCCGTTTGAGACGCGATCTCAAGAACCGTTTCGGTACGGCTGCCTATGCCGCCGAGGAACTGGTCGCCGAACTCTCCAGCGCCATGCTGGGCGCCGAGCTGGGTCTGCCGGTCACACATCTCGACAGCCACGCGAGCTATATCGAACATTGGCTCAGGCTACTGAAAGACGATGACCGCGCGATCCTGACCGCTGCCGCCAAGGCCGAAGAAGCTTCGAGCTTGCTGCTGAAGCTCGGCGGGAAGATCATTCCCGAGCAATTTAGCGACGCGTCAGACGACGCTGCGCTTGCGGCCTGAGGGAGGATGTCATGGGCCGATCTGTAAGCTATCCCAGCGGCGCAATCGTCGCATTCACAGTGCTCAACGTGGAGTGCGACGACGATTGGGAATTCGAGTACGAATGGCTGCGCGAGGACTTGCGCGAGCGCGCGGGTCGAGCCTTCCCGTCGCTGATCCCGCATGACGGCTGGCGCGGCCGGGAAGACCGGATCCTTATGCGCAATGCCTACGCCGATTTCGGCGTATCGGTCTATAGCGGGCTGGTGGCCGTCTGGATCGTGGAACGGGATGACGGGTCCTATTGGGACGCCGATTGGCGCACGGCCCGCTCACCGCGGGCACAGCGCTGGCTGTCCCAGATCGCATCCCGCTTCGATGCCATGTTCGGCGACTACGATTGCCTCGGGCACATGTCGAACGGCGAGGGGGTCTACACCAAGCGCGCAGCGTGAGGTCTGCGAGTTGGCCAGAAGCAACGCTTTGGGTTGCCATCCCTGACTGAGCTTTGCCGGCCGCTCATGGTCTGGCGCCATGCGAGAGAGGCCCTGGGCCAGCCGCCAGCCTTGCGCAACCCGGCTTGGACGGGCCCATGTTGGCCTTGGCCCTTGGGGCTCAAGGCCTGCCCGCGCCAGCCCGCCAAGCCGGGTTCCCCCTGTCGGGTGCGCAATCCTGCCTGAAGCTGGCCCTGACGGGCTCTCGCTGGCGCAGCCAAGAACGGGTGCGTCGGTGTCATGCCAGTCAGGAGGATATCCCCATGCACACGTCATTCGCCGATCAACTCGCCGGGCTCGATCTCGCCGGCTTTTCCGTCGGTCCTGCTCCCGTATCGACAAGCGATTTCCCGGTCCGGGAGGCCGTTGTCCAAACCCTCGAAGCGGTGTGGTCCGATCTTTTCAACATGGTCTCCGGGACCGCTCTCGAAGCCGATGCAGAGGATCTCGGCTGGGCCTTCGTCAACATCTTCCACCGTTCTGCGACCCGCAAATCGACGGCCCTCGACCGGGCGACCGACGAGGTCCGCGCGCTGATTGCGACGGCCGATGGATCCGAGGTTCATACCCATGATCTTGAGACCCAGGTCGAGCGGGCACAATGCGCCGAAAGCGCGATGCTGGCGCTCGAAGAGATGCGCGAGGTCGCAGCAGCCCTGTACCTCAACGAGTTCGGTTCCTCCTGGAAGCCGGTCTCCAGTTCGCGCTTCAATCACAGCGCGATGATGACTTCCGCGCTCGTCGAAGGGCGCGATTTCCTGCGTGCCCGTGCCGAGGCGAAAAGCCGTGCGGCGGTGCCCGAAGGAACGCCGGTCGTATTCGCTGGCGGGCGCACCCGGCATGCGACCGAAGCCGATGCACTGACCTTCGGCAACAATGTCTGGGCGACCCTCGACAAGGTTCGCGACCGTGTTCCCGACATGGTGCTTATCCATGGCGGCGACACCAAGGGCGTCGACCGCCTGGCATCGAGCTGGGCTGAACGCCGCGGCATCCCGCAGGTCACGTTCTCGCTCGACATGCGGCTCGGCGCCCGTGCCGGCTTCAAGCGCAACGAGCGGATGCTTTCGCTTGATCCGCGCTACGTCATCGCCTTTCCCGGAAACGGTGTCCTTGAACGTCTGGTGATCGAAGCCAAGGCTCGGCGGATCACGGTTGTCGATCGCCGTGGCCCGCTGGGTACGTCGCCCAAGGCACCGCCGGGGTGAGCGGCTGCCTTGACCAGCCTTATTTAGTGAAACTGGGAACGC